>ERZ1066134.302-NODE-302-length-33934-cov-8.351988_pt1 | contig 33934 bp, 75 predicted proteins | sample MGYA00382781_ERZ1066134 | MGnify/ENA primary metagenome ERZ1066134 (study PRJEB33369, sample SAMEA5778364) | biofilm metagenome | biome: Industrial cooling water; feature: Water cooling tower basin; material: Biofilm | place: United Arab Emirates | collected... | reverse complement strand
GCGTCGGTGCAGTGATTGCGGACGGAAAAAGCATTGTTGCCTGTGGCATCAACAGTCACCAATCACATCCGATGCAAAAAAGGTATAACATTTATCGAAACTTTCGTAACGATCACACTGGCGCCACGCACCACCTGCATGCAGAAATTGCAGCCTTGATTAAAGTTAGGTGGAACGACTTGTCGGGAATGTCAATATATGTCACTCGAGTCCTTCGTGATGGTTCACATGGGATTGCACGTCCTTGCCCTGCTTGTATGGCTGCATTGAAAGATCACAAAATCAACAAGATCTACTACACAACTGCTACGGGGATAGCGTACGAAGAAATAAATCGTTGACTTTTTAGGGTGATAATCCGATAATCCCTTTATCGTTTAACAATCACTGGAGAACACAAATGTCTCAAGTACTCACCGGTCAGCAACTTCAACAAATCGGCGTCGCAATGTTTGGTCAAAATTGGCGTAAACAGCTTGCAGAGTCGATTGGGATGTCGTATGCACGGATTTCCCAGCTCGTCAATGCGCCGACGATCCCTGCAAAGCCGGCTGCACGAATCATCTCGCTCCACGACACGTGGAAGTCGAACGGCAGTATCGTTCCGGTCCTTGGCGTCTCCATTGACGCAATCACGGTCGTTGATGAAGACGCAAACCGCACTGATGAGGAGATTCTCGATCGGATCAACAAGCGGTTCAACGTAATGGATCGCATGGTTGATGGCATGGTCGAGGGTGTAATCCGTTCACTCGTTGTTGCTGGTGCTCCTGGTATCGGCAAGACGCATAACCTCGAGAAAAAGCTCAAGGCTGCAGAGGAGAAAAAAGGTCTCCAATATCAAATCATCCGTGGCACGGTCTCTGCTCCTGGTCTGTACCAGGCACTTTACCGCATGAAGGATGGTGGGATCTTAACTCTCGACGACTCTGATTCAGTGTTCGATGACGAACAAGCATTCAACATCCTCAAGGCTGCACTCGATACGACGAACACCCGTACGATCGCTTGGCGAAAGCAGGCACTGTGGGTTTATGACGCAAACGCTGAAGGTGAAGTCGATCGCGGGGAGGACAACGGTCGCTTTCCGAACGAGTTCGAATTCAACGGTGGGGTGATCTTCATCACGAACAAGAACTTCCGGGCTGCTGTTACGCGTGACAATCGGATGTCTCCGCACTTTGGTGCACTACTGTCTCGTTCGATGTATCTCGACCTGACGTTGCACTCGAACCGTGCTCGTACGATTCGGATCAAGGATGTGTTCAACAATAGCATGCGCAAGGCTCTTGGCCTCACCGTGCAGCAGGGTAACGAGATTCTCAACTACGTGTTCGATAATGCTGAGCGGATTGACGAACTGTCGCTCCGTACGATCAAGCACATCGCCGATGTGTATAAACTTGGCAAAGGTTGGCAGGAGATTGTCGAATACACGAAGTTCAAGTCTGTTTAATTAAACGAAAAGGACAACATTATGAAATGTAAGCATTGTCAAAGCACCCGAATCCTGGAGGTCAGTAGCAAGGCATCAGACCTCCATTCGTGGTCAATTGGAAATTACGGGTGCGAGGATGGCTATCTCCCTGATGATTTTGGTATCGGTGGTGGCGATTACATCGACTTCTCTCTTTGCCTTGATTGTGGTAAAGTTGACGGAGAATTTCCGCTGCCTGTTACTGAATACGAACTCAACCAAGTTAATGAAGATGATCAACATGAAGACGATTAAGTTTCGCAATGCGACCGTTCCGATTGGCAATGCCGTAATTGGCATGGTTGTCACTGAACGTGATGATGACATTTTCTCTACAGGAAAATCTCCCGATGTTGGACACATTGTCGGGTTTTCTCGAAACTCATATGATGAGGTCCTTGTTGTTGTTCGGTGGTCTCGTAAGCGGCCGGAACGTCTTGGCGGACACCATGAGGTTGAAATTCATCCAAGTAATGTCAACCTTGAGGTTGGTAACTAATATGTAAATTCCAAGTTTTCGTGGTTCCGTCATAAATAAGTATCAGGAGGAACCATAGAATGGAAATTATATCAAGGCAAGATGCTAAGTTAAAGGGATTGACGAGGTTTTTCACTGGTGTCCCTTGCGTCAACGGACATGTGAGCGAACGACACACAAAGTCAGGTTCGTGTATAGAGTGCGGCAATAAAAAGTCTCGAGAGTGGAATGTAAAGCACAATTATGGTGCCAAATATAGAGCAGCCAATCAAGACAAGCTGAAAGAATCTGCTCGTAAGTGGCGAGCAAAAAATCCAGATAAATTGTTAGCGTATAACTTAACACCATATGCTCGTTTGATAAGTCAACTGAATCAAGCGAAACGTCGAGCGAAAGAAAAGGGAGTTGAGTTTAATTTAACGAGGGAAGATATCAAAATTCCCTCACACTGCCCCGTTTTGAATATTCCATTACAGCGATCCGTTGACAATCAGGGTAAAAAGAGCGACAATTCACCATCAATAGATCGCATAGATAATACCAAGGGATACACAAAAGACAACATACGTATTATTAGTTGGAAGGCGAACCGACTAAAGAATGATGCGACGTTGGAAGAATTAAAGCTAATCGTCGAATATATGGAGAAGCACTTTGAATCAGAATAAACACAATAAGTATGTTAAACATTTTCCTGCTAACACAACGGGAAAGGATTACATTGTCGGCGATATTCACGGATGCTATCGTGATCTCATGGGAGCACTAATCGCAATTGGATTCGGTGCAGGTGATCGTTTGTTCTGTGTTGGAGACTTGATAGACCGCGGGCCCGATAGTATTAAGTGCGTCGATCTATTAAAGGAAGATTGGGTACACTCAATAAGGGGAAACCATGAACAGATGATGATTGACTCAATTATTGGGAACAATTATCAGACGTCTCGCGTTTGGCTTGCAAATGGGGGCCAGTGGTCTCTTCGTGTTGACCAGCGTCATCTTGTTGAAATCGCCAAAGCTCTTGATGAGCTTCCGTACGTTATTACTGTTGGCACCGGTCGTGATCGGTTTAATATCGTCCATGGTGATCTCCTAAAGACGAACGAAGACGTGTCCGATCAAGATATCGACAACTGGACGTTTGATGATAATAGCATGACAAACATGCTATGGGGTCGTAATCTTGCGTGCGACTGGATCAATATCCGCGACTATAAAGACTGGAGCCACTACCAGCAAGACCTATCGATGACGTATTGTGGTCACACTCCATCACGCTCTGTATTTAAAGCATGTAAACAAATCTTCCTTGATCGGGGATGTGTTTATCATCACACGTCGAGGAATAAGTCAGAGCAAAATGCTCTTGCAATCGCTTGCCATCAAGATCGCGTTGTTCACCAATGGGTCCCATTGTGGAAAACAATTTCAACGATTACGTATGACGAAATCAAGCCTGTGACGAGGTCGAGGTACTAACTGTGGTTAATCAACCAATTACACACCCGTTGCCCCTTAATACAAACATTACCGCAACAAAGAAACAGTGCGCATGTCGGGGTCAACAAAAGACAAACACTGTTTCTGGTGCAATTCTTAAGATCATTAAAAATCACCAAGGGTACTGGTATTACCTCTCGTCTGGCAATACTGTTCGTGATATTAACGTGATTTCAGTTAATCACAATTGAAACATTTGATATATTTTGCGCTGGAATCACCGTAAGCCGGTTGTTATTTTTGTCCCAAACCTTCATCGATGCCCCCTCCTCAAACGCCTCAATCTCACTAATAGAGTCATCTAAACAGCTAATTGGAAGATTTGTTGAGCGGATCGACTGATCACCTCCCCGCAGCTTAACTTCAACATAATACGATTTCCCATTAGTAACCGCATCCTTAAACGTCTGTAACTCATTGATAATTTTACTGTTCATCGATTACTCCCTTCTTTGGTGTTAGTGTGATCTCATTGTACGTTTCGTCTCCGAACATCACAATGTACTTCACTCTATCGTCAACAACAATCTGATCGATAAACAACCTCATTGTCATTCCGTATTCTATCACATCATTAACTGCAACATCAAAGACGAGCATGTATGTATTCCCCTCGAACGGTCGTACGTTTTGTGGTAGTGAATGGCACACATAGTAGATCACCCTATATTCATCATCACACCACAGCACCTTTGATGGCATGAACCCTTGCACCCGTTGATCATCAATCACGTACAGATCACCAACAACCGGATAGACACAACCTGCCGCATCACATCGATGTAGCCCTGTTTTAACAACAGATTTACTCAAAAACTTCGTTCCGATGCTAACAATCTTCATCGTATTCGCTTCCCGCATTTCCTCCAGGCTTGGTAGTGTACTTTCCATTTTTACGTTTTCCTTATTAACATATTGTTTATTCCGCTGAGTATTGTTTCAATTCTCTCTTCCGCACTCTCTTTCGTCATATGGTATGTATTGTCATAATTTGACCATATTCCAATGTACAACACACTACACTCGACAGCGTACTTACTGTCAATTTCAACAACACGACACCGCAACGTCTCAAGCCCGATATCAGCAAACCAATCGTCATTTGATAATTGTCCTCCGATGTAGTATTCAATCACATCAGATGTTCTCTTTGCGACAACGAACCATAGTCCAATGTTGACCGCAGTTGCAATCAATAATTCAATGATCATTTTGTGTCCCTTTATCAGTAAGTAGACATGTACCCTTAACACAAATGTCGGGCATTAACATAGTATCATACAGCAATAACATAAAAGTAATAAACATTATGGGGCTAGTGATCGATCGAAATTCACTTGTCGTAAACACCGTCGCAAAATCATTGAAATTATTTGAATGAATGTTAGGTAACTATCTGAAACTAATGTGTTTACTAGTAAACAAGTACTATGATGTTCTCTACTAGTAAACATTGAAAATTGTTTAATGGGATTGAACAATAATGGGTGTAAAAGAGGGGTAATGCGGATATATCTCGCGAGAAGACCACATTTATCAACCAGTTATCAAAAAAATCATCATTGAAATTTTTTGAACAATCACACGAGTTTACTAGTAAACATCGTTAAAGATTTCCCCGACCCGCAGGGGAAAACTGTTTTGACTGTTACTCTACTGTGCTACATGACGACTTCAATCGTTCAATGTATTTGAACATTATGACGATCGTCGATCGTTTAACGGTATTCCCCCTGCGGATATCGACGTTACCGTTTACTGTTAGTCAATGCTATCACCGTCTACATCGCACAATGATAATCGATATGATGTCACTGTGGAGGGTCATGATGATTATACTGATCATTCGCAGAGTCGCAGGGAAAAGTGGACGCACGGAATCCCCGTACGAGCGAGTAACGATTTCGCTCCACCGGTTCGTTCCTATCATCAAAGGGGCAATCGATAATCCCGTGCGGGAAATCGTTGCGACGGCTCACCATCTTCGGTGCGGTGATGCCGGGGGTACTCAGCTGGTAAAATCAGGCGGTTGTCAGTGTCCGTAAATTGTTGTTCATAAATGCACATGTATAAGTATATACACCGGTATCGGAAAGTCAACTCTGCCCGGGCGGGATCGCCGGGGGAAATTAAGGCGGGAAATGTCGTGGCGCTTTATCGAAAAGTCAACGGGCGAAGGTCGATCTCCATAGATCCCCCCCACCTCGGCTTTGCTCTTGGTGTACCAGTTGCACTCTTATGGTGCTCTCTGTAGATGACCCATTATCACATAAAACATCATTAGGGTCAACCGCCATCTCCCCCGGGGGACGCAATAACATATTGTTGTGTATAAACAGTCAGTTACGTTTATGTGGTCTAAAACGGATCTCCATAGCTCCGCACCGACTCTGTTCACTGTACTGCGATCATGTGGCCACAATCACGCGCATAGTGCTCTCTCGTCGTACCGGTTGCGCTCTTGATTGGCGCTCCCCGTAGATCTCTTATTATTGTTCGATTATTATCACTATTATCACCCTTTTAGGCAACAGTTGATCTTTGTTGTTATTGGGGTAAGATGTGATTCTTCATTAATCGGAGAACGTTATGAAACGCGTTTGGATTGGTTACATCCCTGAAGACGGCCATTGGCCGATCCCGGGTACTCATTCAACGGAGCGGAGTGCTAGAGCAGCATTTCGTCGGATGCTACAAGTTAACAAACTGCCGAGTGGATCATGGGTGGTGATCGATGAAGCTTAATGTTGAGTGCCTGATTGAGTGGGGTGATAAGCCCGGTGAGTACGGCGATGAAACGATCATCCGTACATTCGGTGGCAAGTCACGTGAGCACATCCTCAACAAAGCAATATCGTACATCGAAACTGTCGATTCATACAAAGTCCCGGCCGCGCGGGGTGACTTCGTTCGCGCAACAGCAACGATCATTGAGGGTTGACGTTTTACCCTAATTCAAAGAAAATCGATTTTTCAAATGGAGGTTCTATGATGAACAAGACGTCTGCAATTCGCAAACAAGTTGAATCAGTTATCAAGTATTCTGGTACGATGTACAACGATCTTCGCAAAAACGGTCAACGCCGGCTGAAGTTCGTCGTCGGGTTTGGAATGGATGCCGCGCATGCACGTAAACGGCTGCAGCAAGCAAGGGACGCAGCGTTCAAGGCCAAACAACAACTGAAGAAGGCAAAGATCGCCGTCACGTCAGTTGAGCCGTTCATCGGGATTGCCAGCACTCCGATCGGCATGCTTGAGTGCTTTTCGGTCGTTGTCACATATGATGCGAATGTCAAGTGATGGGAACCAGGGCCCGTGAAAAGACGTGTCAGCTCCTCGAGGCGATCGATCAAGGTCTCGTCTCGAGAGATACGGTGATCTCTGCTTGCCTCGACTACATGTCTGAGGCGGACGTTGCAGAGATGTGCCAAAAGAACGAGTTGCTGTACACTCCGGAGGACGACGATTCCCCGGACGATAATTAATTGTTGACTTTTCTCTTCATTAGGGTATAATTACCCTATTGTTGAACAACTGAGACGGAGAGCATAAATGAAACACGTTCCGGCAGCAATTAAGCAAAGAGTCGAAGCAAAGTTGAGGGAATGTATCGCCCTCGCTGAGAAGGAATATCGTCAGAAGTTTGCATTCCCGAACATCCGCTACGACGTTCGTGGTACGACTGCTGGATATGCGCACCTGAAAGAATGGCTCGTTCGGTTCAACCCGGTCCTTTTGGTTGAGAACGTTGACGAGTTTATCGCTCGGACCGTCCCGCATGAGCTTGCCCATCTGATCACCGATCGTGTCTATCCTCATGCTCACCAAGGGGGATTCAAGGTCGTCGGTTATGGTGCCGTTCGTCGCAAAAAGCGATCGGTGCATGGTGTTGAGTGGCAATCAGTGATGCGTGCCCTTGGTGTCTCCGATGTCACGCGCTGCCACAGCTATGACACGAAGAACGCTGCCGTCAAGAAAAAGAATCGGTACACTTACGTCTGCCAAGGCTGTCAGGCTGAGATTCAAGCTGGCCCGAAGATCCATGCACAACTGCAACGCCGGCCGAATTCCCGGTGGCATAACGGCTGCAAAGGCCACGCACTCGTGTACAAGCCGGCAGGCGCTAAGACTGTGCAATTGGTCAAGCAAGCGACCCCGGTGCCGGCTGTCCCGGTCATGGCAACTGTTGGTTCGAAGATTGATCGCGCACGCGAGCTGTACAAAGCAAACAAACACATGACCCGTGCTGAGTTGATGGCACTGTTCATCATTCAACTTAACATGACGCCCGCCGGTGCTTCGACGTACGTCTACACCGTAACGAAAGGGTAATATATGCCTATCGGTCCTGTTCAAATACTCAAGTATACCAACACGGCGGTTGTTGACGAATGCATCAAGAAAATCGATGCACTGCTCGGTAATGCAACATGGTGTAAAGACTGGAAGTGTGGTGATGGCTCAACAGTGAACTGGTCGATCGTTGGACCGGGCACACTGACTGAAGGTGAAAAGAGAGAGCTCGCAGCACGGTATCTCGATGCAGGCTGGGGTACTGTCGATGTGAGGAACAGCGAAGATAACGGTGAGCGGCCCGGCTTATGGGCGATCACACTCTACGTCAACAAACAAGATGTGGGCATGTCGTGGTGACTTTTATCCTAATTTGGGTATAATTGCTTCATTGACTGACAACTGAGGTGAATGATGTTTCCCGATCAAGCGATGACGAAGGAAGAGTTTTGCGATTACTGGCTCAATCGTGACAACGGCCGTTCGAACTTCGATGATCTGCAAGAGCATCTCGCTGAGAGCGAAGCTCAGTATCAGAGTGAAGTTGCAATGTTCGGTGACGCCGGTCCGGGTCAAGGTCTGCAAGTCGCTGACCTCAAGCGAGAAGTCGCCAGCGTAACTGCCCGTCTCAAACAATTCGGAGTAATCCGTTGACTATTTGGTGAATTAGGGTATAATTCCCATACTGTCAACAAACGCGGAGTATGACGATGGTTCAGAAAGCTGGACGTTTTGCCGATGTTATCATGTCGAGCAAGTTTTGCTACAATCGTGAAGAGAAATCGTTCACCGCTGAAGCATCCGACCTGAAAGGTTTCAGGTTGTTCCAGCCGATGTATGATGATGCAGCTGATGTTGGATTTGTCATGATGTCGGCAGTATCGGGAACTGAAATTCCGTTTTTCTTTGTTGATGAAACCCGTACTGATGAGGGAGAGCTCGTTTCGATGAACTTCCGAGGCGAGCACCGTGGTATCAAATACACCGTGAAAGTGTGGAACGACTAACATGAAACATGAACTCCTTGGTGTTGGTGATACGTTTGAGCGTTCAACGAGCACGCTCACGGGATACGACGGTGCGACGTACAACGTGTTCGACTACGTCACCTCTGGACGTGGCTGGGTTCGAACGGCAACGATCGCGTTCGCTGAGCCGAAAACGATCAAGGGCAAAATCGTAGAGGTCTCCGACTACAGTGGTCGCCTTTACTATGTCGTCAAGCTCAACCGTGCGTCACTTCAACTGAAACCGTACGAGTTCTCTCGTCGGCCGTATGTTTCGAAGCGAACCGGAGAACGAAACGAACACATCAACACGGTATTCCCTCACGGACGGCTGAGCCAGCTGTACGGTGTGTGGAACCAGAAGATCTTGGTGTGGGCATGAGCGATCGCCTGACACATGTTAAAGGGATGATCAAAAAGATCGAGGCCCTTTCGAAGGAACTGTACGTCGAGTTCGACAAGCCGATCAACGCTCCGTTTGGCTTCGGGTTTGAAGTGCGCTCGAGGGCTGACATCATGGCACGTGAAGCGAAGTACGTCAAGTTTGACGGGACCCACGGTGAGTACATCGTACTGTTTCCCAACTGGATCACTCACAACGAGTTTGCCCAGCAAATCAGGGATAGGCCGATCAGTGCTGGCTTTGCCCGGACCACCGCTGAAGGCAAGGTCACCTGTTATGGTGAAAGCATCAGCCTTCGTCTGCAAAGTGAAGAAAGCGACAGCAAAATTGCATCGAGAATGATGGGCTACGAGGAACTGTGATGCGATCAATCGTGATGTACACCGATGGCGGCTGCGGACAGATTGAAGGTAGCCGAGGCAAACGCCATCGGATATGGTCATGGGGGATCGTTGCACTCCATGATGACACTCATGTTGAACTACATGGAGCCCGACGTGTTCCTGTTGGTGTTGACGGTCGCACCGAACACGAGCTTGTTGCATTCATTGAGGCTGTTCTCTATGCACAGTCGCACGGCTTCAGTCCAGAGTGTTCGTCATATTACACCGACGATGAATTCGTTGGTTATTGTGCGTTTCGAGCTAGCTCGAGCTCGAGTATCCGCTCGTGTCAACGTCAAGCTGTTCTCGAGCGAATCAACGACGTGTGTCTTCGTTGGTACGACATCAAAACTTTTTACTATCTACTTGAAACGTTCGACAAGTCAAGGATCACGAAGGTCAAGGGACATTCAACAATCGTCAACAACCTTCGAGCGGATTACCTTGCTACGTGGGCTCGCCTGATTGAAGGCCCAACCTCAACGAAACGGTTCCTTTCGTACGATGAGTGGCTGAACAGTCATCATACAATTCAGTTCTGGAGGCGCTGGGTTGCACCGTTCACAAACGTCGATACGAAGATCCCCGCAGAGTTTGAAACCTGGCTAGCGGCCCGGCAGCAAGCTAATTGTTGACCTTTGACCCTTTATCAGATATAATGTGTCCATAAGTTGTTAAAACGTTGTTCGCATTAACTTTTAAAGGAACGGACTTAAATGAAACTTCACACTGAACCGCGTGGTGTTGTTCGTAGCGATGACGAGACGGAACACCAGTTCACGATCAAGGCAACGTCGAAGGCGTTCGGCATTCTGTCGAGCGGTCTGTATTCCGACAAGATTCTCGCGATCGTTCGTGAGCTGTCGTGCAATGCGTATGACTCGCACATCGCTGCCGGCAAGAAAAGTACCCCGTTCGAAATCAAACTGCCGAACTCTCTGACGCCGACGTTCCACGTCCGCGACTTCGGCCTTGGCCTCGACCACGAAGGCGTGACGAAGCTGTATACGACGTACTTTGAGTCGACGAAATCCGACAGCAACGACTTCATCGGTGCCCTCGGCCTTGGTAGCAAATCGCCGTTCAGCTATGTGTCGACGTTCAACGTCACCGCAATCTACAACGGTGTCAAGCGAATCTACACTGCGTTCATCAACGAGAGCGGTGTTCCGTCTGTCAAGAAACTCGGCGAAGAAAAGACGTCCGAGTGCAACGGCGTCACTGTCACCCTCGCCGTCAAACGCGACGACAACCACAAGTTCGTTCAAGCCGCTCAGAAGGCACTGATGTACTTCGAGCATCAGCCGAATGTGATCGGCTACGATGGGTTCAAGCCTTACGCTGTCAAGCACACCGTTACCGGCACGAACTGGAAACTCCGCACTGCCGACTACGGTGCATACATGAACGGTGCATACGTCGTTCAAGGCACCGTTGCGTATCCGATCAATGCCGAGATCCTCGCTGAGCATGGTCTGTCTCCGGTTGATCAGATGATCCTCGAGCAAGACATCGATCTGTTCGTTCCGATCGGAGCTGTCGAGATCGCTGCATCACGTGAAGCTCTGTCATACACGAAGCTGACGATCGTCAACCTGTCGCAGATCGTCGAGGTTGCGGCAAAAGAGATGCGCGACTCGATCCAAGCTGAGTTCGACAAGCAGCCGACGATCTGGGATGCACGCCTCCTCCATGCAGAATACTCGAGGCATGGTCACAAAATGTTCAAGCTGTATCGCACGCTGTCGAACGATAAGGACTTCTCCTACGCTGGTGAGGACGTTAGCAACCACGTCAAAGTCGACCTGTCGTCGATCAATGATACTGCAATCGTCATCAACTACATGACCGCATACAACGGTCGTGCGAAGCGGCCGAAGCTCCGCGTTGGTGGTTCGTGGGATCCGTCCGCAACCGCTTCGGGATTCACGATCACGGTTCGTCCCGGAATGCGCGTTGTCATCGATGACGTCGGATATGGTCGCAATGCGATCTCCGAGCTGATCAGCGACATCAAGGATGATTCGAAGACTGATGAAGACGTTTATGTCGTCGTCATCCGTGGTGTGACGAAAAAGCAATACAACAAAAAAGAGGTTGACAGCATCATCAAAATGATCGGTGTCAACAACACGAACGTGATCTATACGTCGACTCTGAAGATCGAGAAAGAGAAGCGGACATACGCGTATCGTGCGAAAAAGGTCGACGAAGCGATGCAGTGGACTGGCTATCCGACGAAGCAAGGCCGGCGTCGTGATGAAATTCGTCGTGTGTTCTCTCGCCTCTGCTGGGAGGGAATGAACATCGACATCAACGATGGTCAATTTTACGTTCCTGTCGAGCGGTTCACGGTTCTCGATGATGGTCGTGCATGTGAGTCGATCGATTACATCCTCGAGATCGGTGCACAATTCGGCTTCGTGACGAAAGACGAGACCGTGATCGGCCTTAACGAGAAACAGATGAAGGCGATCGACAAAGACGATTGGACGAACGTGATCGATCACATCCGATCGGAGTTCAAGGATCTCGAGCAGGATAAGCTCGTCGCTCGAGTTGTCTCGCAACGGATTCTCGAGTCGATCGGAACCGGTATTGCCGAGAACATCGTCAAGAAATGGTCGAAGATCAAACCGCTCGTTGCGGACGGTGAATTCAAAGAAACGATCGATGAGATCTCGACGATTTACGAACAGGGACAGCTGACGACGTATACTGTGCAACAGATTGTTCGGGCCGATTCGTACCTCAATAATGGTGCGGTTGTCAAGCAAGCAGCTGAGACGCACGATGTTCTCCTCAGCAAATTCCGCACGACGATGATCAATCATGCGATGCTGAAACTTGTTGACTGGTCGCGTCTTGGACCGAAAGACATCGACATGGTTGTCGAGTACATCAACTTTGTGGCAGCAGCGTAACGGTTTGTGTGGCAGGGGGTTCGATTAAGTTCGTTCCTAAGCCCCCTGCCACTTTTTATTTGTTGACTTTTGTACCTATTTGTCATATAGTGTTCGTGTCTTGATTAAAGACAAATTTTAACCCTTTTGGAGAGTTTAATGAACTTGTTTATCATTCTCGAAGACGGCATTTCGATGCTGATCAACATGGTGCCGTACACGATCGATGCGACGCATCCGAAGTACGAACAGATCCGCGAAGCGTGTCGTGATGGCGATTGGGAATACGCCCAAGAGCTGATCGACGTTGCCGTTGCCGTCCAGTCGTTCGGCGGTAACAAACTCGAAGTCAATGCCGACGCAGGCACTGTCAATTACAACGGCGAACCGCTGCATGGCTCGATCGTCGCACGCATCATCCAAATGATCAGCGAAGGTTTCTCGGTCGAACCGCTCGTCTGTTTCCTCGACAACCTGATGCAGAACCCGTCGAAGCGTGCCGTCGATGAGCTGTACGGTTTCCTCGAGTACGGCAAGATGCCGATCACCGAAGATGGCTGCTTCCTCGCATACAAACGCGTCCGTTCCGACTATAAGTCGGTGCATGATGGTGTGACCGACAACAGCATCGGCATGATCGTTCAAATGCCTCGCAACAAAGTCGATGACCGCAGCGACAACACGTGTTCGTACGGCCTGCATTTCTGCTCGCATGAATACCTGAAGAGCTTCTCGGGTGAGAGGGTCGTGATCCTCAAGATCAATCCGCGTGACGTTGTGTCGATTCCGACCGACTACAACAACACGAAGGGCCGTGCATGTCGTTACGAGGTGATCGGCGAGCTGTCGCCCGAGCAGGTCGAAAAGGCTCTCGGTCAGTCGATCTGGTCGACGGCAGTTGTCACCGATTTCGATGACCGCGATGTGTTCGATGACGACGTAGAATTCGATGACAACGTCAACGGCTACTACGATGATGACGACCATGATGATGATGATGAGCCGACTGCCGAAGAGATTCGTGATCGTCTCGAGAACGAACTCGTCACGCCGAGTTACGCTGCAGGTTACGAGCGTGGTTACGGTGACGGTCGTCACAAGCGTACGAAAGTCGGCGATCCTGTGATCGTGACTGAATACGTCGAAGACTACGAAGCCTTCATCAATGCGTACAAGCGTGGTCATAAAGACGGCAAGGCGCACACGAAGAAAGCGAAGTTCATCGTCGAGTAAAGCAACACTGATTGTTCTCCTAAATTGGGGGTGGTCGAGAAATTGGCCACCCCTTTTTTGTTGACGAACATCGTGTTTTAGGGTAATATGTTCACATTGACTAATCAACCACTGAAGGATCAATCATGGCCACGTCGGCTCTGAAAGTCAAGTATTAGCGTGTGAAAGGCAACACGGAAATCAGCAAGGCAATGGAAGATTCGCGGAAGTTCGCGAAGGTTGTATCAGAACAACTTGGCGTCAAGTTGAAGTATATCTCAGCTGGTGCATTTGGATCGGTGTACAAGATCAGTGGTAAGAATCTTGTTGTCAAACTCGGTGGAACTTTCGTTTCACCTGAAGGCAGCAGCGAATATCACGGTGACGACGCATACTTGCATTTTCTCAAGGAAGCGTGCAAACACCAGACGAACCCGTTCTTTCCGAAAATCAAAGAGGCCACGATTTATCAGAACGGTAACTACGCATACGCGTATTATGTTGTCATGGAACGCCTGACGGAATTTTCATACCGTAGGACCAACCGCGTGACGCAGAAGATGGCGGATTTGTTGCTCGACAACGACGCAATCGAGATCGCTTCACTGACTTCATTGTTCGCTAACATCGACCCGAAGTTGAAGAAATCAAGCCCGTTTGTCTCGGCACTGTCTGTGTTGAACAAACTGTTCGAAGACCACGATGAAGATCTGCATGGTGGCAACATCATGCTTCGTGGCAAACAACTCGTAATTACCGATCCGATTGCTTAAAGGAGATTGAAAATGAAACGCCTGTTCGTAATTCTCGTTTTGATGTTCACCTCGCTGTTTGCACATGCACAAAAGGTCGGCGCTGACCGGGTCGCCGACGCTGGCTGGAACAATCTGTCGCCCCAGGAACAACAACTCGTTCTCAAGCAAATCCAAGCGATGCGTGGTGAGGTTGGGTCCGGTGAACGGAACCTCGTCGAGAGCGTCGACAAGTGGGTCGGCCTCGGTGAACGTCTTGGTCAGATGGTTGGTGGTGCAGCAAAAGAGGTCGGCATCGCTGTCAACGACTTTGTCAAGACTCCGGTCGGTATGATGACGACGGCAGTGATCGTCTGGAAGTACATTGGCAGGGATCTCACGAAGATCGCGTCGGCATTCGTTACGTTATTCGTCGGTATGCTTGTGATTTTCTTCGTGTTCCGTAATTCCCGAAGCCGAACAATCACGTACGATGAAACGAAGACCGATCTGTTTGGGCGGGCTCGTCTCAAACAGGTCCACGTTCAATCGTTGTCGACTGACGCGATGTGGGGGATGATCCTCAGTTCCGGTGCCTTGTTCATCGTGTGCTTGATTGTTGCCCTGTAACATAACATAAGTGGAGTAACAAAGTGAAGAAGAACTTCGAAAAGAACACCGACAGGTTTGAGCGCAAGGCTCATGTCAAAAAGAAACTGATTCGTGAACAGCAGCGCCAACGTGAAGCTGAAGCGGATCTTCGCTTCGTCGGCCGAGCTGATTACGCGTTCGATAACCGTCGTGAAGAGGCGGTGTTCTGATTTGGTATTGCTCCCTAAGGAATAACATGGAACTTATCTCCGCTCCAAACGGATACGTGCTGTATGATACGACCAACCGAGGGTTCCTAGTAAACAGGGCAACGCTCGAACATGGCCGTACGCCTGACATTGCTGAAGCGATGATCCATCTATCTGAAGATCGCGCTAAGGGATATGCAGTTAGTATGATTGACAGGTTCCTAGTAAACAATCCGTCAATCAATCCACTTTCGTTTCAAAACAGACTGATCATCATCCCCGTCTCGATCACGTCAAATCACGGTTCGATCCCCATCAAGTATGTGCCACCGCAGAAAAAGTCTGGGTATGGCATTTACATCACAATTGCGTACCGGAAAGCGTTAACGCCAGAGGTTCGCTACTCACCGACATACAAAGGTTGGTGGAAGAAAGCTGGTGGAGACTCACTGAAGGATGTTCGTTGCCCCCACCCATCGACGATTGAACAAGACCCGCAGCTCGGTGAGGTGTGGACGCAGTACTTATTCGCAGAGCGATGGCTGAAGGTGATCGAGCCGGAGCTGAAGCGCAATGGATACCAGAGCGACTTCAAGTACACAATCGAAATTAAGGATGTGTAGTTAGAGCTGCGCTGCGTTAACGGACAACACGAATTGACTTTTAAACGATCGTTGTACTGATTGAAAAAGTCAACGTTGTCAATTAACCCTTATTGTTCGATAATGGCGTCATGGTTGAGTACATAATCGAACAAGTGGAAGACGGCGAGGTGATCGCCCTCGTTCACACCGAGCGTGACGGTCGCAGATCATTCATCAAGCCGTCGTACGACGGCTATGCACATGTCAGCAAGTATCGTGTGCGTGATCGTGCTGAGAAGGCAGCGAAAGGTCTTGAAAACGTGCGCATCGTCCCAACGTATGGTGGGATCGTGTACGGCACCAAAGCTTCCGTAGTCCCTGTTCAGCCGAAGATCAACAAGCGTAGTGCATATCGGAGCATCTGATGGCAATCGAACGAAAGACGACGTGGCTTGGCTGCATTGCGGAAAAGCACACGAAGAAACAGCTGTCGGAAATTGTTGAAGTAACTGCATGGAGCATATATGGTGCCGCTGATGCAGTGCAGGCGGCTCTAAACTTTAAAGTCGACGGATACAACAATTACGTCGATCTGGTTGAACTGGAGGACTAAATGGTAACTGACGTAAAGCCTGTAAACCCAACGAAAGATTACGACCCACAGATGTCGGCATCATTGCTGCGCACGATTGCCGCAAACGTTGACAATGCTGCGTTATCTGATGGTGCGTTCCGGGCATTCATTCGCAACAGCTTGCCTGTTGCCGAGAGGCCTCTTGAACCGATTTCGCCGACTTGTTATCGTTGACACATCAAAGCGAGCTGAGTGATGACTACTATCATCAAGAGCTACATCAAAGACGTCGACGATCATGTCGACGCTCTCATCAAAAAGCACAACCTCAAGTCAATCGGTCGAGGGATATTCGGTGAAACGTTTGGATCGAAGACCAACAGCCGCGTTGCGTTCAAGGTCGTCAAGTTCGGAAAGTGTGACAGACTCAACCAAGATGCGTATTATAACTATCTGACGAAGATCGTCCTCAAGCAACAGACGAATCCACTGGTACCCCGCGTTAAAACCGTTGAGAAGATGTATGTCAACAAACGAGTAGCTGGCTACATCGTCAAGATGGAGCGTCTAACGAGGCTGTATAATGTTCCTGAACGCCAGCTCAACAAAGCTTACAACATGGTCGGAATCGAATCCCTCAACGATCTCATGCTGCGTGATGAAAACAAAACGATTTGCATCGTTGCGAGGGATAAGACTGGGGGCATGAAACGGTTGGTTCGTCCTCTCATGGCGCTGTTTAGAAGCCATGGTGAGGACATTCACGGTGGTAATGTTTCGTGTTCGTGGAGCGCCGCGTCGTAAAACGTACCAGCTTGTCATCACTGACCCCGTAGCATAACTAATTGTTGACATATCTCGCCTATTAGGGTAAAATGTCTTCAACAATTGAGTAAAAGGAGTTTCAAATGATCAACACGCAAGCAGTTTTCCAACGCCTCGACCTCGGTGAAACCCGTGTCGCGGCAGTCCAGAGTATCCGCGAGAGCATCAACCGTGCACCGGATCCGACTGCACGTGCAAACCAGCTGATCCATGCGATCATCGGCGTCGAAACGAAATATGCCGATGAGACGAAAGCTCGCCTGATCGCGATGTCGGTCGGTGAAGAAGCGATCAAAGCAAATCACGTGATCGACAACGCTGAAGAGTTCCTGAAGCTGTGTGAAGCTCGCGTCGAAGCGTTTGTCACCCGTGCTGAGAATGCATGGATGTTCTCGAAGAGCGACGGCAAACAATCGACTGACAACGTCGTGCAAGTGATCGATGGTATCGAAACGAAAGTTGCGGTCAAGTCGAACGGCAAGATCAAGAAAGGTGGCAAAGAACTGCTCGCCCATGAGCTGTACAAGAAACACGTCCTCGAGGCCGAGAAGCCGCTGTCGAACCAAGAGTTCATCACGGTGCTGATGAAACAGCTCGACATGAGCAAGGCCGGTGCGACGACGTACGCATGGTCGTGCAAGAAAAAGCTCGGTGAGCCGGAAGGTGGCATCGTCAAGGCGAAAAAGGGCCGCAAAGCGAAGGCGGTGTAATCAACGGTTGACAAAACATTCAATTTGGGTATAATATTCATATTGATATCAAGGAACAACGCTAGAGGAAATGAAGATGCCGATCAAAAACATGACGAAATTTGCTCTGAAGAATCGCGTGGAAGAACTCGCGGCGATCGCCGGACGAATTTCAATCGAAGACCTCCGCACAATCATCGTGCTGAAGGCTCTCAGCGACGCTGCGATGATGTACGCCGACACCCGCGAAGACGGAGTGTTTGATAGAGCGTGGAAACGCGTCGACAATCAGACGGAAGTCGCGATTCCTGATCTTGGCGTCGCCCTCGATATGATCGACGACCAGCTCGCTCGTCCCGACTTCGAGATCACTGCGAAAGAATACAAAGATGCAGGGATCGACCTGACGACTGTGTTCACAGCTGAATCGAAGACGACGGTCATGAATGTAGTCGTCTGCAAAGTGAACATGGATGTCTACGATGGTGTCCGCAAAGCCTCTTAAAATCTTCCTCGACCTCGAGGACACGATCATCAAGTTGTGGGATGACCCACAACTTGTCAATGTGCAAGCAATCAATAGCTTTTTGACGATGCTTGCACACGATCGACCTCGAGTGGAGACGATCAGCATATTCTCATTCGCAATCTGGGATGACAAGGATCGTGCTGCGTTCGTTGACAGGCACATTAAATCAACCGTTGAGCAAGCCCTCAACGTTACAGTTGATGAGTGGCCATCCGTTGAGCAGATGCAACAGATCATCGAGAAGTGGTCAGGCTTCAAGTTCTTTGATCGAATGGACTTCATGCAGCTCCATGGTAAACACGATGCGTTCATCAAGATGTGTATTGCCCGAGAACAGAATGTCCACTGCATCCTCATTGATGATGCGGTTCCTCATCGCACGGTTGTTGATCATGACCGTCAACTTGACATTGAACTGATGCCTGTCCATAAACTGATCGGCACCAGCGCTCCCCCAGCGACGAAGAAAATATGAGCTGCTTTTTGTGGTTTGCGTTTATCGCCTGTCTCCTTGATGCGTCTGGGTGGGGAGCTGTGTGGTTGATCTGTTACGCACTTTCCAGTTGACTTTGTCCCTAGAACAGCTATAATAGCTCCATACCGTTCAAAAAGGGAAGCAAAATGTCTCTCGAAATCTACGAAGCGCTCGACGATCGCCATATCCGCATCACGTGTTCCGAGGACGGGAACGAGTGGTTCTGGGAGAACACCGACACCGGCGAACGCAGCGACTGGGTGACGGATACTGCCCGCAATGCGTTGATGCAAGCTGCATCAGAGTTCAACATCGTTGTCGAAGACCCGCATGCCGGCGACGAAGAGGACTTCGACGATGATGCGTACGACGACTCGATGGACGGTGATCATGCTTCGGCCCTCGCGTCCGCTGGGTGGGGGACTGACGAGGACTATGGCATGGCGTACGACCATCTCGAGTTCGGCTGTGACGAGACATATGAGCCGGACTACGATTAAATGGCAACGGTGTTCATAACGGTTGGTGGCACGGTGCATGAGGTCGACTCAAAGTCTCTCACCCGTGCCGCCGAAGTACGCAATAGTGATGGCCAGCGAGGCCTGTTCTATCGTGCTATTGGCGTCATATACCCACCTGAGGTCGTTGAAGCAATCCGTGTGGCAGCAACGGAAGCAAAACAGGTCCTCGACGACTTCAACCACGGGAAGACGACGTCGGTCGATGTCACTCGTGATGGTGTTGTGATAGCAACAATATCGGTTGCCAAACCGTCGAATTAGGGTTATAATAGCTTCATTGAATAAATGGAGGCAACATGGGCACGTTCGTTGTAGGTGGTGTTTACACCCCGACCAAGCAAAAGGTTCTGCGGGATACGTATGTCGACAAAGACCCGAGCCACCCGTCGTTCCTGAGTGAGCGGAACCGGTACGCCGATACGTACGTCGAGTGCCCCGTCTGCAAGAAGGAAGTCGGCCTGCGGGATGGCTACGTTGACAAGTACGTTCCCGGGTTCGAAGGTCAAGAGAAGTACGTCCATTATCAACCATGTCTGTCGAATCAGCGTCTGCAAGAAATTGCGGATGAGCTGGCGAAGGACGCATCGAAGGATCTGATCAAATGAATACTCCCGTTTACAAGCGCAATTCGTGGCACTATCGCTTTGCCAAGCGACACGATTCCGACATCCGGTACTACGACGAGTATGACATCTGCAGTTACGTCCGTGCTGTTATCAACGGCCTCGGCACGTTCTGCGTGTGGACCGTGATCGCTGGGTTGATCGCGTTAAGCATTATCGGCGCGATCGTGTACATTGCCGCCAGCACGATCTACGGTGTTGCTGAAATGCCGCTCGGAATCATTCCGGGAGTTGCTGTGGGAATCGTCGTTGTGCTGGCAATTGCAGTGGCGATTCTTGAACGTGTGTGGGATAACCTCACAACGGTCCTCAATAAGTGGATTGGTGGCATCATGTCACGTCGACCTCGCCGCGCTCCCAAGCGCAGTTTCATTAAGGACGCGTGGTACAGCTTCAAGAACAAAGTCTGCTTCAAAGTCAAGTTTGTCAATTAGTCATAATAGGGTATACTCCTTTTATGTTCAACGTGACGGAGCTTTTTATGAGAAAGCCAAACATCATCGCGGTTCTGAAACAGCTTGGCAAGGAAGTGGTTGACACCGCACCAGCGATCAACAGCGGCGGGTGTGGGGTGTATGCTGGCCACGTCGCTGCAATGCTTCAGTTTGTTGAGGGTGTGTCTGATGTCTGTGTTCGCATCGGAGCAATGTGGGTGTCGGAAGCAACACTCAATAAGGCTGAAGTGAACTCAATCCTCAAAGAGAACCTTCCGCGAACTGGAAACGTTGGTAAGGCGCTGAGTGGATCGGGCGTAGTCAACGGACATCTCATCGTCGAGTTCAAATACAAAGACAAGCTGTATCGCTGCGATGCTCACAAAGTTGCGAAAGCCTCCCCTGAGCCTCAATTCGAAAGTGAAGGATACACGATCAGGCTGTACAAGGGGTTCCTTGATGCAGATACGTGCATCGATTATGCCGATGAGCCTGAGCATTGGAACTCGTGGTTCAACCGAGATCAGATTCCTACCGTGGTTGCACTAATCGAGAAACATATTGGAAGATGTGTCGCTGTTTAACGTTGTACATTAAAAGGAGATTCAAATGCAAGTAATCGCTTTGTTTGTGCTGGCTGCTGTTCTGTTTCTGATCGCCCCGTTGATCGGGATCGTCGTCGGAGCGTTCGCAGGCATGGTCGTTGGCTGGGTGTTCGATGACACGATGGCACTGCTCGCCAAACTGATCGGCGCTCCTGGTACTCCGGCCTGGCAGCTTGGTGCGATGCTCGGGTTCGTCGCAGGGTTCTTCCGTTCGAGCGTGTCGTCGAGCAAATGACGCCCACCCTCAAGGATGATCTCGAGTCCCTCCAGCGGCTCGCCAAGTGCACCCCGGTCATCAACGACGACGTGGTGATGTTGCTCGGCAAAAAGGACGAGAAGGTATTCGACTTCACTGTTCTGACGGAGACGTGGAAGTAAAACGCTAGTGTTGACCTTGACCCCAATGTAACATATAATTGGGCTTCACTAGTAAACATTAACACCTAACTTTTCTAATAGATTGCTACAGGAGGTGGAGCAAACATGTAAACGCTAACCTAGAGAAACCGTAACATGAGAAACTCTTAGATTAAACGTAACATGTTGGACAAGTCGTGAGGAAGCTGGCGGGCACAAATGAGCCCTCTGAGGCGGATCCCGCCAGCGCCCACGCAACGAAGTAAAACCACAACTCTCAATGGAGAACTGAAATGTCGAAGAACAGCAAGAACGCGCGCCTCACCCGAGCTGCCAAGCAGATGTCCGCTCAACGCAAGGGTGGCAACAAAGGGCCCGCGGCCACGGAGCCGAAGCACGGCAAACGTAACACGTGGCATGCCAAGCTCGCCGGCAAGAGCGTCGCACCGGCGCCGGTCGTCGAGACGGAAGAAGCCTCCGAGTAAGCTCCGGGAGGAGAGATCGCTAGCGCAATGCTGGCGGTCGGGATCGGTCAGCGGGACGCCCACAACGGCGTTTCCGCTGTACCTTTATTGAACGATAATGTACGTCAATCGTATGTTTGGGTCAACGTTGTCTTAATCGACATCATCACTGATATTAGCAACTCCTAACGACGAGGTGACCCATGAACGAGTTATTGATTCCGCTGCTGAACGGTGCCGTGTACGGCTCATCTGCTGGTGTACTACTCAACCCGAGTGTGACGTTTGCAACCACGGGTGCGGTGATCGGAACGGTGATCGCGATCGGGGTTCTCTGGAAACAGTGCACGAAGAAATAAGTGTTGCCACAACTCCCGATTTGGGAGATAATGGCTACATCAACTGACGGAGAGCACAAATGAGCGCCTCAATCAATCACACAGCGGGTGGGACGATGTTTGCCGGTCGAGCGGCTGTCGAAGTGTTCCGTGCAAAGGCTATTGCGTCCGGATTGCGGCTGTACGCAAAGACTGGTATGCGGCCCAACCGTGCATATACCCCGACAGCAATGCTGAAAGCCGCCACCGAGATCACGGGGATCACATTCAAGCGTGGGCAACATGAGCAAGCTGCCCAAGCGCTGAACGAGTGGGCCGATACTGCTGCGAAGGGACTGGTGAAATAATAGTTGCCAAAACGTCGGTTTTGTCAGATAATGGCTACATCAACTGACGGAGAGCACAAATGAAAATTCGCCCGATCAAAGACATCACTGAGTTCTTCAACAAGATGACCGCACCGCTGCACGCGCAGCTCGTCACCCGCACGCCGGTCAAGATGAACAAGAAAGACGTCGCGACGAAGACGATCGCAAATCCGTTTGATGTCGTCTACAAGGTCCAGACAATCAACGTCGAGATCAACGCTGACTACCAAGCTCGCGTCAACGAACAACGAATCCTCGAGCAGATGCCTGCGACGTTCGTTGCTGAGAGTCGCAAGTGGGGCGAACACGTCAACGGCGTGATCGTCGAGAAAGACGGCAAACTGTACGTCAACGTGATCGAGATCAGCAAGATCGGCAAGCCGGTGTACGAGAAGGCTGATGGCACGGCTGTGACGTATGAAGAGATCGCTCCGTTCATTCCGGTGTACAACGGTTCACCGAAGCAGGGTGTCGATGAAGACGTCAAGGTCCGCACGTTCAAGCTCGAGAATGTGATCGGCCTGTTCATTCCGTCGCTCAACGTTCGCTACACGGGGGTGTGACCTTGAAGAAAACGATCTCCGTGACAGTTCCCGTCACGTTTCAGGTTGATGTCATACTGGCAACTGCGGATCATTTGCCCAAAGTAAACGACACGGTAATGAGAACCGTTGGCGAAGCGTACTTGCAAGAGCTGATCGCTGAACAACTGTACGAGGCTGTCAACGAAACTCACTTCGCTCTCGATGACAACGGACAACGTTATGTCAGGGCCGAGAGTACGGATGTCAAAGCCGACGTGGCAAACGCCGTCATAACGGTCACGGACAATTAATGGCAACGATTGAAGTATCATTCGAGCAGTTCAAGAAGATGGGCAAAGAGCTGCTCGATGCCCTACCGACTGCGACACCCGAAGAGATCGAAGGTGGGTGGAAGTGTTTCTCGCTTGCATACCTCGGTCTCAAAGACTTGACAGAACGACAAGAGCTCGAGGCCCCGTTGGTCCTCAGTGTTGTTGGGCGAGCGAAGCTGAACCATGAGTTTGGCATCACGATGACGAATGCTGATTACTATCGGCTATGAGTGGCTACACAGGTAACCCGGATGCTGAGGCCGAGCATGCGTTGATCCTTGCTGAGAACGGTATTGAGGCTGCAAGGGCTGCAATACCGAAGGGACCAGGCTCCCCCACGTGTCTCGATTGTGGTGTGACAATCCCGCAAGAGCGGCGTGATGCCCAACCTGGGTGCATTTATTGCATTTCCTGCCAGCCACTACATGACAAACGTCAACAAATAAAGATGCTTGACAGGATACTTTAATTTATGTTGACACATCAACTAATTAAGGGTATACTTCCTTTATTAACTAAAAGGATCTTAATATGAATAACGTGCTACCTGCAGGCAAGTGGTGGATTGGTGACCTCTGTTACGTGATGCATGACGAGTGGAACGAGGTGTGCGACAAGCTCGACTTCAACGGCCGTAACGGTGCCGTTCATCAACTTGCCGATGGTCGCAAGTTCGGTGTTGCTTTCACTGCCCATGGTGATGGAACGTACTCGAGCAACGTCGGGTTCACGTTCGGTGTCGATGCCGGCCTGATTGGCTGCATTCTCGTCGATGACATCAAGAAGACCCCTAGCAACGATCTCAGCCTCGGTAAGGTCGTTGAGTTCACCCAGCCGTTCACCGTGTCGTACACGGACAAGGGCGGAGTGATCCACATCGGCCACGTTGAAGTGTACACCGATCACTGGGACGACGAGGAAGAATACGACGAAGACCTCGAGGACGAGGACTACTGATGAAGTGCAAGTCCGGCAAACACGAGTGGCAGAGTGAGATCTCTGCTTCTCGTTGTTGTGACCCCAAGTGGCGGCGAGTCCTTATGATGGGAAAGTCACCTGAGCATGATCGTGATGGTGTCACTCAAATCAACGACTTCGATGGCAAGTTCGTCTGGATCCGTGTTGAGGATGCGAATGCGTAAGATGCACTGGATCCGTGGCTCGAATGGGTACACTCTTTGGAGCAACGGCAACTATCAGTACGAGATCACCAAGATCAAAGATGGACGGATCGTAACTGTCAAGTCGCTCAATGATACTGAGTTTCAACAAGCGGTCAACGCGTTCGAACAAATCGTTGCCGATCGAAGGTGATTTGGGTATAATATCCTCATTAAATCAAGAGGACCTCCAATGTCAAATGATAACCAAGTAACGGTTTCCGCTTCGCTGCTCCGCAACGTGATCCGTGAGATGAAAGAGCTGCGTGATGGTAACAAGTGTGACCATTCGGTAGGTCTTTGCTGGTGTGAACACGACCGGATCGTCAAGCAACTGGAAGAAGCTGTTGCGTCGAACAAAGAACAGCTCCGTGATCGCAACAAGCAAGCGGTCGAACGCCTCGCCCACTACTGGGGGACGTACAACAAGCAGCCCGGATATGAGAACTATTCAACTGAAACGTTCCTCAACGATGGTCTCTATGGCCTTGGGATTGCAATCGACTCACGCAAGTACTCTTTCGCTAACGGGTTCGCACAGTTTAAACGCGACTTGCTGAAATATCTCAACGGCGGCACAAACTACTTCAAGGACTAACATGACACCGATCAATCTCAACAAGTCGTCACTCCTCTACAAATACACTCAGCTGTGCGCAACGTTTGAGCGTGATGTCAGTGACTCATGCAGACTCGCCCGTGCACTGATTGCGGTGACGTTCTTGTTGCTCGTGATGGCGGCAATTGGGTTGGTGCTAGCCGTACCGGTTACGAACGCGGTCGCGTGGGGTGTTGCAATGATCGTCACTGGTCAGTGGTTGACTCCTGCTGGCCCCGCACTGGCGTTGTTCGTTGGTATAGGAGCGATCATCGGTGCAGTCTTGGTTTTCATGTTGTCCGAGTGGTTCGAAAACACTTCACCTGATCAATCTCCAGCACGATCTGCGATCAAGTCAGTGTCGGAAAAGGTCTGTGTCAAGATTAACGTTGTTGATGATCAAAAGGAAATAGAATGACAATGCATAATGCTGTTGATGAAGAACGCAAGATGTCTGTTGCAATCTTCGCAGCAAAACGAAACGACGCAAACAAATCAGCGTACAATGCGAAACAACAAGGCCGTGTTGACCAACTGCACGAATTGGTCCGTCTTGCATGTAATGACAAAACTGACGTCAACTACTACAAGACAATGGCAACTGTCAAAGTTCACCGCACGAAGCCGAAGTGGCGTGATCGTGACTGGAAGCTAGCAGTTGAAGAGCATATCATGAAGCGGGGATACACCGTCAACGAAACCGTGACATCATGGATTGTTCAGATGCCAAAGGTAACGCTCAACAAGTAGGTTGACTTTTGTCCCCAATTGTCTTATAATAGTCCCAAGTTAATCGACTTGGGAGCACATCTATGTTCGTGATCTACAACAAAGAAACGACTCTGTTCCACCGCGTTCTCCGCAATGGTTACTGGCAGGATGCGGTGTACGAAACCGAACAAGCAGCAAAGGCTGGGATGACCCGTGAAGCAAAGAAGGGCAAGCTGAACGTCGAACAGATGGCAATCGCTGAGAAGTCGTACTTCCACGACAACATCGAGAAGTTCGAGACGAAACGTAACCTCGTGAGTGGTAAAGAATTCACCCAGCGTGTCAACACTCCGCTGTGCTGCGATCCGAGCAGTGAGACATATTGGTCTATGTAAATCACTGACTACAGAGGACAAACAAATGAAATACCTCACCATCATTCTCGTGTTGATCGTTGGTCTCATTGCTGGGTGTGGTGACCGCCCCGTAACGAGTGCTGAGCGACCGGGAATTCCGACCAGCGACCGCAGCCTGCACTACGTCTGCATCAACGGGTTCGTCTACGGGGTCTACACATCCTGGGCACCGTTCCCGATCTTCGACAACGCCGACCGCCTTCCGAAACGCTGCAAGTAATGAATTCGACTCAGCAAGACCTCCCACTAATCATCTCGACGCCGCTCGAGCCGGGGCTCCTCCCGAAAGAGATTGTGTTGCTGTGGGTGCACACGAAGCGCACATACTGGGGGGACAATCCCAAATATGATCGAGACTGCATGGGGTTTGGCTGTCCGAGTCAGTACGCTGAGCAGTCGTACGTGACGAAGCAGCTTGGAAGTTCAACGTTCGATGAGGTCTCCGCTGTCGCGCACGTTGAAAAGTTTGGAACCAAGCGTGAAGAGAAGCCGGATTATAATCTCCCTCATAAAATGTCAGTAACAGAAACGTGGCTGACTCTCGAAAAGATTCAGTTCCAACAGCTGAATGGAGTGCGATTAATCGTACCAAACTCTGCCGATAAGCCGTTGACTTAATTCCCATTTAGGGTGAAGATAGACGAAATTATCAACAAGGACAACACAATGGGCGACACGACAAGCATCATCATATATCGCAACCCTCTCGAACAGATGTTCTGGGAAGGCTTGCTTTCAAGCCCTCTGACGTTCCCGCTGATCGTTGCTATAGCCAGCGCAATCGTCACCGTGCTCATTGTCGCCGGCATGTTCGACAAGTTCCAGCGAAGACTGATTGCGAACAAAAAGTTCAATGGTCGTGACTCACGGTTGCTCAATTGGTCGTACGCTATCAGGCGGCAAGAGGGCGTGATCGCAATCGTGATCTTCAGTCTGACTATCGGAATCGTTCTACATCTGATGATGTAATTGTTGACTAACCGTCTGATATTGGGGGACAATCGTCAACATGAATACTCCATACGTCAAGCAAAACCCATGCGGCGACTGCGTGAGAGGCCCGCATGATCCTAACAAGGCATTATCGAACGTCTGTTGGACGTGCTGGTCAAACCTTGGCTGGCAGTTCTTCAAGCCAATCGAACAAGGAAACAACAAATGAAATTCTCTGAACTCCGTCAACTGATCGAAGATCGTGGTGCAGTCAATGTCACGTGTATGAAGGGGATTGACGACCTTGAGACGTATGCTGAGCCTGGCATGCGCCTGACGATCACTGGTGGCGATGAGCAACACGATGGTGTGCTGAAACTCCGTGTTTCATATGAAGATTTCGACGAATTCAACAAACAGTTTGAATCGGCGAACTACTTTGATGGTAACCGCCAGCCTGTTCTGACTGCTCGCGAAGCTGGGTTTTACAAGGTGAAGGACACGATCTACGTCATGGCTGATGACGAGTTCGAACGGTTCTTCAGCACACTCGACTCAACCAAGCTGTATGATCAATACAAAGCTGAACGGTCGAATATCCCATACGTTCAGTGGCTTGAGAACAAAGTCGAACAGCTATCAAAATAGTGTTGACCCATTCGGTAAGTGGGGGTATAATAACCCCAATTAACTGACCAATGGGTGGTGTGATGAAGCAGAAAGTACTTGTCAGCCGCGAGTCTCTCCAGCAAATGCTCGATGCAGCAGACGCTGAGAAGAGACAACACATCGTTGGCCGGGCCTTGGTCGTTCTGTTCCAAAGGCAGACCGAATCGGAAAAGGCTGGTAATGTTACTGACCGCCACAACAACGTTGGCTTCACGAGTGGTGATGCCCGGGGCGGTTCACTGACCGCGAAGACGTACATCAAGAACCGCAAGCTCGAACAGTGGCAAGTTGATAAGTGGTTGAAAGTACAGGCAAACGGGTTTGCACGCCTGACGAAGTACCACAAGCAACTCAATGAGGCTGCGATTGAGAAATGGAAAGCGTCGCACCAATTGACGCTCAATGTGTAGGGAGGCATTATGCGCCACAAGCACGCAGATATTATCATAGCATGGGTCAATGGAGCAACAATCGAGTATCAGTCTCCGACGACCGATGAATGGTTTGAGGTCCCGAACGTCAACGACCTCGATCAAGACCGGAACTATCTTGAACCGAACCCGCTGCACCCCGAGTATGACTACAATACTACGTGGCGGATCAAGCAATAAGGAACACTTATGACACGAGCAACACAATGGATCGACAAACATTATCCTGTGACGACGGTTTCATTCGTCGCGAGCAAACCGTCTGACGCTGAGATGATCAAGCACGCTCTTCTGAAGTGGAGTGGGCTAACACGAGACGTTCTTGACCGATACGGTCTTGACCTCGATGAAACGCACGTTGTTGAGAATCGTTCCAGGGATCGTGTTCTTGGAATCGACAGTCGAACGTGTGCACTGTGTCAGGTGTATTGGAAGGGGGATCTTAAAAAGCATTGCATCGGGTGTCCACTCGCACTTAGCCGTGGAGGCGTCCCGTGTGACCATCGAACTGACCGTGAGATGGTCACGGGAAGTAAGTCGCCGTGGTCTGCTTTTGCTTATCAACATGATCCCCATCCGATGATCGATGCACTGAACAATGCTCTGAAGTTCGTTGAGACCCAAGGGGAGACATTGAGCAGTAAGGACAAGAAGCTGAAAGAAATCAAGGGCCTTGATAACCTAGCTCTCGTCGAGCTTTATGCGTGCCTCGTCAAGGTCGCTCATTATGACATCGGTGCTGGGACATCTGAAGCTGAGCACCTGTACCACGATTACAATATCTCCCCGGATGATGTTGCAGACATCTTACTCGAACGCCTTGGAAATACAAAATGTTAACACCCCGAGACTTCCTTGGGAACGACACTTATGTTAAGTGGCTGCGTGACTATGAAGAAATGAGACAGTTCCGCAATGTCGTCTCGAAACGAAGGCCGACGGAAGAAGAGATCGCGATCCTTCAGTGTAACAAGCCATGGGAAGCGTTTTATCGGAGCGTCCTTAAGCAACAATGAGTAAGCTCGAAAGACTTAAGCGGTTCGGTGATCAGCTATTCACATTGTTGATCACCGGATTATTTTATTTGTTGGTTTATATCAGCTGGGCAATTCAATTGTGCATAAAGGTATACTTCGTCATCGGCCGCATTCCTCATGTCAAGCATGACTGTAAGTTTCACCCATGCTATCAACGGAGACAACAACGATGATCGACGATATCAAATTGTTTATTAACAAGAAAACAAAATACTGGACTTCTCGTGTTGATTGGGATAAACTCGGCCCAACACGACGAGAGATTTGGGAGGCTCGTTGGAAACGAGCAAAGGAGAGCAAATGAAAATTGAACGGGCAATTGAAATCCTTCAACGGATTCAGCACCAACATGGTGCAAGTGTCGACGTCTGTGTCAATGGGGTAGCAATCACGACGATCGGTGTTGTCTCATTGGCAGTATATGGAGATGACATCCGCAAGGATGATACATACGTCGACGTTGTAGCGGAGGAAAACAAATAATGTACTACACACGATGCAGCTTTTGCCAATGCACGAGCACAAGACAACGAGATGGTGATGGGTGTCATTCGTGCCTTCGTGGGGTAATGAGAGCGTACAAATAAATGCCAAGGAAGCTATCACAGGGAGAGAAACACGTGTTGCGTCTGATAAAGAAAGACCGCAACGAACATGGGTTTGCTCCCGTTAGCAAAGTCGTTATGCCGCTCGTTGAGTCTCTGCCAAGAGAGCTTGTTACGGTTCGACTGGTTCAACACACTGGGCAGGGCGAGGCAGCCCTCACGCCTCTTGGTGAATCTTTGTTGGTTGCTGAGGAGTGGCTATGACTGATATCATAACGCTCTTAAGGGACATTGAACGGTTCTTTGACAGTGAGGGTAATTTAACACAACCTGAGCGCGACTATCAACATGATCAGTTACGCGACCGCATTGCGGAAGTAATCGCTGAAGAGAACAATCGTCAGGTCTCCGGTAAGTCGGTGAACGTCACACAGGTAACTGAGACTGGAGATACCCGCAGCCCTGACGATGAAGATATATGTGGCTTCTGTGGACTACCAGGAGCTGATAAGTTCCCACACCCTGTGCGCTGGCCAGGAGAACAATCAGCAGGGACCGAGCTCGTTCACGAACAATGTGAGTCTGCTGAATGTGCCCGTGCACATGCTGCATTATCAGATAAGCAGCGCGAACAATTTTTATATGGATTAAGATAACATGAAAGACGACCAACCGCTATCGGACGACACAATTGTTGGCCATAAGACATACCTAGGAAAAGATCGGATGTTATTTAAACATGAGCCATTAACGAAACGCGAAGCTGATATCATCATTGCGGCGGCAGAGCGTGATGAGGCAAAACGAATCGAAATGATCCCCGATCAAGCAACTGGAATCAAGACGCTTTGGGATGCATATCAGCGCCTCAAGGACTTTGGGTGGTGCGACATTGATTATTGCCCGAAGGATCAAACGCGATTCAATGTTCTCGAGCTTGGTAGCACCGGGATCCATAAGGGATATTACTATGGGGAATACCCGAACGGTTCTATAATGATTGAGGATGATGATCTTGGTGCGTCACCCTCAACTGCAGCAATCTTATTTAAGCCGTTGGGAGATTGAATATGAGGGTACCGGACACATCTGAAGTCAAAGCCGTTGCTGAACGAGAGCAATGTTCATGGGTTGATGCTCGATATATGATTGAGCGTGACATCGTTGAAAATGTAATCAATGAAGCGAAGACCGTTGCTGATTTGAAGCCAGCACTACGTTGGATCATTGAAAAGATTGATCAACAGCGAGGCAACTAAAATGGACATATTGAACAAGTGGTTAGCAAGCGATCCTCTCATAGCGTCGTACGTTGCGGCAACGGGGGTTAGCTATCAGTTCCTTGAGAGATTTGCGAAGTTTGTTATCATTGAAACAAACAAAGACGATTGGGTTGAGTGTAGCGATTGGTTGCCGGATGAAAATGTCCCAGTAAACGTTGCGGTTGAGTTCGATCGTCCAGGAGACTGGCGAGTGAAGACCGGATATATACAAGACGGCGTTTGGGTTGTATGGGGTGGATCATGGGTTCCTACTCATTGGCGTCCGGTATTACCACCGTCTAACAATACACAACTGCTGTGTGCATATAAGCAATTACAAAATTCGGGACAGCGATATCCTCGGTCCTGTCCTGAGTGTGATCTGGGGCCATGTAAACATGACACCGACCAAACGGCTACACAAGGTGTGTTCGCGGAAGCTCATAAGATTATTGAGTCGCGCCGTGTCGGCCGACAACAAGTTGTTGAAGAGCTAATCGATGTGATCACGAATCGCTCAAGCCGTGGAACAGTTGTTGATGGGACTGGGGCAGTTCACTCATGCATCAAGGTAAAGCAATCGGATATCAACAAGATAGTGAAGCTGCTTCGTGAGTAGAGAAGATGATCAAAGGTTCCGTAATCTAATCGGCCACGGAATGTATATGACTGATAAAGAACGAGACTCAACGAGCTATCCAAAGAGTATCCGAATTATCATCGTGATTGTTACCCTAATGATAGTTGGTTTCTTGTTGTCTGTCAACTAAAGTTAACCTATAATTCGTCGATTAATGTTTGGAGAGATTGTATGTCATTCCTGAAACAGTACGTCGATCAACTCAATAGCTGGAACAAACTAACAAAGCGTCCGCTATTGTCTATCAACCGTCCGAGCGATCGGAGGGAGATTCACGAACGTCTCCTTGGTGATCTCAGCCCCGAGAATCTGTCATGTGATGGCGAGTTATCCGGCAAGGCTCTTGATGAAAAAGCAAAGCGACTAAATCGTGCTCTCGCAGAGCTTGCGATGCGAGATGCAAGGTAAGTAACGTGAAGACTGTAGCAATTCTTGAAGCGAACGATAACATTCAAGCGAACGATTGGTGTCGCCCGCTATCGCTTTGTTCAATGAGTGGTGGACACAGTGACGGATATAGTTTCACATGTCAGTATAGCGGCAAGCCTGAAAACAATGTCAGGTGGGTTCGCGTTCGTGACCAGTTGGGTGAGTGTTGGTTTGGTGTTACGATTGATCAATTCAATAAAGAGTTTGGCAATAAGTATGGTCGATATGAGTTTGTTCGAGGTGAAATCCCAACCGATCATATACATGATTACTCAAAAAGAGTAACGAGGTCAAGCAAATGACTAACGTTGCCTCATTGATTGACCGCTTAAAAAAATTTTCCATGAAGGTCCCGCCACCTGATTTTAGCTTAATGCTTGAAACAATCAATGCACTTGCAACGGTCGAACATAATGCCGAGCGGAGCGATTTAGTTGTTATGGTTGACGTCGATGGGGTTCAATATGCAACACAACAAGAGGTTGCATGGGAGATCGAAAGGTTGAGGAATCAATGTAACGGAGAGCAGTCGTTCTTCTTGGATAGAGATAACGATGGACACTGGTACATCGTTGATAATCAAAGGCGATCAGAGTGGGAAGCGTTTTTAGCAATCCCAAGTAATGATTGTGCAAGTTGGAACGTGCCTGATTATGCAAGGCCGGTTGGTGGTGCTCCAAACACTGTTGCCTTTTCTATGGTAAAGGTAGCACGATGAAGTACATTAAAATCGACGGCATGTGCCCATGGTGTGGGATGCCCCTTCACCGGGGAAGGTGTGATAATGAAGACTGACATCATGCCAGGAGATTATGTACTGGCAACGAAATGGTCAGACGGTGATCCTGGGGACCACTGGGGTGTTGGATTCTATGATCGCACGGATGCTCGTGGTCGACATTATGTTAAAGATCGTGATGGTAATCAGATCAGGGGTAACGGGTTTCGGCGTGTTGGAAAAATATCACCAACACTTGGATTTCTTCTTCTACATGCAGGTAAGAGTCTAGAAGCATTACCTCCTGGGAGTGTAAATCTTTGGGAGATTGTTGATGATTTAACGGGGGAACATGATGGTTGAGCTACGTTGGGTTACGCGGAGTGTACCAGCTCCGGAGTTTGGGAATAACATGGTTCGATCGGTTAACGTATTACAATATCGCTCACTGCCGATCACTGAAAAGGAGAACGGTCAAATAGCTATCCATCTCAAAATTGGAGACTGGAAAGACGTTCCTCATGCAACATTGGACGATCAATTTATTGACAAAGGTCCCTGGGAAGTATCACCAGACGGTAGAAACGTTTACAGTGATGATTTCACACACGATGTGCACCTCACCGTCCATGGCGATTTCTACGACGATAATGATCGTAAAAGATATTCAGATCAACTAGCGGCGGTTCTCAACGGTAGAAATTCAAAATGAAAACAATCGAACAATATCTTTCAGATCCGCACGAGTTTAATAGCTTTCACGATTGTGTGGCGGAAGCGATTGATACTGAGTATTTGTTAACACGTTCAACACTCTTGATGGTGTTTAATAGCCTACCAGAACACATTCAAGCGACTGGCCTTCTGTGTGGGATATCGGATACAGTATTTCGAGATCAAACATACGTTTATTTAAGGAACACGAGAGCACAATGAACTCTATACCAACAGAACCG
>ERZ1066134.300-NODE-300-length-34026-cov-20.558329_pt1 | contig 34026 bp, 34 predicted proteins | sample MGYA00382781_ERZ1066134 | MGnify/ENA primary metagenome ERZ1066134 (study PRJEB33369, sample SAMEA5778364) | biofilm metagenome | biome: Industrial cooling water; feature: Water cooling tower basin; material: Biofilm | place: United Arab Emirates | collected... | reverse complement strand
TAAAAATCCTAATGGCGGTCATTAGAAAAAATACCTAATGACAATTTTGGGTTCATTCAAAATCAGCAGGCTTCCGCACCAAGTCCCTCGGCACTCCTTATTTTTGCCGCTTATTCATTTTAGCTCCTCATGAAGATTTCCCTTAATTGGCTCAAACAATACATCGAAATAACCGAGACACCCGAGCAACTGGCAGACATGCTGACGCAGACGGGTCTGGAAGTGGAGGCCTTTGAGAAGGTGGAGAAAATACCCGGTGGATTGGCCGGTGTGGTGATAGGCGAGGTGATGGAATGTGCGAAGCATCCTGATGCCGACAAGCTAAAGGTGACAAAGGTGGATATCGGGGCGGGTGAGTGGTCACCGATCGTGTGCGGAGCGCCCAATGTGGCTGTAGGACAAAAAGTAGTAGTGGCCACTGTGAATGCCACGATCTACCCGACAGGGCAGGAGCCACTGAAGATAAAGAAAGCGAAAATACGCGGAGAATTGTCCGAGGGGATGATCTGTGCCGAGGACGAGCTGGGGCTAGGCACAAGCCATGCCGGTGTGATGGTGCTGGATACGGACTTGCCAAATGGCACTCCAGCCTCCGTGTATTTTCAACCGGAAGAAGATTGGATTTTTGAAATAGGCCTCACGCCAAACCGTGGCGATGCTGCTTCGCATTGGGGAGTGGCGCGCGACATCCGGGCGGTGACGGGGAGGGCAATGAAATTCCCGGAATTGAGCGCACTGAGCGTAAATGAAGATAGACCCGTGCAGGTGGTGGTAGAAGACAAGGCCGGAGCACCGCGCTATTCGGGACTGACGATGCGGGGCGTGCAGGTGGGCGAGTCGCCCGAGTGGTTGAAGTGGCGCTTGCGTTCCATCGGACTGGAGCCGATCAGCAATGTGGTGGATGTAACCAACTATATCTGTCATGGACTCGGACAGCCGATGCATGCCTTCAATGCTGATAAGATCAAAGGAAATAAAATAGTGGTGCGAACTCTGTCCGCAGGCACGGCCTTCACTACGCTTGACGAAAAGGAGCGCAAGCTGCACGAGAAAGACCTGATGATCTGCGACGAAGCAGACGGCATGTGTATAGCGGGTGTGTTTGGCGGCATCACATCGGGCATCACGGAGGCGACCCAAAACATCTTTTTAGAAAGCGCTTATTTCTCGCCGGAGTATATCCGCAACACGGTGCAGCGGCATGGCCTCACCACTGATGCATCGTTCCGCTTTGAGCGGGGCGCAGACCCTGAGATGACCGTGCAAGCCCTGAAATATGCCGCGCAGTTGATCCAAGAAGTGGCCGGTGGGCAAGTGGCCTCACAGATAGTGGACATTTATGACGGCATAGCGCCCGTGCGCATTCCCACGACCTTCCGAAACTTCCACCGCTTGATCGGGAAGGAATTGCCTAATGAGCAGATTATTTCCATTTTGAAGTCGGTGGAAATTGCGTGCGAGCAGGTGACCAATTATGGATTTGTGGCAGTAGTGCCTGCCTATCGCAATGACGTGACGCGCCAGGCTGATTTGGTCGAGGAAGTGTTGCGCATTTACGGTTTCAACAACATCGAACTGGACACGCATGTGGGTGCGTCTTATTTGGCCGATTTTGCCGAAAACGAGCCTTACGTGATTCGTCGGCAGTTGACGCACTTCCTGGCAGGCAAAGGCTACAATGAAATTTTGACCAATTCATTAGTACATCCGGACTATGCCACCAAGATCAAGGTGAATGACTTGGAAGCGGTGGAAATCCTGAACAAGTCGAGTGAGGAGTTGGCTTTTATGAAAACCTCCCCTGTGCACTCCGGCCTAGAGGCGGTGCGTCACAACATCAACCGACGCATGCCGAATCTGAAGCTGTTTGAATGGTCTAAAACCTATCAGCGCAAAGAAGGAAAGTACATCGAAACGCCCTATCTGTGCCTATACCTCACAGGAGATGTGGAAGAAGAAAACTGGCTCAGAGAGACCAAATCGGCCACTTTTCAAGATTTGATGGGTGCTGTGCAATCGGCGTTGGTGAGCCTGCGCATTCATCGGTTTGGCCATGAAGCGTTGGCGGCTGATGCGCTGTTTGCTACGGGGTTGAAGCTAGACATTGGTGGTGGCTATTTGGGCAGGGCGGGCGTATTGCAGCCGAAACTCACCCGTTATTTTGATGTCAAGCAGCCCGTGTTTTATGCCGAACTCAGCTGGGACAGGATCATGAAGAATGTAGGAGGCAAGTTTCAGTTTGAAGAGCTTTCAAAATTCCCCGAAGTGCGGCGCGACCTGTCGTTGGTTGTGGATAAGTCAATTTCTTTTGACCGTATCGAGCAGATTGCTTTTAAGTCAGCGAAAAAATTATTAACTCGTGTCAATGTTTTCAGTGTGTATGAAGGCGACAAAATAGAAGACGGAAATAAGTCGTATGCAGTGAGTTACTACTTGCAGGACAAGACAAAAACACTAAACGACAAGTTGATCGATCAGGTAATGGGCGGCCTGATGAAAGACTATGAAACCGAAATAGGTGCAGTAATAAGAAAATAAGGTAAGGATGAGTCGAGACACTTTGTACAAAGAGATTAGCAACCTGGAGAGGAAGATTAATCTGCTATTGGCGGAGCACACGCGGCTCAAAGAAGAACTAGGCTATAAAGATCAGGAGAACGATCGCCTTCGATCGAAGATTGAGCAACAAGAGGCGCGTTTGAGTGACTTTCAGAATAAGCAGAATAGTAGTAAAATTGTAAGTAATACGGCAGTGGGGAAAGAGGACGCAGTGGAATTGAAGAGAGTCTTAGATGAATATATCAAAGAGATAGATAAGTGTATCACTCAATTGGGTGAGGCATAAATGAAAACCAGATGTCAGAACTATCTATAAAGATACGAATTGGGAATCGGGAGTATCCGATGAAGGTGTTGGCGCAGGACGAGGAGCGGATACGAAGAGCAGGCAAATTGCTACATGAAAAGGTGAAGTCTTACCGAGAGCAGTTCGGAATAGACGACAACCAAGACCTATTGGCAATGGTCGCTTTTGATTGCTTGGTGGAGAAAATGAAGATGGAGGATGTTTCATCAGATACGGATGAAACGGCTCTTTCACACATTTCTCGATTGAACCAACTCATCACAGACAGACTCTAAAATCAATACCTTCTCGTCTCATTTTTTCAGGCCGCACACATTAACCTGAATCAAAATGGACATCATAACTATAGGAATAGCCGTGGGCGCATTGGTAATTGGCGCACTGCTAGGGAAGTTTCTACTAGGCGCCTCAGGTGCCAAAATCAAAGAAGCAGAAGCCGAAGGGGAGCGCATATTGAAAGATGCGCGTGCCACTGCCGAGCAAATCAAAAAAGATAAAATGCTTGAAGCGAAGGAGCACTTCATCAAACTGAAGGCAGAGTTTGAGGAGGAGGCATCACGCAAGAAGAATCAAATCATCACCAACGAAAATAAGATCAAGCAGCGTGAGGCCGTGCTGAACAAGCAAATGGAGCAAAACAAGCGCGCCGAAATGGAGCTTGAGGATACCAAAGAAAAGTTGACGTCACAACTGGAGTTGGCCAGATTGCGCAAAGAGGAATACGAGAAGCTGAAGGAGCAGCAGATCAATATTTTGGAGAAGGTGGCTAATATCAGCGCTAATGCGGCCAAAGAACAACTCATAGAAACGCTTAAAGACGAGGCGCGCACCAATGCAACAGCGCATATCAAAGAAATTGTGGAGGAGGCCAAACTGACTGCCACCAAAGAGGCTAAGAAAATTGTGATTCAGTCCATTCAACGAACTGCCACCGAGCATGCCATTGAAAACTGCGTGTCTATCTTCAATATCGAGAGCGACGATATAAAAGGAAAGATTATCGGGCGAGAAGGTCGCAACATCCGAGCGTTAGAGGCGGCTACTGGCGTGGAGATCATTGTGGACGATACACCAGAAGCGATTATCATTTCCGGTTTTGATCCCGTGAGACGCGAAATCGCCAGACTGTCCCTCCACCGCCTGGTACAAGATGGCCGCATACATCCGGCGCGTATTGAAGAAATAGTGGCTAAGACCACTAAGAACATCGAGGAAGAAATCGTGGAAATAGGCGAGCGCACAATCATCGATTTGGGCATTCACGGCTTGCATCCCGAATTGATCAAGATGGTGGGAAGGATGCGCTTCCGTTCTTCTTACGGACAAAACTTGCTGCAACACTCGCGCGAAGTGGCCAACCTAGCCGCGACCATGGCAGCCGAGTTGGGCTTAAATACGAAGTTGGCTAAGCGGGCGGCATTGCTACACGACATTGGCAAAGTATGGACAGAAGAACCCGATAAGCCACACGCCATCGTGGGTATGGAATTGGCACAGAAATACAAGGAAAATGCCGAAGTATGCAATGCCATTGGGGCTCACCACGATGAGATCGAAATGACCTCATTGCTGTCACCTATCATCCAAGCCTGTGATGCCATTTCCGGCAGCCGTCCGGGAGCCCGACGTGAAATCATTGAGCAGTATATCAAGCGCTTGAAGGATTTGGAAAACTTAGCCTTGAGCTTCGATGGAGTGAATAAATGCTACGCTATACAGGCCGGGCGCGAACTGCGCGTGATGGTGGATGCTGAGAATGTTTCAGACAAAGATGCCAGTGATATTTCGTTCAATATTTCTCAGAAAATTGAAAAGGAAATGCAGTATCCTGGGCAGATAAAGGTGACGGTAATCAGAGAAACTCGTGCCATTGCTTTTGCGAAGTAGATTATTTCCATAACTTGGTTTCAATTTTAAAAACCCTATCTAATGAAGAAGTTAATTATCCCTGTTTTTTTAGTGTTCATTCTTATCTCCTGCGGTGGCGGTGATGATACAAGTCCGGCCGGTGTTGCTGAGAAATTCTCTAAGGCCATGTACGATCAAAACATCGAAGAGGCAAAAAAATATGCCAGCAAGGAGTCTGCACAGATGCTTGATATGATCGGAAGCATGATGTCCATGATGCCTGATTCGGCAAAGGCCAACCAACCTGAATTCACATTCAAAGTAGTAAAGGATTCTGTGGCAGGAGATAATGCATGGGTATGGACTGAAACAAAAGAGGGAGAGGTTGGGGAAGCAATTACTTTGAAAAAAGAGGAAGGCGAGTGGAAGGTCATTTTTTCCAAAAATTAATCCTGATAGGACTACTCTTCTCGTGTAGTTCTCAAGTTTCAGAGCCATTGCCGTTTGACACTGGTGTTCTCCGTCATGGAGACCTGATTTGTCGGTACGGCGATGGTTTTTTTTCTAAGTATTTCCGCATGGTTTCTGACTCGGTGAGTGACTTCTCTCATGTAGGCTTTGTGCATATTTCCGGAGACTCTATTCATGTCATCCATTCTGAGGCAAGTGAACTTACGTTTGTGGGCTTTGTGCACCGGGATCCGCTTGAGCTTTTTCTTAAGGATGTGAATAGTTGGGGTATTTATCGCTTGGATCAGCCCGATTCCATAAAAAATCTTATGATGGACATAGCCTATGACTATCACCGCAAGAAGGTGCCATTTGATATGGATTTTTCCTTAAAGGACGATTCGGAGTTGTATTGCACCGAGTTGATTGCCACATGTATCAACAGAGCCGTCGGCAAAGAGATGATCCTTCCCAAAACGGTGATAATGGGGAAGGCAGGCTACTCCGTAGATGACACTTTCTTGGTGGATGGCATATTTGAAGTGACCAAATCTGTCGAACCTAATTAAGAAGAGTAGCAAACCTTGTTACTCTCCCCATTTCGAATATTTTTGCAATCCATATTTAACCCATCTGACATGAGCGTCTTAGTTAACAAAAATTCCAAAATCATTGTACAAGGATTCACCGGTTCGGAGGGCAGTTTTCACGCCTCTCAGATGATTGAGTATGGTTCCAACGTAGTGGGTGGTGTCACCCCCGGCAAAGGAGGCCAGAAGCATTTGGATCGTCCGGTTTTCAATACCGTAAAGGACGCAGTAGTGGCCACAGGTGCCAATGTTTCCATCATTTTCGTGCCTCCTGCGTTTGCGGCCGATGCAATTATGGAAGCGGCTGATGCAGGCATAAAGGTGATTGTGACCATCACAGAGGGTATTCCCGTGAAAGATATGATTACGGCTAAACCGTATGCTAAAAAACGCGGCGCTGTGCTTATCGGGCCCAACTGTCCGGGTGTAATCACGCCGGAAGAAGCGAAAGTGGGTATTATGCCTGGCTTTGTATTCAAGAAGGGGAAAGTAGGTATCGTTTCGAAATCAGGTACGTTGACCTACGAAGCGGCAGATCAAGTGGTGAAAGCCGGCATGGGTATATCTACTGCCATTGGTATCGGTGGCGACCCAATCATTGGTACGTCCACCAAGGAGGCTGTCCAACTGCTCATGGAAGATCCGGACACAGACGGTATAGTGATGATTGGTGAAATTGGCGGTCAGTACGAAGCGGATGCCGCCAAATGGATCAAAGAAAATGGCAATAAGAAACCGGTGGTTGGTTTCATAGCGGGCCAGACGGCTCCTGCAGGCCGCCGCATGGGACATGCCGGAGCGATCATTGGCGGAAAGGATGATACGGCCGAAGCAAAAATGCGCATCATGGCCGAGTGTGGGTTGCATGTGGTGGCTTCCCCGGCAGATATTGGCGAAACGATGAAGAAGGCATTGAGTTAATTTCCTCAAATATCCGATTGAAAAACAGCACGAATGAAAGCAGTCTTACAGGCTGCTTTTTTTGTTGATTTCATCTACTAAATAAATGTGCCAAATGCGTGCAATGGATTCAGAAATAAATGCGTCTTTTTGTACCAAATTTTGCCTCCTATTTTTTCAATAACCGCCTACGATTACCCATGATAAAACCTGCTAACAAGCCCCTACGATTTCTTATCGTATCTAAATGGGGCGACTCCTTGGATGTGGCCTATGGTATTCAGCAGGAGGGAAATGAGGTGAAATTTTATGTGGATTATGCGCCCATGCGCGAAGTGGGAGTAGGCGTGGTTCCGAGGGTTCGAAAGTGGGAGACTCACGTAAAATGGGCTGATGTCATTGTGTTTGACTACACAGGGTATGGCAAAATAGCGAGTGAACTCCGCGCGGCGGGCAAGCTGGTGTTTGGTGGATCAGAATATGCCGACAAGCTGGAACAAGATCGAAATTTTGGTCAGAGTGAGCTAAAGCGTCACAAGGTGAAAATCCTTGACTATAAGGAATTTGAGGGGCCGGCGGAGGCAGTCAAGTATGTAGAGGATCATCCGAACAAGTATGTGATCAAGCCGAGTGGCGACATGCAGGAGTACAAGCAACTGTTGTTTGTCGGTCGAGAAGATGATGGCAGTGATGTGATCAGTATGCTCAAAGCTTACCGCAAGACGTGGGGTGATGACATGGGCGTGATTCAACTGCAGCGCAAGGTGACAGGCGTGGAGGTGGCAGTGGCCGCCTTTTTCAATGGGCAAGAATTCTTGAAGCCTATTAATATTTCATTTGAGCACAAGAAACTATTTCCGCGAGAACTCGGTGTATCCACCGGAGAGATGGGTACTAGTATGCTTTGGAAAGATGAAAATGCGATTTTCAACGCCACTTTGAAGAAATTGGAGAAAAAACTAGCTCAAGAGGGTTTTGTGGGCCACATAGATATTAACTCCATCGTGAATGGCAATGGCATTTATCCCTTGGAATTTACCTCACGTTTTGGATTTCCGCAGATACAGATTCAGCGCGCCAGCATCAACGAGTCATTGGGCAGGTTGCTATACAAAGTGGCCAATGGCGAAAGTTTCAAGATCAGCACGCGCAAGGGCTTTCACATAGGGCTCTACATGGTTGTGCCGCCCTTTCCATTCAGCGATCCGATGAGTTTCAATCTGTTCTCCAAAGATGCCGTGGTAGTCATGAAAAAGCACATGAAAGAGGGGCTCCACCCAATGCACCTCAAGATGGTAAATGGAGAGTGGCTGATCACCGGCAATACGGGAATAGTGGCAGTGGTTTCGGCATCCGGCACCACCATGCGGGAAGCTCAGAAATTGATGTACAATCGTGTGAGTAATATTTTGATCAATAATAGCTACTACCGCACGGATATTGGCGATCGTTGGTCAGAAGACTCAGACAAGCTATGGGCATGGAATCTTCTGTAGCCATGTCCTTTGCAGAACTCACTGCCACACCCGATCGTTTTTTTTCATTTTTGCCTGACGATTGGTCGGTGGAAATAGCACCGTTATGGCAAGGATATGCACAGACGGGTTCGCGTATTTTCGCTTTGCTGGAAAATGAGAAAATTGTCGCGGGGGGGATCGTGTTCAATACCGTTTCTCCTGACACGCAGGGCTATGCGTCCATTGCCCAGCGGTATTTCGATTCCGGACGTCTCTACATCGCCTTTGTGTTCGTGAGCCCTGCTGAGCGCGGCAAAGGCTATGGCAGTCTTTGGGTGCAGAAACTACGCAAGCATATGCCTCAGCAGCCCTTTTGGTTGGCCATAGAAGATGCTGCATTGGTCAAATTTTACGAACCGCTTGGTTTCACCGTCATAGAAACAGTGAACAACGAGGGGGCTACAGAGTGGGTGTTGGTAGATTAACTATTTGCGAATACTGATCAATTCTTCATGCGCAACCGAGCCCTGATTTTTCTGAACGTGAACACACCTATAGAGATAAGCAGCACAAATGGCCACAACGTAACTACGCCCACCAAGAAACTCAAGAATCCTTGCCAGCCACCGTGTAGGCCGTTGAGGAGGCGCGAACCGAATGACTTACGTGGTGAGCCATCGTCCGGGATGGGCAGGATTTCATAGAAATTTACGGAAAGTGTACTCAAGCTGATTTGCGTACTCAGGTATTTAAACTGCCCTTCCATGCGCTCTATTTCGGTGCGGATTTCATTCAAGCTGCGCTCTATCTCTAAGATGTCCTTGATGTTAGCCGTCTTCTTGAGTAAATCAAGATATCGGGCCTCCAGTGCTTTTTTGTTGGCAATGCGTTGCTCCAGGTCATAGTATTGAGCGGTCACATCCTGAATGCCCGAATTTTTATGTTCCAGCCGGTAGGCCAATTTGACGATCGAGGCGAATAGTGAGTCATACCGCTCGGCTGGCACGCGGATCGTGAGCGAATAATTGAGTTGATCGTATCCTTTCGATTGATTTTCATTTTCAATATAAGCATCAAAGGCCGGAAGCATTTTTTGTATCTTTTCGTAATCGACTCCAATGCCCTTCGACTGAAAATTAATATTTCCGGTTTTGATTACTTTTTGTGAAACAGGTCCAGATTCGGGTGTTTGTTGGGAATCTTCGACAGAAGCCAACTTCATAGCGGCTGCCTCGTACGATACGTCATTGCCGCCTGCATCCGTGAGTGGTGAACCGCCACAAGCCGCCATGACCAAGAAAGTGAGTATGCTGAACGTTTTCATATAGTTGATTTTTCCATAGACAAATTAACAAACGATCACCCGACCGACAATCGTATAGCCCACCAATGGCTAAGTGCGCCACCTAACACAAACAAATGCCAAATGGCATGATGATACGTGTATTTTTTCCACATGTAAAAAACAGTGCCCAATGAATAGGAAGCACCGCCAATACCGATCCATAGCAACACCGGATCGGGCATTTCTCTGAGAAAATCGCCAATGGCTGCCACTCCCGCCCAACCCATGCCCAAGTAGATCAGGGTAGACACTAACCGAAACTTACCGGCAAAGAATAACTTGAAAATGGCTCCAATCAGTGCCCCGCTCCACAGTGCGGCCAAAATGATATGCCCTTTTGGATTGTTGAGATATGTCAGAAGGAAATACGTGTACGTGCCCGCTATGAGCAGATAAATGCTGATGTGATCCGCACTGCGCCAGCGCTGCTTGTTAGTCGACGTGAAGGCCAAATGGTACGCACTCGATGTGAAAAACATAAGCAGGAAGGTGAAACAAAAAATGGCCGCTCCGAGCAGCTGTCCTTGATTTTCATCTAGTAACAAAAAGGGGAAGGCGCACAATCCGAAGACCAAGCCAAGCGCATGCGTAAGGAAGTTAGCTTTTTCGGTGGTAGATAGGTGATGATACATGCCAACGAAAATAGGAAGGAAACTCCGAGTAACATTCATGCGGAAGCAGGTATACGTTGGGTTGAGATAAATCAATGGTGAAGCGATACTACATCAGTATTTGTGGTATGCTTTCTGTCGACCTTTAGTCAAAATTACATCGCCATGAAAAAGCTTTTGATACCCGTCGATTTCTCAGAGACCTCAGAGGCCGCTGTAGATTTTGGAATGCAACTGGCCGCTGTACTAGACTATGAGGTAATGCTGCACCATGCGCTCGATCTTGTGGAAGATGACAACCGTTTTTATGCCCTATCTCAGGACAAAGTCCACCGAGACTTATACGATGAGGACATGATGGAACAGAAGGAACGAAAGGTCTCGGATTTTTATAAAAAATGGAATACTAAAAATGTAAAATCGAGCATTCACCTGACCATAGGCTCAATGATTGACGACATACAAGAGTTAGTCAAGCTCTACGATGTGAAGTTGGTGGTGATGGGGACAAAGGGCGCTTCGGGTTTGAAGGAATTGTTTGTAGGATCAAACGCCGAAAAGGTGGTACGATACCTTCATTGTCCGGTCATAGCCATTCACGGTCATGCGGATCCGGCGCATATAAAACGCATACTTGTGCCGGTTGATTTGGACAATTTGCTGCCTAGTTTCTTGCGCGAGATGCGTCATTTGCACGACTTGTTTGAAGCCGAAATGGAGTTTGTGTGGGTGCAATCACCGCATCATTCCGAACCCTTCGAAACATTGGTGGATGAATTTGAGCAAGTGCTAAAGGCCTACGAGGTGCCCGGCACGTTTTCGATCATCCGAGATGCCTTACCGCATGCCGGCATTTTGAATTATGCCAACGACGTGGAGGCAGACTTGGTGGCTATGGCTACCCATCATCGCAGTGGTGTGGCACACTTGTTTTTAGGAAGCGTGACGGAGGATGTGCTCAATCATTTACACGTTCCACTTTGGACATTTTCACTCAATCGAGACGAAGAACCTATTCGTTTAGTCAACTTTAGGAAGGGCAATGAGGCATTTGTTTGACGCGTGCGTCATGCGAAATGATAAAGGAAAATCATTGTGGCGGTAAAGGCCGGTTTGGGCTGATCCTTGATCTCGAGGGTCACGTCAAGTTCGGTCTTGGAGATGCCGCGCAGGTTCAGCAAGTTTTTGAGTTTGGCCCGTAGGCGCACTTCGTCGTTTACTTTCACCGGTTGACCAAATTTGAGGGAGTCAATGCCGTAGTTGACTAACATTTTGATGTTTCGAAATTCGGCGATCTGCTCCCATAGATAGGGCATTACCGATAGTGTGAGGTAGCCGTGGGCTATCGTGGTGCCAAACGGGCCCGTTTTGGCACGTGCTTCATCAATATGGATCCATTGATGATCGAGAGTGGCGTCAGCAAACAGATTGATGCGCGCTTGGTCTATTTTCAGGTAATCGGATACGCCGAGTTCCTTACCGATGAACGTCTCAAACTCTGCGTGTGAGTGGATGATTAGGTTGGCCATACTGCGAATTTTAGCATTTTGATTGAAAACAAAGCACTAGTTTTTCATTCAGAGGCTAGATTTATTTGATTTGATGGCGAGATGCCATATTTTACTCTAAACCACCAAGACAAACGGATATGCTAGACCCTCTACAAAACACCAAGCTCACGTATCTATTCAACCTGCTGGATGTGAGCAAAAATCAGTTGTTGGATTTGAAGGACTTTGAGCTGGTAGCCGAGCACGTGACGAAGAGTTTGGGTACAAGTAAGTTGGAAAAGCGAAAAAAGGCGGCCATTTTCCGACGATCACGAGATTTTTACAGACGTATATCCAAAGCGCTTGACATTAAAAAGGACAACATTAATTTGCAAGATTGGTTGGCTTATTTTGATCAGCACGTGTTGGGAGGTTCAGATCGTCATACGCTCAACGAGACCGTGCGCTACCTTCTGTCATTTTTCTTTGGTGTGTTTGATGATAACCGCGATGGCTACTTTTCCAGAGAAGAATACGAAAACATTTTTGCCACTTTCGGTATCACCAAGTCGAAATCCAAGGCTGCATTCGATACGATGGATTTAAACAAAGACGGCATCCTTTCGCGCTACGAATTATTATTGGCCTTGGAGATGTTCATCACTTCCACCGATGCGAAGGAATCCGGCAATTTGATTTTTGGAAAATGGAAGTAGTTCCTCTTTGAAAGTCATTGGCTGTTAATCCTTGACGCACCTGCATCCGCCAACTGGGAATGCGCTTACTGCGTATTTTGGATACTCGTAATTCTCAATCACAATAGCAATGTCTGAAGCCGATTGATTAATGCGAAAAGCACCTTCTTGCGTCCAAATTTGAAAGTAGGATAATCTGCCTTTATTGAAATTCAATCGATACTCATCTAAACCGGTAATCATCCAGCCGGATGCTATGAACATTGAAATTTGTGATTTGTCAATGAGGGTTACGAGTCTTTCTTTGTCCCAAAGCCCGTCTTTAGGTACCTCTTGAGCACTCGGGATTTTTGCTTGCACCATATTTACCACCATATCGTAGCTCGGTAGTCTCCAGCCGGAAGGACAGGCATTTAGTGCATTATTTCTGGTATACGAATAAGTTCCGGTTTTCTTATCAAGCTTCGCGAGAGGGCTATATCGTAAATCTTCTGCCATCCATAATTTACCGTTTACCCAAATGGTGTTGTAACTGTTGTCGTCACGCTCGTCGTACAACTGTGGAGCAGGAAATTTGTTCATTTTGGCCTGAGCGTCTTTGATATACACACTACTCGGGTATCTGCGTATAAAATCATTGAATCCCTCCAAGGTATTCAGCGCGATGGCTTGCTCCCAAGCGGCTTCCATTCTTTCTTTCTCAGCCTGTATTTTGTTGTACTCCGCTCGTACGGCATCAACCTCCTCTAGCAGTCCTAGCATGGCCATATAGTTGGGATCGTCATCACTTCCTAGCTTGAAATAAGAAGCAATGGCAGCATCAGCTTGGGAAATATTTTGAGTCTGAAAATGACATTGCGCCAGCAGGTAATCCACTCGCGGATTGGATCCGCCGAGCAGCTGCTGCACTTGTTCCAATTTCTCAATGGCGCCCTGGTAGTCTGCTGATCCGTAAAGTTCCTGCGCTTTGAGAAATGCTGCTTTGGCGCGTACTTCAGGGGTTTGAGCAAATGATGTTGTTGAAAGTATAAGTAGATATGTAATTATAAGTGTTCTCATTGTTAATCCTTAATACATCTGCACGATTTGTTTTCCATTTGTGAAGCTAAAGATGTTATCTTGAGAGTTTCAGTTATTTTAAAAATAGTAATGGCATTTTTCGACCCCCAAGTAACCGACATAGCTCCATCTGACAATAAAATGGTCGCAATCATATAATCAAAATTGTAAGGGTAAAGTTGTAAGCTCAATTTCTTAGAGTTGCTTGTTGATGGTATCCTCCCGAAATTTGAAGACGTACACAATGAGGAGATTACTTCATCGTTATAACACATCGCTTGATTACGTGCATGAGTTCTAGTACTTGCTGCTCGTTCCCATTTTGGCGCGTAGTTTAAACCGAGTGCGCTTAGCAACTCAAGAGCATCTTCTGTAGAGGGTACTCGCCATCCATCAGGACAATAGGAAGTTATATTGTTTGGTGGATATTTCAAATCTTCAGCCATCCATAGCTGGTTGCCAATTCGAACCGCTTTATACGTTATCCCGTCTCGTGGATCAGTCATGCTATTCGAGGATGTCTCGGCTAATTGCCTTTTGGCTTCCACTGTATATTTTTCATTGGGGAACTTCAGCAAGTATTCTTTATAAGCTTCTTCATTATTTATTTCTTTCGCATTTTTCCAAAATGCTTCTTCCGTCAACATTTTGCTTCCGGGTGCCTTCTCCAATTGCTCCAGTTGGTTAATCATTGACATCATTTCCATGTAATAGGGATCGCTATCAGCAGCCTGATCAAAATAGTCTTTCATAGCCGTACGTGCATTTTGAACCTGACCCATTTGAGCATAGCACATGGTGAGCAAGTAGTCTACTTTGGGATTGCTTCCGTTCAGATGCTTCTTGGTCTGATTCAATTTTACTATAGCCGTTTCAAAATCACCATTGCTATAGTACTCTTGAGCTGATAGATAGGCGGCTTTGGCCATCACATCGGGGCTTTGGGCTAAGGATAGTGATATTATTCCAAGGCATACGATGTATAAATAATTTTTCATGGAACTTATTTTAGATAGTTGCAAATCGATCAGTTATTGTATTAGTTTCACTTCTCATCTAGGAAGCCACTTTTCTCCTCATTTTGATTGAAATCATAGGTACTGGAGTGCTGCAAATATTCTGAAATGGCACCTCTTAAATCAATGATGAATTTTTCATTTCTACTTGTCGGATAGAAGAGAATTTTGCTGTAGTTCTCGAAATTATTATTTAGCATATAGATAATCAATTTTCCTGCGGGCACAGAAATTGTTTCGCTTGATCCATTTTTAACTTTCGTATATTCTACATCATTTACAAAAATGCGAATGCCTATGGCGCTACCATAAAATCGAGATTTTCGCTCAAAAGTCAAATTAATTTCACCGTCTGTAAGCATATTGTCTGGACTGCCAAAGATGTACGAGTATTCTCCGAAACCCAATCTAGCCGGTAAATCTGCGCTACGGGTTGTTACTTGATACTTTCCCTGTTCAATATTTTTACTTTGGGCAATAGCTGCATATTTTCCTTTGGGATATGTTTTCAAATAATTCTGATACGCTGTGCGCGTATTTGTTTGAAGGGTTTGATTCCAGAAATCGTCTTCCTTTTTCTGCATTACCAGAGCATTTTCTAGTTGTTCCACTTCGTCGATGATGCCCAGCATTTGCATATAATTCGGGTCAGTGTCGGATGCCAATTCAAAATAACTTTTAACGGCAGCACGTGCCCCCGCAGGATCAGAGGCTTGCACGTAGCATATGGTGAGCAAGTGATCTATTCGTGGATTGGTGCTATTCAAGTAAGTCTGCGTTTGTTTAAGTTTTTCAATAGCCAGTTGGTATTCGGCATTTCCATAAAGCTCCTGCGCTCGAAGGAAGGCCGCTTTGGCTAGTACGTCAGGCGGCTGTGCAGAGGACAAGCACGCCATTGAAATTAAAACAAGTAGTGCGAGGATTTTTTTCATACAGAATTCTTAGTAATACTTTTAGTAGTGTGATATTACAGTTTATTCATAGCCATCTGCAACGCTTGTTGTATTTCAGTGATTTTACTTTTATCAATAGCATCTTTGAGTTGCTTTTTAGTATGTGTACTATTGCCGAGTAAGTAATTTACGACATCAAGTCGGCCGTTTATAGCGGCAATGGTAATCGGCAGCTCGCCTTCTACGGACGTAGCAGATAGCAACGTTGGATCTTGTGATGTTATAAACGTTAAGATGGAAACAGACCCACTTCGGGCAGCCCAGTGAGCGATGGTGTATCCGTTTGTCGTTTTATCGTACAGATAGGCACCTTTTGACAAGAGATGTTTGACCATGCTTTCTTGTCCCCAATTGGCTGCTACTAAAATGGGTGTGCCACCATCTCCGGTTTTTACATGAATACTAATCCCTTTTCTAAGAATGTAATCCATCGTTTTTGTAGATGATCCGGAGGCGGCTCTATGGATGGACTGAATGTCTCCGTTTGCCATAGACGTCAAAGAGGCACCATTTGAAAGGAGATATTCAATGGCACCTATTTTTCCAAACTGAGCGGCCAAATGAATGGGTTCTTGACCGTACATATCTTTTGAAAGAAGACTTAAACCTTGCGCGCGTAGAAATTCAAGGAGCTCCACATTACCCGAAATAGCCGCATGATGCATGAGGGTAGATTGATCGGTATTTTTACTATTTATGTCGGCACCCAAGGCTAATAAATAGTTGACCGCTAACATAGAGCCTGATCTTGCAGCACCGCCAATGGCTTGCCATCCGGCGGCATCTGTTTCGAGCATATTGATGCCATTTTTCTGAAAGTAACTGAGCATGTCTACCGATCCTGAAAACCCGGCAAGAATGACGTTAGCTGTTCCATTCACATCACCTGAAAGTGGGACTCCCTGACTATGCAGATATTGAACCACCTCCGGACGGTTATATCGAGCGGCCAGATTCATGGCATCCCATTGATTTTTGTCTTTAGCGAAAATGTCCAAGCCTTTATTTTTCAAATATTTCATCATTTCGGCATCAACGACTGCATGAACCACCGTGGAACCGTCGGAGGCAATGTGCGTAAGTGTGGCGCCTTGGCTCAGGAGATATTCCACGGTGGCGATAGAACCACCGGAACACGCGCTAAAGAGGGGCGTCCTGCCGTAAGTGGACGAGGTATTTAAATTAACACTTTTCGATTTGAGCCGCTTCAATATTTCTATTTGTCCCTCAAAGGCAGCAGAGTGAGCTATAGTTATCCCTGTAGGTGTTGCAGCAGCCGGTGAAGCACCTTTCGAAATCAAATATTCAATATTGGCCAACTGGCCACCTCTGGCGGCAAAGTGTAAAGGGGTATGACCATCCTTGCAGGTTTGTGACGGTGATGCGCCTTGTTCGATGAGTTGCTTGACTAAATCCAACCGCTTGGACTGAGCGGCAAAGTGTAGCAAGGTATGACCTAGATCATCAGCCAATGTTGTGGAAATTGGATTGTTTTGGAAATAGGCATCTATTCGACGATCATCGTTTAAGGCCAGTGCGACAAAAATGGCCGGCAGATTATTTTCAGGATGAATGTATGTTGGGCTAACAATGTCTTGTACATACGAAAACTCTTGCGCTATTTTCGTGCGGGGCATTTGCTCCAAACTAAGAAACAAACGATCTCGTCTATACAATTTGTCTGTTTTGATGAGCGTATTTACTTCATCTATTTTCTGAATCATCCCCATATAGTTTGGATCAGATTCAGTAGCTAGTTTGAAATATCGATCTATTGATTTTTTGGATGCCTCAATATTGAATTGAGCGAAATGACATTGAAAAATTAAATATTCAACCCTTGGATTCGATTCTCCTAATAAGTTTACCACTTCGGCCAATTTGTCGAGTGCCTCACCATAGTTACCATTGCCATACATTTCCTGTGCTTTCAGGTAGGATGATTTGGCTATGAGATCATTGCTTTGTGCATTGGCATACGCAACCGTGCCAAGTATCAAAGACATAGTCAAAAGATTGTTGATCAATCTCATAGGATGTATTAGTTTTTGAATTAATTGTCTTTCTTTTTAGTCCCCCAAAAATCATCCGTGGTGGATTGCGTAGTTTCAGCAGGTTTTGGTTTTGAGCTTGTGCCCCAGAAATCTTCGTCGGAAGTGGCTGGAGGCGTGTTGGCCACTGATGACCCGCCATGCACGTAATAGGCATCTTCTTCCAAGTCAAAAAAACCTGTGAATGATTCCAGTGCCAGCTCATCCACTTTTGCTTGGGCTTCTTTCAAGGTTTTGTACGGGCCATAGAGCCAACTTTTCTTGGTATACACTTCTTTTTGGTACGCCTTTATAAGTTCTACCTTGTAGGGTAATTGACCCATGCCATTGGCAAAAACATTGAAGGTGCTCACTGATAGGGTGCTATCCGATTTTAGATTAAGGATTACAAAGAAATTCTCCGGCTGTGGGGCCACTATCGGGATGTTATTGTCCTGCAATTGAGCTAGAAATTGGGTTCGAAGACCTGCTTTTACTTGCAAGCGTTTTTGGCGTTCTTGCTCCAATAAGAGTAGACGTTGGCGCTCAGCTTCTTCCGCTTTTTTCTGGGCAGCCTTATCTGCCCACATGTTGATCACTTCGCCTGCAAAATCACCTGCTACATTGCCGAGTTCTTTGCCTGCAGCTTTACCGAATTCCTTGGCGGCTATCTTGGCTACTTCGCTACGCACGATTTTCGGTATTTCATTTCTCAGCGCTACACCGCCTTGCTCGACCAGTTTATCAAACTGGCTTTTTTGACTTCTGAAATCCGCCGGCATGTTCACATCAATCGATTCCAGCGGACGCATGCCGTATTCTCCGGCTATTTGCGAATAGAAAAATTGATGGTTTCCTGCCGGTTTCGAGGTGGTGGAAGTCGTGGAGGTGCCTGTCCAAAAACTATCTTTTTTGGGCTCTGTCTGACCAAAAATGAGCGTAAAGCCCGAAAGGGAAAGTGCCATTAGGATACTTCGCATAGTTGTCTAGCAAGGTGGTGATTCTACTAATTTAAGACTGAATCGTATTAAGTAGTCACTGCAACACAAAAATTCGGAAAAGAAAGTCGCTTTTAATATGAAGACGACTGTGCTACAATGGATATATCAGTAATTGCATTAGTCCTTCACACATCTACAAGCAGCCTTGCCTTTGTCTCTGACTTCCGTATTGTTATTGAACGGAAAAATGACAAAGGAATTGAACTTGGGATTTTTGTTGTAGTTACCAAAACTGAAGCTGCCATCAACCAACCAGCCGTGGAAAAACTGTGCCCCCAGGGCGGTAAGAAGTGGTTTGAAATTCAATCCCAACCTGTCAAATCCACTAATACTCGACCAGTCGGTGCTGGAGGCCAAGGCTGAGATTGCATTATTGTCCAGTTTATACAATGTAACGCTGGGGTCTAGTGCACTTTGTGATAAAGGCGGTAAGGTGATGCCGGCTTGAGCCAATACCGCCTTAAATTCCTCGAGAGAGGGGATGTGCCAACCTTCGGGACACAAGGTTTCTGTTTTAAAAGCTGCTCCATTGTACGAAAGTCCATGGTTTGCTGCTTGATGATTGCCCGATGCGGTTTCGTATCGTAGATTTTCGGCCATCCAAAGTTGGCCGTTTACCCACACGGTTTTGTATTGTTTGCCGTCTCGCGGGTCGGTCATGAGCGGTGGGGGTAGTTTGGCCTGCAATGCTGCCGCCTCCTTGGCCAAAGGAGTGCCGGGGTATTTGGCAATAAAGGCCTGATAAGCCATCGATGTATTGACTGCTTGCGTTTCGCTCCATTCCCGTTCCATTTGCTTTTGCTTGCCTAGTGAGTCCTTGTTGGCTTCTATTTTCTCAATCATAAGCAGCATCTCATTGTAGCTTGCATCATCCGATTCGGCCAGTTCAAAATATTTAGATACGGCCTCCTGTGCTTTTTGCGCATCACCAAGTTCGTAATGACATTGCGCAAGAAGGTATTCTACGCGCGGATTAGTGCTTTTGAGAAGTTGCTTCACTTGTTCCAGTTTTATCACCGCCTGATCGTATGTGCCGTTTCCGTACATCTCTTGTGCACTCAGAAAGGCGGCCCGTGCTCGCACCTCGTCAGATTGTGCTGAAAGAACAAAAGTAAAAGTGAGAAAAAGAAGTGTATATGATAATCGGATCATGCTATATAGGTTGGTTAAAAAACTAAAATATGGGAGAAATTTCAGACTGCCCCAATTTTTAACAAAATTGACACGAGAAAGTTCGGAATGCGGACTTTACACCTTCACCGAAATGAAAGGGAAATAATTCTTCGGATGAATCAATTCCAACACGCTATCAGGTTAGAATTGGATGCTAAAATATTAAAAAACCTATGGATTTACGGGTGTCACGGGTAGCTCGCCGGTGGCTTTTATCTTGCCAATGAGCAAATTCACCGCTGCTTGGATGTTGGAAATATTGGAACCTACTGCATACACGACGGTGTGTGCTTGCAGCATGTTCCAATCGTACGGATCTTTTAGCCCAACGTAAATGATGGGATTTTGCGTGTTTGAAAAAACTACACCCAGTCGGTCGCGTTGGCGTTGTAGATCCAATGACTTGCCGGGTAGCGGATAATTTTCTCCGACTGTCAGCACGGTCACATTTTTGGGCAGTTCATCGCCCGGCTCAAACAGCCGCACCTTTACGCCCGAAGATCGAAGCAACGTAACAAAATCATCAAACGCATTGGCATAGTTCGGCCCGATACCGGCCGCAATTCGGATGATTTCTTCTACGTCTTCTACAGCCAAGCGCGTCACCCACACCTCAGCTTCCGCTTTCAAAGGCAACAGTCCTTTCGGGTCGCTGGCAAGCAGAGCTGCTTCGGCTGCCGCTACCGCCACCGATCTGTTTTCGGCCTTTCCCACTGTTTGCTTGGCGGCATTGACATCTACGGGCACTCGGCCGGCCAAATTGAATTTTTCTTTGAGTGCTTTGATCCGATTGTATGCTTCGTTGATTCGCTCCATGGGTATTTCGCCATCCATCACGGCTTTTTCCACTCGATCGATAAGGGCCGTTTGGTTTTTCTTGTAATCACCCACATCCTCTCCGTAGCGCTCTTCGGCTAGCATGATCATATCGGCTCCTGCCAATATCGCTTGAATGGCTGCTTCACCCGGATCGTAATTTTTCTGAATCGCCCACATGTTGAACGAATCGGTGATGATCACGCCTTGGAAGCCTAACTTTTCACGTAGGTAGCCTGTCAATATTTTTTTGGATAAAGTGGAGGGGTTCTCAGGATCGAGTGCTTCATAGATGATGTGAGCGGTCATCACCATTTCTACGCCTGCATCCACGGCCGCTTTGAAGGGTAGCAAATCAATGGACTCAATTTCTGCCAACGAACGAGAGACTTTGGGCAAACCACTGTGCGAGTCAGAATCAGTATTGCCATGGCCGGGGAAGTGCTTGGCCGTAGCGATCACATTGTGCGCATGCAGTCCGTCGATGGCGGCTTTCACGCGCTCAGCTACTTTGCCGGCATCCTCACCAAATGAGCGCGTGCCAATGATGGGATTGTAGGGGTTTGAATTGACATCTGCCACAGGGCTCAGGTCGCAGAACATGCCTACCGAAGCAAGTTCTTGTGAAAACACTGTGTACATCGCTTTCGTGTGTTCCACAGGTGCGGCTCCCAAGGCCATATTGCCCGGCCCGGTGGACGAATACGGCACCATCACGCCCCAAGCGCCTTCCTGATCGCCGGCGGTGAGTAAAGGCAGCCCTGCCAAGCCATTGATAGAAGCCTCTTGGAGTGTATTTAGCAGTGTGGCCGCTTCTTCGGGCGAACCTAAATTTTCATTGCTCAAGTATAAGCCGCCAATTCCCCGCTCTTTGATAAACGGCAGCACGGTTTCAGGATTTTGACCTGAAAAGGCCAATAGGAACATTTGCCCAACCTTTTTGCTCACTTCATCTGGATCGGGTTTGGATGGGGCACAGGTTTGGAAGAGGAGCGGTAGGAGGAGGAAGGGGAGGAGGTTTTTCATGGTTGGGTGTTGAAAATTGGATTGAAAGATAAGGGATCGGCATTTTTTAGGGCCAGAGGTAGTGTATTTTGATGCCAGCTAAATACTGATTGCGTATGGCACTGCCCAAGTCCATAAAAACATACTCAAACTGCCCGGCTAGTCTCCATCTGTCGCTCAACAAATGTGTGGAAATCAGTCCGCCACCGTATTGCTCAGCTTGGGTGAGTTGCACGGCTGAGTTTTCGGCGAATAGGAGTAGGCCGGGGTTGTAGCCAAAATTGCCAAACAAACCCACATATTCCTTGTCGCTGCGGTAGTAGCGGTGCTGCAAGGTGAACGTGAGGTTGTTGAAATCTCCGGTACCCTGAATGCCTACAAATGGTCGGAAGATGGTCAGGTGATTGCCTGAATATTTGGATAGACTGCCTGTCCAGAGTATGATGTTTTCGGTGGCGGCAAAATCAAAATAGCGCCCTCCAACTGAAAATTCCCATTTTTTGGAAAAAGGATGAAAATACTCTCCACCTAGTTTGTAATTGGGGAAAATAGCATCAGGGCTGTAGCCAACCTGCACGAAGAGGTAATCTTTGTTTTTGAATGTGCGATACACATCTACTTCGCCAAGCCAGCCGGTTTTGTCGAATCGACTGGAAGAATAGACCTTTGGTAAAAAACTCCATTGATTGTCGGTCTCGATGCGCCCTTCGATGATGGTGGTGTTCCATTCGGGTGCATTTTCTTTGAACCACGCATATTCATGCGCCACACTTATATAGTTGTCATGCGACAAAGAATCTGTTTGTCCTACTGCTCGGCTTGTCGCCAGCACCACCATGACCAGCACGATAATCCTCATATGCGGTAGTGGGTCAGCATGTTTTTCACTCGCGCGCCCAGTGCGCCGACGCTGTAGGGTTTGCTGATAAAGTCTGCCGCCCCAAGCGCAAACGCCTCCGTCACCTTTTCTTCGCTGTTTGTGTCGCCTATTACTATAGTAGGTATTTTCATGCTACGCGCAAATTCGATCAATTCTAACCCGTTGATATAAGGGAGAAATTCTTCAGTGATAGGTAGGTCGTACGTGTTTGCTTTGAGCGAATCCTGTGCTTCTAAGCCGTTTTCTGTGGCCGTAACTTGGATACTCATTTGTTCCAAGTGGCTCTGCACCACACGCTGAATCGTCTTTTTGGGTATCGCCACTAGCGCATGCATTCGCTTTCGTTTTTTTGATGATAAGGGAAAGTTAAGCTCCAATTACCAGACTTGAAATATTAAAACCTTACTCTGCCACCGCTTCCAGCATTTTATGGAATATAGCTGTGTTTTTATACAAACCACCGAAATTTTCAGCCCCGGGTCCATAGGCAAAGACAGGTATCAGCGTAGCAGTATGGCCGGTAGTTGAGAAGGTAGGCGTAATTTCCTCATATCCATTGTTTTTGCCACCCAAAGCCAAGCCGCCTGTTTCATGATCAGCCGTCACGATTACAAGTGTGTTGCCATCCTTTTTGGCAAAATCAAGCACTTCACCGATCACTTTGTCGAAATCGAGCATTTCGGCAATCAAGTAGGGTGCATCGTTTTGGTGTCCACCCCAGTCGATCTGACTGCCCTCTACCATTAAGAAAAAAGGTGATTTTGATTGGGTAAAATAATCGAGTGCCAATCGCGTGGCATCCGAAAGGTAGTTTCCACGCCCTTCGGTCATTTTCGGCAAGCCATCCTGCGCTAGCAAAAAGCCGTATTTCTCCGTCGGGTTCAGGCCATACTTGAGGGAAGAAGTGTCCCACGTGAAGCCCTTTTCTGTCAGGTGATGCAGATAGTTGATGCTGTCTTTTCTTTTGGTGAAATACTTGATACCGCCACCGGCAAAGAAGTCGATATCTGAGCGGACAAGGTGCGTGGTGATGTCCTCATACTGTTGTCGGCCGTCTACATGTGCATAAAAACTAGCGGGAGTGGCATGTTGCACCGTGGAGGTTACCACAAAGCCTGTTTTCCAGCCCCGCTTCGACACGATCTCGACGATGCTGGGCACGGCCATCGAGTCGTTATCCACACCGATGGCTCCACTGTACGTCACTACGCCCGAACTGAGCGCGGTAGCCCCTGCGGCCGAGTCCGTGATGGGACGGGTGGCTGAGGAAGTTTCAGCCAGACCAACTGCCGGAAAACGATAAAATGCGCTGGAATCCTTTTGAAAATAGAAAGGCACAGATACTTGAGCCAGACCCATACCATCTCCTATAAGCAGAATGATATTGAGCGGTTTTTTGGGTTCACTGTTATCATTCACCTTGCAGGTGGCGAGCAGCAGTGGCAATAGCAGGTAGAGGGGAATTCGCTTCATGAAGTTAGTTTCCAATTTCTTCACCGGACTCATGATTGATCACCTTAATGGGCTTCACCGGTGAGGTTCTTTTTTCTTCCTTTTCGTCTACCAATTTTTGATTGAGCAATTTAGATAAATCGGGCTGCCCGCCATCCACCCAAGCGGTATACCAAAAGTCTGCAATCATCTTAATGCACGCGCGCATGCGTCGCTCCACCATGCCATTCAATCGCTTGTGATATTCTGCCGAGAACTCTTGGGCGTATGTGCGCACGTTACTGTTGCCGCGCTGCTCAATGACAAATTTTTTAGAGAATCCCAGCTGTTCGGTTACTTCCTTTTCATAGCGCAATACACTGTCGAGTGCCAGATGTGCGGTAGTCACACCTTCCCAAATCCGTAGTTGGGTATTCTTCACATATTCGGCCTTACCCACGAAGAGATTGTAATTTTCAGCAAAAAGCTCAGGCAGGCGAGATTCCCAAAATCCGTGAATACCGAGTTGATTAGTCAATTGGCCATTGTAATTTTCGGTGGTGTGCAGGGGTACATTGGCATCTGCAATGTAGTGTCCCAAATCTGCCGACAAACGGAGTATTTGGTTCAAGTCCTGATTGGTAAAGGCATTTGTGAGCCAACCTTTTACCCGGTGCACATGCCAAGGTACTATGCCATAAGCTCGCAATGTGTCTTCAGTATAAACCTCCACGGCCTCTTTCCAGTAGCGTGGCATTTTGTAGATGGAGCTGTCTCCATACACGTCCAAGTCAATGTAATGCCGCTCTGCCTCATCGGGGTTGATATATCGGCGCATGTCCGGATTCACCGATTTTGCCGTCAAGTATTCGATGTTTTGTTTGTAAAAACCGATCATTTCAGATGGGAGCGAAAACACCGCCAGCCTGTTAATTCGCTGATGAGCAAAAAAACCCCAACCCGGAGATGCCCAAGGAGCCAGCAAGATTAGGAGGACTAAAGCAAGCTTTTTCACGGCGGTTAAGATAAGACGTTTCGAGCTTCATGTTCCATGTTTCATGTTACTGCTTTGTGTTGTTTGAGGACCGTGAAACTTTACTAATGAAACATTGAACGGAAGATTTGCACTTTTAAAGTAAAAACCTATCTTTGCGTTCCCAAATTGATTTAGGAATAAGAAATGGCAAATCATAAGTCGTCACTCAAGAGAATCAGAGCTACAGTTGCCAAGACTGAGCGCAACAAGTATCAGCACAAGACTACTCGTACGTACCTTAAGCGTTTGAGAACATCAACAGACAAGGCTGAGTCTGAGGCTCTATTGAAGCAAGTAAGCGGAATGTTGGACAAATTGGCCAAGAAAAACATTATCCACAAGAACAAGGCGGCTAATTTGAAGTCTAGCTTGACGAAGAAAGTTGCTGCGATGTAATTGCTCGTTTGCGAAGAAATTGAACCCTGATTGCCCTGCAGTCAGGGTTTTTTGCTTTTGTACCTATCGAAACTGTTCCTTTTTTGTGTACTTTGGAAGTAATGGAACCGTATCAACCGACCAAAATTTCCATCAAGCACTGGGCCGAGGAAGACCGACCTAGAGAAAAACTGTTGATGAAGGGGCGCGCCGCGCTCTCAGATGCCGAACTCATCGGCATACTGCTAGGGTCAGGCACAAAAACCCTGAGCGCCGTGGATTTGGCCAAGCAGATTTTGGCTTCTGTGGGTAATAACCTGAATCAATTGGCCAAACTTTCGGTAAAGGATCTCATGAAGTTCAATGGCATAGGGGAAGCCAAAGCTATCAGTATCGTGAGTGCGCTGGAACTCGGCCGCAGAAGAAAATCGGAAGATCCGACGGATAGGGTAAAAATTCAATCGAGTCAGCAAGCGTATGATCTCATTACGAGTGATTTAGCTGACTTACAACATGAAGAATTTTGGATCATTCTGCTCAAGAGAAACAGTGAGCTTATAAAAAAAATCAGAATCAGCACCGGTGGGTTGGCTGGGACGGTGGCGGATGTGCGGCTGATTTTTAAGTATGGTCTTGAGGAACTTGCTTCCAGTATCATCTTAGTTCACAATCATCCGTCAGGGGCACTGAAGCCAAGTCATCAAGATGTGGCAATGACCAAGCGAATGATTGAGGCCGGCAAGCTATTGGATATCACAGTGGTAGATCATCTGATCTACACCGATTCCGGTTATTTCAGCTTCGCTGATCAAGGGATGATGTGAGATTTTTGGAGCGGTATTTTAAGGATGTTTAGACACCTTCGTCGCGCTATCCGCTGTGCTTCGCGTCGCTTCTATCGAGGCTAGTTTGCAGCGGATGGGGTGTTTATCAGGACGCAGAGTCCCTTTCAGGAGACTCTGCTGAGACGTAAAGGGCTGTGACACACAGTCCGTTTAATCTTATTTTTACGTGAAATGGTCTGTGAGTCACCGTGAGTAACAGACCATGCGTGAAATGTTATTATTCAATTTCCACAATGTTGAAAGGTGGCCGATAACATGGGATCCCTTTAAAGTCGTCTGAATAGATGTTGACGGCCGAGCTATTAGTAACGTACAGGACAATCTTCAGACCTTTTGAGTTAGCGAAGTGTTTTAAGAAGGAATTGTGCGGAGTTCGAACAAGTTGATAATCAGTTCCCCAGTTCAATGTGTCGTTCGTTAACCAAAGGTCTTTCTGAAGTTTCTTCTTGAATGGAATGTTTCGCTCATAGAAGTCTTTCGGCTCGTTGACCTTCAGCAATTGACCATCCCAAGAGAAAGTTGCTCTAAATGGGAATGGGCTATTTGGCGGAAATGCGATTATTGTGTCATTTACAAAATGCACAATTCGCATTTCGTTAAACTCATTGTTAGGAATTGAAACCCACATTCCATCGAGCCTACCTTTTTGATTGCAGGAGATTGTCAATATTCCGAAAAGGACAATGACTATTTTAGTCAAGAGATACCTAACAATGGGATATTGCCCAAAGATCATAATGGATCCATTTTTCCCGCCTAATCTACACCATTTCTCTTGCATCCCAATAAGCGGTGCGTCAATAACCAATAACAATTAACTTAATAACTAGTAACCAAATCACCCAATAACCACCTTCCACGAAATCCCTCGCTCCTCTATGTACTTCATGATGTAATGGAAACATGTTTCATGCTTGCCTACAAGCTCCGGCGGAAACACGCCTTTTTCCTGAAAGTGCCCCGTCAAATACATGTTTGCTGCCGCAGTGGCGGTGTAGCCTGTCGTACGCGACATGGAAGCTGTTTGGGTACTATGGTTGTATTCGTCGTATAGATCGTAGGTGATTGTTTGGATTTTTCCGTCTTTATTGGTGCCTTTCATGGTCACGCGCATTACGGTGATTTCCTCTTCATTGGCACCTAATTTCCATTCATCAAACAGCACCTTGCAGGTCATTTCCAGTGGCGATGCTTCACCTCCACCAATCTTCACTTTGTCAGTTTTGAAAAAGCCGCTTTCTTTAAGCACACGCACATACTCCACATGACCCGGGTAGCGCAGCGTTTTTTCCTTCATGTTAGGGATATGCGGCATAGTAAAGATGATCGACCGCAGACCATCTGAATTAAATGATTCCAACGTACCCACTTTATCAAACTCCACATACTCACAGTCGGTGAGGGGCTCGCGCACCACCACACGTCCGGCCTCTACATAGCGAGCAGGGCGCGTATATTCCTCGATCACATCAATGGGAGAGAAGGGTGCTTTGTAGGCAAATGGCCACTTTTTCACTTTGGGCAATCCGCCCACCAAACATTCAAAATCAGTGAGCTTTAGTTTCTCATTGTAATAGCCCAAGAGGATATTGTCCAATCCGGGCGCCACTCCGCAATCTACTATGGCTGTCACCCCATGCTTTTTGGCCAATGCGTCCAGCTCCAATGAATTCTCCGGAAAGAACGAAATGTCAATGCAGTTTTTGTCCGCTTCTATGATGTGTTTCAGTGTTTGGAAACCGAGAAATCCGGGGACGGCACAAATCACTAGATCAAACGGAGCGATGATTTTTTTCAATGCCTGCGTATCTGTCACGTTCAGCACCTGCGTATGTAGTGCTGTGCATTTGTTTTTTGCAAAAGTCAGTGCCTCGCTGCTGATGTCAGTAAGGGTGACGGTGTGGTTGGTAGTAAGGTCAATTGCCATGGCTCGGCCTACCATGCCTGCACCTAATACAATGATGTTGCTCATAGAGTGAATTTTTGGGTGCGCTAATATAAGCCGAGGGCTGATGGAAATTATCCGGACGGTTGAGATTATGGCGCATTTTCAGTTTATTTTTGATGCTCCGACAGCCGGTTTCATGAGAATTTTCTTCATCCTCTTTTGGTTAGGATTGACATTCGTCAGTGCGGGACAAGATTATGTCTCGAGCGGTATTATTGCCTATCATGCCGGCGCGTATGAGCGCTGCGTTGAGGATCTCACGAAATCTTTACGCAATGCGTCGAGCTTAGGCGTGACCACCCGAGCAAAGGCACATTTCTACAGAGGCATGGCACGATCCAAATTGATGACTACTTCACCGGGTTCGTCGGCATTAGGCACTTCTCCGACCATGTCAATATTGGAAGATCTTACTCGAGCAAGAAATCTGGACAGCCAATGGGCAGAAAAAGCCAATCCTGAACTGAAGCAGATCATTTCGCAAATCGTACTGACTGTGCGGGCGGATTATGAGCGCGCCCTTCAAACCAAAGATCCAAATGTTAGTCGGCCGTTGCTCTCAGCTGCCAGTGACAAGCTGCTTGCATGCATGGAAAGTGTGAAAAGTGCAATGGTCGTGGAATTGATGGCACAAGTGTGTCGTGCCCACGGAGATGTGTACTACAACATGGCCGAGGTGGGCGACCCAATGGAGGTGCAGCGGCAGTTTCTGGCGCATTACTCGCAGGCTGTGGAATACTATGAGCTATTCTTGACATTGAGAGAGGGAAATGCAACGCTCTATGGCACCTTGCAGCTATTGTCCAAACGGTTGGGCGATGCGGAAAGGGAATCCCGCTATGCGTATCTTGCGAGCCAAATCGGAGAATAAATTGGACAAAAAGCGGCCCATAGGCATTTTTGATAGTGGTATTGGCGGTCTCACTGTAGCACGTGCCGTGCGTGACCTGCTGCCCAACGAAACCATCGTTTATTTTGGCGACACGGCCCATTTGCCCTACGGCGATAAATCGGCTTCCACTATTCAGGCCTATTCGGTGAAAATAGCAGATGTGCTGCTGCAGAAAAAGTGCAAAATCATTCTAATTGCTTGCAATTCGGCCTCCTCGGCGGCTTTCGAATTGGTCCGCGATTATTGTGGCAGTCGCGCCAAAGTGTTTGACGTGATCAATCCGATGGTGACCCGCGTGGAAAATGAATTTTCGGACAAGCACATTGGCCTGATTGGTACCAAACAGACCGTGAATGCCGGCATTTATGCAAAGAAAATCCATGACTTGAAAGAAGGAATCCAGTTTTCGTCACTGGCCACTCCGCTGCTAGTGCCTATGATTGAGGAAGGTTTTTTTGAAAATAATATTAGTCACGAAATCATCCGTCAGTATCTGTCAGATGCGGCACTCGAAAAGGTGGAAACGCTCATCTTGGGCTGCACCCATTACCCTATCATCAAAGAAGAAATAAAGTCGATTTTGGCCGAAATGAATCGCACCGTGGACGTGGTGGATTCTGCCGAAACAGTAGCCGAATCGCTCCGAGATTATTTGATTGAATCAGGGCTGCAAAATACGACACCCGATGAAGATCATTTCCTCGTTTCTGATCTCACACCCTCATTCGAAAAAGCCTCACGTTTGTTTTTTGGAGAAAAAATCAAATTGGAGAAATACCAATTGTGGGAGTGACGTGCAACCGTTTAATACAAAGATGTATGAAATCTCAAATTAGCAAAAACTGGTTTTAGAGTAGTCGTAATAGGAATATGTTAGTGATGGTCACTTTTCTTTAAATTCCTTCAGAATGGTTTCCAATCTTTCAAGTAGTTCCGGTGGGAAATTATTGATAACGATATTTCCATGTGTCTGAGTTTATCTTTGCGCTTTTAAATACAAAGGAACATGAAAAATATGAACCTTTTAAAATTTATAATTGGTGTACTTGCATTTTTATTGGCATCAGTGATTTTCTCAGACTGGGAAAATTTTAAGGCAGGGTTGAAGGGGAAAGAGCCTGTCATTGATCGAGAGGAAGAGGGTTACATTTCACCAGAATAAATGCATCTTTGGACCTACCCTTAATATACGTTACATCTGGATGAGAACTTGGGACTTCAAATTACTAAAAGGACTTGCAATCGTTTTGATTTTCGTTCTAGTCATGATTGAATGGAGTAATATCAAGAAGGGCATTGTGGATGCATGGAAGTGTGAAGATTCTTGTATAGAAAATTTGTTCTGAGTGCGTATTGTTTCAAACTGATTGAATTTTTTCTTGAATAGGGATGAGAATTCAAAGTCTCATCCCTATTTTTTTTAAAGGTTCTTATGTTATTGATCGCCACTTTCTCCACAATCTTTGCTCAAATCTCACTCTGCTTCGGACGCTAATGTCAGTCTGAGGCCCTTGAAGACCACATTGTTCAGTAAGCTCATTATGCAACCGCCCATCCATTTTCTGAATCTTCTGTCTATTCACAGCCGTTTTACGGATTTGTGACCACACCTCTCTAGCCGAAAAAAAGAGAATCCTTATCTTAACGGCAACAATTATCTCATGAGCGAAAAGCTGCTGCAAGCCATTGTCAAACTCTTTGCCGTCTTGGCCAGAGAGCGGATTACCGAGGAGGAGCGCGCCAACATCAAGGAGTTTCTACTCATGCACCTCAATCGAGAAGCCACTCGGCACTACATGAAGATGTTCGACTCGTTCTGCAGCGACCACATCAAGGCGAGCGCAGGTGACATACAGGCTGATGAAGCCACATTGGAGTTTGTGGGCGAGTGGGTGCTGATCAATGAAATTTCCGAACAGATCAATCGGGCGCTCACCCATCAGCAGAAGCTAGTGCTTATAGAAAAAATCATCGAACTGTTTCTGCGAGATGAGCAGTTTTCTGAGCGGCAGAGCAACCTCATTTTTCACTTGGGTGAGTTGATCAAAGTAGAGCAAAAAGTCATCAAAGAATTGTCTCAATTTGTCTTGCTCAAAGATCACTCGGAGTATTCGTCTGAAAACGCCCTGATCGTGAGCAAGCAGCCCATCAACGAGGGTGCCAAGCATATCAAAAACACCACGCTCACAGGTTTTTTGGCTTTTCTGCGCATTCCTAAGGAGGAAATGTATTTTGTGAAATATATCGGTCAGAGCAACCTGAGCTACAATGGCGTGCTCATGACGAGCGGCACCATTTACATTTTTCCGACGGGCAGTTCCATCAAAGGAGACGCCATAGAGGCCATCTATTACAGTGACGTGGTGAACCAGTTTGTGCAGCGCGACCTGGCCACTCGGCTCACGTTCATCGCTGAGGATATTCACTTCCGGTTTGCCGATGGAGACAATGGCATCAAAGGGGTGAATATCGCCGAGGAGGGTGGTAAGCTCTTCGGCATTATGGGTTCCAGCGGATCGGGCAAAACCACCCTGCTCAATATCCTCAACGGCACAGAAGCACCCACCGGTGGGAGGGTGCGCATCAACGGCATTGACCTGCACAAAGAGAAAGAAAAGGCGAGGGGTATCATCGGCTATGTGCCACAGGATGATTTTCTCATCGAGGAATTATCGGTATACGAAAATCTGATCTATGCCGCCCGACTTTGCTTTGGCAATGATGATCCTGACCGATTGGAAAATCTGGTGAAGCGCATCTTGCGCAACTTAGGGCTCATGGAAATCCGCAATTTGCGTGTGGGGTCGCCCATGGACAAGACCATCTCCGGTGGCCAGCGCAAGCGTCTGAATATTGGCCTGGAGTTGCTGCGCGAACCCACGGTGTTGTTTGTAGATGAACCCACATCTGGCCTTTCATCTCGCGATTCGGAGAACATCATGGATTTGCTCAAAGAACTGTCCCTTCGAGGCAAAATGGTTTTTGTGGTGATCCACCAACCTTCGTCAGACATTTATAAAATGTTCGATCGCTTGCTCATCATGGACGTGGGCGGCTATCCGATTTATTATGGCAATCCCATAGAAGCGGTGATTCATTTCAAGGAGACCGTGAACATGGTGCAGAGCGACCAAGGAGCCTGCAATGAATGTGGCAACATCAATCCCGAGCAGGTCTTCAATATCATTGAAACGAAAGTGGTCAACGAGTTCGGGAGGTTCACTGATCAGCGCAAGGTGCTGCCGCAGCAGTGGAACGAAATCTATGTGAACAAATTCAGAAAAGTAAAGCTGACGCCTAGTACCGATCCGCTCACCAAGATGCATCAGGTGGCTTCTTGGCCGGAGCAATTCAAGGTCTTTTTTGCTCGAGATCTTTTTTCCAAGCTGAAGAACGTACAATATATGTTCATCAACCTGTGGGAAGCGCCTTTGCTCGCCATTTTTCTTGCTTCGTTGGTTCGTTACAGTGCTGACAATCAGGCGTATTCGTATTTCAGCAATCACAACATCCCCATCTTCCTGTTTGTGAGTGTGGTGGTGGCACTCTTTATGGGGCTCACGGTGAGTGCCAAGGAAATAATCAAAGACCGATTGATTTTGAAGCGCGAGAAATTCCTGCATTTGAGCCGCAGCAGCTATCTGATCGCCAAGATAAGCATCCTCTTTGCCATTTCGGCCGTTCAGACAGGCCTCTTCGTCTTGTTTGCCTGTTGGATTCTCGAGATTCAGGGGCAGTGGCTATCGTTTTGGCTCGTGCTTTTTAGTGTGTCTTGTGCGGCCGGCATGATCGGACTGAATGTGTCCAGTGCGTTCAAAGACACCATTACCGTCTACATTCTCATTCCCATCATCCTCATTCCTCAGCTCATCTTGAGTGGCGTGGTGGTAAATTTTGATCGGTTCAACCCTCAATTTGCTAACCGCGAACGAGTGCCGGTCATTGGGGATCACATGGTCTCGCGATGGTCTTTTGAAGCATTGATGGTCGATTTCTTTAAAAACAATGCCTACGAGAAGCATTTTTATGAATTGGACAAAGCCGAATCCACCTCGCGTTATTTCAACTACTTCTACATGGATGCCATGACCACCCGATTGACAAATCTGGCTCATGGGCTAAAGGATGGCTCTATTGAAGATGACACGGCTCGGCATCAGATGCAAATTGTGCGTAATGAATTCCGCATTTTGTTGGATCAATTCGGGTATGATCGGTTTTCGCAGTACGACTCGCTCACGACTGAGCAATTCAATTTTGCCATATTTGAAAAGGCACTGGATTTTTTGGTCGTCACCCAGCGGGTTTACAATAATCGGCGAGATGTGGCCGTGGCGAAAAGGGATTCCCTCATTCAAGTGCTTCAGGCAGAAGGTCGCTATGAGGATTTGCGACGCAGATTTTTTAATGAAGAGCTCTCCGCCCACGTGCGCGACAGTTATTCGGTTGAAAAAATTGTAGAAGGAAAAACAGAATTAATCCGCAAGTTCGAACCCATTTACGGCGATCCGCATCCGAGGTACTTTTTGGATTATCGCACGCCGTTTTATACCCCCGTCAAGCACTTTGCAGGAGGGTATTTCCCCACGCTCTATTTCAATCTGTCGGTGATTTGGCTCATGGTGCTCGGCTTTTACATCTCCTTGTACTATGAAGTGCCCGAGCGGGTAGTGAATGGATTTGCTCGAATGGTGAAGTGGTAAAAAATCCCTAAAAATAGGGATTGACTCGCACGATGGAGGCACCTAGTTTTACCTCAACAAAATTTCACCACTATGACAACTTTAGTAGACGCCTCCACTTCAGCCACCACATTCGCCACAGAGCCTTTGTTTGCCGTGATCGCCGTAGTAGCTTTTACCGTACTCATATTTCTGAGTATCAAGGGTAAGCTGCGCGACTGGTTTTTGCATTGAAACCAGGCCATTTCTTTGTGACAATGGTTTTTTAGATTGAGGTAGGGGTCAAAATCAAACTAAACGCTTTTAAATCCAAACCCGATGTTGTACATTTATTTCTCGAAAAATTACAATTTGAGAAATGGAGCAGGTACAAGAATTCTTCAGCAAACTATTTCAAGCCCATGATTGGCCGCCTCGGTGGATATGTGGCGAGTGGTCGTCGTTTCATGGGTGGCTATACATCACCAGCGACATTGCTATTTGGTTGGCGTATTTCATCATTCCGGCCATCATTATTTTTTTCATTCAGAAACGAGAGAACTTACCTTTTTTGCCTGTTTTTTGGCTTTTTGGAGCATTTATCCCAGAATTGTCATTAGAGAATTTAAGTTGGTGCGAATGGCCAGTTAAAA
>ERZ1066134.299-NODE-299-length-34063-cov-15.573924_pt1 | contig 34063 bp, 49 predicted proteins | sample MGYA00382781_ERZ1066134 | MGnify/ENA primary metagenome ERZ1066134 (study PRJEB33369, sample SAMEA5778364) | biofilm metagenome | biome: Industrial cooling water; feature: Water cooling tower basin; material: Biofilm | place: United Arab Emirates | collected... | reverse complement strand
TAATGTATAATTGATTTTTTGATGTGATGCCCTGGGTTGTGAGTGCCAAGAGATCTAATTGGCATTGTTTCATAATTTTTTGGAAAAGTTTCAGAAAACAAAATTTTACCAAGAATAAACAAATTAGTGCATTTAAATTTTTTATTGTTTACTTGTAAAATGTATTTACGTGAACCGGAAATTGAAAACGGCACACCAAAAGCTTTGTTATTAAGACTATCTCGTTCTGACATTGATTCAATTATTTCAGAACAAAAATCAATTACGTTTAATTGAATAAAACCATATTTTTTTTTAATTTCTTTGCCTATACGATTTTTTTCTCGATAATATTCGGCTTTGTCAAACGGTTCAGAATTAACTTTGTTAGCATCCATGCTTAATTTTTTTTATTCAGTTTAAAGTATTTTTTTAATCTTAAATCAGCTAATTGTAAAGTCGCTTTTTATAAAAATGCCGCTTAATTAAATATTTGTATAACTGACACAAGTTTTTTGGATTCCTCGTCATGCACATGAATAACAGAATGATACCAACCGCTTAATAATGCTTTTTTTTTAGCTTCAGGCTTAACAGATTCAAGCGTAGTGTTTTTTAACAGCAAGCGATCTCCCGTGATAACATTGCGCAGAATATAATATCTATTGTTGTTCATCAGTGTTTTCACGCCATTTTTTAGAGTCATAATATGATTCTTCCCAAATTTGAATTAATTCTGACGGTTTCAATTCTAATGCGTTTGCAAAATCTACCAAACGACGCATTGAAGGCGCGTATTCATTATTAAATGTAACAAATAAAGATTTTTCAGTTGTTCCAATTATGTTTGAAATTTCAATCAAAGATAATTTTTTTTCATTTGCTAAAAATTTAACAACTTTCATCAAATTTTTGCATGATGTTTTTTTATAAATTGATGGTATAACATTTCTACCCATATTGACGCCCACATTTATTTGATCATTTTTTAAATATTTATGTTAGAAAATTAAATTAATCTTTTAACGCACACTGAATTATTGGTTCAATTTGATTTGAAATCGAACTCCACATCTGTTCGCAACTCCAATAAAATTTCATGTCGTTTGTTATAAATGCGTGATAATATTTATAACTGCAAAATGAATACAACACCTCAAAAAAATCATCTTTATCAACTATTTGAATATAAAGCTTATCTCTGACTCTAAACTCTTTGATTTCTTTATACAGACTTTCATCGCAAAAATTACGCATAATTGAACTTATTAATTATTTTTATTGCTAAAGCCGTTTTATTTTAAATTTTATCAACAATAAATAAACTTTTTAAAATTTTTAACAATTAACCACGATTTATTTGCTCCGTTTTTGACGACAAAGGCAGTATAACATTGTTTGTAAAAATGTAAACAAATTTACAAAATACGCGATATTTAACCTTGATCACATCATGAGTATATGCATTATATTGTAAATACGTTTACAGGGTGACAAATGGCTAAATGCAAAACCTGTCACGGCCTGCGAAAAATCGCGGGCATTGGTTTTTTAGAGACTAATTGCAAAGCTTGCAATGGAACTGGCAAGCAAATTGAACAAAACGCACAATCGGTCGTTAACGAAGTAAAAACAGCATCAAAAGGAAAATTGAGGCATGAGAAATCCCGGCGCACCGAAAATTGAATACACGCCTGAACTCGGACAAAAAATTTGTGATGTTTTAGCATCAAGCGACACGGGCTTAACCAATCTTTGCAAAATCCACAAATGGATGCCATCCAAAAGTACTCTTTATGAGTGGAAAATCAAATACCCTGATTTTTTGGAAAAGTACATGAAAGCGAAAGCTTTTCAAGTTGATAATTATGTCGAAAAGTGTTTAGAAATTGCACACGATAGTAGCGAAGATTTGATTGATACACCTGATGGCATTAAACCGAACATGGCTAAAGTGGCACGAGATAGACTATTTATTGACACTGTGAAATGGACAGCTTGCAAATTAGCTCCCAAAATTTACGGGGACAAGCAAACTGTTGAAAGTCATGTTTATAGTCATGAAGAAAGTCTAAAGGAGCTGGAATGATGCTAATTAATGCCATGAATTTTTTTGTGTTTAGCGCCTCTTGTTTATGCCTAGCAATTGCGGGTTTTGTGTTGATCCAAGCGGTTGAATGCATTTTATCTTTAAAACATAAAAAAACTGCTTAAAAAGGAAATATTTGTGACTCGGGAAGATCCCTTTTCAGAACCTGAACGTTATTTCATTACGATAGATGAAGTCGCCCACCGAAAAGTAGTTCGTTTAACTGACGTACTAAATCGAAAAACTATTTGTATAGCTGATGGCGCATTGTCTGTTTCAGCCATAAAAGCCGCTATTGCAAAAATTAATGAACAGGAATTTAAATGATGGAACGACCAATTTATTCAATTTATATCGATTCAATCGGAAAGGATGAGGGCCTATGGGTGCTACATAACCCCACGGGTTATAGCGTACCAATTCGCTCTGATGTGATTTCAATGAATAGTATAAAAGACGCAATGGCATTACTGCACGCCAATCAAAACATTATTAAGAGTTACTCAACCGACACACAATGTAAAATTGCTAAATCATTTGTAGCATAACAATGTTTAGACTATAAAAATCTAGGGAAGAGTATTGTTGGAAGTTGTCCGATTATCAGATCGCGAGAAAAGAATACGCGCAAAGCTTAAAAAAGATTTTAAGCATTACGCTCTGCGATGTTTAAAGATACGTCAAAAAGATGGTTCCGTTGTTTCATTTGTAATGAATCGTGCCCAGAATTACATACATGAACGATTGGAAGCTCAGCTAGGAAAAACCGGGAAGGTAAGGGCGCTAATACTTAAAGGCAGGCAACAGGGTTGCTCAACGTATGTAGGCGGTCGTTTTTATCACAAAACCACTCATTCATTTGGCATACAAACTTTTATTTTAACGCACGCTTTAGATGCAACAGCAAATCTTTACAAAATGGCACAACGATTTCATGAAAATTGTCCTGAATTGGTAAGACCTAAGGTTTCTACTAACAACTCAAAAGAATTAATTTTTGGTGATTTGGATTCAGGTTACAAAATCGGGACGGCTGAAAATAAATCTGTTGGGCGCTCATCTACTATTCAATTATTTCACGGCTCAGAGACTGCGTTCTGGAATAATGCTTCCGAGCACGCAATGGGCATCATGCAAGCTGTGCCTGATGCGGCAGGTACTGAAGTTATTTTAGAGTCGACAGCAAATGGGGTGGGTGGTTATTTTCATCAAATGTGGCAAATGGCCGAATCTAGTTTAAGTGAGTATGAGGCTATATTTGTTCCATGGTATTGGCAAGACGAATATCGAAAAACAATTGCTCATGATCAAGAATTTAAGCCCACTGCTGAAGAGTTAGAACTAATTGCTCTATATCAGCTTGATAATGAACAATTAAATTGGCGTCGAGAAAAAATATTACAACTTAGTGTTAACGGAGCAAACGGTGAAAAAAGTTTCAGGCAAGAATACCCCAACAACTCGACAGAAGCGTTCCAGCTCACAGGGGATGACTCGTACATCCAAAGCGAAGAAGTCTACCGAGCAAGAAAAGGATTATCTGAAAAATACGGGCCACTCATTGTCGGAGTCGACCCGGCGCGTTTTGGAAACGATCGAACTTCCATCATCCGGCGGCAAGGACGATGCGCCTTTGACCTTGAAAGCTACGCGAAAAAAGACACGATGGAAATTGTGGGGATTGTTAATCAAATCATTTTATCTGAAAAACCGGCAAAAGTTTTTATTGATATTGGGGGCCTTGGTGCTGGGATTGTTGACCGGCTACACGAGCTTGGTCATAATAAATTGGTAGTTGGTGTGAATGCTGGCTCAAAACCTTTAAACGGCAATCGATTTTACAACAAGCGGGCCGAAATGTGGGCGGAGCTTAAAGCGTGGCTTAATGATTATCCGGTACAAATCCCTGATTCGGATTCATTGCACGCCGATTTATGTGCTTTGAAATACACGTTTGATTCAACATCGCGACTTAAAATTGAAAGTAAAGAAGATGCAAAAAAACGTGGGATTCGCTCCCCCGACGAGGCCGATGCTTTGTGTTTAACTTTTGCTTTTCCCGTGATTGTTGGCGAATCAATAGACGACAAATCAAGTTTAGTGGCCAAAAAACTCAACTCAGTACTAAAATCACAATTGAATGCAAGGAATGCAGGGGGAGTTTATGGCGCGTGAGATAGCACAAGTTTACAAAGACAAGTTGCCAACCATTAAGCGTAATATTGAGCAATCTTCACAATACTTTAAAAAGAACTATGATCGCTATCAACGGTTTATGAAGTTTGTTTTTGATACTTCGCTCTCACCAAATGATTTGGCAACATTAAAAGCACTTAATAAACCGAATTTAGAATTTGGAATACTTGAAGCATATATCAATCGACGGGTTGGGGAATTTGCACTACATGAGCCCGATTTAGAAGTTAGAGCCGCTGACGGACTGACTACAGCGCAAATTAATGAAAATTTAACGACTACTATTAACGTAGTAGAAGGGCATGTGCGCGAAATTATTGATAATGTGAACTCAGATGGTTTTCGTTCACAGCTATATAAAGACACAATGGGGGGCGGCTTTTCAGTTGCGGAAGTCTATACTGACTATCTGCATGATATGACCTTTGAGCAGTGCATCAAAGTCGAACGAGTCTTTAATCCTGCGTTATGCGGCTTTGACCCGCTGGCTCGCGAATCACATAAGGGCGATGGGCAATATTGTTTTAAGATCACACCTCGAACTAAGGAAGAGTTCGAAACGGAGTATGGCAAGGAAGCCACTTTAGGTATGTCGTTTACTCGCAATGTCGACGTAAACGGTTTTAGTTGGTCATATGAAAATCAACAGCAAAAAATCTTACTTGTTGTCGATTATTTTTGCAAAGAGTCCAAACGTGAAAAAATAGCTAAATTAACAAATGGTCACGTTATTTTAGCTAAGCATTATGAACAGCTACTCGATATATGGCAAAAACAAGGGCGCATTGAACAGCCGCCTATGATTGTGCAAGAACGGTGGTCGCAAATTGAAAGCATTTGGCACTACCGAGTCTGTGAAAATAAAATGTTAGAAGCCCGACAAACAAACTATCGTTATCTGCCGCTTGTGTTTTTTGATGGCAACTCAGTAACCGTTGAAAGTTCGCCAGGGAATGCTAGCTATCAAATGACGCGACCCTATGTTTACCAAGCTGAAGGCGTACAGCGTTTAAAAAACTTTGCCGGCCAATCAATTGGCGCAGAACTTGAAACCATGGTTCAGCATAAGTTTATGGTTGCTATTGAATCAATTCCAGAAGACTACATTGACGCTTATACCAATCCTCAACAAGCCCAAGTTCTGGCATACAACGCCTTTTATGACAAAAACCCTCAGCTGCCATTGCCAGCCCCACAAGTGATTCAACGCACAGATACCCCTGCTATTGTGCAAGCGACGTTTGAAGGCACGGATCGCACTACGCAAGCCATCCTTGGGTCGTTTGATGCACAACAAGGGGTAGTAGGCGATAGAATTAGCGGCCGAGCAATTGAAATGGGGGCGATTCAATCCGATGCTGCATCACTTCCTTATTTAGAAAACTTTATAAAAGGGATGAATCGAATCGGGCAAATACTTTTAGATTTAATTCCCAAATATTATGTGACTCCTCGCTCGATTCCGATTAGAAAAGCCAATGGTCTGCGCAGCTATCAAGTTATTAACGACCCAACAAGCGAAGATTCAATTGATTTAAATTACGACCCTATGTCGCTGCAAATTAAAATTAAAGCTGGCGTGAATTCTTCAATGCAAAAACGGTATGCCTTAGATCAAATAACGCGATTAATGCAAAGCTCTGAGTCATTCTCGGCGTTTATGAATTCTGTTGGGCTAGACATATTAGTGCAAAATCTTGACATAAACGGCGTTGAAGAGCTGAAAAAGCGGGCGGCTGACTTTATTGAGGCACAGCAAAAAGCAGAGCAAGCAGCCAAAGAGCAGCCCGACCCCATGCAAGAAATCATTCAGCTTGAACAAGCTAAGATTGAAGGCCAGCAACGCTTGGAAGCTGAGAAAATTATGCAGCGGCGCGATGAAGCCCAGGCTAAACAAGCTAACGAGGCGGCCAGGGTGGCAATCGATGAACAAAAAGCACAAATTGATTTTTATAAAATGATAGCTGAGTTAGAAGAAAAAGCTAGGCGTCAGGCCATGGAAGAATCTAAAAATGCCGAGGAGCAAGCAAGAGAAGCAATTACGCTTGCAATGGATGTTCAAAAAACTCAATTTGATATGAATAAGAATCAACGCGTCGAAAATTTACAAGATTTGGCAATTTTTGAACAAGGGCAAAACAGTTCTTTTGAAGAAAATCAACGCGGAGAATAGTACATGACTAGTTTTTTAATCAGTTATTATTAAACAAAAGTATCTATTACAAAAAAGAATGCTGAGTTGGTTGACGAAACTTCTAATAATTGTTCTTACCAAATGATTTTAAATATGGTAGCGTTAAATTACCGACTCATCGGGTTAAAAATGAGCGCAGAACCAGGCGTTAGGTAGCTGTAAAAGCATCACCGCGAATCGGGAAAACATTCAAGGAAGAAAAATGGAAGAGCAAATTGCGACCGTTGACGAAGTTACTATTGAGCAGCCAAGCAAAGCCGCTGATAACTTGCTTACGCCTGAACGGGCGACCGAGCTAATCAGACGGGAAAAAGAGGCCGCTTATCGTAAAGCGCAAAGGGAGTTTCAAGCCGAGTTAGACCGTTTAAAAACTGGTCAAACTCAAAATTTGGGCTCAATGCAGACAAGCGAACCTTTAAACAAAGACGAATTGTTCAAAGAGTTTCGTAGTCAGCTTGAGAAAGAGTTTGAAGCATCGCAAGAGCAGCTTAAGCAGCAAGAATATGAAAAGTTTGTGGGAGATCAAGCGCGAACTTATCTTGATAAAATGGCTAAATCGGCAGAAATTGCCGATGATTTTAAAGAGATGACCGCCAGATTTAAACCCGAAGCTTTTCAAGAAGTTTTCTATTTGGCTAATTCGTTCGAGAATACACCTCAAATTGTTTACGATTTGATGAAAAACCCGACGAAGTTAACTCATATTGATTATTTAGCTAAGCGCGATCCTGATTTAGCTCGAAGCGAATTAGAGGCGCTATCTAAATCAATACAGTTTAACGAAGCAGCCTTAAAGAACAATGTTGCGACTGAGCCGCCACTCTCCAGGATTCAGCCATCAATAAGTGCAGGGAAGGACGCTGGCGAAATGGGTTTGCAAGATTTGAAAAACGCCCCATGGCTGCGTGTTTAACTGCAAGGATGCAGATTTTAACATCAAAGGGATTTGAGTATGCCAACTCCAACAGCTGATAATATTTTAATTCAGGTCGCGACATATCAAATGTCCAACCTTGCTTATTTGCAAAACTTAAATGCATTTATTGCAACTGCTAACACGCGGTTTAAAGATTTTGATAAAATTCAGGGGAACTTGGGTTCCACTGTAACATTTGATTTACCCCCTCGCTTTGTAACTGCTAACAGCTTGATTGCAACGTTCCAGCCAGCTGTACAACGCGTTCATACTTTGACAGTTGATAATGCGTACAATACTTCTTACGTGTTTAGCTCTGAACAATTTGTATTTAACGTTCGTGACTACATGGAAAAGTTCGGTAAAGCCGCAACAGTCGAACTCGGCGCTCAAATTGAAGCTAACGTTGCTTTAAATTGTAAAACTGCTCCTTATCGATTTTTTGGTAACGGCATTGCACCTATCAATACTTACGGTCAATTGGCGCAGGCACTGGCTAATTTTAGAAACTATGGCTCAGCATCGGGTGAAGCAAAAGCCTATATTCCAGATACGGCTGTACCAGCCATTATTCAAAGCGGATTAGGGCAATTTGCACTTGATAGAAACAATCGTACCGCGATGAGTTGGGAATTAGGTGATTTTAGTCGTTGCACATGGTATCAATCTAACTTATTGCCAATTCATGTAGCAGGAACCGAAGGGCAGCAAGGTTCAGTGTTGACCGTAGTTTCTACTACGCAAAACTCGCAAGGGCAAATTACGGCCATCACTTTTAGTGGTTGTAATGCGCCTAACGACCCTGATTCTATTAAGAAATATGATAGTTTCCAATTTAATGATGGTGTCCCAGGTTTTAATAATGTTCGTTATTTAACGTTTACGGGTCATCAAGTATCTGCTAATCCGGTTCAATTCCAAGCAACATCTGATGCCCAATCAACTGGGGGAAGTCAGGTCACCGTCCAAATTACGCCTTTCCTGCAAAGTGCGGCTGGAGCAGATCAAAACATTAGCGAACCAATTCAAGTTGGAATGCAAGTATCAGTGCTGCCATCTCATCGTTGCGGCATGATTACGTCGGGCGATCCATTATTTTTGGCTATGCCAAGACTGCCGGATCAATCGCCATTTAAAACAGCTAATGCAGTCGATCCTGATACCGGCGTTTCAATGCGTATGTATTACGGTTCTAAGTTTGGTGAAAACCAACAAGGTATGGTGCATGACGTAATTTGGGGCTCGACAGCGGTTCCTGAATATACTTTTAAACTGGTATTTCCTCTTTAATGTATAGCGGGCATCAAAGCCCGCTCACTTTTTGGTCATATGAAAAGGATTTTAAAAAATGGCTAATGTAATCGGAAACCCGATGGTCAATGCAGGCGCGTTATATATTAACGGTCTTAAAATGAGCTGGATTAGTGGTACTTCTATCGGCGTTACAGCAGGGGCTTGTCGCGATTCTTCCAATGTAAACGACATTATTATTCCCAATGCAATTATTGTTGATGCAACCAAAGTTGGGCCAAATGGTTTAGACGAAGGTGCGCTGGTTAACAACATGTATTATGCTGTATATGCAATTGCCAGTTCATTATCAGCAAATCCAGCAACTAACATTTCCCAACAAGCAATATATAGCGGAAATGGCACGTTCACAATTCAACCTTCGCCAGCTAGTACAACAACTAATAATCCTCAACCGGCTATTATTTTGTCAACTGACGATTCAATGCCATTGCTTCCCAAAGATTATGATATGTATCGACGGATTGGGTTTGTATTAACAGATGGCGCAGCGGCAATTCTTGCGTTTTATCAAGAAGGTAATGGTTCAGATAGAACTATGTATTACGATACCGCGGGTGCAGTTTTAGCAGCCGGCGCTAGTGCAGTGTACGCCAATGTTAATTTAAGTGATTTTGTGCCGCTTGCTTCAGCCCAAGGTGGATCAACTAACGTAATATTTTTGGTGGCTTTAACGCCTACTGCTGCTGAAGATACCGTCAATCTTAAGCCTATTGGTTCTGCATCTGTAAATGGTATTGCGATTATGTCAGGTGATGTTGCCGGGGTCGTTCATACCGATATGATCACGTGTCCAGGCGCTATTAATGGCGGTGCCGTTCAAGTTGAATACAAAGTTGCTGGCGCAGTTGATTTGAGCGTTGCCGGCTATGTAGATCAACTGTGATTAAAACGGGGCCTGAAAAGTGTATACAGTAACTGAACTTGTAACAAAAGCTTATTACAAATCATCTGTTTTAGGCAGAGAGTTTCAAGAAATTTCAGGCTCCGAATTAAATGATGGTATTGAGATGTTGAACGACTTGTTAGCTGATAAAACGGCTGATAAAGGCGGGATTCCGTATTTTTTAGAATACAATAGTGTGATGATTCCAGGCCAAGAACGTTATATTATCCCAAACTTGATAATGGCTGAAACAGTAACTTTTTTTATTACTCAGCCAGGGGCCAATAGCGTTCGTTATTCTGTTCAAATGGTTGATAGAAAAAGGTACTGGGGAACCCCAAGAGCTAATAATATTCAATCTTTGCCATATCAATGCATGATACAACGTGAATTTGGCGGCGCATCTATTTATTTCTATTTTGTTCCCAATCGAGATTATCCTTTTCAGATTTGGGGTTTATTTAGTCTGACATCGGTAACGTTTAATCAAGATCTTGATTTAACTCTTGATAAATTTTATCAAAATTATTTGGCGTATTTATTAGCTGTTAGAATTTGCAATGAATTTAATTACAGTATTCCTGAAGGCGTACAAAAACAATTAGATATGTATGAGCTGACTATCCAAAAACGTCAGCAACAATTGGATTTACATCAAACTAGCATTAGTGCGCTTAGCACTCCAAATGATGGTTTAAATTATGCCTGGGCCAACCTTGGTACGGGATGGTTTCCGTCTTAATATAAGTCGATTTTTACAAATCGATTTTGTTGTTATAGTGAGTTTTTATGGCGACTAGGAATACTCCAAATGCACAACAAATCCCCGTTAATGTTGTCGGTTCAAGTCGTTTTGGGCGCTATCCGAAAATCTCGCTCGAAAAAACGTATAACATGTTCGAGTCCGACGGCTGGCTTGTCGACTTTCCAGGCTACGCAAAAGTATACGAAATACTTAGATCGGGTAAAGAAGGCCGTGGATTTTATCGCAGCTTTCGGGGTAATTTTGTTATTGCTGTCGTTGATTCTAATGTATATCGACTCAATTCAGTCGCCGGCACTGTCTTTAACCCTTTGCCCACTTTCTCTAGCCCTCAACTGGTCGGCGTTTTAAATACCTCATCTGGCGAGGTCTATATTGATGAAAATCTTAATGAGCAGCTTTGCCTTGTGGACGGTCTTCATGCTTATATTTATCACTATACAGAGCCGCCTAACTTAACAATTCAAACTAACGGGCCATTGGGAACGGGAGATTTGATACCGAATTACGTTACTTATCAGAATACGTTTTTTCTATTTGGAAATCGAAACACAACTAGCCAGGGCGGTTTGTGGTATGTTTATCGTGAAGATCCAAACAATGCTCGGCAAATACTGTTACATGATACGTTAGCACTACAAACCAAACCTGATCGAGCCTTAGCCATTAAAAGAATTCCCGGACAATCAGCTAACGTATTGGTTTTGGGTGGCTCAGTATGTGAAATTCATACACAGACGGGGGGTATAAGCTCAACTGGCGCGCCGATCACTTATCAGCGAAATAGTTCTTTTAGCTCTGACTATGGGTGCCTGTCCGTTTCTACTATTGCTGAATCAGATACGCACATTTGCTGGCTAGGAATTAACGAAGCAAATGCCCCATCAATTATGATGTTTACTGGCAATACAGTAGAACGAATTTCAACTGACGGGATTGACTATTTGCTAGATAGCTTAATTAGACCTGAGCAATCAACGGCAATGATGTATAGAGTAGATGGTCATCTTTTTTATCATTTAACGTTTTATTATAAAAATGAAGACCGCCCAGATTTATCTGACAATTTATCTTTGATTTATGATATTTATAACAAAAAGTTTTATCACATCTCTGATCAAAATTTAAATTATCATCCAGCCAGACAAATTGTCTATTTCAATCAAGATTTGTTTTTTATATCTATTAATAATGGTTGTATTTATAAGCTTTCAACTGATTTAACATTTATAAACGAAGATATTGAAGACACTATTGATAGCCCTAATGGCATATTTGAAACCGATCCAAATTTAAAATATGAAATGCAAAGGATACGTATTCCACAAAGCATCCGTTTTCCAACTTCGACACCGTTTACCACAAATCAGTTTGTATTTACCCTAGAACAGGGATGCGACAACATTGAAGGCATTCAAGAATGTCTAATTCTTATGATTACCGAAGATGATATTCGCATGTTTAGTGAAAATGGTGGTCCTGGAAATTATGGTATTCAGCTAGTGCCAGAGCGACATGGACAGGAAGATTGCGAATCCGTGCCATACAAAGCCCGAATTGATTTGGCATTGTCGCGAGATGGGGGTGAAACGTTTGGTAATTATGTTGCTCGTTATTTAAACCCAATTGGTTATCGTAAAAATATTTTGCGCTGGAATAAATTAGGTTTTGCTAATGATTTAACTTTAAAAATACGGTTTTGGGGTTTGGGTCGATTTGTGTCAAATGATGGCTTGGCGGATGTGGTGGCGTAATGGAATTGCAATCTTATAATTATGCAACCCAAGAAGAGCAACAACGGTATTTAGAGTTGTTGGTTAGGCAATTACAAGCCGGTCTTGGAAAAACTGGCTACACTATCACCCCCGCAACTAGCTCAGAAATTAATACTTTTATTAATCGAAACTATACGCCCATTTTACCTGTTGGGACAATGTGGTTTGATAGTACAATAAGTAAATTAAAAGTTATTGTTACACAAGCGATTCCCGGCGTAGCTGACGCGACAGTAGAAATAGTAACCAGTGTCTAAGGATAGACTATGAATCTTTTGAGCATGCTAAGAGGTCAAAATCCAGCCAAGCGAGCAATGCCGTATTTTAATCAAATACCTACTGTTGCATCGCAACAATTAAGTCCTTACATTCAGCAAGGCCAACAAGCTGGGCAAATGTCTCAAGACATTTATCGTAAAATGGCGGCTAACCCAGTTGATTTTTATAATCAATTAATGAATAACTATAGCCTGTCGAAAGGTTATCAATATCAAATGGACGAAGGTGAGCGCGCATTAAGAAGCGCAGCGGCTGCCGGAGGGTATGCTGGCACACCTCGTCATCAACAAGAAGCAGGCGAGTTATTGCAGCGTATTTTAAGCCAGGGTCAAAATGAATATATTAACAATATTATGAATATTTTGAGTGGCGGATTAAGCGGTCAAGAGATGGCGGCGAAGCGCGGATATGATGCAAATGCAACCTTGTCAGATTATCTAACTAGCAACTTGGCACAGCAAGGAAACTTAGCATTTAGAGGCCAGCAAGAACGCAACAGGACTAAACAAGATTTATTAGGTTTAATCGGAAATCTTGCTGGAAGCGGTTTGGGTTATTTTATGAATCGCAATCGTACTGTTGGCGCTCAAAGGCAGCCAGCATCGGAACTTGGAAAAGATTTACAAAATTTTGGCGGCTCGCCAATAGGGTATTAAAATGGCTATACCGTTCGTAAATTACTTAACAGATAATGCTCAGGGCTATGGACCAGGGGATTTGTTGGGGAGCTTGATTAAGGGGTATCAAGCTCAACGAATGCCATTTCAAATGCGCCAAGGCGAAGATAGGCAAGCTGAATTGATTCGTCAATTAATGCTACAAAATCAATCTACTGGAATTAAAAATCAATTTTTGCCTGAGCAGCTTAGGCAGGAAGAGCAGCGAAGAGCGATTGATTTACAATTTCAACAGCCTTTTCTTGCCAGTGACTTAGAGGCAAGATTACTTAAAAATCAAATACAGCAAGCAACAGGCATGAGCGCAGCGCAAGCTGACGTTGCTTTGCGTGAAGCGCAAGCACAGGAAGCTTTGGCAAGATCTAAGTTTGCTCATTTGGCTCATATGACACCAACTCAAAGAGAACTGTTAGATGCATACGGGGCTAAAAATGAAAATTATCTAAATGCCCTTAAAGCATCTTTGGGAGACTATGGTCGCCCAGTTAACGAACAAGGTGAGCCGATGCCTATTCCACGGGGAGCTGTTTCATTAATTGGCTTGCCTGTTAACGAGCGCGGGCGCTATCAAGAAGAAATGCGACAAGGAAAAGATAGGGGAAATGCTGCCCAAAGGTCTGAATTTTTAATTGATAATATGGTTGATATAGCTAAAAAAAACCCGAAGTTAATGCAGGGATTAAATTTTATTTTAGCTGAGCAACAAGGAACCAAACGATTTGATAGATTTATAAAATCATTAAATCAGGAAGAACAAACCCAATTAGATTTATTAAACAAATACAGCAGTCAGCTAGCTTTAGAATTAAGCGAAACTGGCAATACGCGTTCGACAAATCAATATCGCTCAATGGTGCAACAAGCTAAAATCGGGGCCGGCATTACTCCGGAAGCAATTATAAAATTAGGCCGTGAAACTAAAGAATGGAACAAGCCATATATTGCATATAAAAATGCAGTCACGCCTTGGATTGGTTCGTCTTATTACATTCCGTTTGATTATGACAAATTTAAAAATCAAAAAAAAACCGGTCGTGACGATCAAGATCGTTTGATTGATATTCGCACGCCTGATGGTCGATTGGCACGAGTCCCAATAAACAAAGTGGATGGCTTTATGATGCGCTATCAGGGCTCAAGTATTGAGGGTGGATATTAAAATGGATGAATTAGATTACGAGCAATATTTTGTTGATCCTAACATCCAAGCAGATGGTAGCTTAAATAATGCTTCAAATAATGATTATGATTCTATGCCTTTATCTGAATCTTTAAGATATCAGGCGCAACAAAAAATCCCAAACGATTATTTTATGAATGTAGTTCGTGGCATAAATCGCTTTGGTGACAAATATTTAAATCCAGTTGGGGCGGGCGTTGCGCAAATGTTAGGCGATACGAGCGCATCGTTAGCAAATTTGGGGTTATCGCCGTTAAGCGATATTATAGGAAAAGATATTACGGTTCCTCATCCTGAATTAAGAAATCTTGTTGAAGACAATGGAATGCTAACATCTGCGCTGTTTGGTGCAGGGCAGCTTGCTGGGGGATTGGTGCCTTTTGTAGGTGCTGAAGCTGCGCTTGCGCGATTGCCTATGCTTGCAGGCAAAGGCTTGGCAAAAACAGGCGCTCGCGGTGCATTGGCGGGTGCCGCTTTATCACCTGACGAAGAAAGCAGAATGATTTCTTCATTGCTTGGCGGAAGCTTAGGGGCCGCTTTTGCATCACCAAGATATCTAAATTCGCCTATTGGAAAACGGATAATACAAGATGCAGAACTGACACAAAAAAATTTATCAAATCAATTTAATAATTTTTTTAAACAAGCCAAAGACGCTGGCGTAAATAAAGTTACGCGACGCGCAATACCCAAGCAATTATTTGATGATTTTTCAAGCATGGTGCCAAAAAAAGATCGCAAATCCCTTAATAAGTTTTTGCAAGAACCAACGCTCGAAAACGCGCATTGGGCACAAAGTGATTTAGCTTCATTTATTAGAAAATCCAGCCGTTCGCCACAAAATGTAGCACAGACTAAAGCTATAGATGCAGCTGAAGAAATGGCGCAAAGATTAAGAAATGCTATGGATGCACAACTTAAACAAGCAAAAAGACCTGAGCTTTTTAATCAATATCAAAACCTAAGAACAACTTATCGAGAAAAAATGGCTCCTTTTATGAATTCGCCAGCTATTAGAAAAGCTCGCATGCAACCAGGTGCCGAAGGTTATATCATGCCAAAACGACTGCCTGCTGAATTAATGCTTAAACAAAATGACGCGTTCAGAGAATTTGCAAAACAAAACTATCCTGAATTATTTGTTAATCGCGCTTTTGCTGGTCCAATAGGTAAAAGTTTGCTAGGTTTGGCTGGGCTTGGAGCAGCTACAAAAATAATTGATACGTTTGCTCGGTAATTAAATGCCAAAGTTGTCTTCTTGCAAATACCACCATGCAAACCAAACATACAAAATAAAGGTGATCATAGTAATTGCTCCGTTGCACTTACAAAATATAAAATTTTAATATTATAATGGTTTTAATATTGGAAATTTAGAATTAATTTAGTTGTCTTTATTTCCATCGCTACAAGGAATTATAGTAGCGGGTTAGCCTTAATACAATTGAGCATACACGTACAGGGACGTACTAATGGCTTTAGATCCTCGCTATATTACATCAACTGAATTGCAGTCTTATTTTGTTAATAAAGACACCGGGTTACCCCTTGCTGGCGGCTGGGTTTATTTTTGGCAAGATAATAATCGCAATAATTTAAAGCCGGTGTATGAGCTAACTGGCGCGCCCCCAAATTATACTTATACCGCGTTACCAAACCCATTACAGTTATCAGGTGTTGGGACTTTTCAAAACCCAAATGGAGATGACATAGCAGTCTATTATTTTCCGTATGTCACTATTGGGGGAGAAACGTTTCCAGATAATTACTACATAGAGGTTTATAGCAATAGTAGTTTGCCCCCAGGCCAGCCACAATTTACGCGTCAAGCATGGCCGGGGATTGTGCAAGCACAAAATGGGCCCGCTTCTCAGGTCACATTGAGCCCTGACAACCAATTGTCCAATCCTCAATTTGTAGATGTGCTATTCAACCCTAACACAACTTTAACGATACAGGCGGGGCTAGGTGAAACGGTACAAGAAATTGCTCCCGACTGGGAACTGGTGATCAACGCAAACGCAGGCACGACTGTGCAAGTTTTGCGCACGTCGGTAACAGGTAGTTCGCAATTTTTAACTAACCCTGCTTACTCTTTATCAATAACGCCTGGACCTAACATTACAGGTCTAGCTTTGCGACAAAGATTAAATCATAACCCGAACATTTGGTCGCAAACTAACCCTAATCAAACTATTCAGCAACCAAATTTAGATAACGGCTGGATTGCTGCTTCAATTGCTTTGGCACCAGGAAGCCCGCAAGTCATTATGCGTTATGCGCCATCAGTCGGGACAGCTCAAAACGTTTTAACAGCGACAAACAACACTGGAACTTGGCAAACCTATACAAATACCGTTCATTTAGTGCCAGGGAATAATACGCAAAATTCAGATATAGGCTATGTTGATATTTCAATTTTGCTGAACACAGGCGCAACGACTACTTTATCAAGCGTTCAAGTGGTCGGCGTTGATAGCAATATTGATGTTCCATATCAACAAAAAACAGTTAATCGTCAAATCGACCAACTATTTCATTATTACAAAGAACCCTTAGAAGATAAACCGTTACCAAGTTATTTAGTTGGCTGGGATTTTCCATTAAATCCTGCTCAAATATTGGGTAGCACCGTAAACGCCACGGCGATAGGCGCAAATAAAAGCAAATATGTTTGGGACCAAACTATAATATTTCAAAGTGTTGAAAGTGGGGTAAATGTTACACGAGCAGCAAACGGCGGAATAACGCTTGAACAAGCCGTGACCGGCCAAATGGCTGTTATACAGTACCTTGATAGCGCCCAAGCTAAAGAAATCATTCAAGGGCGCTCTGCCGCGGCTATATCGGGTCTTACTAGCCGCTTGGCCGGCGTTACTGGCACCATAAGTTTGTGGGTTACTGATGATGCACAATTACCCGATTTAAAGGCACCAAATTATAACTCGTTAGTTGCAACTATTAACGCCAACGGCAAACCGGCAACACTAAATGGTGCGGGATGGCGAGAAATCCCTCGCAACAATTTTGGAGATGCTTTTTTTACGCTGACCAATACTGATACGCAGGTTAAGTTTAATGGTTGGGATATGAGCGGCAATCCGCTACAAACAACGGCTACGTATTTTGCAATTGTTGTTGGATTTTCGCAAATGACCGCCGGCGATACTGTCTCGCTGAATTGGATTGGTTTAAATGCGGGTGATGTTGCAACAAGACCCGCCCCAAAATCATTCAATGAAACTTTAACAGACTGTGAATACTTTTATGAAAAAAGTTATCAAACAACTGACTTAGAAGGGACGGCGACATTAGTCAATGCGCTTGTTCGGCCGATGATTGCGGAAGTTCCGCATGGCGGGCCGCCAACAATATCAGGTTCTTTGCCAACTGGTTTTGATATTCAATACCGAACCATTAAACGCGTCGCTACGCCTACATTAACTTTGTTTTCAACAACTGCGCCCGGAACCGCCGGCAACGTAAGGTCTTGGGCAAGAAGCTCAACAGTAGCTGACAATGAAGCAAGTGTAGCGGGGAATTGGGCAACACAAACAATTGGAAGCAAATCTGCGTCATTCACTACAACAATTGACACAGCAATGACAACGGTTGATACAACCCAAAATTACAAACCGGCGCAAGCTTGGATAACTTTTCATTATGTTTGCGAAGCGCGCTTAGGCGTTATTTTATAAGGATATAAAAAATGGCAAACCCAATTAATTACACTGTAGATCCATTTGTTATGGGTCGTAACGGCTATGGCGCTCAATTTTCAAATATTATTTATTCGGCAACGCTGGCTGCAAATACTGAAGCAACCGTGACCGTACCCAATGGATCAGCTATTGGCAATGCAAATAATTCTCAATTTCCACGTTATTTAGCTGTTTTTTCATATCACCCCGGCCGCAACGTCTATGTGGCATTAAATGCGACAGCAGCTGTGCCAGCTGGGCCAGCATTAGCTACAACCACTAGCGAATTGCTCCCAAATGCAAAAGTTGTACGTGCCGGCGATATTATTCATTTTATTACCGCAACGGCAACAACTGATATTTCTGTTTCATTTTATGCCCTTCCCGAGGCGTAATCATGACTCAAACAAAAAAGTTTAGCCAATTTAATGGGCCAGATCCAATACAAAATGGCGATATTGTTGTTGGGTTAAGAGTGGGTGGCGATGGGGTTTTAGATAACTGGCAATTTACTGGCGTTGGAAGCGGCGGTGGTGGCGGCGATATAACTATCATCATTAATCAGGACACTTCGCAATTGCAGCCAGGGCGATGGGTTAGAATTGATAATACTGGTCTTTACGTTCATGCTTTGGCAAACACACCAGAAAATGCAGAAATTGTTGGTTGTGTTAAAAATATTTTAAACGCAAATCAATTTACTCTGCAAGTTGTAGGTTATATACCGGCTGGCACAGTAGGATTTAGCGGATTTATTCCTGGACGCGTATATTTTCTTAGCGATACTATTCCAGGTGGCATAACGCTTATAGAGCCGACCACCAATGGCGAAGTATCGCTACCTTGTTTTATTGCTGAAACTGCCAATTCTGGCTGGGTACGTCAATCACGCGGCGTTATTATTGCCGGTGTTGGGCCTATTCCACCCGGCGGCGGCGGCGGCGATGATAACACTGAACATACCGTTAATCAGCCTGGACACCCCTTTCAAGTGGGCGATTGGGTGCGCGTATTTGCTGACACATTTTATGTTTATGCAGACGGCACAACATTACAAAATTCACAAGCAATTGGTGTTGTAAAATCAGTAAACGGTCCTTTATTTACCGTTCAACAATCGGGATATTCAACTAACGCTGTTACACAAGATGACGCGGGAAATCCATTGATTGCGGGCACAGTTTATTATTTAAGCACTACAGTGCCAGGGCAAATAAGCGCAACAGAGCCAACTTTATATGGTCAGTCATCTAAACCAGTATTTATAAGTGAAAGCCCAATTAATTTAGCTGGTTGGATATTTCCACAACGCCCTCGCACCGTAACGGGTGAAGATCCTAATATTATATTTATAACCCAAATTGGTCACGGTTTTATTCGCGGCGACGTGGTTAGAATATCGGCCTCAAATACTTATGTCAAAGCGCAAGCCAATAATTTTACAAACTCATTAGCTGTTGGTTTTGTAGTTTATGTGCCTAATGCAGATCAGTTTGTACTGCAAACTGCTGGTTACTGTTCGCAATTTTTTGCGCCATTCGCGCCATTAGTCCCAGCGGCTCAGTATTATTTAAGCGAGACAGTAGCGGGTGCAGTTACAACAATAGAACCTGCAAATCCGAATTGGTCAAAACCAATGTTAGCTGCGTTAAATCCTACAACTGGTTACATTTTGGAACAAAGACCCATTCAAGCTAGTGGAGGTGGCGGTGCTGGTGGAATTATACAAACAGTTTACCAAGCTATTGAAAGAACTATCTTTTCAACAACAGCTTTCAATTTAAACCAACCATACGAATTAAGTGGAGGCACTCCAACATTTTCTTTAACAATAACGCCTACTAACGCCAACAATTGGTTAAGAATAGGTGGCAGTTTTTTTGCTAATGGCACGCAAGGAATGTGGAGAACAGATTTACCCAGTCAAGCAGTTGCGGTTTTTGCTGCTACAAATTTTACAACTGCCGCACCATTTACTCCCGCAAATTTCACGCAGTATTTATATCTGCCTGCGTTAAATAATATTCCCATTACATTTAGATTGCGAATATTTGGCACTCTGGCTCAACCTGCAAGGCTAAATAATCCATTATCATCGCTTAATCAGTCTCGATATTCTGTTTTAAGTATAGATGAAATACCGCCACCAAATTCGATAGGATGATAATTTATGGCATGGTCAGCAACTCTCTTTAACACTAACGCACTTTATCAAGGCGTTAACCAACTTGCCCATGGTTTTATTGTGGGCGATATTGTTCGATATGACGGTGTTGCATTTGTACTGGCGCAAGCTGATAATGAGCCGAATGCTGAAATTGTGGGTATGGTATCAAACGTTCAAGATGCCAATTCGTTTTATTTAACTCAAGTCGGTTACATATTTAACATTGCAAGCGCGCCTGTTAATCCTGGCGGAGCCTATATCCCCGGGTCATTATATTATTTAAGCGAAACAAATCCAGGCGCATTAACAGCAACCAAACCAACTACCGTGGGGCAAGTTGAGTTACCTTGCTTTATTGCCTATACGGCAACAACCGGTTTTTTCTTTGCCAACGTTGGTACATTAATAGACTCCGGCAGTGTATTTCAGTGGAATGCTATAAATTCCGATCAAACTTTATTAGTTAATAATGGATATATTGTAGAAGCGGCCGCGCCTCTTTCGCTTGACTTGCCATCAACTGCTGCAATTGGAGACACTATCAAAGTTGCATCAACTGCAACTTCAATTGATAGTGTTTTAATTACCCAAGCTGCTAATCAATATATACTTTTAGCTGAAGACAGCACCACTGTGGGAATAACTGGCGGCTTAGAATTAATTGCAACCAATGGAATTATTCGTGGTTCATGCGAATTGGTTTGTATTGAACAAAATTTAGGTTGGCGCTTTATGAATGGAACAGGAACGTGGGATTTGATTTAAGGGGTTAACAATGCCAAGCACAAGAAATGCAGCGGGTTTAAATCAGCCGATTAATGAAAGTCAGGGTGGCACTAACGCTAGTAATTTTAATACTGCTCGAACAAATATGGGTTTGAACCCATTAGTTCAAAATAAAACTTTGACTTACAACGTTGTTTTAGCTGATAGAGGGACGTTAATTCATTATACCGGGGCAGGCGGAGTAAGCCTAACGCTAGATGCGGCGGCAACTTTGGGAAATGGTTTTAATTTTATTGTTCGTAATGATGCTATTGCCAACATTACTATTGATCCCACCGGTGGAGAATTAATTAATGGAGGGGCAACATTAGCTTTAGAACCTGGGGCATCAATTAATGTTTATTGTTCTGGTGCAGCTTTTTATACTCAAGGACAAGCTGTTGCGGTAGATGGTGCAAATGTTGCGTTAAGTAATTTGGCAGGCACGGCTGTAAACACGGATATTATACCTGCCGTAGACGGCGGCCCAGATTTAGGTAGCAATACATTTAAATGGGGCACTGTTTACACTGATACGCTAAGTGATGACACATTAACTAATACTCAATTACCAGGTACAAATGATGCAACAATTGCTACAACAGCATTTGTTCAATCGGCAGTTAGTAGCGGACCCGGGATTTCGGCATCGCGAGCATTTGCTTTTGTGCAAATTTTTTCATAAGGAAAGGACTTAATGGCTATCCCAAATTTATTAACGCTTACAACAGTAAATGGCAAAAGTACGAATGCGTTGTTAACTACCACTTTAAATACAGCATTGTTAACTAATGCCGCCGCATCTAATCGTTCATATAAAATTGAAACAATCATAGTTGCCAATTTAGACGCTGCCGATCCATATGATTTAACGCTTGGGATAACAAAGTCGGGCGGCTCAGTTAAAATGTTAGCAAATGCCATGCCAATTGCTGCCGCATCTTCGGTTGTTGTTTTGCAAAATGGCGCTATTTATTTAGAAGAAGGCGACGTTTTACAAGGCGGGGCTGATAGCGCTAACAAGTTAGACATTACAATTAGTTATATGGATATGACTTAATGTATAAAATCATCACAACAGGTGGCACAGTTACAACGTCAGGCAATTATACGATTGTAACATTTAACGCATCTGGCACTTTTACTATTCAAGCTGTACCGATTTATGGTTTTTATGATTTAAATGCTAAATCTCAAACGGGAATTATTAGTATACCATGCGATATTCTGTTGGTTGGCGGCGGTGGCGGCGGCGGAGGCAACGATAATTCCGGATGGATTGGCGGCGGCGGAGGAGCGGGCGGCCTGCTGTTTCGTCTTGGATTCCAAATCACGCCAGGTGTTTATCCCGTTACAATTGGCACAGGTGGCGCAGCTGGCGCAAATGGAACTTATCCCGCAAACACTAGTGGCGCGGCAGGCAACAATAGCACTTTTGCTGGCTTGATAGCGCTAGGAGGGGGCCTGGGCGGCAGAGGTGGTAATTTAACCAATCCCGGCGCAGCGGGTGGAAATGGCGGCAGCGCCGGTGCGGGCGGTGGCGGTCAAGGCGGTTCACTTGGTGGGACTAAAACACAAACGGATAATGGCACCGTTACGGGATATGGCAGCAACGGCGGAACTGGTAACAATTCTGGTACCGGTGGTGGGGGTGGTGGCGCTACGGCTGTTGGTACAAACGGCCCAGGCAGCGCAATTAGCGCGGCAGGTGGAGCAGGGTTTACAACATTGATTACTGGCTCGTCTGTTACATACGCAACTGGCGGAACATCAAGAAATGATACAGTCGCTACGGCTAATTCTGGCAATGGCGGCAATTCTGGTACTACTGGCAATATTTCGCATGCTGGCGCAGATGGTGTGTTAATTATGCGTTTTCTAACATGAGGTGATTATGGCATTAAAAAAATCAAACAGTAAAAAAGCTTTTGAAAAGAACATAAGCACGGAAGTCAAAAGTGGCAAGCCAATAAAACAAGCCGTTGCGATTGCATATTCTGTCAAACGTCAAGCCAAGAAAAAAGGAAAATAAAATGCATAAAGTTACTAAAGGTCATTTAAATAAAGACAAAAAAGAAGCAAAAACAATGTATAAAGCCGCCGAAAAAATTGAAAAAGGTGCAAAAAAAATGATGGCCCGAGATAAAAAAACCAAGCCTTGTAAATAATTTACAGGAAATTACACTGACAAGGATGTCATTATGTTCAATTCGGGCAATTTAGAGTTATTGAGTGTTTCAACAAACCCCTTATTACCTCAATTTTTTGGTTACAATGCAGGAAATGACACAATTGCTGATGTCTCAGCAGGTGATTATTTTAAATATTTTGCTGAATCTAATGTGACGGGTTTTTATAGCTTTAAATTTAACATTGGAGATCAAATTTATTGCGTTTGCTCAGATGGCACAATCACATTAGATATTGTGGGTTTGACGCCGGACATATCCACGGTTGTATCTGCGGCAGGAACGGCCGTTATGCAGTCGCGCATCGTATCTCAAACCGCTCACGGTTTTAGCGTTACAGACATTCTAAAGTTTGCAGGCGGAGCATATGCTAAAGCGCAAGCCAATAATTTAGCTAACTCTCAAGTTGTTGGGATGGTAGCCGCGATAGTAAGCGCTAATGAATTCATGCTTGTTTACGGAGGCTATGTTACCGGCTTAAGCGGCTTGGTAACAAATGCCACTTATTATTTAAGCCCAAGCGTTGCAGGCTTGTTAACTACGACAGAGCCAACTACTGCTGGGCAAGTTTCAAGACCATTATTTATTGCCACGTCTGCATCGGAAGGGTATTTCTTCTTGGGAAGGTCAAATTTGATTATGCCTGCCGATACTGATACTGCGCTTAGCCAAGTTGTTACCCAAAATGCGCACGGATTTGCTGTAGGTGAAGCGATTTACTTGTCAGCTTTAAATACCTATGCTAAAGCCCAGGCAAACGCTCTAGCGACATCTAGGGCTGTTGGTGTGGTATCAACAGTTTCAAGTCCAAATGAGTTTGCGTTTGTATCGGCTGGCGCAATAAGCGGATTAACTGGCTTGACTGCGGCGGCGGCACATTATTTAAGCCCCACTGTTGCGGGGGCGTTAACTACCACTGCGCCTACTGGTGCCGGTCAATTTATAGTTTCAATTTTAGATGCGGCCAGTACAACAGCAGGATTTGTAAATATTGGGCAGCCAAGATCAACGATTGCTGCCGTCACTGAAGGCGGCACAGGAGTAGGAACGCTTACAACCGCTTACGGTACACTATGTGCCGGCACAAATGCCACTAACCCCGTTCAGACTGTGTCACCAGGACTGGCTGGACAGGTCTACACTTCTAATGGTGTATCTGCACTGCCAAGCTTTCAAACACCCATTAGTACGGCAACATTAAGCTATCCTCCTACCAATGCGGCACAAAAGGCAATTTTTACTAATTATCGAATTGCCGGTGTGCCAGGTTTGTTTTCAAGCGCAACATTAAGCGACAGCCAAACAGACAATTTAGATGGTGAATTAGCTACAAAAGTAATTTTTGTACCTTATTTTGCATTTCAAGCTGTGTCATTTCAGCAAATACGTTTGTTTGTAGTAACCGGCGTAGCCGCAAGTAGCGTTACAGCTGGATATTATGCATCTGATGCAAATGGTTTACCGACAGGTGCTGCATTGGCAGTTGGAACTGCAACAACTACAAGTTCAGCATCTCAAGTGGTAATTGGTTCATTAACCATCAATTTATCTGCAAATACATTATATTGGTTTGCTGTTCAAGCTAGCACAAGCACTACTTTAGCAATATCAACCGCGCCGTTAGGATTGGCTCCCGGTTATGACATTGCCGCACCGGCTGCGACCATCAGTCAGCGCTGGATCGGGCAAACTAATACTTACAGCGCGGGAGTATTGCCGACAATTGGCACATTGGTGCAAACCGGTGTATTTGTTAGTTCTTTGCCGGTGTTGTGGTTAATTTAATTTAAAAAAGGGCATTTATGGCAACTTTGATATCTTTGATGGTTTTGTTTACTGTGGCCTGGGGCTCATATTTTTTGCTAGGACGCGACACTACAATTGATGATTCAATTGAAGATGTAATGGAAGAGGTTGCGGAAGATGCCCTCAACGCTCAAGATGGAGAACTTGAGGGCACTTTTGAATCAATTATGCCGCCTGATTTAAGAAAATGATATTTTAGGCTGCGTTTTTAAATCATATTTTTCAAGAAGCACATCAATTGTTTGTCTAAATGCATCTTGCACAATATCTTCATTTAGCATGCCTTTTAACGCTTCTAAATGAGCGGCAAGCATGTTAGCCAACACATTGGCAAAATAAAAAGCCGCTTCTTCATGATCAATAGTTTTTTCGAAACTTCGCATAAACTGCATCAATACTTGTTCAATTTGATTTTCTACAAACCGTTTTCTAAAGTCATCCATTGATTGATATCTCCTTGTTGTAATACTTTTAATCCTAAATTTTTTGCCTCACTGCCAAAAATAAAACCAGCTACCCAATAATTTAGCGGCCAAACTTTTTCTTTATATTCATAGCGTACAAACAATAAATAAATTTCAGTATCATCAATTTCAGCAAATTTTTGTAAGGCAAATTCTTTAAAATAAGGATTTAATTTGCGCTCATCATCTGTGCCCCAAAACTTAAATTTTTTTACATCTGATATATCCATTAATTCATCTAAATTATTAAAGCCGATTGACTTAGAAAAATTATCGGATATCCCATTGCTATTAAATTGCGGTTCAAATTTCATCAAATGGCTTTTTTTATACATTTTGCCGCTTCTTCCATTGCTATTAAAAAATCATTTTGTTTATATTTCTTTCCTTTATATTCAAATAGCACAATGCGAGCTGTTGAAAGAAACCTAAAGTAAAAACAATCCTCTTCAATTTGCCACTCAAAAATGAAATCTTCGCCTACCAGCTCTTCTTTATAAATTTTGTTTCGTTGCAATGACCCAATGGGGTTGACAGTAGCAATTGCTACATTTTTTTCAAATGCCTCTAACAAAAATTCATCATAATCAACATTTAAAAAGAAACATAATTTTCGCAGAATACTTGGTGTAACTGTTTTATATGAACCTATTTCAATGTGTGCAACGCGATCAATATTTGACAATCGAATAAGTTTTGATTGAGTCATTTTGTTTTTATTACGCAAAAACTTTAAATGTGCGCCAATTTTTATTAACTCATCTTCAGAATAAAACTTTTGTCTAGCGCTATGATGCAATTGATTCGAATCATTTTTGTTATCATCATTTGATTCTTTTTTAAAATTGGAAGACTTAAATTTTTCTGATAAATTATTTATATTTTTGCTCATTCTATAACCGTGTTAATAGTTTTAATTTTTTTTGTATTTTTTCAACTAAATTATATATTTTATTTTGTTCTTTGCTGTCAAAAACTGGTTTATGAGAACATTCGCATTCTTTATCTGCCAGATCCGACAGCATCCAAACACAATCTGATAAAAGTTCACAAGTAGAATACAAAACTAAATCATGATTGGTCGCCGCCAAGACATTTTTTTTCAAAACAATGTTTATTTCGTTAAGTATGTCATCTCCTTGTTTGTCAATATCTATATTGCTTTTTTGATTGGTTATTTTTAATAAATTATTATAAAGTTTCAACATAGATACAATAAAGTATTGAGCTTTGGTTAAAGCATTTTTTGTTTCATTATCTAAAAGCGTGCTTGCTATATGCTGCAAGAAATTTCCTTATTTTCTTAAACTAAGCGTGTCTAAAAACCGCTTGCATGAATAAATGTTTACCCATTGGGTCATCGCAGTAAATGCGAACGCCCCCAACCGGCCTAAATCCTTCTTCTTCCATAGCTTGATTCACGCAAAGTATTAACTCCAAGATCGACTCGCGGGAAATAATAAAATAATTCTGTAAAGGCGGCTCGTCTACTTTGAGGGTTTTGATCATGGTGTTTTGATTATTGGTGGCGCTTTGATTTTTTTTTACTCATGACTGTACCTTTTTCCTTAGCCTGCTTAATAATGATTTATACTCATTGGAAAAAAGCACGTATTGAAATGTCATTAAAAAAGACCAATAAAATTTTTCATTGTAAGTTGCTCCTACAACATCGCCTAAAACCCACATGCAAACAAATATTAGTGCGCTATTTACCATTGATTTTGCCCAAATGGAAATTGTTGTTCTTTTGCCATATCAACTAATTGCCCAGTTCCTTGAGTGGCAATTGCTGACGCTATTACTACCCCTGCGCCCACTGGCCCCGTAACAATAAATGCGCCCACAGCGGTAAAAAAAGTGTAAAGCGGGTTAAAATGAAATTTAAATTTAAATTTTGCGCCATGTATATGTTCTATATCGTGCAAATTCAATTCTTTCAAAATGTATACTCCTTTAATTTTATTTAAATGAAAACACTATTTCTTAAAACGGGATATCATCATCAAAATTTGTCATTTCTGGCACAGAATCAACTGAATTAATAACGGGTGGCAATTCAAAAGAAGGGGGCGCAGGTTGAACAGAAACAATGCCAACCGATGGAGCTGCATCATTTTTATCCAATGCGCCAAAATTTGATTTGTTATTATTAGATAGAATTTGCATCTGTTTGACTACAATTCTAGTTGTGTAACGATTTTCACCAGTCTTGTCAACCCACTTTTCTGTTTTTAACATTCCTTCAATATATAATTTTTGCCCTTTTGTTATATATTTTTGTGCAATTTCAGCTAACTTCCCAGTCAATCGACAGCGGTGCCATTCTGTTATTTCATTATTATTGCCATTTTGGTTTTTGGTTATATAGCTAGTTGCTAAATTTAAATTGACCAGTAAGCCATATTCAGTGGTTTTGCAATCAATATCGCCGCCTACATTGCCAACCAATATTACTTTGTTAATTCCCGCCATAATTAGACTCCTTGCGACATATTTTTACGAAACCATTCTTTAAATTTAGGCGACAATTGTGACCAAATTAGATCACGATTTAAATCTGTACAGGTACGATACAATTCAAGCGCTTGATTGTAGTTATTATCTAATTTTGCATTTTCTAGCTTTGTAACAAGCGGGTCAACTGATTTTGCATTTTCTAGCTTTGTAACAAGAGGGTCAACTGATTTTGTTGTTTGAGAAATTGTTTTGGTTTGATAATTTTTTTGGGCAGGCTCGTATTTATCATGTCGCGATTCATCGTCAGCATCTTTATTGTCATCAATACAAAAAAGACCGTTTAGCGCGTATTTGCGAGCGTATGAGCTAGTAGCCCCACTTATTTGTCCGTCATCCATGCCTTTTTTGGTTAGCGGTTCACGAGCCATTGCTTTGACGGATACGGTTTGATTATTGTAATGCAATGTTGCTGTTGCTTCTATATAAAATCTATCGCCAATTAGTTTTACATCGTCTGATATTGTGACAAAGGCATCGTCTGGCAATGTTTTTTTCAATCCTTCAAGTATGTCTTCACATGAACGATAATGATAGCCGCCGAATTTGTTAAATTGGTTTTTCGGAACGCTTAGATTTTTCTGAACTTCTGACAATATTTTGTAGATATTAATTTCCATAATTCACCTTAGTTTATATTGATATTTTTAAATTTAAGTTTTGTTTTTTAATAAAAAAGATCTATTGCCAGGTTTGGTTTTAAGATATGCGTTGTATAATTCTGGGTTATCAGATTTAAATTGCTTTTCATTAAATTTCTTGCTGTCTTTACTGTAAGACCATTGAACCAGCTCCTCGCCGTCAGCGCTAATTAATTTTTCACGATTTTGCATATAATTTGCAATTTCGTTTTCTAATTGATTACGTTTTTCAGTTAACAAATCAATTGTCTCGCGCAAGTTTCGCAAGTCTTGTACTTTTTTGAAAATATCTATTGTGGCAATCAACGGTTTTTTGTCAGTGGTTGCATACCAGTCGGCAATTTCTTTTTTTGTTGTCGGTAATTGCACGTTTTTTTGTTGCATATAAACCATGTCAATATTTGGCGGAATATCATTGTCAACACTCATAATTATCTCCATTGCTGTTTTTTTTGTTAACTTACGCTAACAACAAAACTATATAACATATTATAAAACATGTAAAGTTGCTTGATGATAATTATTATATATAATGTCACAGGATAAGCGGGGAGAAAAAAATGGAATATGACACACGAGAAAAGGTAATTGCATTGCGTGTAACCAAGGCCGAGCGTTTAATTATTAAAGCCGCGGCTCAAAGCTACGGCATGTCAACCTCGTCATTTGTAGCTGCTTGCGCACTTAATCAAGCTAAAAAACGCAATCAAAAACTATTAACTTTTGAAGAAGACATGATAGTAAATGAGCAAGAAAATAATGACATTGAAGACATCGAAGATTAAAAAATGAATAAAAACACACCTATTTCTTTTGATAAGCTTGTATTGCATATTAGGCAAGAGCTAAACATTACGCAAGAACAGTTAGCACGGCATCTTAACGTCGCTTTTGCAACAGTTAACCGCTGGGAAAACAACAAATTTAAACCATCAAAGATGGCGGAAGGTTTAATAAATAAGCTTTACAACAAACTTGTTAAAAATCAAAAAATTGAGCCGTTTTTAGACAAAAAATCATTAAACAACAAACAGATTTAACTGGCTTGCTTTAAGACCCCCTGAGAGCCCAATAAAACCGTTCATTGCATAGAAGTATAATACTATGCAATTAAAACACGCATATTTAACTAGTTAAAGAAATTAAAATATGAAAAATAATGATGATAGCTATACAACGTTTGAAAATTCAGAAAGAACACTTAAGTTAGTTATTAATATAATAAAGACTCAACGAAAATCATTGTCAACTTTGAGTTTTGCTGTCCAATTGCTGGCTTTATCGCAAATAGTTATATCAATTGCTGTTTTTTTATTTTAAAGAACGCTTCTTTGCTATAGGGACTTTGTTCAGCAATGGAGCAAAGAGTAACAAAGAAGCGAAATACAAAATTATCACGACAACAATACTCGCGCAACAATTATTAAAATTCACAACCAGGCATAACATAACAACTTATTAATTATGCAGCTTTCAAACATATTAAAAATAGCTAACTTTAAAATACGATAATATTTTTATATTTTCATATTTAAATATATACTTACAAAAGTACATAACAGGAAAAATAAGAACAATAATGGAAATTTGGAGTTTATTAAACGGCAAAGGCGGTGTTGGCAAAACAACATTAGCTATTAATCTAGCTCATGCTTTATATTTAGAAGGAGCGCGTGTTTGTTTAATTGATACAGATCCGCAGGGGTCGGTAAGAGAGTGGCAAGAAGCCGGCAAATGGGATTTATATCCTGTTTTTGCAATGGACACAAAACAGTCATTTAAAGGAATAAGGAATGCATTAACATCAGCTGGTTATGACTATTTAATAGTTGATACTGCTGGGCGAATAGAAGAGATGGTTGGGATTGCTATTACTGTATCTGACAAAATTATTATTCCTGTTCAGCCATCGCCATTTGATGTTTGGGCTAGTCATGAGGTAGCTGATGCAGCTTATCGTTATCAATCTATGTTCAAAGGGAGCCCGGCGGCAACTTTTGTAATTAATAGATTTATAAAGAATACAAACTTAAGTAAAGAAGTAAAAGAAGCATTAGCTGTATACGAGCTTCCATGTTGCCAAAACGTGGTTACCAATCGAGTGGGCTATTCGCATTGCGCAACGAGTGGTCAAACCGTTTTTACTATGAAGCAAAAAGATTTATGCGATGAGATAAATAACTTATTAGAAGAACTTAAAAAACTTCAAGCTAACACTACATTTTTAAATCAAACGGAGGATCCTTGCGATGTCGTTGACTGCTAAAAAAAAATTGAGAACTGACAAAGAATATATGAAAGTTTTGAAGTCTGTTGAGAAACAAACTCAGCTTCACATTCTTTTGCCGCAATCTCATTACGACAAACTTAGATTAAAGACGCTTCAAAAGCGAACAAAAGTATCAAAGCTTGTTAGAAAATGGGTTGAAAAGTATATCAGTGACATGCCTGACTGATATATATGCGGTTATGAGTTTTTATATATTAAAACAAATGTACATAATTAAAAAATAAAAGGTTGATCTGTCTGAGAAGATCTGGCAGACTTTTATTAATGAAAAATAAATGGGTTTTTAAAGGCAGGAAAACAGCCTCTTCCAAATATTACCCAAATTAAAAAGGGTGTTTTTTTACAAACACCCAACTAGCTTGGAGTACTAAATGAAAAAGGCTGGGTTGTTGCGACCCGCAAAAGTCTCAACAGTCGAAACCTAGTGTAAGAGCAAAAGGTTTCATGGGTTTGAATGCCCCAACACAAGGCTAATTCAATGAACATTATCGCAAACGACGCACTTCAAAACAACCCCTCTTTGATAATTGTTAATTATGGCAATGAGCAGTTTACACTGAACAAGCTTGAGCCGGGCTTTGACCACACACAAACTTTACCAAAGTATATTTATCGACTGGCTTATAACGTTCTTACAGTGTTAAAGGATGATCACGAAAAATTTGGCTACTCACAAAGAAATCACGAAGAACTGGCAAAACGTTTTAATGTTCACCCCGTAACAATTAGGAAGGCTTACTCATATTTAAATCAAATTGGTTTTGCAATTAGCAAAGCGCGAGGCAAGGGGAGACCGTCTAAACGGTGGATAACTCCTGAAGGATATACTTTCTTAGCTAACGAACTGCTACACTATAAGCTACACTATCAATCAGCCACTCCTTATATATATCTCTCTAAAGAAAAAGAAACAGATTTAAATCTTATTGAGGAGCAGCAAGGCTGTGAACAGAATGACCTAATTGAGGACACATATCATGATTTAGAACCAAAAGAACGTATAGAGAGGTTATTTGATGAGCATCAAATACCGTTAGATCACAAGATATCAATACGCAACGCCTTTAATCGAAGCCATTTGAGCGAAGGGCGCAAAAAAGAGCTTCTGCATAGGCTTGATAGGGCATTTAAAAATCATGGCCTAAGGCTTAATTTAGGAAGAATTGGCAACTATCGTAGCTATATGCTGACGGCTTTAGCTAACGAAGAAAAAAAACAAGTTAACCTAACGAAATATTTTAAAGAAAAAGGAATTTTTTCAGTTATTAATATGCAATGTTAATTAGAGGAATGACAAAAAATTATGAGTAATACAAAGTTGAAACCGGCAAATGTTGAACCTAAACAATTAGCGTATAAACGATGCCAAATGGCATTAGCTTATGCAAAGCAAAAGATGTTAGCTGAAGGTTTAACTTATCCAATTTATGATCAAACAAAAACTGCCGAAGAAAATCATCAATTGCTAATGAATTATGCCGCAATCGAAAGCCAATATGTTATAGAATTTATGAAAAATCCTAACCCAAGACCCATTGAAACTTTTCCTGCTAGAGAAAATTGGGTTACCAAAATATACGACTAACACAAAAACTTAACTAAATAACTAATTTTAAGGATTTGAATTTTGAATACAAATACAATGAATGAAACCACATTTTTTTTGGGATGTTATTTAGAGATATTAAATATTAATAAAAACTTTATATCCAAAGAATTGCAAAATACAGAATCAAAATTTGAAGATTTTATTGATAATTTTAAAAATTTTTGTTTTGAACTTTTAGAAATTGATTTAGAAAAAATTAGCTTAGCTAACAAAGAAATAATTAAAAAAAAATTAAGCGACGATCTAAATGAAGACCCTATGTATTTAATTGGTTATTGTGTGTATTTTCAAAAGATCTGTGATGAATTAATTTTGTTGGCAGCAAAATCAAACAAACAGATGATTTTATCAGAAATTATAAAAACATTAAAAATAAATGTTATGCTTGCTTTAAACCAAATTGAACAAAAAAATAATCGCAAAATGAACTGATGTTTTCATTAATATACAACTAACACAAAAACTTATTTAAATAGCTAATTTTAAGGATTTGAATTTTGAATGCAAATACAATAGATACGGCTGCTTTTTTTTTGACATGCTATCTGGAAATATTAAATAATAATCAAGATTTAATATCCGAAGAATTGCAAAAAACACAATTAAAATTTGAAGATTTTATTGATAATGTTAAAAATTTTTGTTTTGAACTTTTAAAAATTGACATAGATCAAATTAGCTTAACTAACAAAGAAATAATTAAAAAAATATTAAACAAAACTTTAAATGAAAACCACGAATCTTTAATTGGTTATTTATTGTGGTTTCAAATAATCTGTGATCAATTAATTCTTTCGGCAGCAAAATCAAATAAATATATCACTTTATCAGTGATTATAAAAATACTTGAAATAAATGATATTCTTGCTTTAAAACTTTTAAAAAAAGACATAAATACCAAAAATCCAATTGAAGAACAAAATAATCTTAGAATAGCTAACGAATTGACATTTTCATCTATAAAATATTTTTATAGATCATTAGAAAATAACAATAATTAAAATTATATAAAATACAGACATGGATGTCGCATTTGCAATTTGTTGGTTATTTACACTCCATAACTCTGCCGAGCTTCTTTTAAATTATATTTATAAACCATTTTATGCTTGCAAACTGGTGAGAATACACGATAAATTTGATGCAGGTGCACGCTATAAAGTAACGGACTGCAAAATGCGGCGCGACATTAATGACCAATAGATACTATATTTGCCCTGCATGCGATAAGTTTATAGGCCCAAAAATTAATGATTGCATTTGTCAGCAAACTAAAATTGAAAAACTTGAAAAAAATTTAAAAGATTTATTACATCATTTAACTCAAATAAATGAATTATTTTGTAGGGTATATTCAGAGTTGAATACAGGAAACAGCGATGGAACGCAAAGAAACAAACCAATCTCGAAAACATTGGAGCCATGATCGGCGACGAGAATATTTGCCGGCTTATGAAGAACTAGACGACAAAAAAGTACAATATATACAAAACAAAGTTCGTCGAATAAATTTTTATTTGCAAAAAAATGGGTGCAAAGTCACTCAATATATAGACGGTCAACCAATTGTTTCACAACGATTCAATCGAGTTACTGCTATTCATGTTAGTTAAATAATGTATAATTGATTTTTTGATGTGATGCCCTGGGTTGTGAGTGCCAAGAGATC
>ERZ1066134.297-NODE-297-length-34439-cov-9.467630_pt1 | contig 34439 bp, 36 predicted proteins | sample MGYA00382781_ERZ1066134 | MGnify/ENA primary metagenome ERZ1066134 (study PRJEB33369, sample SAMEA5778364) | biofilm metagenome | biome: Industrial cooling water; feature: Water cooling tower basin; material: Biofilm | place: United Arab Emirates | collected... | reverse complement strand
AAAATACGCTCACTTCCACAGGCATTTCAATTAAATCCTGTATTATATATTCTACAGGTATGCGATCATGATACTTTTTTAATTGCTCTTCACTGTCAATCTTCCGGAATAAAATACCTTTCATACCCACGTCGGGCTTAACAATGAACGGATATTGAAAACCCGCTTCAGCAATTCTGTATTTTACTTCTTCAAATGTAAGATTGTGCTGTACATAAATGGTACGTGGCACCGTATGCGGGGGCAGTTGATCATACATCTCTTTTTTACCTTCACCTTCAAATCCACCAAAAGCAATGGTAGGATTGGAAGGTGTGAAAAACCATATAGCCCTGCTCCGGATAATGTAACCAACCCAAAAAAAACTCAACGGGAAATACAATACGGCAAATGGCCATAGCTCCCAGTTTGTTAATCGTTCAAAAAATTTCCTCACCATGTGTATCAAAGATAAACGCTGTGTGAATAAGTAAAACAACTCTCAGTTTTTTAATTCATTTGCCATAGTTTTGAAACAAATTCGTTAATGATGCGTGTTCCTTCAATGGCTGAGATTGCTTCAACTGGTGAAACAATTGATGTATTATTTTGGGTAGGCTGTGCCGGCAGTTTTGACCAGCGTGCACAAAAAATTACCAAAGCATTTGCTACTATTTTGGAGAAAGCAGGAATTAAATTTGCCATCCTTGGTAAAGAAGAAATGTGCACCGGCGACCCCGCCCGCAGAGCCGGAAATGAATTTTTGTTTCAAATGATGGCTTACAATAATATTCAGGTACTAAATAACTATAAGATCAAAAAAATTGTAACCACATGCCCGCATTGTTTTAATACGTTAAAGAATGAGTATCCTGCACTTGGCGGTAGTTATGAAGTTATCCATCACACTACACTGTTACAGGAATTGATTGATGAAGGCAAAGTAAAAATGAAAGAAGGCGGCAGCTTTAAAGGAAAAAAAATTACCTATCACGATAGCTGTTACCTGGGCCGGGCCAATAATATTTATGAAGCACCCAGAAAAGTATTAGAAGCACTGGATGCTGAATTGGTAGAAATGAAACGTTGCCGCACTAATGGACTTTGTTGCGGCGCAGGTGGTGCACAAATGTTTAAAGAAGAAGAAAAAGGAAGCACCCGTGTTAACTGGGAGCGTACCAATGAAGCGGTATCAACAGGCGCAAGTATTGTTGCCGCTGCCTGCCCTTTTTGCAATACCATGATGACTGATGGTGTGAAGGTGGCAGAAAAGGAAGAAAGTATGCAGGTGCTTGACATAGCCGAAATTGTAGCAGCCGCATTATAAACCCCTAACAAAAACAATGAAGCAATTGCTAAAACGACTTAACTGGAAAAACCTCCTGCAAAGAACATTGCTTTTTTTCTTTGTATTTCTTATCATCAGGATTTTAGTAGATGTTGTGGAGCATGATTTTTCATTTAACCGTATTGTTCAGCAAAGCATGGTACGTTATTTTTTGTTTGCACTTATATTGGGAATGCTGGACAGTGAAACCTGGTTTGGAAAAAATCAACAAAATGGTAAAGAACAATCACCTGTTGTATTTAAGAATTTTTATGCTGCATTAATCCATTATGCCGGTGTAGCCTTCTTTATTTCGATTTTATGCGGGCTTATTTTAACCGTATTTTTTTTTATGAGGTGGACGATCAGCAAAGCATCAGGCAATAAAACAGTAAGTTTTTTTCCTGATTTTGGCACTTATGTTATAGTGATAATGGCTATCGGCTTTTGTTTTGCCGGTTATGACGCCTGGAAAAATTACAGGAAGGGTAAGAAATAAATACGATTTCAACTCCTCATATTGATGCCTATCTTTGCTTCATGAATCTGTCTTTCAAACATTTACTCCCCTCAGATTTTGCTTCTGAATCCCGTGTATGGATTTACCAAAGCAACCGGTTGTTTTCAATGGCTGAAGCTTTGCAAATTGAAGACCTGTTGAACCACTTTTTGGCAAACTGGAAAAGCCATGGCACACCTGTAAAAGGATTCGGCACCCTTTTTTTTGGTCAGTTCATCATATTAATGGCTGATGAAAATGCCACCGGTGTAAGCGGTTGCAGTACAGACAGCAGCGTGCGGCTTATTAAAGAAATTGAACAACTATATAAGGTATCAATGTTTGACAGACAAAACCTTGCATTTGTAATAAAAGACAAAGTTGAGGTACTTCCCTTGAACCAACTGCCCTACGCATTTGAAAACGGTTTTGTAACATCAGATACATTATATTATAATAACACCGCAGAAACTAAACTTGACCTGGAAAACAACTGGATAATTCCAATAAAGGATAGCTGGCTGGCGAGGAAACTGAAAATCGCCCATACACCCTCTTCCTGAAACCATTCTTTGCTTTAACTGTTTAAAGTATGGTAATACGTATGCCCAAATCTGAAATGAACCTGAGATTTACAAAACGTAATTGAGTGGTGTTTGCTGTTAACTTTTCATTGAGGCCTTTCATCCTCTTTAAGCTCCTTTCCCCCCATAAAACAAAGTACTTTTATAATTCAGTTGTAACATAAATCATACTGTTGCGTCTTATTTCATGAAAGTTCTTTGATGATAAATAAAAGGCTAAGACAGGTTGAACTGTCAAAAAATACACAATTTTCAAAATTTATTGAAAATTAATTTTCTGATAACTTACCCTGTCGTATCTTTGCATCGCAATTCAAAAAGGTGCCCTCAACACCTAATCTAAGACCCGGTTGAATTAACCCCGCCTTAGTCAGTTTACTTCGACGAAATCCCTGATAAACTGCAGAAAAGGGCTTCTAAAGCAAACGATTCGATACCAAAACAAAGGCTTGATGCCGGTAAAAAACAAATATTACCACTCATCAAGCTATAGAGCCAAACAAGGTATTATGTATTGCAAAGTACCTGCTCTTGATAGTATCTTTGTAATGTAAATGCGATTAAAACCCCGAAAGGGATAACATAAAAAACTAAAAACATCAAAACGATGACAACAAATTTCAAAGTGAATTCCGAAACTAACGGAACACTCAAAATGAAAAAAAGAAACATGCTCCGCAGTTTATTTGCTGCTTTTATAATGAGCCTGGTTTCAATGGTAGCAATGAGTTTTACCGTAAATGACACTACCCGTGCAACTGATAGTGCTATAAAAAATGTATTTACAAAAGCAGTAGTTGATGATAATGGTAACTTAAGCTTGTTTACACCTTCAAACAGTGCCAGCATACGCAAAGCTGATTTAGTAATGGACGCTAATTTCAGAACAACAGAAATGAACTTTCGTACAATGGCTGTAGCCTTCAGCAAAATGGTTGCAAATGAAGCTGTGGAAGCAGATGCGAAAATGAGCGAATTGTTATACATCAACACTATGATGGCGACTTTTAACAGCTCTGTAGCTGCAGATGTTGAGAGTGCGGATTCTGCAATGGATATTATGATTAATGATGAGGCTGAACTTAAAACTAAATCTGCTGCTTTCAAAACAAGCATTACTGCCCAGGTAAATCAAGCTGATGAAGCAATGGATGTAATGATAAACGTAAGCACATTACCTGCTGTAAAGCCAGTAATTGGAAATGAAGCTGATGTAATGATGGATGCACTTTTCCTCAACATCAAAAAAATTACTCCGGCAATATCTGCTGATGCTGATAGTAAAATGGATAAACTCATCAACAAACAATAATTTTTCTCATACATATACAGTTGGTTTAGGTTACGGGGTTGATTTCCATCAACCCTTTTTCTTTTGTTAATAATCTCCAAAAAGGATAAGTGGTTTAGTCGGTTTACGAATTTGCTCGTAATTTAGCCTCTTCAAATTTTGATTATGAAAAAAATTGTAACCGTTTTATTGAGTATTTCAGGTTTCCTTTCAGCCTTTAGCCAGGAAACCATAAATGAAGGCATTATTGAAATGAAAGTGCACTTAACGTTTCCTGAGAGTGACCAACCCCCGGCTCCGGAAGCAGGCGGCAACTCTTTCAGAATAGGTGACCTCGATATAAAATCGAAAATGTTTTTTAAAAACGGCAATATGAAAATGGAAAATGATGCCGGCATGGGTAAAAATCTCACATACTATAACGCCGAAACAAAAACTACCACCACCCTCATGGAAATGATGGGAAAAAAGATGGGATTCTATTCAAACGAAGAAGAAATGAAGAAGTTGATGGCAGGGGCTGATAGTTCTAATAAACCTAAAGTTCAGGCATTTAAGCCAGAGGTTTTTATTGAATACTTAAGCGACTCGAAAGTAATAGCAGGTATCACCTGTTATAAAGCCATTATTCGCTACAAAAATTCCAAAGGAGAGGAAAAGCAACAGGAGCTTTGGTACACACCCACCTTTAAAATGGGAGAGGGATTAAAAATGAGTTCATTTATGCGTACTGATGTGCCCGGCTTAAATAAACTAAAAGGATTTCCGATGGAAATGGAAACTGTACAACCAAATGGCATGAAGATGCACTATACAGTTACAAAAATTGACAAAGAAGCTAAGGTTGATGATAAAACGTTTATCATTCCTTCAGGCTACGATATAAAACCACAAAGCGAAATGATGCGGGGAGGTAATATGCAGTTTCGTATAGGTGGCTCCCGTGATTAATCATTTTAGTATTTCAATTTTAAAAGCCTCTTCTACAGAGGCTTTTCTTTTTGATACCCTAGTTATCTGTATAAATGTTAAAGTAGTTTTAAGGCTAACAATTGTTTGAACCAATATAATAATTTACTGTTGATCACGCATAAAACATTCTTTATGAAAATAAATCAACTTTCTTTACTCATTGCCGTAAGTCTATTTGTTTTTTCATCATGCACTGTTGTTCGCCAGGGCGAAGTAGGTGTAAAACGTAAAGTAGGAAAGCTGGAACCTACCGTTTATCAACCCGGTGCAGTGGGGTTCAATCCATTTACCACTACCGTACTAAAAGTATCTGTACAAACTGAAAATGTAGAAGTTACTCTTGACCTGCCTTCAAAAGAGGGCTTAACCATTCGCAGCCAGATTTCTATTCTCTATCACATTGAACCCAATCAGGTTCCCTCCATTCTGCAAAACATTGGTATGGGTTATGAAAACACCGTGATTCTTTCAGTATTTCGCTCAGCCGCGGCTGATGTAACAGCTAGATACATGGCTAAGGAAATGCACACCAGTCAACGTGCTGTAATTGAGCAGGAAATAAAAGAAACAATGGCTAAACTTTTACAGCCACGTGGCTTCATAGTAGAGGCAGTTTTGCTTAAAAGTATTCAACTGCCTGCAGGATTAACCAGTGCCATTCAATCAAAGATGGAAGCAGAACAACAGGCCCAGCAAATGGAATTTATTTTGCAACGTGAACGGCAGGAAGCGGAGCGTAAGAAAATTGAAGCTGAAGGTTTGCGTGATGCACAAAAAATAATTTCGGAAGGACTGAATGAGTTTTTTATCAAATGGAAAAGTCTTGAAGTATTTAAAGAATTATCAAAATCACCCGGTTCAAAAGTAATTATTACTGATGGTAAAACACCCTTATTAATTGACCCCAGTGATACAAAAAAATAAGCGATCTTTTTTTCATGTTGGTTGTTTTAAGATCAGCCCTGCTTTTCCAGGCAGGGCATTTTTATATAAGAAGTTACCGTTTCAGCAATTATCAACGGTATAAACTTCTTTCATCCTATTTTTGCCGGTAACAGCATTTATGGCTATCCAGCAACAAATACAACAGGCAGCAATTGAAGCTTTGGACCAATTGTACAATAAAACGGTTACGGCCAAAGATTTTCAAATCAACAAAACAAAACCGGAATTTAAAGGTGATTATACTATTGTATTATTTTCCCTGCTAAAACCGTTGGGCAAAAGCCCGGATGCCCTGGGTAATGAATTAGGATCTCATCTGGTTCAAAATAATCCGCAACTCTTTTCATCGTTCAATGTTATTAAAGGATTTTTAAATCTTGTTGTTGCAGATGCTTATTATCTGTCTGTACTCACACGCAATTACAATGATGAATGCTTTGGCACCGCCCCGCTCCAGCACAAAAAGGTGATGGTGGAGTATTCAAGCCCAAATACAAACAAGCCATTACACTTAGGCCATTTACGGAATAATTTTTTAGGGTGGAGTATTGCTGAAATTTATAAAGCCAATGGCTATGATATTGTAAAAAGCTGCATTGTAAACGATCGTGGTATTCATATCTGTAAAAGCATGATTGCATGGCAACTGTTTGCCAACGGTGCTACCCCTCAGAGTACAAAAACGAAGGGCGACCATTTTGTGGGTGATTACTATGTGAAGTTTAATGATGAATATAAAAGACAAGTGGAAGAATTGATAGCGGGCGGAATGGAAAAGACACTTGCTGAAAAAGAAGCGCCCATCATGAAAGCAACACAACAAATGCTGCTTGACTGGGAAGCGGGCAAACCGGAAGTAATGCAACTATGGAAAGAAATGAACAGTTGGGTATACGCTGGTTTTGATGTTACTTACAAACGCATCGGTTCTGATTTTGATAAAGTATATTATGAAAGCGATACGTATTTGCTTGGTAAAAAAACTGTAGAAGAGGGTTTACAAAAAAATGTATTTGTACAAAAAGAAGATAACAGTGTGTGGATTGATTTAACCAATGACGGACTGGATGAAAAAATTGTACAGCGTAAAGATGGCACTTCTGTTTACATCACACAGGATATTGGACTGGCACAATTGAAATATGAAGATTTTAAAATTGATGAAAGCATTTATGTAATTGGCGATGAGCAGAACTATCACATGAAAGTATTGCAGCTCATTTGCAGGAAATTAGGATTACCGTATGCTGATAGTATTTATCACCTGAGTTATGGTATGGTGGAACTGCCCACCGGCAAGATGAAAAGCAGGGAAGGAACCGTTGTGGATGCTGATGATTTATTAGATGAAATGGAACGTGTAGCCCAACAAAAAACAGAAGAACTGGGCAAGGTTAAAGATTTTACAGAAGAAGAATTAAAAGAATTATACAAGACACTCAGCCTGGGTGCACTCAAATATTATCTGGTGCGTGTTGACCCTAAAAAGAAAATGATTTTTAATCCTGAAGAGAGCATTGACTTTCATGGACACACGGGACCTTTTATTCAATACACACATGCCAGAATCAAATCGATTTTGAGAAAAGAAAAAGCTGCTAACCATCAACTAATAGCAACAGATTTACTGCCGCTTGAAAAAGAATTACTGATTGAGCTGGAAAGTTTCCCTGCAACCATTGAACAGGCCTGTAAAGAACATGACCCATCACACATTGCAAACTACGTTTATAATTTAGCCAAAACGTATAACTCATTTTATACTGAACACTCAGTTATAAATGCTGAGAGCGCAGAGAAAAAACAGCTTCGTTTACTGATTTGTGAATTTACTGCCGGCATAATTGCAAGAAGCATGTATTTACTGGGAATTAAGGTACCTGAACGTATGTAATGGATAAAACACAACACCTTATAATACAAAGTGTGGCCTTGTAGTCTAATCAATATTTAACCTCACGCCCACTACTGCTCTCCTGCCCATCATGGGTGCATAGTTATAAGATGGGTCAAACGTATAACCATTGGGATTGTTTAGTGCGTCATTCACTGTTCTGTCAAAAGGGTCAAAAGGACGCATGATGGGGTCACGGGGTAAAAAATTGAAAACATTTTGAACGCCAACCATCAACTCCCATTGTTGTAGTATCCTTTTTGTGAACTGAAGATTAATTAAACAATACAAGGGTGAATACTCAGGGCGGTAATCAGCAGGCAATACAGGCAAACGCATAGGGCCCTGTGTCCTGCCTGTTATATCAACGGTTAGCCGTAACGGTTTTACAGTATAACCAATACCATAATTCGCTGTAAAGTTGGGTGCAAAAACCTGTTGTTCTTTTTCTTTGCTTTCATTTACAAAATGCACATTCATAAATGTTACACCGGCGTTGATGCGCAATCCTTTACTGTTATTATAATCAAGAGCTGAGGAAATACCTTTTGAAATAGCATAACCTTTTAAGTTATCATAGATAATCAAATTGGCATCTGTAAAATAATCTGCAATAATTCTGTTAGTGAAATAAGTATAGAAACCATTTACATCTATTGATAACAAGCCCTTTGCAATATGATAATGCGACGACCAGTTAAGATTGGTATTCCAGCTACGCTCCGGTCTTAATTCGTTTCGGATAATAACACGTCGTGCACCGGTAAGAGCAGCATGATCTTCAGTAAATAAGTTCACAACACGAAAACCATTGCCACCGGATAAACGCAGTGTGTGATTTTCTGCTGCTTTATACTTCACACTTAAGCGGGGCGCAGCAACAGCACCCTGCAGATTATTATACTCATATCGTAACCCGGTGAGGATGGTAAATGTTTCATTGAACTTCCATTCATCCTGCACAAACATTCCGATATTGGTATTTACCGAGGGACGATTGCTTCCATTGTCATTTTCAGTTGCAGGAGTTTGATCATCATACCAATTTAATCGAAACGGTACACCAATCATTAAATGGTGATTGTTAAGTACTTTATCCCAACGCAGTTGTGCAAATCCTACTTGTTGTTTAGCCAGATAAAACATATTGCCATAATAAGAATCCTGGTGATGATAATTGTATGAATATTCAGCCAGCAATGTTTCAGACCCAATTTTTAACCCATAATTCCCCAGCAATTCCAAACGGTTGGTATAAATACTTTCGCCATATACTTCGTCACCACCACGTTTGTGTTTGTTCCATTGCAGTTCACCACCCCAGCGGTCTTCATATACATAACGCCACGCAAGAGTAGCGGGTAAATTACTACTGCGTTTAAAATTCCATTTATTAAATAAAGAAATTCTGTTTTGCAAACTCGCATCTGTGAAGTTATCATTGTTTACATCCCATTTAGCATTGAATGCAAAATGGTTAATACCTAAAAGTGTATTTGCAGTTTTAAATGACAGATTTGCTGTTATGTCAGAATTTAACTCACCATACGTGGAGGCAGTATGGGCAAAGCCCACTTGATTTTTTGATGCAGGATCTTTAGTAATGATATTAATTAACCCGGCTACTGCCTCATTGCCATACAAAGTAGAAGCAGGCCCTTTTACCACTTCTACACGCTTGATAACAGAATTGGGAATACCCATAAAACCATATACTGATGACAGCGAACTTACAATAGGCATACCATCAATCAACACCATGGTATAAGGGCCATCAAGTCCATTAATTTGAATAGCGCCGGTATTGCATACGTTACAGGTAATTTGCGGCTGCACACCATTAACCATACTCAAGGCATCAAACAGATTATTTGTAGCCGTGCGTTTAAAAAATCGTGCAGGATAACTTTCTACAGGTATGGGGCTTGCACTTTTTGTAATGCTGCGTAAAGTACCACTCACTACAATTTCCTGCATTTGTTTATCTGAAGGCTCCAGACGTATTTCAATAAAATTCCTGGCAGCGCTGATACTTGTAATTGCTGCTTTATAACTGATAGCAGAAATTTCTATTGTAACAGAATCTGAAGTTGCATGTATATGAAACTGACCCCGCTCATCTGTAACTGTGCTTGCTGTAGTGTTCAACTTTACTGTTGCACCAGCAACTGCTTCTTCAGTAAATCTGTTCACCACTCGCCCTTTGATAACACGATGCTGCGCCTGCACACCAAACGAAAGTGCCAGTAGCATACTCATTATTACCACAACATGGTTCATTTATTTTAGACTTGTCTAAATTTTTATTTAGACAAATATAGAAAATATTTGAGCAGGGCAATAATTATTTTTGAGGGAATATACCACGCAGCCACAAAGCAACCAGCAGCGCAACGATAGCGGCCGGAACAAAAACATAAAGTGGTGAGCCATATACCCACACAATACCGGCTACCGTACTGGCTGTTAATGCAGCTACACTTTGAAGTCCGGTATAAAAACCGATGGCTGATGCATTTTCGGCAGCAGGCGCCAAAGTACTAATCCAGGCTTTGGCCACACCTTCAGTAGCAGCAGCATACAATCCGTAACCTGCAAAAAACAGTATAAACAAAGGCATTGAATGTGCGAATGCAAAACCGGTATAGGCAATTGCATAAAAAAATAATCCGCTTATAAAAACTGTTTTCTTACCAACTTTGTCTGCCAATTTCCCCAGTGGATAAGCAGCTAATGCGTAAACAAGATTATAGAAAATATATGTACCGATGACTGCAATATCTGCTATACCTGCTTCTTTCATTTTCAGCAGCAGAAATACATCGGAACTGTTAATGACTGCAAATAAAATAAGTGCAGTAATTAACTTTTTATACAGAATTGGGGATTGCTTCCAGTAAGTAAATGTTTCATGAAAAGCAGGAACTGCTTTTTTTATGACAGTTGATTTGCGCTCCCTGAGTAATAAGGTAGTGAGTACAGCCAGTATACCGGGAATAAATGCAAGTAGAAACAGGGCTTTATAATTACCCGGATAAAAATAAAGAAACAACAATGCAATCAATGGACCAAGTACAGCACCAAACGTGTCCATCATACGGTGAAAACCAAAAACCGAGGCTTTATTTGATTCAGTACTTTCTGCATTAAGCATGGCATCACGTGGTGCCGTGCGCATGCCTTTACCGGTACGGTCAATAAATCGTGATGTAAAAATCCACCACCACTGTGTACTTACTGCCAGCATTGGCTTTGACAATGCACTCAGCAAATAACCCAATTGCACAAAAGGTAATCGTTTGTTGACAGCATCGCTCCAGCGGCCAAAATAACTTTTACCCAATCCCGCAACAGCTTCAGTACAACCTTCCAATACACCAATAAAAACGATGGAATAACCAACCGTTTTTAAATACACCGGCATCACGGGATACAACATTTCACCTGCCATGTCAGTAAACAGGCTAACCAGTGATATAAACCAAACAGTTCTTGAAATAAAATGCTTAGGCATGTATGGTAAAGCTACAACAAGCCTTTAGTATTACCTGCAGCAATTCTTTTTTTGAAACAACGAAAGAAAAAATAATAAAACCTTTTTCATTACTTAAATGCATTTAAGAAATAATACTCCAAACTTAAGAACACAGAGCGGTCTGCCATACGATGTGCAGTACCTTGTAATTGAAAACGGCCACCCATATTCACTCTTGCTTTACTGTTAAATATGAATTGTAAAGAAGGAGCAATATCCAAAAAACCAACATCGATATCAGTATTCTTCTGACCCAGAAATTCGCAATACAAATTAAGATTGGTTTGCTTGATGCTTTTATAACTGAAAGGAAACAGCAGGTAACCCATGGAAAGATTATACTGAACCGCTTCATTACTAAAGCCCCTGAAAAATTCAATTTTATTTATCCGCTCCAGTTGACGTACATACGATACACCACCTGATACGGCAAACTTATTCACCAGTTGTGTGCCCACAATACCTATTTGAAAGCCGCTGTTATCACCATCCAGATTTAATTCCTGATACACTAAAGGATTATTACTCCATGACCCCTGTGCATAAACTGCTGCACGGAAATGCTGATGCGGTGCATCATTACTGTAAAACCGGTACTTGGTATAAAGTCTTGCACTTTCAAAACTCATATTATTTTGAAAAAACATATTGGACAAACTCAAACCACCTGCCACCATTAAATTTTTTGTGAGGCCCGCCTGCACTTCAGGCGATATACGAAACTCCCGTTGATTGTTATGATAAGAAACCATGCTCTTACCGCTAAGCTTTGCAACAATGGCTTTTCCGGGAATATTAGAGGCCGGCTGTGTAAATACATACAATTCCTGTGCATGCAAAAAACTGCATGCAAAAAAAAGGATAATAACAGATAATAAACGAAGCATAAAAAGTAAGGTACGCCTGAGCGTACCTTTAATTTAGATAGTTACAATAAATACACGTGCCGCCGCATCCACACCAATGTTTTTACCTGCAGCACCTGCTTTTTCAGTTTTTAAAATTTCACTTTTGCTCAGAGCAGAAAACTTTTTCGCATCTTTCAAGGGTATAAAAAATTTATTGATTATTTGTATGCGCTGTTCTCCATTGAGCACCTGCTCTTTTATACCCACAAAATGAAATACCTGACCTCCCAATTGAACCAGTGCATCATTTTTTATACTGGCATCCCTGAAATCTGCTACTACTGTGAGCATACCCACACTAAAACCTGCACTCTCCACTTTTTTACGAATCACATCAAAATCAATCGTAGCACCTTCTTTAAATTTCAAATCGTAGCTTGTATTTTTTAAATCTACGTCTACCGCTTCAATAAAAGGAATTGTTTTGAGTGATTTAGTAATAGAGTTGCTGCACATGGCACAGGTGAGGCCTAATGCCTGTAACCTTGCACTCTTAAACTGTGCACTGGCACTGAATGTAACCAAAGCGAAAAGAAATCCGAATATCAATTTCATTGTTTCTTTTGTTTGAATTTTTTAGTAGAAGTTGCGGCGGCTTGGCCGCCGCAACTATGGTTGTCTTAATGATGACTGCATGTGCCTTTATCATCTTTGCAGCAATCCTTTTTTGCAGTAGCATCTGTTTTGCAGCAGTTACCGTCTTTTTCACATTTCATATCACCGCAGCAACCATCTTTTTTTGCACACTTACCATTTGCACAGCAATCAGATTTGCCTTCCATTTTTTTGAAGCATTCTTTACCACCCATACATTTTCCATCTTTCATGCAGCAGGCAGCAACTTCTTTTGAACCCTTATCGCCTTTATCAGTTTTTACATCAGTTGCTGCCATTTTGCGATCATACTTGCAGCAATCATGCAAACCATCATAGGCAGCATCAGGCGCTGTGTATTTTACATTATCATAACCGGCATTGGCAATACCTTTCTGAATTTTATCATCATTGGTTTTATTAGCTGCATACTTTACTGTAAGCAATTTGCTTTCAATATCCCAATTAGCATAGGTAGCGCCACTTGTTTTAGCTGCACCTTCAATGGTTGTTTTACACATACCACAGTTGCCCCATACTTTAAAAGTGGAAGTTTTAACTGCAGGTTTTTTGGCAGTTGCTTTTACCTGTGCGTTGCTCATGCCAGCAACTAAAAAAAGGCATGCAACTAAAATTTGTAATGTTTTCATTATAATAATTTTTATTTTTTGAATTTACTTTTTTGATAAGAGCTGTTGTATTTGCATCATTATTTGTTGCGTCACACTCTTAAAGTTACGTTTCTTTTTTCACCATAACTTTACAATTAGCTATTGAGTAAACATTGTAATAAGGGTGTGCTGTGCAACGGGCTTTTCCTTTTTAGGGTAACAGGAAGGAGTCTAAATTCTGAAAACATTAATTGCCATATACACTTTATTAAGTGTGGGCAAGGGGGGAGAAAAATAATCTAAAACCGGTGTAATGCAATTACCTTGCTCCATTTCATTAAAAGAAACCGGAGTAACTGGCACCTGCATCGCTACACTGTGAAGAAGTTCGGGAAGTTTTGTGTTTTGCTGGCTATCGGTAAGTTTTATGAACTGTGTCTCATCGCCGCAGCAATGGTTTTCAGTTTTGTTCATACCGCATTTCCCACATTCACCATCGCTATGGTCTTTTTCATTTCCAAAGCTTACGGAGGAAATTTTACCCATACAATAATGAATATTCATAGCCAGTCCGCTGCTCACGGAGAGGTAAAACGTTGCCAAAACCAGTATGAATAATTTCTTAAACACCGTACAAAGGTAAGTTCTGCAGGGGTAACAAACAATACCCAAACAGCTGATCTTAGTTAACAAAACCCCAATAGATACCAAAACGAATAAATAAACCGGGCATAGGAAAGGCAGGTGCGGCTAAATTGTTATTAAAAAAGCCAAAACCGGGGCTCACCTGCACCGTATTCAGGTTTTCAGCACGTACAAACCAGTACATACTGCGTATGCGGAAATGAAGAAAAGCCGCTACATCAGGAAGGTTGCGGATGGTGGTATCGTTTTGTAAATAAAATTGACCCAGCACAGGCGAATAGCCATCCGCCTTAAATGCTGTATGATACCTTACTTCAACACCCGTACTTAAGTTGAGATTTTTAAAAAAACGTCCTTCATATGCAATTCTGTTTCTGGTAAATACCAAAGGCAGATTTACAGGTGCATTTGGTGTGGCCTGCTGCAAATACACCTCAGCATACCAGTTCCATTTTTTATTCAACCGAAATTTCTTTTGCGCATTTACCTGAAGCACATTAAACAAGGTACTCTCCTGCTCAGCCTGTGTTAAATTTTTAAAATAAATATAATTGCCTGCCAAAAAATAGTTGGCACCCACACTCAATTGCTGCTGCGGTAAATCATATTGAGCGCCGGCTACGATGGTATTCTCTTTATTAAAATCAGTATTGCCAATGTTGAACTTTTTAAAATTGCTTCGATCATCATGAATAAAAGAAGGTGTGCGGCTCACGTTGGCAAAGTTGAGTGTAAGAAATCCCAATTTATTTCCAATTTGCCGGCGTAAAGAAGCGTTTACCTGATAATCACCAATGTATGGGCCGGCAGAAAAAAATGTTCCTGCCAGTTCCATATCCCATTTTTTATTACGGGTGCGGTTTCTGTATTCTCCTTTCAGATACAAATTGCTGAAGCGGGCCGTATTTACACCAAAGTCTGCATTTAAATTTTGAACTCCCGCCGCTACCTTTAAAAACTGCTGTTGATTTTGTATATCAGGAAAGGAATATAAAGCCAGCTCATTATCCATCATTTGCCAAAAATCCCGGATACCAAATGTTGATGGCAAGTTAGCCACGCCATATAGTTTTCGGTACACTACAGAATCAACATTTACATCAAGATAATCAAATCGATAGCGGTTGTACTGAAAGGTGTGCTGAAACCGTAAACGGGGATAAAATAAATAAGTAATGCTTGAATCAGTAACCACTGAATCTTTTTTCCCAACGTCATAATGCTGCCTTAGTAACCAGGTAGTTACATCATATCTGTTTCCTGTGTTAATGGTATTACCAAACAATGCCTGTGTACCTGATGCACTGCCACCCAAGTTAGTAGGAATATTTAACCTGTTTCCAAATGCCGGTAAACTATCCAGGAAACGTTCACTTCTGATGCCGCCATTTTCATAAGCAGCCGTTTTACTTGCTGATATGATGAAGAAAGCAGTATATCTTTTCTTTGGTGAAATATACCAGGTATTGAACAAGTAATTATTGTGATTATTCAATTGATTGCGAAACACACCCGGTGCATTGATCAAATTATAGCGAAAAGAAAAATTCCAGTTATACCGTATGTTTTGCGTGTGCAATACTGTTATGTTTTGCTCCTGCCTGCTGCCCAGCACATAAGCCAGTTGTGTGAAAGGCCGTGTGGTGTTATAAAATTTTACATCCTTAATTTTTTGGATATAAGGATCGTACGCATGCATACCGTGGTCCCAGCCGGCCTGCATATTTGGACTAAAAAGTAAAGAACGTGAAGCGCTGCCTGTGTTACCCAGAAATATATTTGTCCATGGCAGGTACCAGCGTTTAAAAAAATCATTTACACTGGAATCCATAAAATAATAGCGGGCTGTATCCAAATAACGAAAGGCTATAGTGGCTGAATCTTCCAAACCTGTTCTGTGTAATAAAGAATCTTTAAATGGGCCGCTACTGCTTCCTCCCCCACCACCAAAACGCCCGAAGCCACCTCCACCCCCACCTGAACGACCGAAACCTCCCTGCATATTTTGCATAAGATTACCGCCGCCGGGTCTTTGTGAAAAAACCACAACACAAAAAAGCAGTATGGTAACAGTGAAAAGTAAACGCTTCATGTTTCGTTTGAATGCTTAAAACACGGTCTTTAAAATTAAGTCGGTCGGTATATGATACCGACCGGCATAACACGGTGTAAAATTAAAAGAATTAGCTATTGAGCCATGCAAGAGCTTCTTAAAGTTGTTCTACTAAATGTTTTACAATAGCAGTCATCTTGGGTTCTGCAGCCTCTGCTGCTTCCAGCACTTCTTCATGTGTAATGGTATTTTCTTCTTCACGGATTCCGATATCAGTAATCACACTCATGGCAAAAACAGGGATATTCATATGGCGTGCCACAATCACTTCGGGCACAGTGCTCATGCCTACCGCATCTGCTCCCAGCACATGTATCATTTTATACTCAGCACGTGTTTCAAAGGTGGGACCTGTTACACTTAAATATACTCCCTGCTGCACCGGAATGTTTAAGGATGCTGCAATAGCTTTTGCTTTTTTAATGAGCTCTTTATTATAAGGCTCACTCATATCAGGAAAGCGTGTACCAAATGTATTTTCATTTTTCCCTATCAGCGGGTTCACACTAAATTGACTGATGTGATCAGTAATAATCATTAAATCGCCCACTTTGAATGATGCATTTACACCACCTGCTGCATTACTTAATATCAAAGTATCAATTCCTAAATATTTCATTACTCTGATAGGATAAACTACATCCTGAATACTGTATCCCTCGTAAAAATGAAAACGGCCTGCCATTACCACTACATTTTTGTTTCCCAATTTTCCAAAAACCAATTTGCCTTTGTGCCCTTCAACAGTTGATACCGGAAAATGCGGAATATCATTATAGCTGATTTCTTTTTCAATGTGAAGCTCATCAGTAAAGTGGCCAAGCCCGCTGCCAAGCACTACACCTACCTGCGATGCATCTTTGTAATGATTGCGAATGAACGCTACCGTTTCATTTATCTTATGTAAAACACTGCTCATAAAAATGATTAAGAGGGCAAATATAAAGTTTTTGAACTGCTGTGGAGAAAAGATGAGCAGGAAGAAAACAGAAGTTCAACAGATGGGCAAAAAGTTCAATAGCGGTAGTTGCGCACATGTGAGTGACACAACGTACGCTCAATAGAAGCACCAACCTCTGCTACCAAAAACCCTTCTTTTTCAAAGCAGCTTCTTCCTTATCTTCGCCGAAATTTTTTTCATATGAACCTCCACGAGTATCAAGCCAAAGAATTGCTGAAAAAATACAATGTGCCGGTGCAGGAAGGTATTGCCTGCAGCACAGTGCATGAAGCAGAAGAAGCCTACCGACAAATTAAAGGGCAAACCGGCAACAGTTTTGCAGTGATAAAAGCGCAAATACATGCAGGCGGCCGTGGTAAGGGTGCTATTAAAGAAACCGGTGTGAATGGTGTGAAGGTGGCAAAAAATATTGACCAGGTTATAGAGTTTGCAAAAGGAATTTTGGGTGGCACATTGGTCACCATACAAACAGGACCGGCAGGTAAGGTGGTTAATAAAATTTTAGTGGCCCAGGATATGTATTATGATGGCCCGAGTGAACGTAAAGAATTTTACTTATCTATTTTGCTTGACCGTACCAAGAAGCAAAATGTAATTATGTACAGTACTGAAGGTGGTATGAACATTGAAGATGTGGCACATGATACTCCTGAAAAAATATTTAAAGAGTGGGTGCACCCGGGTGGTCCTTTGCAGGGTTTCCAGGCAAGAAAAATTGCGTTTAACCTTGGCTTGAGTGGTGAGGCGTTTAAGAACTGTGTAAAGTTTGTAACCAATCTTTACAATGCCTATGTTGGTTTGGATTGTGGCATGCTTGAAATCAATCCTTTATTTAAAGCTGCTGATGATAAAATCATAGCTGTGGATTGCAAGATGAATATTGATGACAATGCTTTGATGCGTCATCCAGATATTGCCAACATGCGTGATACATCAGAGGAAGATCCTACAGAAGTAGAAGCGGGCAATCATAACCTCAACTTTATTAAGCTGGATGGTAATGTGGGTTGCATGGTAAACGGTGCAGGTCTTGCAATGGCTACTATGGATATGATTCAACTCAGTGGAGGACAACCGGCCAACTTCCTTGATGTGGGCGGTACGGCTAATGCACAAACTGTAGAAGCAGGTTTTAAAATTATTTTAAAAGACCCGAATGTAAAAGCAATTCTCATCAACATCTTTGGTGGTATTGTACGTTGCGACCGTGTGGCAGCAGGAGTCATTGAAGCGTATAAAACAATTGGCAATATTCCCGTGCCCATTATTGTTCGCTTGCAGGGCACCAATGCTGAGGAAGCCAAAAAACTGATTGATGAAAGCGGATTAAAAGTACAAAGCGCTATCCAGTTAAGTGAAGCTGCTGAACTGGTGAAGAAAGCTGTGGCGTAATTGTGCCGATAGTAGAAAGTATTTAGTAAAGTCTTCTTAACGGAAGACTTTTTTTATTGCTGATGGTTTTTACCAATCTGTTTACATACGAAAATTATTTATGGCACGTTCATTGAACATAAAAACTAATACCATCAGCATGAACAAATTTGTTTTCGTTTTTCTTTCGTTTGTTTTCCATACATCTCTTTTTGCACAGGGTCGTTTTCAGGAAATACAGCATTATAAATTTTTTAAAGTACAGGCAGATATAGGGTATGCACGCCCAGCAGGTAACGGAGTAAAGGCTGGTGTATTATTGGCTCTTGAACCAAAGGTAAATATTAGCGATCGGGTTTCTGTTGGCTTGCGTAGTGAAGCTACTGCAATGGCACGGGGTGGTTACAGAATCAATAACTTATCAGCAGATGGCGAAGCAGGATTAGGCATTGCCATCATTCCAACTATTGATTACTATTTTACCAATCGGTTGGTGCGTCCGTTTATAGGAGGAGGTGCAGGCGTATATAATTTTGTAAGCGTGCAGGGTTCCACTTCTAATAATGGATCCGTTACTATTCCGGCGGTTACCAAATTGGGAGGTATGTTAAGAACCGGAGTAGAAATATGGCATGTGCGTGCCGGCTTTCATTATAACCTTGTGGGCAAAAGTGGTTCTATCAACAACAGTTATTATAGCTTCACCATCGGACTTGTGTTTGGAGGTGGTGTAAAGGATGAATACAAAGGCAATGATTACTGAGTTTAGAAAAAATTAAAGAAAACCTTCCTGCAGGTTCAACTTAATCTTGTACCAATCAATTTTAAAAACTCACTGCGTGTTGCCTGCTTTTGAAATTCGCCATAAAAAGCAGAAGTAGTAGTTACACTGTTTTGTTTTTGCACACCACGCATCATCATGCACAAATGCTGCGCTTCAATGACTACAGCCACACCCACAGGATTTAAAGATTCTTTCATAGCGTCCAGTATTTGTGTAGTTAATCGCTCCTGCACCTGCAATCGTCTTGCATATACATCTACCACACGTGCTACTTTACTCAAACCGGTAATCCATCCGTTAGGGATGTAAGCAATATGTGCTTTTCCAAAAAACGGAAGCATATGATGCTCACACATACTGTAGAGTTCAATATCTTTTACTACAATCATTTCACTTACATCTTCATGAAACTTGGCACTTTCAATAATTGCTTTTGCATCCTGGCTGTAACCCTGTGTTAAATATTGCATGGCTTTGGCTACACGCTCAGGTGTTTTTAATAACCCTTCACGCTCAGGATCCTCACCAATATGTTTGAGCACTTCATGATAACTGGTGATTAATCCTTTGGAAGATTCCTCGTCGTATTGTTCTGTTTTTTTGTAAGCCATGAGTAAATTTGAAGATTTGTTAATTAGAAAATTTGAAAATTAAGTAATGCTTCAAATTTTCATTTATCAGCTATTAAATTATCAATTATACCGGATATTCCACAAAATTCCTTGGCGTTTCATACAAACGTACCTGCAATTCTTTGTCGGCATCAATATGAGGGCGAAGAAGATTATAAATTACAATGGCTATATTTTCTGCTGTGGGGTTTAACTGTTTAAACTCTTCTGTATCCAGATTGAGATTTTTATGATCAAAACGTACAAGTACTTCACGTTTAATTAAATCGCTCAGCCACTTTAAATCCATTACATAACCTGTTTCGGCATCGGGTACGCCTACCACTTTTACCACCAACTCATAATTATGACCGTGAAAGGATGGATTATTGCATTTGCCAAAAACAGCATCGTTCTTTTCCATACTCCACACAGGGTTATACAGACGATGCGCTGCATTAAAATGCTCATGACGGAAAACAGCTACTTTATGATTCATTTTTCAAACAAATAAACAAATACTTAAAAATATAAAATGTAAAGGGCAGTACAATTGGAAAAGATAGTTGAAATAATACTCATAGTTTGGATTTACACTTAACCAGAAAAGATGCAAGATGGATTGGATATACATGCTCCTCTCTGTGGAAGGTAACTCGGTGCCTTGCAGCCCCGGTTCTATGAGAAATTACAGGTGATACAACAACAAATAATCAAAAATGTTTATTCACCAAAATACTCTACATAAATACGTGGTGTTTCATACAACTTTACGCAATGCAGTTGCACACCTTCGGGTAAATGCGGAGCAAGCTGCTTCCATATCTCAACAGCAAGATTTTCTGTACTGCACAATTTGCCACGCATAAAATCAACATCGAGGTTGAGGTTTTTATGATCAAGTTTATCCACTGCATGCTCTTTCATGAGCTTGCTCAGTTTTTTTACATCAAACAAAAAACCGGTGTCGGGGTTAACAGCACCTTTAATGGTAACAAAGAGTTCAAAGTTGTGGCCATGCCAGTTTTCATTGGCACAAATACCAAATACTTCTTCATTCTTTTCCTTACTCCATTTGGGATTAAAAAGTTTGTGGGCAGCGTTGAAATGTTCCAATCTTGTTAAGTAAACCATGCTTTACTTTTTTGTACCTCACAGCAAAATTGGGCGGAGGCAAATGAGGCGCAAATGTAGCTAAATTCATTCATTTGAGCAGAAAGAGTTTTTGTGGTAATCTTGTAAAAAAATTCGTATGAATTGTTTACTGGTATCCGCTACTTCTTTAGAAATCAGCCCGTTTATACAGCATTGCCGCAACTCCTACAAACTTGATTATATTGATTTACATCTTGATTTTTTAATTACCGGCGTGGGTATGTTGAATACCACATATGCGTTGATGAAACATTTACAACTGAAACGCCCAACTGTAGTGATTGATGCAGGCATTGCCGGAACTTTCAGTAACAAATATGACCCCGGGTCTGTTGTTGTGGTAAAGAATGAGTTACTTGCCGATTTGGGTGTGGAAGAAAGAGATGGTTATAAAGATGTGTTTGATTTAAAACTGCTGCCGCAAAATCAATTTCCGTTTACAAAAAAGAAATTAACGAATATACATACTGAGTTTCTGGAACGCACTTCGCTGCCGCAGGTAAACAGCATCAGTGTAAACCAAATCACCACATCCAAAAAGAAAGCGGAACTTTATCAAACAAAATATAAAGCACATATTGAAAACATGGAAGGTGCTGCAGTGCATTATGTGTGCCTGCGTGAAAAAATTCCATTTGTGCAGATACGCAGCATTTCAAATGTGGTGGGTGACAGAAATAAAAGGAACTGGAAACTGAAAGAAGCTGTGAATAACTTGAATACTGAGTTGATTCGATTAGTTGAAAGTTTATAACTCAATAACCCCATAATTTAATAACGCAAAAAAAAATGAAACTTACATTAGGTTTCTCTCCTTGTCCAAATGACACGTTCATCTTTGATGCATTGGTGAATGGAAAGATTAATGCAGAAGGTTTGGAGTTTGAGGTAGAGCTGCAAGATGTGCAAACACTTAACGAATGGGCCTTGCAGGGAAAGCTGGATGTTTCAAAAATAAGTTATGGCGTTTATCCTTTGTTGTTGAATACCTATTCATTGCTGAAAAGCGGTGGAGCGCTGGGTAAAGGTGTGGGACCATTATTAATTACGAAAAACGAAGTACGAAATACGAATGATGCAGCACTTCAGCAATTTGTAAATGAATCAACAATTGCAATACCCGGTGTAAATACAACTGCACATTTTTTATTTACACAAGCGTTCCCCAATGCAAAGAAGAAAAAGTTTATGATATTTCATGAAATTGAAGAAGCTGTTTTGAGTGGCAAGGTTGATTGTGGTGTGATTATTCATGAAAACCGATTTACGTATGAACAAAAAGGATTAAATAAATTGATTGACCTTGGTGAATATTGGGAACAAAGCACAGGCTATCCTATTCCGCTGGGTGGTATTGTGGTGCACAACAGAATTAATGCTGAAGTGTGTATAAAGATAGATTCATTGATTCGTAAAAGTCTGGAGTATGCATTTGTAAACTATCCTACCATAACTGACTACGTAAAACAACATTCACAGGAAATGAGTGAAGAGGTGATGCGGAAGCATATTGATTTGTATGTGAATGATTACAGTTTGAATTTGGGAGAAGAAGGTATAAAGGCTGTGAACAGATTTATAGAAATTGCCTCAACTTAATTCTTTCTTCAACGTTTTACCATACACTTCCAAACAACGCTTTCGTGCATACTCATGCTCCACAACTGGTTTTACATAATCAAACCCTTCAAACTCCGGCACCCACTTACGGATGTATTTTAATTCGCCATCAAATTTTTGCGTTTGCAGATAAGGATTGAATATGCGGAAATAAGGCGCAGCATCACATCCGCTGCCTGCGGCCCATTGCCATCCACCATTGTTGGCAGCTAAATCAAAGTCCAACAATTTCTTTGCAAAATAAGCTTCGCCCCATCGCCAGTCAATCAACAAATGTTTGCAGAGAAAAGAAGCAACTATCATCCGCACACGGTTGTGCATAAAACCCGTGCTGTTGAGTTCACGCATTCCTGCATCTACAATGGGATAACCTGTTTGACCATTGCACCAAGCTTCAAATTCTTTTTCATTATTGCGCCATTGTATGAAATCATACTCAGGCTTGAACGACTTGCCTTTTCCCACCTGCGGAAAATTCCAGAGAATCATGTGATAAAAATCCCGCCATATAAGTTCGTTCAAAAAAGCTTCATTTAAATCTTTTGTGTGATTTGCCAGTTCACGAATACTAATTGTTCCAAAACGAAGATGAACACTTAAACGGCTGGTGCCTTCAACAGAAGGAATATCCCGTTGTTCTTTGTATTTTTTTATTATTTCATCTTTTACCTGCAATGATGGAAAAGGCAATCCTGCTTTTTGAAAACCCATTTCTTCCAATGAAGGAATAGGCTGTGCTTCCTGTCTGTAAAATTTCGGAAATAGTTTTTCTGTTGAATAACTTTTTAATACTTCCGTATTCAACTGCGCTTTCCATCGTTTACTGTAAGGAGTAAACACAGTGTAAGGTTTGCCATCATCTTTTGTTACTTCCAGTTTTTCAAAAATTACCTGGTCTTTGAATGTATGCATCGAAGCGCCTGCATTATTCAATAGTTTTTTTATTTCTTCATCACGCTCTTTAGCATAAGGCTCGTAATCATGATTGGTAAACACTTTTTTTACATCATAGTTTTGGAGAATCGCTTTAAACACCTCAGCAGGAAAACCATAAACTACTTCCATGCTGCTGCCTATTTGTACTAATTGCTGCTGCATATCGGTAACAGCATTATGAATAAACTCGACCCGTCTGTCCAATTTATCTTCCAGCAAATCCAATATGGCACGGTCAAAGATGAAGATGGGTACTACAGGATATTCATCATTTAATGCATGATATAATGCTGCATTATCATGAAGTCGCAAATCTCTGCGAAACCAGCAAATAGAAATCGATTTTTTAGGCATGAAATAATAACGGGGATAAAATGAAAAAGTTCAATATTTAAAACAACGGTTTAACAAATTGCAGAAAGTACTGAGCAGATTGATTGCATTGATATTGTTTTTCCTCAAAACTCTTTACCCAACGAATGCCATAAAAAGCATTGGTGAGAAAAATTTCATCTGCTTCTTCTAAATCAACAACGGAATAAGTTCCTTCCACTACTGCTATTCCGTTTTTGACAAACTCTTGCATAAGCTGTTGGCGCATTACACCTGCAACACAACCTTCCTGGAGCGCAGGGGTATGTACAATTTTATTTTTGATGAAAAAGATATTGGCAATGGTGGTATCGCAAATTCTGCCGTGTTGATTGAGCACAACCGCTTCATTCCACTTTTGCTGTTTAGCATATTGTGCTGCAAGGGTATACAGCAGGTAGTTATTGCTTTTGAGATTAGAGAAAACATCACAGGCTTTTCGTCCGGCTTCAAACACACCCAGATCCAGTCCGTTTTCATTCATGCTGAATTCTTTTTGTTCAATCGGCCAGCATTGAATTAAATAATTGAAAGTTGATGATGGTTGTTCCCATAAACCGCCTTCGCCTTTAAAAATGGTGATACGTACACGTACTGCGCCCTTGCACTTGTTTTTGGCAGCCAGTTGCAAAACTTCACCTTGTAATTGTTCTGATGAAAAATATTTAGGCACTTCAAAATACAAATGAGGAAGAGATTGGCAGAGGCGGTTCCAATGTTTATCCCATAAAGGCATTTTGCCATATTGCAAACGAATGGTTTCAAAAAGCCCTTCACCATAACGGAAGGAACGGTTATCAGGATGAATAAGTTTCTCTTCCCCTCCAATTACTTTCCCGTTAAAGTTTATGTACAACATGGGAGGCAATGTAAAATAAAAAGGCGACACTATCGTGTCGCCCTTCTGTTATCAGTTGGTTTAGGTTGTTATCCTTCAATGATATTGTTCTTAACCGCATACAAAATCAATCCGGCGGTAGAGCGTGCTCCAATCTTTGATTTGAGTTTATCACGAATAGCCTCCACCGTACGTGGGCTTAAATCCACGATATCGGCAATTTCTTTTGTGCTCTTTTCTTCACACATCAATTTCAACACCAGTGTTTCTTTGTCATTGAGTTTCACGTCATGATTGTAACCATCACCACCGGTTCTTTTGTTTTTCAACCCGTCAATCAAAGCCTTATTTGTGAGTGCATTAAAAAAGTACTCCTGCTCATGACATGTTTTAATTGCCTCATAAATCAACTCACTGTCAGAGTTTTTGGTGAGATAAGAATTGGCGCCCAATTCCATCAATCGGGTAATCATGGTGGGTTCATCGTGCATGGTAAGCATGATGATTTTAATATTGGGGTAAAGCTTTTTTACCTCAGGCAAAGTAGCAATACCATCCATGATGGGCATTTGAACATCCAGAAGAATTACATCGGGCTGAATACTTTTGAGCATGTTGAGGAGGTGCATGCCGTTGTCTGCTTCAAAAAGGATTTTTATGTCCTTTTTCATGCCAAGGGCGGTTTTTACACCTGCCCGGTACAGCACATGGTCATCAGTAATGGCTACATTAATCGTATCAGTCAAAGCGGTATTGGGTTTTGCGGTTTCCATTAGATACATAGAGTATGATTTTCAAAGGGGATTAGAATTTTTCGAGTGCAAGTTCCTAATTTTTTCGTTGATTTTTTAGGTACAACTACCAAAATTTAAAGATGTGGAATTTACTGTTTATTCTAACAGCTTGTTACGCATACCATAAACTATTAATCCGGCAATAGTTTTTGCTCCCACTTTTTGTTTCATGTTTTGCCTGATTGTTTCGATAGTACGGGGGCTCAGAAATACAAGTTTAGAAATTTCTTCTGTGGTTTTATCTTCTGCTAAAAGCTTTAAAATCTGAAGTTCCTTTTCGTTAAATTTTACGGGATTGGGATAAAACTGGCGAACAGTTTTTTTATGGTTGAGCTTAAGTAATACCGCCTGGTTTACAAGTTCATTAAAATAAAAGTCCTCATTCATACAGGTAAGTATAGCCTCATAAATCTCGTTAGGGTCAGTTGTTTTGGTAAGGTATGCATTGGCACCCATTTCCATCATTTTACTTACCATCTGCTGATCGTCGTACATACTTAACACTACAATTTTCAAATCTTCGTATTCTTTACGAATGAGTTGAAGGGCATTAATACCATCCAGTTCTGGCATCCTTATATCAAGTAATAAAAGATCAGGACGTTTAATTTCAAGTTTGTGCATCATTTCCTTGCCATCTGCAGCTTCCCAGGCAAGTTTGAGATGAGGCTTTCCGCCGAGGGCCATTTTAATACCGTCACGAAAAATCTTATGGTCATCGGCAATCGCAAATTTTATCTGCATTTCATTTGACATTGGAAGGGCATTTTATGGGTTGCTGCAAGATAGCACTCTCAAACTATCCTGCAAAGTCCAATGCCTAAAAAAACTAAGTAGAATTACGAAATTTCAACCTTTTTGGACATTCAAACCTGTTTCAATAAAAACTTAAAGGCTTGATTTACATGTTTAAAGCTGATGAATTGCAATGGGAACAGCAAATTGACATGTTAAACGCTTAAGAGGTAATTCTACCTGTAATTACTTTTAAAAACCACGTAAATCCATCTACATATGAAATGGTTACATTTGCGCTTTGGCAGAAGGCGATACATTGCTACATTTGTAAAGTAAAATTGAAATTGCTGAAAAACTTCCTGAGAAACCTAAAAGCATGATTCTCATCCTCTAAAACCTTAATTGAATTTCTAGCAATGTCAATCTGGTACAATAGTAAGCCCCGTCTTTAAAAATCTTTCAGGCAACTAAGTGTTTACACTTATTCACAATTTGTACACAACGGACTTCTTCTTAGCAGGTTTCCGAATCCCTCTTGGTTAATTTCACATTTTTTGTTTAGTAATTTTACGTAATATTACACGTAATTATTCTCGTACTTATACCAAGTACAGACCTACACATCACTTTTATATAGTTGATTTACAATATGTTGAGATTTTATTAACATCATTTGTCACAATCTGCCCATTGTGTAGCTACCTGAAAAAGTGAAAATTGTACTCATAAAATCAAACTTCTAAAACCTACAACTATGCAGAAAGAATTACTTCAAAAACAACAAGTAGCTGAAATTGGCCAGCATATTGGCTTTGAAGCTGGCGAAGAAATGGTTAAAAAATATTTTGACCAAAATCCTGAACATGCTTACGGCAATGTTATGGGAAGAGAAATCATCGAGAAAATATTAGCTCAACCCGATTGCCAGGGTATTTTAATCACCCCAGGTCTTGACAATGAAGGTGGCCGCCACGTAGTTTTAGCAGGTGTTGATTCAAACAGAAACGTTATTGTTAAGTATACTTGTGTTGATAATACCGGCAATATCACTTCTGAAGAAGGAATTATCGGTGACAGAGACGGTAAAGTTTTAGATTGGTGGGCTTTATAAGCATAGTTGAGTGAGATTTTTGAAAATGTTTACTACATTTGACAAAATCTCTGATTCCAAGTTGTGCTTCTTACCTTAATAAAGTTTATATCAAATTTCATTCCCCTTGGAGTTTTCCTATTTAATCGAAAAATAGAAGGCTTCAAGGGGTTTATATTTTCGTTAGTCCTTTTTGCGGTTCTCAACACTATACTTACTGGAATATTTAACAGGTTCGAAAACGAAGCTTATTACTACTTTAATAATTTATCGTATACACCAATCGAGTTTTTATTAGTTGCCCTCATGATTCGAACGATTTTGAAAAATGCCCAGTTTAAAAGACTTGTTTTACTAAGTATACCAATCTTCTTTTTTTTCTGGATAGTTATATTATCAACAATCAGCAGTAAAAATTTTGACTCCGCAGCAGTTGCTCTTGAAGAACTACTTTTAATTACTTTTTGTATCATTTATTTTTATGAAAATATAAAGAACCCGAATACAATTTTTATTTATTCAACTCAGGAATTTTGGGCAATTACTGGTATTTTAATTTATGCATCCAGTACTTTTTTTGTATATCTCTTCAGAGAATCAAATTGGCAAAATCTGAATTTCAGAGAGCAATATGATTATATTCACCATTGTGCTTCGATTTTCAAAAACATTTGTTTTGCCATTGCCATAGGACTTAAGCCATATAAAACAACAAATATTTTAAATAAAATAGACAGGCAAGTTACTTGACAGCTAAACTTCGACAACCCAACCCATGATATTCCTTCAGTCCACAAATCTTCAAAATACTACCTACGTAGTTTATTTCGGCACCTTTGGTATGCTATTGCTGGCCGTGGGGTTAATTGTGTTTGTGGTTTTTCACCAGCGAAAGGTCATTTACTATCAGCTTAAAATGCGTAACATGCAGGAAGAACACCAGCGCCTCATGTTACAGGCTACGTTAAACAGTCAGGAAGAAGAACGACAGCGTTTAGCTGCAGATTTACATGATGATGCCGGCCCGTTACTAGCTACCGTACGTCTTTACTTAAATGAAAACCTGGTACATCAGGACCATGCCACCCAGCTTCAATCCATTTACAATGCCAAGCAAATTGTTGATGATACCATACAACTCATCCGCAATATATCTCACAGCCTTATACCTCCCACGCTTAAGAACTTTGGACTTGAAAGTGCGATGGTGGATTTAGTGCAAAAAATCAATGGTACCGGAATGATTAATGCGAGTTGCCGTTTTCATGATTATAAACGTCGCCTCAAAATTGAGCAGGAACTTTCCACATTTCGGGTTTTGCAGGAGCTTGTAAATAATATTTTAAAACACAGCCGCTCCAGTTTTTTGCATATAACTCAAAATAAGAACGAAAATTATATTTACCTCCGTATTCACCATGATGGTGACGGGCTTACCCAATCTGAATATGAAAAAATGAGGGATACGCCTACGGGATTAGGGTTAAAAAATATTGACAGCCGCATACGTATTTTAAACGGAAAACTGTTTTTTGAGAAAGATTCTACCAATACATACTACAAGATAACACTTGAACTGCCCATCAATGCATTAGAGTAATCAAGCTTTTCCTTTAACTTTACGAATCGTATCTACCGCATATGTCGCAAATAAAAGTAGCCATAGCCGATGACCACCAGATTTTCAGGAAAGGTGTAATCCTTTCACTAAGGTCTTTTCCAAACATTGAATTTGTTCAGGAAGCTGAAAATGGTGATGATTTGCTGGCCGGAATTTCTCAGTCACAACCGGATGTTATCTTAATGGACCTGCGTATGCCAGGTAAAGATGGCATTGAAACTACAAAAATCATAAGCAAGCAATATCCCAATATTCATGTGTTGGTGTTAACTATGTATGAAGATGAGCGTTTTGTGACGCATCTTATGGAAAACGGCGCCAATGGTTATTTACTGAAAAGTTCAGACCCTTCTGAAATAAAAAGAGCTATTCTCGAAGTTTATGCAAAGGGTTATTATCTCAATAATTTTGTAAATCGCATTCTTCTTAAAAAATCACACACAAAATTAAAAGCAATTCCCTCACTCAACAGTGAAATCCAGATAAGTGATAAAGAAAAACAGGTAATAAGGCTGCTTTGTATGGAATACACAGCACAGGAAATTGCAAAGGAAATGGAGATAAGCCCACGTACCGTAGAAGCCATCAAGGATCGGTTAATGGAGCGATTTGGGGTAAAAAACTCAGTAGGGCTTGTGTTTTTTGCAATGAAAAATTCACTTATTGATTAGCAAGTTGCTCCTGAATATATTTTAAATTCAAAGCATCATCCAAAAAGCTTTTATAGCATTTTGCAAGTTTAGGATTGATTTCTTTTAATTTTTCCAAATCATTCAATCCAAGTTGATAAGCATCCATAATGGCTTGTTTGTTATTTCCCAATTCTATAATTGTATTATCTTCATTTAATCTCCGGTCTTCTTCTAAGTCTTTAAAGTCATCTATCAACAGAATTGGACGTGCACCTGCATACCAATAAGGAAGAAATTTATGAACCCATTCGTCGGTAATATCCAATTGTACAATTGTTAAAAGGAAAAGATCGCTTCTAAGCAAAGATTTATAGTTGGTTTCAAAGTTAAAATACTGTGGGTTCTTACCCTTAAATAAAGCAAATATGTCACTTGCAAGATGCGTTTGTATTATTTTCCCATCAAGTGCTTTTTGAAACTCCTTAATTAATTCTTCGGATGAAAGTTCTGATTTTTCATGCCTGATAACAAGGTGAAATCCAATTTCCATAAACTGAACAACATCTTCCTGCAGCAACTGCTCCTTTGTAATACCGCATTTATTAAACAGATCAAAACCAATTGGAATAGTGAGGTATCCTAAACCGGCCGATAAGTAAATACGTTTGTTATACCATAACAGATTATTTGCAGGTATTTTCCTTTTATTAGCAAAGTAATCTGCTATCTCCTCATCAATTCCGAACCGGTCTACTAACATTCTTGAGGTAATTACCATCTCTAGTGAGTTTTAAAGTATCTGAATACATTTTTGTTGTAAACCGTGTAGCCTGTGCAACCAGTGAATCTGCAATGGGCTTTAATAAATCAGGATGAGCCAGGTAGTACTCATAACTTTTTTTAAATTCAGCAACTGAAATCTTGTGATTTGAAAGAATTTTAAGTGCTGCTTTACTGTTTACATCATTTAATGAAAAAGGCCGGAGCGTATAATCCTTTGTGGAATTGATGGCATCTATTATAAGTACATCCATAAGAATAGCCTGCATAGTTGCCGGCTGCAAATATTGTGAGGGAACCTTGTTTCTGTCTGTACATCCCACAAGGCAGATGATGAATATAATCTTTGATAAAGTTTTCATTTTAATTCCTGCTTATACTTTGCGGCATTTTTAAGATCTACCCTTTGTAAAATTTCTGATGCCTTTGCTTTTTCCTGTGCTGATGCCTTTTTGAAAACACCAATCATTTCATCTACTTTACCAAGCATAAAAAACTGTACAATAATAAGATTGGGGTTATCCCTATTGATATTATCCAGATAAATCAATGCATTGAGTACCTCTGACCGTGCAGCAACCTCATCTTCATACATCTTATCAATTCCTTTACGGTAATAGGTATAATAAATATCATGTATTAAGGCATAACGGTTATTAATTAACTGGTCAGTAAGTGAAAATCTGGTAAAGCCTGACCCATCCTGCCGCCAGCCATCAATTTGACTGTTTTCAGGAGAATTATTTACAATGTTCAATGCTTTTTGAAAATAAATATCGCCACCTCTGGGAGAAAATGAATCATAATCAAAACCTAAAATAATATAGGCATAGTATGCTATTACCGCCGTTAGATTTGATACCAGCGGGTCTGAACCTGTAACTCTATTTTCGTTAAACTCAACGGGCTGAGATTCAATATACCTGAATACCAAAGCCTGATCCTGATAGTTAATAATTGGAGAAACATAAGTGGATTGAAAAACGGGTCTTCCCACCTGTATAATAAGACTTCCTTCATATACATTCTGTTCAGGCGACTTTATTAGATTGATCAAAAACTGGCAATTTATACGTTCATTCGGCTGAAAAGCATCAGTACTCCATTTTCGCTTATTAATAAAATTAGTAAGTGCAGTTTCCAATGTTCTGAAGATACGACGGTCAATTGTACCGGGTAACTGGTTGTCCTGAACTTTTACACGGCAATTAAACTCCTGTGCCTTTAAAGCAAACGCATAAAAAAAAATGATAATAAAAATAATTAGAGGCTTATTCATGCATTAAGGTTAAAACAGCATCAACTATATCAATTGCCACCTGTTTTTTTGCTTTTAACGGAAAGGCTAATTCCTGACCGTTGCTAAAAAACAAAGTAACCTTGTTTGTATCATATCCAAAACCGGCACCTTCTTCACTGGTTGAATTCATAACTATCAGATCTGCATTTTTTGATTTGAGTTTATCCAGTGCATATTGCCGCTCATTATTTGTTTCTAATGCAAAACCCACCAGTATCTGATTTGTAGATTTTAACTTTCCCAAACTGCCTAATATATCTCTTGTCTTTTTAAGAGATAGTTGTAAAACTTCATCCTTCTTTTTAATTTTTTCAGTTTTAACCTCATCCGGCGTATAATCTGCTACTGCAGCTGTCATTATTGCAATGTCTGTTTCTTTAAATACTTCAATACACGAATCGTACATCTGCTGTGCACTCTTAACCCGTACAAGTTTTTTCAGTCCGCCCGGTATTGGTAAGTTCGATGGCCCCAGCACCAATGTAACAAAAGCACCTCTACATATCATTTCCTCAGCAATGGCTAACCCCATCTTACCTGTAGAATGATTGCCAATAAAACGAACGGGGTCAATGTTTTCATATGTGGGGCCTGCTGTTATTAAAACATTCTTTCCTGCAAACTCCCTGCTGGTTTTGCCGTCAAGGAATTTGGACAAGTGTGAAAGTATAGTTTCGGGTTCTGCCAATCGCCCTTCACCAATTAAACCACTTGCCAGCTCACCACTTTCAACAGAAATAAGTTGATGGCCGTATGATTTAAGCAGTGAAAGATTTCTTTTTGTGGCCTGATGCTTCCACATATCTTCATCCATTGCTGGCGCTACTATTACCGGGCATGTAGCTGATAAATAAACTGCCATCAATAAATTATCACATATACCATTGGCCATTTTAGCCATCGTATTACAGCTTAATGGTGCAATAAGCATTACATCGGCCCATCTGCCCAAGGCTACATGATTACTCCAGGTATTATTGTCAGACAACTCAGTAATCACTTCATTTTTCGATAGAGTGGAAAGCACCAATGGCGAAACAAATGCTACTGCTGAAGGTGTCATTACTATCTTTACTTCTGCTCCGTTTTTAACCAATAAACGAACTAATAAAATAATTTTATAAGCTGCAATGCTGCCCGTTACACCAATTAATATTTTTTTTCCCTGAAAGTTCATATAGCTGATAACAAATTAGACACCTAAAGTTTAAGAGAGTGTAATTTACCAAATTTTTGAGGCAAATAACAAAATTGGCGACCACCCGGATCGCCAATGTTCATTTCTTTCAATTTCGACTTAAGCAAATAAATCATTATCTGCTCTTCTGTGATATACCTTATCATCAATAAATTCTTGAGTAGCCAATATAGCAGGATTGGGCATACGCTCATAAGCTTTTGAAATTTCAATTTGCTCTTTGTTTTCATGAATTTCCTCAAGACTGTCGGTATGACTTGCAAATTCATCAAGTTTATTATGTAATTCTTCTTTCAAAGAAATATTGATTTGATTGGCACGCTTGGCTATAATGGAGATAGATTCATACAAATTACCTGTTTTGCTTTTGATATCGGCCAGGTTTTTTGTTTCTACTACATTACTTGTATTGGCACTAACTTTTCTTATCAGTCTGCTCATTGTTTAAAGCTTTTAAGCTGTTTTTAGATAATGTGAAATATTTTTCAGCGTCTTTGGTGAGTTTACTTTCAGGGAAACGATCTATAAAATCATAATATTCCTCCAGAACTTTCTCAAAACGCTCTTTTTGTTTTTCTTCTACGCTCATATTAGCAAACAGGTAATACGATTTGATGATCATCAACTTATATTCATCTGTTCGCTTTGAATCAGGATAATGATTCAAAAGGTTAGTAAATGAAATGGCTGCAGCCCTGTAAGCACTGATATTAAAATACAATTCAGCACTTTTGTATTCTTTGAGCTCCAGTTTATCATAACATTGATCAATAATTTTCTTTGCATCTTCAATTTTTGAAGACTCAGGATAATTATTAAGATGGGCCTGCATAAAACCGATTGTTTTTTCTGTTGTTGTTTGATCAAGCTCCACTTTGGGAGATTGCTTATAAAAACAATAGGCATGCATATAATCCGCTTCTGCAGCCCGCTGGCTTTTAGAGAAGGCATCTAAAAATCCTTTAAACAGATTTTCGGCATTCATGTAATCCTTCAGGTAATAAGCACAGTAGGCATACTTATAATAAAGATCTTCAAATCGAGGGTCGTTTCTCAAAACAGGGAACAAATCTTCAAAAATCTGGGAGGCTTTACTATACTTTTTATTGGCATAGTACTGCTCAGCCATTTTTAACTTGTATTCAATATCATTGCTTTTAAGAACCTTGCTTACACTTTTTCTGCTGCATGCAGCAAAAATGAAAACAGACAATAATATTAAAATCAGCTTAGTTCCTTTGTTCATAAATGCGGGCAAAGTTAAGAGTTTCGGGCAAATTAAAGCGTTCCTTTTTTTGATGCCAATAACCGGGGTTAATCTTTTCCTAAAGAAAAAGCCCTCCGAAAACGGAGGGCTTTTATATTACCAGGATTTATTCTTATTTCTTTTCTGCACGGAGTTCAACAACTGAAGGATCGCCTTCACTGCAATCGTATTGTGCAATTACACGGTCAGCACTGATACCTTGTACTTCTACCAGGTATTTCACAATTGCATCTACACGCTTTTGGCCGGCTGCCTGTCCAGATTTGCTCTTGGCAGCGCTTCCGCATACAATGAGCTTACATTCCGGATTACCACGCATATTTGTAGCTACACTACCTAAGAGAGCTTTCGCTTCTGCTGAAAGGTTAGCGCTGCCTCCGGTAAAGTTGATGCTTGGTAAATCAACTAAGTTACATGTAGGTTCGGGAGCTACACGATCCTTGCAACAAGCAGGATCCGGACACTTACCTACAC
>ERZ1066134.295-NODE-295-length-34629-cov-8.447880_pt1 | contig 34629 bp, 25 predicted proteins | sample MGYA00382781_ERZ1066134 | MGnify/ENA primary metagenome ERZ1066134 (study PRJEB33369, sample SAMEA5778364) | biofilm metagenome | biome: Industrial cooling water; feature: Water cooling tower basin; material: Biofilm | place: United Arab Emirates | collected... | reverse complement strand
TCCCACGCCTGTACCCAAATTACAGATTACTGATTCTTTATCTGCCAACAAATGTTCTAAAGCAGCAAGGTGAGCAGTTGCCAAATCATCTACATGTATATAGTCGCGAATACATGTGCCGTCAGGGGTTTCGTAATCAGTGCCAAATACAGTTATGTGGGGTCTGTCGCCTGCAACTGCATCCAAGATAAGCGGAATTAAATGGGTTTCAGGATTATGGTCTTCACCTATCAGACCATCCGGAGACGCTCCTGATGCATTAAAATAGCGCAGAAAAGCATATTTTGTACCATAAGCTTTGGCATAGTCTTTCAAAATAAGTTCCAACATCAATTTTGATTGCCCATAAGGATTGATAGGGTTTTGGGGATGATTTTCATCAATTGGGGTGTATTGCGGATTGCCATACGTAGCACACGTTGACGAAAAAATGAATTTATTGCAATCGTTTTTTCGCATCACTTCCAGTAGATTAAGCGGAGCAGCAATATTATTTTGGTAGTATTTCTCAGGGTCTACCACCGATTCGCCCACAAAAGCATAAGCAGCAAAATGAATCACAGCATCAAACTCGTGGTATTCAAACAATCGTGCGGTAAGTTCTTTATCGCCTAAGTCGCCCACAATAAGCTCTACTTCTTGATTGATTATTGCTTCTCTATGTCCATAAACCAAATTGTCGAGAACAATGATTTGATAGCCTCTATTAGCCAACAACCTTACAGTATGAGAACCAATGTAGCCTGCACCTCCTGTTATGAGTATTTTTTTATCAGTCATTTAATTGTATTTTTTATTTAGTTCATCAAGTATCTTAATAGATGTATTTTTTATTTCTGATGTTTTAGTTGTAATGGTTTCCCAAATTACGGGCAATAAAATATGCCAATAGGCATGTATAAGTCTATCTCTCATTCCTGCCCACATTTTCCAAGGAATTTCATTATACCTTTCACGCACATCAGTAGGTATATGCTTTACAGCTTCCCCTATAATTTCTATACACCGTATTACTGCGTAAACTGTTTTAGTATCATTTAAAAATTGTTCTTTGTCTATTCCTCTGATAAATTCATCAATTTGTCCACACATCTGAATTATATCTTCTAAAAAATCACGAAAATCTCTTTCCATTATAAATCATATATAAATAACATCATTGAGAATATACTTACTAATATACTTCCTAAGTCCCTTTTTGGGTACTAAATCAACTTTAATATTAAAAAGATTCGACAAAAACTCCTCTGCTTCTAAGAAGAGGAAAAAATTCATATCCTCTGTTGTCAAATCTACCAATAAATCAATATCGCTTTCTTCTGTTTGCTCCCCACGGGCATACGAACCAAAAACACCGATCGATTTAATATGATATTTCTCTAAAAGTTCTTGTCTATGAGCTGAAATGATATTTTTAATGTCGTCAAGAGTCATAATTTCATTTTTTATACCAAACTCCCTGCTTTTTCAAGCACCTTTTTCAATCCACTCACATCTTTTCCACCCGCAGAGGCAAAAAACGGCTGTCCCCCGCCCCCACCTTGCACCTCTTTGGCAAGTTCACGCACGATGTTTGAGGCATTTAAGCCTTTGTCTTTCACCAGGTTATCTGAAATAATGACTGAAATATGCGGTTTGGCATCCAACTCTGCCGTGAACACGCCCAAGAAATTATCTACCTGATTTCTCAATTCAAAAGCCAAGGTCTTCACCGCATCGGCATTCGATAAATCGAGTTGAGAAGCTAAGAAATTGATACCGTTCTGATTTTTGATTTTTGATTTTTGATTTTTGATTTCTTCTTTCAATTGCATTTGCTCAAAAGCCTCTATCTTCTTTTGCAAAGCTGCCTTTTCTTCCAAAAGTGCTTCAAGCGATTTTACTATGTCTTTCGGATTTTTTAACAATTCTGACACTTTATCTATCACTTGTAACTTATCACTTATCACTTGCTCGGCTTTACTTGCCGTTACCGCCTCAATTCTTCGCACTCCGGCAGCTACAGAGCCCTCTGACACCAATTTGAAATACCCGATTTCACCTGTAGCCTTTACATGCGTACCGCCACAAAGTTCTACCGAATAACTTGGGTCAAAGGTGATGACACGCACAAAATCGCCATATTTTTCACCAAAAAGTGCAGTAGCACCCAATTCTAATGCTTGTTTGATAGGAACATTTCTTTTTTCATCCAAAGCAATATTTTCCCTGATTTTTGTGTTCACAATTTGTTCCACTTTTGCCATTTCTGCATCGGTCATTTTGGCAAAATGGGCAAAGTCAAAACGCAACAAATCGCTATTAACCAACGAGCCTTTTTGCTGCACATGGTTGCCAAGTACTTGGCGTAGAGCTGATTGCAAAAGGTGAGTAGCTGAGTGGTTGTTAGTGGTGAGCTTGCGTTTTTCTGTATCTATTTTGGCTATAACAGTGGCGTTAGTTGGCAAAGATGCCAAAATATCTTCCAAATCGTCATTGGTAAAATGTACGATTAAGTCATTTTCTTTTTTAGTATTGATAATCTGAATTTCTACAGGAGTTCCTTTGAATGTAAGTGTACCTGTATCACCTACCTGTCCGCCACTTTCGGCATAAAAAGGTGTTTTGTTCAATACAATTTGATATTGAACAGCATCCTTTGTGGTAATCTTGCGATATTTTATAATTTTTGATTCTGCATCTAAAGCATCATACCCTACAAATTGGACTTCTGAATCAGGAAATAAATTAAACCAATCCGATTTTTCTGATGCTGAAGCATTTCTCGACCTGGCTTTCTGGGCTTCCATCTCCTTTTGAAAACCGGCTTCATCAAGTGATAAACCATTTTCCCTTGCTATTAACGAAGTTAAATCAAGCGGAAATCCATAAGTATCATACAATTCAAAAGCTACAGCCCCATTTATGATTTTTGATTTTTGATTTTTGATGGTATCCTCAAGCAATCTGATTCCATTCTCAAGCGTTCTCAAGAAAGAAGTTTCTTCTTCTCGTATCACATTGGCAATGAAATCTTGCTGCGATTTGAGTTCTGTGAAAATATCCAGAATATCGGCTAAAATAGGCACCAACTTATACATAAATGGCTCTTTATAACCCAAAAATGTATAGCCATAGCGCACAGCACGTCTCAAAATTCTGCGAATTACATAGCCTGCTTTGGCATTGGAAGGCAATTGCCCATCGGCTATTGCAAAACTTACCGCACGAATGTGATCAACAATCACCCGCATGGCAATGTCAGTCTTGCTGAACCCTTCAACACCTTGTGTATATGCTATTTTAGTTTCTTTTTCTAAATGCTGAATGAGCGGCTGGAAAATGTCAGTGTCATAATTTGATGCTTTGCCTTGAATCACTCTCACCAGTCGCTCAAAGCCCATGCCTGTATCTACATGCTTATCAGGCAGCAATTCGAGCGAACCATCGGCCTTGCGATTAAACTGCATGAACACATTGTTCCAAATCTCAATCACTTGCGGGTCGTCATTGTTTACTCGTTCTGCTCCCGGCACTTTGTCAATTTCGCTTTGCGGACGAATATCTATATGGATTTCAGAACAAGGCCCGCATGGACCTTGGTCGCCCATTTCCCAGAAATTATCTTTTTTATTTCCTTTTAATATATGTGATTTGTCCACGAGGGTAGCCCAAATATCGTACGCCTCTTGGTCAAACGCCAAGCCTTCTTTGGCATCACCTTCAAAAACAGTTACGTACAAGCGCTCTTTTGGCAATTTATACACTTCAGTAAGCAATTCCCAAGCCCACTCTATGGCTTCTTTCTTGAAATAATCGCCAAAACTCCAGTTTCCAAGCATTTCAAACATGGTGTGATGGTATGTATCATGCCCCACATCTTCCAAATCATTGTGCTTGCCCGTTACACGCAAACATTTTTGTGTATCGGCAATTCTTTTAGACTTCGGAACGCCATTTCCTAAAAAATAGTCCTTAAACTGGTTCATCCCCGCGTTGGTAAACATCAAGGTAGGGTCGTTTTTCAGTACCAATGGAGCGGAATCAACGATTAAATGCTGTTTACTTTTAAAAAAATCTAAAAACTGTTGGCGTATTTGTTTGGAGGTAGTCACTGGTGAAATGTTGGATGTTAAATGTTGAATTTCGGATGAAAAAATATTCTCATTCAAAATTTTAAAATTTCGTCTGCAAAAGTAAATAATTTGGCGGAAAACTGCTTATCTAGTTTTAAAATGATAAATTCTTGCAGGAAAAACACAAATTGTTATTTAAAGCCCTAGCCATTTTTTATCTCAATTAATCTATATTTTATTACATTTTGTAGAAACTTTCGACACCTTAATGGCATGAAATCGTATATAAGTTTATAACCCACAAATGATACAACTATGTACGGCATAAACTTACAATACAAAATATTTTATCCTCGAGAAGAAGGTAATAATATACATAAAAACGCAGCGAACAAGTTGGCCGAGTTCAAGACTTTACCACAAGCCAAAGCGTCACAAGCTCCTAACAAATACTATTATAATTAACCCATACTAACAATTATTATTTATGACGGCCCTTAATTATCAATTTAGCCTTTTCAGCGATTCGGAAAGGGTAAATATCGTCCAAGCAACACAAAATGTGGTTTTTCATTGGAATTTTACCAGTCCTGTAAAACTCAAAGCTTTGAAAGAAATACGGGATGCCATTAATAAATTTAAAAGACTAGGAACAATAGACTATTAGTAAAACAATTAACCCATGTACAAAAAGCCCTTAGTATCCGCTAAGGGCTTTTATTTTTACTCCAAAAACTATTAAGACCAAAAATCTGTTATGTTTGGGTAAGTAAAATTTTTAAAAATTACATCTTTTCATAAATCAGTAAAACATTCTTTTCGATTATCATAAATGAAGCCAAATACAGGAATAACAGAAAAAAATGCAGAGGGTGTCGTATCGATACTCAACACTCTTTTGGCAGACGAATATATTTTATACACAAAAACGCGCAACTACCATTGGAATGTAACTGGGAGCTCATTTCAAGAATTACATAAGTTTTTCGAAAGTCAATACAATGAACTCGATGAAATTATTGACGAAGTAGCCGAACGCATACGCTCATTAGGTGCTTTTTCTCCCGGTGCTATGAAAACTTTCTTGGAAACAAGCAGGCTTTCTGAAGAGAAAGATTTTGGGCTAAAATCCACTGAAATGCTAGATGCATTGCTCAAAGACCACGAAGCGATTATCAGAAGTTTGCGAAGCGATTTGGTCGCTGTGGCTGATAAATATTCAGATATCGGCACCAGCGATTTCCTGACCGGACTCATGGAGCAACATGAAAAAATGGCTTGGATGTTACGCGCTTATTTATCGTAAAAGCCAATTAGCGAAGCTATTCTGTAGCTATAGCTTCGCTTGTTTTTACTTCGAGCGTAGAGAAATCTATCAGAATTAATTTATCTGACGCCATTTTTCGCAATTCGTCTGTAAAACCATTTTTAGAAAATAAAGCATAGCATATTCTGGCCTTTTTATTTGAATGCCAAGGCGTAATGGCCTTTACTTTTTCTACAAGCTCATCAAGCACATCTTTACCCACAGGCTGCTCTCGCCATTTGCATTCTCCATAAAGTATATCCTTTTTGTCTTCGCTGTGGGCTGCTATATCTATCTCTAAACTACTTTCCCAATGACTTCCTATTTGGTTATATTTAGCGCCAAACCACACAGAAATCATGCTACGGCATATATCTTCAAATATCAACGATACATATTGGTCAAATTCAGCCCTAATTTTGCTCATCACCCATTCTGTTTGACCCAGCTCCAAAAAGCTTTGAAACGGGAAAACATACCTGAACCAAAACCTCATGTATTGGTCTTTGATAAAATACAATCCTCTTTTGCTCTTTTCCGGATGCGATTCAGTGATTGGCACTCTCCTCTCTACCAAATCCAGTTCTCGCAATGCTTCCAAATAGGGTGTGATTTTGGGACTCTGCACTTCCATTCTATTGCAAATATCTGCCATTTTATGGTTACCCGCTGCTATAGTTTTCAAAATAGAAAAATAGTTAACAGGCTCTCGTACTTCATCTATCAACAAAAATTTGGCATCATGATACAGGAATGAGTCTTTGGTGAGATAAAATTTCAATATATTGCTATATACATCAGCCTCCTTGTCGAGCAGCTCTATGTATTTGGGAACTCCCGAGGTAATGGCATAGAACTCTACCAATCTGCGTGCATCGGTCAATTGAGGCAAAAACTCTCCAAAATAACTGAAATGAATGTTTTTAAGATGAATTTGTGCCGTTCTGCGCCCATACAGAGGACTATTGTAGCTCAAAACTGTGCTGTAAAGCATACTCAACGATGAACCGCAAAGTATCAGCATAATGTTTTTATGCTTCAATATCATATCCCAATAGCGTTGAAGCATAGAAGGAAAAGCCGGATTTACCATCGCCAAATACTGAAATTCATCGATTATCAGCAGTGCTTTTTGCGTGAAATCCGTTCTTTGCACATAGTATTCTATGGCTTTGTCCCAGTGTCCAAATACCACATCGGTCATAAAACCGTCTCCCGATTTTAGAGCGACTAAGTTTTTGAATTGCTCTATCTGTTGGGCTTCGCTTTCTCTGTCTGCAAAATAGTAAATGGTATTAGGATAATCTTTTGCAAATTTACTCAAAAGCGTAGTTTTTCCCTGACGTCTGCGCCCATAAACCACTACGAAACTAGAACCTTCTCTTTCGTATTCGGCTTTCAATGTCCTTATTTCGCTATGTCTGTTTATGAATTTCACTGCATTTATATTCTCCCACAAAAATAATATAAATTATGATAATCTAATATACATATTTATAATATTTTAAATTATCATTATTATGAATTAGTATTTTATATAATCTAAATTATGATAATTCATATTATATTAATTAAATATAATAATTATCGTCTTAGTGTGCTTTTGGGGCGCAGATTTATTGCTACATTTGTCAGCTCAAATGCCGTCATTAGCCTAATTAAAATGTAAATTAATTACTAAATGGCAAAAAATTAAAGCATTCTATTTTTGCGATAAAGTAGATATTCAATAGAACATCAGCTTAAATATAAAATTAAAATAAAGAGCCTGTTTTAGTAAATTAAAGACAAGGCCGAATAAAGAAAAATGAATATACTTATTACCGGAGGATTGGGCAATTTGGGTTCGTGGCTCACAGAGCATTTTGCCAATACGGGACACAATGTGTGGGTACTCGCCAAAAATTTTCGTCAAATACACACTACTGCTAAATATCACCTTATCCATTGCGATATTTCTGATTACAACGAAGTGAAGCAGAAGCTGGCTGAAACCAATTTCGATGTAGTGGTACATGCAGGCAGTGTAAACGATGGATTTGTAGAAAATTATTTTAAACTGGCTGTGGAAGTAAATACATTGGGGACAAGAAATCTACTCGAGTTCTTCAAGGATAAGAAGCTTAAAAACTTCATTTATTTCTCTACTTTCCAAGTGTATGGCAAATATTCCGGGACGATAAATGAAAATACTACTGCTACGCCCGTAAACGACTATGGCAGCACCCATTTGTTTGCAGAGTATTATGTAAAACAGTTTTTTTATACCCACAAGCTAAATCATACCATAGTGAGGCTAACCAACAGCTATGGTTGCCCAAAAGACTACAATTCGTCCAAATGGTATTTAGTGCTGAACGATTTGTCAAAAACGGCTTTTGAGAAAAAAGAAATCATGTTAAAATCAAATGGCAAAGCTCCCAGAGATTTTATATGGATGGGCGATGTATGTAGGCTGATAGAAAACTTAGCTGAGGCAGAAGCCACAAACGACATATATAATATAAGTGGTGAAAAAACCTATCAGATGATAGAGATAGCTAAGTTTGTACAGCAAGCTTACAAAGAGAAATACGGCAGAGAAATACCTGTAAAAGTAAATGAAGGAGATACTTCTGTTTATCCCGATGACTTGGTGGTGAGCGCAGCCAAGCTCAAAGAAAAATTTGCCTACACCGCAGAACCACACTTTGTAGACGAAGCAAAAAAGATATTCAGCTTCTTGGAACAAAAAAACAAATAATACTAAAAAAGTGAAAAAGACATGGATTGTATAAACTAATAATATTTTTATACATTTTTTTGCTGATAAATAATAAAACTCTATATTTGCACTCCTTTTCCGAAAATAGATAAAAAATGGCACGTGTTTGTGAATTAACAGGAAAGAAAACCCAAACAGGTTTTAACGTTTCCCACTCAAATAACAAGACAAAAAGAAAGTTCTACCCCAACTTACAAGTTAAGAGGTTCTTCATACCTGAAGAAAATCGCTGGGTTGAGATGAAAGTGTCTACTCAAGCTATCAAAACCATTAACAAAAATGGCATATTGGCAGCTATAAAAGAAGCAAAAGAAAAAGGTACTTACACCGGAAAAATATAATTAATCATGGCTAAGAAAGGTAATAGGGTACAAGTGATATTAGAGTGCACAGAGCACAAAAATAGTGGTCAACCCGGTACATCACGCTACATCACCACTAAAAACAGAAAAAATACAACCGAGCGCATAGAGTTGAAAAAATACAACCCTATACTTCGTAAAGTTACTGTTCACAAAGAGATAAAGTAATCAAGCTTCGTTGGGAGATTTGGTACTAATATATTATATAACAATATTTATTTAAAATACCATGGCAAAGAAAGTAGTTGCGACACTAAAAAAAGAAGGTGGTAAACAATGGGCTAAAGTAGTACGTGCTGTTAAAAACGAAAATGGCGCATACTCTTTCAAAGAAGAAATGGTACCTGCTGACGAGGTTCAAAACTTCTTGAAAGGCAACTAATTGTTTAGTGCTATAAAAATGTGAAGTCCCGCTTTGGTTCGGGACTTTTTTCGTTTATGGTACTTTACTTTTATCTATTCGGTACTATATTTACATATATCGCTTAATTCTATATCATTTAAACTAATTTTTAACACGTGGGGCTTTTCGATTTCTTCAGTAAAAAAAAGGAAACAAGCGAATCGTTGCAAACAGGTTTAGAGAAAACGCGCCAAAGTTTCTTAGGAAACATAGGGAAAGCCGTTTTTGGAAAAACCACCATAGATGCTTCGGTGCTCGACAATTTGGAAGAAATTCTCATTACTTCTGATGTAGGGGTGGATACTACTTTAAAAATCATATCCAAAATAGAGGCACGTGTAGCCAAAGATAAATACCTGAATGCCTCTGAATTAGATATTATATTAAAAGAAGAGATAGCCTCATTATTGGCCGATAGCAAAGCAGGTACTATCACAGAAGTGATACCGAGTGGGGTAAAATTACCTTACGTAATCATGGTAGTAGGTGTAAACGGAGTAGGCAAAACCACTACCATAGGCAAGCTGGCATCGCAGTTTCACAACGCAGGCAAGAAGGTGGTGCTAGGCGCAGGCGACACTTTTAGGGCAGCTGCCGTAGACCAACTCAAAACATGGGGAGAAAGAGCCGGAGTGCCTGTTATATCGCATGGAATGAACACCGACCCTGCTGCTGTGGCCTATGATGCAGTGAAACAAGGGGTAGCCACGGGAGCAGATGTTGTGATAGTAGACACTGCAGGCCGACTCCACAACAAAGTGAATTTGATGAACGAGCTGGCCAAAATTAAAAAAGTGATGCAAAAAGTTCATCCTGATGCACCACAAGAAGTATTGTTGGTGCTAGATGGAAGTACAGGCCAAAATGCCATTCAACAAGCCAAAGAATTTACCAAAGCTACAGAAGTAACAGCTTTGGCCGTGACCAAACTCGATGGAACTGCCAAAGGCGGAGTAGTAATTGGAATATCAGACCAATTTAATATCCCTGTGAAATATATAGGCGTTGGCGAAAAAATTGATGATTTGCAGCTTTTCAACAAAGACACCTATATTGACAGTCTTTTTTCTAAGTAATAGACTTTTGAAGTCATAGTTGTATAGAGCCTACTATCGTTTGGGTAGCACCTACATTGCTTTCGACATACGATTTGGTAACCTCACAACATTGGCGATGGTAGCTTTCGTCTGAGGATACTTGTTTAAAAAGTGTATCAAATTCTTTGGTAGAGGCGATTGAAAAAGCCCCACCTTGAGCGACTAAGTCTACCGCTTCCTGAAATTTGGTGAAATTTGGTCCAAAAAATATAGGCATTCCAAATGTGGCCGCTTCAAGTATATTATGCAGGCCTTTGCCAAAAGCACCTCCAATATATGCGAAATCTGCATAAGCATATATAGATGATAACATCCCCACATTATCAATAATTAAAACATCAAAAAGGGATAAATCTTGTTTTTCAAGCTGCGAATGCAGTATAGAAGCACGCAATATCTTTTTTTGAAGCAATGCAATTTCTTTAGTATCTATCTCATGAGGAGCAATGATGAATTTTATGTTCCCCACAGTGCTTCTTTCTAAGTATAATTCGTTGATGGTAGGCAACAAAACTTCAATATCTGCACTCCAACTGCTACCAATAACAAATAGCCTTGAATCTTTTTTAAAACGTTTTACAAAAGGGAGTTCTTTTTTATTATCCGTAATGGATTTAACTCTGTCAAACCTAGTGTCGCCTGCCACAGTACTTTTAACACCTATGCTTTCCAGCAATGCCTTTGACTCGCTGTTTTGAACATAAATTGCGGTAAATTTCTTTAAAATGTCTCTATAAAAACCTCCATAAGCTTTAAAAAACAATTGTTCTTTTCTGAAAATGGCCGATATTGAGTATACAGGAATGTTGTTTTTACTCAACTCGTTGATGTAATGATACCAAAATTCATATTTCACAAAAAATGCTCTTTCAGGCTTTACAATAGAAATAAATAGCTGCGCATTTTTTGCTGTATCGGCCGGGAGGTAAAAAATGTAATTGGCATGTTCATAATTTTTTCTGACCTCATAACCCGAAGGGGAAAAAAATGTAAGCAATATTTTGTAATCGGGGTGCGAGGATTTAATATATTCAATAAATGGACGGCCTTGCTCAAATTCACCCAATGAAGCACAGTGTACCCATATTATTTTTCCCTCATTATTTTTAAAAGCAGCCTCAAGTTTATCAAAAATATTTTTTCTACCATTACACCAAAGCTTAGCTTTTTTATTAAAAAACGATGCTATACGGATGATAAACAGATAAAATATTATCCCGGTATTATAAAAAAACATATCTATAAACTATTGGTAATCTGATATTTACAATCAATTTCAACTCAAAAACAAATTTGCATTTGTAAAATATTACATAATGGAGCACATCACGGTTTAAACGCAAATCTCCAGAAAACGTTAATAAAATCTGATACGACCTTATACATGAAAACAATCGCTGGGATAGTAATGATATTTTTGGCTGTAGCCTCTGTTTCATGCAACACTACAAAAACTACTAAAGTATATATAGAGGTAGGGGTCAACGATTATACCAAGCGAAACGCAAATGCTCAAAACAATAATACTAAAACAAAGAAAGTCGACTCAGGCTCACAAACACCCGGCCCTTCACAGCCACCTACAGCCAAAAAAGCACCCAAATAAACGTTTGCTAATTATAAAATAATCTCTAAACTGCAAAAAAACACGCTTTACAATTTAGAGACTTTATCGTTCTGTACAATGAGTTAAGCCAAACTGTTTGAATACAGCGATTGTGTTTTCACAGGAATTGCTTCATGTGAAAGGTTGCTTTTTTTGATTATTTCTAATAACTGTTTTTCTTTTCTCTGCATTTCCTCTTGTGTTGCTATCAACTCTTCCATATTTTGACGCATCATTTCCTCTTGGGCTTTGATTTGTTCGCTATATACCTGTGTTTCTTCCAAAAGCAAACGTGATTTTTCATTGAACTTCACATTTGAAATTGCTGAGGCCAAACTTTCAGCTAATTTTTCAATAAACTCTACTTCGAAATCTTGGAAGGGACGAAACGTAGCTAACTCTATTGCTCCTAAGGCTTCTTCTTGCTTTACTATGGGTATAAGAAGTATACATTTTGGCGATGAATCGCCCAAACCGGAGGTAATTCTGATATAATCTTCGGGAACATCCGTAAGGTAAATTTTATCTTTTTCTTTTATACATTGACCTACTAGCCCATCGCCATCTTCTATTTTCAAGTTCAGGTATTTCTTTCTATTGTAAGCGTAGCAAGCCTTCATTTCTATCATTCTAGGGCTTTCATCGTTTAGAATATAAATAGCTCCTTGGTTAGACTCTGTATATTTCACTAAATTTAACAACACTTGGTCTGCCATGGTGACAATATCGGTGGTGTTGTCTCTGAAAATCTCAGCAAACTTAGCCAAACCGGTAGAAGCCCAATTTCTTTGACTGTCTTTTTCGGCAGCGGTTTTGAGATTGTCGCGCATTTCTATGATGGAATAGCCCAAAATATCTTCCTCGCTGAGTGGGGTAAATTCAGCATGATGATTTCCTTTGCCTACCTCACTTGCAAATTTGGCAGTAGATGTTAATCCATCTACCAATTTTGACAAACTGGTAGCCATTTCGCCTATTTCATCGTTCCTGTGTAGCAAATGAATGGGTTTGAGACTTCCTCGACCCAAATCATTGATTTCATCTTTCATCTCATTGAGTGGGTCAAGAATGAGTTTTGTCATATACATTGACAAAAATATACCTGCTGCTATTACCAAAATGGCAACAAAAAACAACATTCTATATATGTTCTGAGAGTTTGAAACCATTCCCGCTATGTATTTTTCTTTTTCCTTTGTCTTATTCACAGAGAGTTTTTCAAAGCTTTCGAGAGCCATGTGCGTTTCTTCAATAATGAGGTTGTCAAAAAGTTCCTTTGCCTGAAAAAGATTCATCTCATCAGTATACTTTTCAGGACTATCAAGCATTGCAGCAAATTGTTTCTCGGAAATCATCAACTCATCGGTGTAAGCGAGAACAGTATCGAGATATTTTTTGTCTTTTTCATTGTCCCAATCTGCGGCCAATGTGGTGAGTTCTTTCTTTAAAATCGGATATTTTTTTTCTACATTTTCCAGCAGCTTAAGCCTGCTGTCTACATCAGATGGAGAATTGAGCACATTATTTGAAAGCATCTTACTTTCATAAATCAAGAAGTTGAAATCCTTCAAAGATTTAATAGAAGGATCGATGATTTGAGAAAATTTTGTGATTATGGCTTGGTTTCTGTATAAAATAATGCCTGTGATGACCGAACTGAGCAAAAAGAGCGACACCAAGACTACAAAGCCCAATAAAAGCTTCCCTTTTATTTGACTAAAAAGTTTTTTTAAATAATTCATGGGGTGTGAAAGGGTTAATAATGAAATTATAGCATTCTATAAAGCTTGTAAAGCAGCTTTTTGTGTAAGTGTCATAGAGGTAGGTTCCATCATCGAGGGAATTTGTATTACCACAGTAGTTCCTGTTTTAAACTTACTAAAGATAGCAATTTTTCCATTCAAAATCTCAATATTTTTTTTGGCAATATACAGCCCTAGCCCATTTCCTTTAGATTTATCGTTGGCACGATAAAACATTGTAAATACCTTGCCCAAAGCTTCTTTAGGAATACCTTGGCCATTGTCAGAAATGATGATAGTAGAATATTTTTCGTAGTGTTTTACTTTTATTTTTATCACGGCATGGTTGGTGACAGAGCGGTATTCAAATGCGTTTTTCAGTACATTATAGATGCATATTTCTACCAACGAAGCATCGGAGTAAAACATACCAGAATCTTGACAAGTGTTTTGAATAAAATAATTGTCCAAAGGAAATTTTTGCCCCAATTCATTGATGTTCTTCTCTATAAGCGCACAGAGGTCAATTTTTTCAACCTTAAAATCAAAATTTTTAATGATTTTCACCCTGGAAAAGCCTTTGAGAATGGAGTCGAGCTTTTCAGCTGAAGAATTAATAAGCTCAAAATACATCTTGCTGGCTCCTGCGGCATCGAGAAGGGCAATATTTATCAGCCCTTGGATAGATTTGAGCGGGCTTCTTAAATCGTGATAAAGCCGCCACATGAGCTCGTGCAGCTCCTCGTTGCTAATTTGAAGCAAGCGTTGGCTTTCTTGCAATTTTTGTTCTACGATGATGCGCTCCCCTATTTCGTGCTCCAATCGTTCTTTTTCTTCTTGTTGGCGCGCTATCTTTCTATTGAGATGATTTGTTCTGATAATGTATATCCACACAATAAGCGAAACCACTGAGATGAAAGCCAAGCAAATAAACCACCATGTAAGCCAAAAGGGCGGGGTGATTTCAAAAGAATAGCTAGCCGGCTCTTCGTTCCACTTGCCGTCTTTGTTCATCGAAATTACCTTAAAAGTATATTTTCCATGCGGAAGATTGGCATAAGTAGCATAGTTTTGTTTAGTGGGGAGCGACCAATCGTAGTCAAAACCTTGCAAGAAAAACTTATACTTTACCTTTTCGGGAGTTTTAAGGCTAATGCCAATAAATTCAAAAGTGATGTGGTTATTGTTATAACTCAATTTGATGTTTTGAGGCGGAGAGGTAATTTCGCGCTCTTTCCCCAATTTATTCCAATCGGGTTCTTCAAAAAACAATTTTACACCTTTTATCAAATTGTAGTTTTCGGTGACACCCGAACGATCATTGTTGCCATCAAATTTTAGCAGCCCTTGATTGGTTCCGTACCAAAACTCTGACTTTGACTCCACTGCCAATGAATTGAGATTTACTTCGGCATCGGAATATTCGCTCAAATTATCATAAAACGTAACCAAGCGGGTTTCTGAACTAATTTTAGAAAATCCATTTTTGTGACCAATCCATAAATTATTGTTGCCGTCTTCAATAATTGTATAACAAAAATTTGAGCCTAAACCCTCGTTTTTAGTGTAATGCAGGTCAAAAATACCGTTGTGAAGGCGTAAAATTCCTTGACCATAAGTACCAAACCAAATGTCGTGGTTGTGGTCTTCAAAAATAGTGCTTATGTCTATGCCTTTGCTATCGAGCGGAGATGGAATTTTAACCAAATGGTCGGAATCGTAATAAGTTATACCAGAACCATGAGTAGCGAACCATACTCTTTTTTTGCTGTCGAGAAAAGTATAGTAAACTTTGTTGTGAGGCAACCCATTTTCTATGCTCAACTTTTTAATCGCATTGTTGTTTGGATTAAGATTATAAGCACCGTTTTCAGTGGCAAACCAAAAGCTGTTTTCCGATTGTTTCACCATGTTGTTTATGGTGCAGGAAGGTTTGTCATTCAGCTTGCAAAACATAAGCTTGAAATTCAGATTATTTATATCAGAGACATATACACCCTGATTTTCAAAGCTTAAATAAATTTTATTTCTATCGTCAATATAAATAGATTTTATAGCTCCCACATCTTGGGGTTTCAAATCGATTTTATACCCTAACTTTTTATATTTTTTAGTGATGATATTAAACTCGTATAAGCCACTATTTTCTGCAAAAAATACTTTATTGTTGTGTATGGCCAACGACTTAATGTTTCGCTTCGTGAAATCTTCAGTAGTTGAATAGCTTAAAAAAATATTTTTTGAAGACTCATAAAGTCCGTTTCCATAAGTTCCAATCCATAAATCGTTTTCTGTATCGAGCAAAACTGAACGACAAAACGTGGAATAATATTTAAAATCTATATCAAAAGTGGCTTTTACTTCAAAAGTGTTGTTCTCAAACCTATTTAGCGTAAGTCCCCCATTCTCCGTACTAATCCAAATGTTCCCATTTCTATCTTTTTCTATAAATACAAGCCTTCCTTCAGACTCTACTTTTTTATCAGAATTAATTTTTTCAAGTTTATTGTTGTTTACTGAATTGAATGTAAGCTTAAATATCCCTTCGTATTCTGTGCCTAATAAATAGGTATTCGAATCGGTTTTGACGATGTTTAAAATAGAATACAAATCGGTATTTGCAATAGCGGTCTTAGATATAATATTATTTTTATCGTCTAATTTTAGATAAAAACACCCTTCGCCTGTAGCAATCAAATATTCATTGTTTCCTACAGCAATCATATCCCAAATCATGGGCAAATATTCGTCTCCCCCGATTTTCTGAGATTCCAATTTGTAATTGACCTTCCACAAACCGTTGCTTTGTGTACAAACAAATACACCGGAATTGTTTGTTTGGTAAAACTTATTGACTCTGGAGTTAATTTGCCTTTTTGTATCTACAATTTTGAAGTTTTTATTGTTGAAAAAAGTTATTCCACCTTGGTAATGGCCCAACCACTTGTTGTTAAATTTGTCTACAAAAGAAGTGTTGATAAAGTTTTCATCTAGACCGTCTTTTGTGGTAAAGGTCATGATTTCTTGCCCATCGTACCTACACAAACCTTCTGCAGTACCCAGCCACAAAAAGTGATATTCATCTTGGGCCATAGTGTATATGTAGCTATTGGGCAAGCCATCGGATAGCGAAAACCTCTTAAAATTGATGTTTTGGGCTGTGGAAACGCAAAAATTTCCCAACATCAATAAAGCAAAAAATAAAAAAGATACACGCGTCTTCGCCAATCTGTATGTGTTAAAGATAATATTATTTAAATGTGCACTTCTATTTCACCCCAATCTTGTATTTATACTTTGGAACACCTCCTATAGGAATTGAAAAGAAAGGCATGGATTTACCATATTGATTCGTGATAGATATCACAATATTATTGTTGACTTTCTCTCTAAATTTTATAATTTGAATATCCAGCGAAGTTTTCTTTTCTTCATCGGTAATTGTATGCTTGCTTTCCGCCCACTCGTTATCAAGTGAGCCGTTGATTTTTTCTCCTTTTTTAGCCACTGAAACCAATCGCATGTAGCTATCATCGTCTAAATCAAAGGTATTGATATTCACCGACACCACATTTTCATCAATAAAAGGGTAGATGTGTGAAATAGAACCCGGTTTTTCATCAACTCTAAATGTATATTCGTAGGTGAACAAATTTGACCCTTCAAGAGGGATATTTTCTGTTGAAGAAGTAGAAAGAAAGTATTTGTACAAATTTCCATCGTTCCCTTCTTGGCCATCGCAAATAATTTTGAATACATATCCGTTGAAATCTTCCACAAGTTCTCCTTCTACGGGATTGAAAGGGCCAAGGTTAAACCATTTATTGTCGTACTCGGGCTGGTTCCCAAAAAGTTTGCTCGCTATCATAGTGCCACTTTTATAGTTTCCTTCCGGGTCTTTGTTGGTAGCATCGGGGTGTGTAAAAGCGCCTTTACCTCCATATACCGAGAATTTGGTTTTTGAATCGGCCTCTTGTTTGATTTCGTCTACAGCTCCGGAAACGTCAGGGTCAAATATTCTGAGATAAAAAGGCTTTTTGGTGTCTTTTGGAATGACAATAAACCACACTTGTGAAAAATCATCATCGCCCCAGCGTTTTTCGCTTTGTTTGCTGAAAGTGACTAAATAGGGTATATTTTCCTCTATCCCGGGCACTTGTTGTGCCCAAAGCGAAATCGAATGCACAATAAAGATGCTAATCGTGAGAAAAAACTTCAATAGTTTGGTTTGGTTAGCTCGCATCGTAGATTATTTTAACACTTTAATTTCTACTCTTCGGTTCAGTTCGATGTAGCGCTTTACTGATGTTAAGGGCTTAGAGTTACCATATCCTTTCACTATCAAGTTTTCGTGTGGACAACCCAATTTCTCTAAATAATGAGCTACCTCCGCTGCTCGCTTTTCCGAAAGTACGAAGTTATATTTTTCTCCGCCAATATTATCAGAATGACCACCAATTTCGTATTTATAATCTGTATTTTCTTTTATGAAAGTCGCCAATCTTTTTAATTCGGGGTATGACTCTGCCTGAAGCTCAAACCTGTCGGGTGCAAAAAATATGTTGTTTATACGGATACCTGCTTCTGTATTGGCTAATTCTTCTGCTCTGTAGAGCACTATATCGTTGTTTAATTCTGCTACACCACTCTCCCCACGTATATCCAAATTATTTGAATATGGATAATATCCCTTCATGGTGAAATTATAGGCGTAAACATCGCCTTCGGGAAGTGTAAGTTCGTATTGTCCCGGAGGATCTTCACATACGTAGGTACCCAATTGTTCAGAAGTGGTGAGGTTTTCCCAGATCATAGTGGCCTTCAAAGGGCTTCCGTCTTTGTCAGTGATTTTGCCTTTCATGGTGATGAGTTTCAAAGGAACCATTTCGGGGTCGAAATTCACAAAGAAAGACGAATCGGTACCCGACACCACTTTACCATTGTTCTGTGCAATAAGCACTGCTTCTTTGAAACCAATTTTTCTTATTGTTTTTAATGTTGGCAAGGCATCTTTTGCCGATTTGAAAGAGCCTGTGGTGTACCCAAACACGTTTCTATCATAATATTCATCTATTTTCAAAAGCCCTTCAAACTTCTTCATTTCCTTTTTGAGCGATTTTTTTGAAGTAGCCAACTGTATTTTATACTCGTTGCCTTCTGAATCTTTTATAGAAAATATTTTTTTGAGAGCTTCGGATGCAGATATGGTATTCCCTGATTTTTTGAGTTTTTCTTCTTCCAACTGTTGCGGAGTGAAGACGATGACATCTTTTGTAACACAACTGGTTTTTATGTTTGCAACCGAATCGACAAACTTCACATTCAAATACACCTTTGAAATACCTGAAATATTGAACTGATGGGTATATTTTTCCCCTACTGAAACTTCACCGGTGCCAAAATCCCACATGTACTCTGTGGCTTTGAAGTGAGGCTTATACGATTTTGACGCATCAAATAGTGCTTGTTTTCCTACTATCAGTGTGTCGTACGACTGTATGTATGCTCCTTTTATCGGCTCTATTTCCAACTCATAGGTGGCTTCGTTCATCAACACTTGGTCTGAAATAAGGTCTACTACATTGAGCTGAACGGTATAAATCCCTGCTTTCGGAAAACAATGATGCACTTCTGTGCCACGCTTTTTTGAGCCATCGCCAAAGTCCCACTCATAAACCAAAGGTGAATTCTCGGTTGGGATTGTGCCTTCTTCAAAGAGCGTTTTACACAAAGCATTCTTTTTTAAAGTATCACAATCTTTAAACAATGCCTCGGTAGCAGAAAAATAATAAATATCGTCATCGTCTTTTCCATTCAATCGATTTGAAGCAAAAAATCCTGATTGCATATCTTCCGACATAATTAGTCCGTAATCATTTCCTGACGTATTGAAGGGATGCCCAATATTTTTTACATTTTTCCACTCAAATTGGTTGTAAAACACACTGTAAATATCAAAACCGCCCAAACCTGTATTGGCATCAGATGCATAATAAAGCAATCCGCTTTTGTGAATAAAGGGCATTACCTCATTTCGTTCACTATTTACCGGCCTACCTATATTGGCAGGCTTTGTCCAAGTTCCATCTTTATAATAAGTAATGTACAAATCTGTCCCTCCAAAGCCTCCTGGCATATTTGACACAAACACCATATAATTGCCCGTAGGCGACAATGCAGGGTGTGCATAAGAATATTTTTCATTGATAAACGGCAATATCTTGGGCTCTGACCATTTGCCGTTCTCTAAACTAGACTCATAAATGTATAATCTGGATTTATCCGGCTCGGAAAAGTTTCTAGTAAAATATACTTTTGTGAAATCTTGGTTGAAAGTAAGTTGCCCTTCGCTGAGGTAGGAGCAAATGGTAGGGTCAAAAGATTTTGCTTTTTTCCAGCCTTTGCCTGTCACCGATTTAGTAAAATAAACATCTACTAAGGGTTTGTCATTTTTCTCAGAGCGATAGATTACACCCAAATCATCGTCTCTATCGGAGCAAAACAAAACTCCGTCTTTATAAAATGTAGGCGAAAATTCCGCAGCCTTGGTATTGCATGGCAATGAAGTGATTTTGTAGCCCGATGCCTCAGTATTCTTGGCCTGCGCATAACACTCATCAAAAACTATAAAAATTGCAAAAAGAACTAAAATAAAAGCTTTAGGTAATCTCATCATTTGAATTTCCTCACGTTCATGTCGTTGACATAATATTTGAAAGTATATCTCAACTGTATTTCATGGTTGCCACTGCTATAGTTGGTTAATGGAGTAGTCAAATAGTCGTAGCTATATCCAAAAGATAGTTGTCTGGTGGCGTTTACCATGATTAAACCCACAATGGCATTATTTACTCGATAAGAAATGCCGGGTGTAAACCTATCAAAAATCGTAAACAAAAGATTCAAGTCGGCTTGGAGACCTGCTCCTTTGATGTTTTTTACCAGTACAGATGGTTTTATGGCTATGTCTTCTGTGATTTTATAATTTAAGCCTCCGTATATGTTTTGTTGATTGAAAAATACATTATTCTGTTCATAAGGATTGTTTGCAGCCACTGTAATATAGGGCATCGACATTCCGAAATAATAAAAACGATAGGCAACATTAAACCCTAGCCCTACCCTATAATATGTAGTAGAAATGTTTTGAAAAACAGGATCGGCTTGTGCTGCACTTATGCTCTGCTCATTGTTGCTCATAGCATTAAATTGGGTGTTGGCATAAGCAGCTTGGCCTGCGAGAGTAATCCTAAATCGGTCTATTTTAAATTTGTAGCTGCCCATCAATGTAGCATCGAAGGTTGAGAGTGGACCAAATCTATCGTATGAGATAATAGTGCCTGCACCTAGCGAACGAATTCTGAGAGGAGTATGTGCTATTAAAGTATTTGTCACCGGACCACCTTCTACTCCCAGCCATTGAACTCTAGAAACCAGTGCTGTAGACAATGCACCCTCGCCACCTGTAAAAGCAGGATTTACCAACACAGGGTTCATCATATAGCCCGAAAAAATAGGTCTATGCTGCCCAAAAGAACAGAAGTGAATTGCTCCTAAAAAAATCAATAAAAGCGATGCGTAAAGTTTTCTCATCGTTTAATTGTCACAAAATCTTTCACCACTTTGCCATTTGACAGGGTGAGTATATATAAATATGTGTCGTCTGCCAACACCTGATTGTTATCGCTTTTCCCATCCCAAGTGTTATCATAGTTGCTATTTTTATAAACCAATTTGCCCCAGCGGTTAAACACTTCCAGTTTTGAGTTCGGATAACGGTCTATTCCTGCTATTTCAAAAGTTTGGTTTACACCATCATTGTTTGGAGATATTAACATAGGAATTATAATATCATTAACCGTCACTTTGAAATCGGCAAAGCTTGAATCGCAACCGATAGCAGAAACAGACCACCTGAATATATTTTCTCCTACTGCGATATCTCTAGCTGTAGTCACAGGGCTTTCGGGCGAATCGATGGTAGCAGCCCCTTTTATCACTCGCCACCTACCCACTCCAAATTCGGGGGTAACAGCAGCCAGCTCAACTTCATTTCTAAAAATCACTCTATCTGCAAAAGTACTGTTATTAACGGGCTTGTTATTTGATATTATCACCGTATCTAAAATGGCAGAGCACAAACTATTGCTAATTGTCCACAAAAGTTTATTCTCTCCGTAGCCTAGTCCGGAAATACTTGAATTGTATTTTGAATTGTCTTCAAATGAAACTTTACCAGAAACAAGTGTCCAACGACCTTCACCATTTTGGGCAGGTAAAGCTGCCAATACATATTTATCTACACACACTATGGTGTCTCTGCCTGCAAAGGCATTTTCAAGTTTGTTGTTGGTAATATTTAAAGTATCGTTTAACACAGGACACACAGGCTGTGTTATAGCATAGATAAGTGAGATTGTACCTTTGGGCAGCTGAGTCACTGAAAGAATGGCGGTGGAAGTATCGAAACTATAATTTTCAAATGGTACAAAACCAAAAGAAGAAATAGAAGCAGCCCCGTAGGCAGGCTTTTTAAATTGATAAATCAAAGCATCGCTACAAATAGCTGTGTCTTTTACACTGGCATTTTTTACGGGAGGATGAATGGCTTCGATGGTGACAGTATCCACACTTTCGCAATATTCTTGATATATTTTATACAAATATTGTGTTTTCCCAAAGCTTCTGATTTTGGCATTAAAGTTGGTAGCAGTGGAATCGTTTAAATTTGCCAAAGCCAATTTTTGTGCAGAAAGAGGACCGTACCAACGAGGGTTGCCATACACAGGCGTGTTTCCTTTCAATGTAAGAGTGACAGTGTCGCATACCGATGTGTCTGCCATAGCTCTTGCCGGAGTTACATTTCTGCGCAAACTGTAGTTGATAGTTGACGAATCGCTGCATGTGCCATTGGTAACTTTCCACTTAAAGAAATATTCTCCGGATTGTACATTGGCTACAGCATTAGACGGACCAGTGAAGGTAGAAGCAGATAAACTTGAAGTGGTAGAGAGCAAATGCCATATCCCTATGCCGACATCGGGTGTTTGTGCACTCAAAAATAATGTGTCACCACAAAGCTTTTTATCGTCTCCTGCCGAAAATTGCAAGGGCTTTTTATACCTGTTTATGATAATTGAGTCTTTGCTTACAGGACAATTTACATTTGAAATCTCGTAAACTATTTTATCGACTCCGTAGCCTAAACCAGTAACAGAGGTATTTTTGTCGTTAACAGAACTGATGGTGCCTGTTCCTTGGGCAACAGTCCACTTAGGAGTACCGGAAAATACTCCAGGAAAGGTGTATGTGCTCAAATAGATGGCTTCTGTTTCGCAGAGTTCTAGATTTTCACCAACTATAGAAGCCGTAGTAGGCTCGGTGTAGCCAGTGATGATTACGTTATACCTGGAAAGACATTCGCCCAACGATACTACCCAATCAAATGAGTTTTGACTACCTGTTTCCAAATCGGGAATGCCTGTGAGTGTAGCATTGGGATCGTTAATATCATTGATAAATCCTCCTCCAAAATTCAGCTCCCACTTACCTGAAATACCTGTTATGCTAGGCAAAGTAGCCCTCATCACATAACTATCGGAGCAAATAGATACAGACGGACCTGCGTTTCCGGAAATAGAGCTTTGACGTTCAACTTTAAAAGCAGCCGATGTGATAGAACAGGCTTGGTTAATCACCGTCCAAGTTAGCTGATATTCCCCAGTACGAATCATATCATTTATTTGAACCCTGTTCACACTGTCATTTACAATCACTGCATTGCTGAAAGCGGGCTGTGAAATTATCTGCCATTTTCCTTTTGCAGTCGGGAATTGTAATCTAGGGTTGTTTCCATCAAAATAATTGGTAGTAAAGCACGAAACTGACAATCCTGAGACAGTAGCCAAATAAGGCTGATTATTTCTTACTACCAAGGTATCGATAAAAATACAACTTCCGTTGCTGATGGTGTATCTAAATCTATTGTTGCCTGTGTCCAAAGGCGCAACTACGGGATTGTAATTTGAATCTTTAAAACGAGAGCCTCCATTCAATTTTTGCCATGTAAAAGCCTCTTCAGCTATTGGGCTTCCATTAAGAGGTTGTATTTGATACACAGTGTCGCACACCGCCACATTTGCGCCCAAATTTGGGGAAGTTACTCTGGTAACCAATATACTATCTTTGTCTATAGCTCCTGTTCCAGTATTTGTAATGGTCAAATAAAAAGTAGTTTTCCCAACGGGCAAAGCATTGGCTTGTGCTTTTACATCTGTATCAGTAAATGAAGGAACATAGCTCGGTCTGTTGCTTGACCAACTGATTCGTTCATTTACAGCAGAAAGAATTTGCACAGTAGAAATTGTACCCAAAGAAAGCTCTGTTGAATCAATCAGGCATCTGGCATTGCCTGCCACAGCCTTTGTCATTACCGTGAATGAATAATCGCTTGAATTGGTAAAAGAAGGAAAGTTAGTGTTTGATATCGTCCATCTCAATGTGTAAACACCTCTATCGAGCCCCGACATCACAATTTGAGATAGGTTAGCACCTGTCGTACTCGTAGGTGTACCCAATGAATTGGTGTTTATCAATGTCCATCGACCTGTTTCGCCTTTAGCGGCCAATGCAGGAGTGAGCACATTTCCTGATGTGATGGTGATATTTTGCAGAGGAACGGAAGGATTGCTATTGGTATATCGGTACACGGTTCCAGATATGGTAGCCACAGCACGGCTCAGTACATTGATGGCAACAGTATCAAACTTTTCGCAACCTGTGAGGCTGTTTCTTATTCCCCACCGCCATGTGTTTACCCCCGGTTCAAGATTTGAAACTAATGCATTGGGAATATTCAGTGGTGCAAATGCGGCATTGTTTGTATTTACTTTTGACCAAGTACCTGACTCGCCTGCCACTGTAATTGGCATATTAGCAGCTGATGTAGTGGTGGTAGTTGCTCCCGCAGCTACAAGAAATATATCGCTTCCTGCATCGGGCTTGGTAAGCCTAGTCACCACAATAGTATCAGAGTCTGAAAAACCTGTGGCTGTGTTGGTAATGGTAAAATAAAAATCGGTTCTACCCAAGGGCAAATTCTCTGCCAAAGCCAAAGGAATGCTATCTGCCGATGAGGCAAAAGTAGGACTATAACCCATTCTATTGCTTGTCCAAGCATATCTTTCATTACTCGCAGGTCTTATAGCAATCGTTTTTGTATTTCCCAACTGGAAATTTACCACATCATTTGTGATACAAGTATCGTTTCCAGCCTCAGCCTCGGTGAGAATAGTGACTGTGACATCGCTTGAATTTGAGAAATCGGGAAAATGAACATTGGAAATAATCCAACGAAATGTGGAAACACCTCTCCTCAGATTTGACACCGTGAGTGTAGTAACATTTGCTCCTGTGGTAGAATATATCGGCAATTCGGGAGCATTTGTCCCGAGCAAAGTCCAAACTCCGGTTTCTCCTCTGGCCACATCTATGGTGTTTAGTGCTACTAATTGCCTGTTGTTAATAGGAGTCACAAGCGGAGTACGATTGGTAAAGCCAATCGCATTGCCTGCATTGGCTCTTCTAAGAACCAAAAGCCTCACCGAATCGCTCAAGCTGCAACCGGAAGCTGTATTAAGAATCGTCCACCTTAGTCCATTTACACCCGAAGGCATCCCGGTAACGGTGGTATTTGAAGCATTTAGATTTGCTATTACACCGGTTCCGGTGAATACACTCCAAGTTCCGCGCTCGCCAACACCAACATTTACATTATTTGCTGCCAAATTGTAGAATGCTGTATTTGTAACTGTAGAGCTTAATAAAAACACTCTGGAAACATTGCTATTAGCTACAGGTTTTGTCAGTTTAGTTACTTTGAGTGTATCTCTGTCTACCCAACCTGTAATGGTGTTGGTAATAGAGAAATAAAAATCTGTAGAACCATCTTTTAACCCACTTACGAAAACAGTGGGAATACTATCGGGAAAAGCTGAAGAAGGATTGAGTGGCAAAAGGCTTGCATCGCTGCTTCCCCAACTGTAGCGCTCCCCTACCGAAGGCCTCACAGAAACTGAGCCTCTGTTGCCTATTAAAAAATTGGTGGTATCCGTAAAACAAATGTCGTTTCCTGCCAAAGCTTTTGTCATGACTGTGATAGAAACATCATCGGAATTTGACCTGAAAGCTAGAGGAAAATTAGGATTTGAAATTGTCCAACGGAAAACTGAAACACCCCTTCTCAGATTACCAAGTATTACTTCATTTAGTGTGCTGCCCGGAGTTGAAGTCGGTAGCTGAGGTGCATTGGTAGAAACCAAAATCCAAGAGCCTATTTCACCTGAAATCGTAACCAAGGCATTGGGTGAAGTGAGTATTTTTGTCAATGCAGTGGTGTTTGGAGTGGGGTTGGTAAATACTACACCCGAAATAGTGAAAGCACGTGCACGAGTTTGGGCATAAAGATTTATTGTATCAGACAATGAACATCCGCTTATGGTATTGGTGATTCTCCACGCCAGCGGGGTAATTCCTGCCCTTAATTGGTTGATAGCTGTAATGGGGTTGGCATTTGAAACCAATACCGCACTGGAACTTCCTGTGCCTCCGGGCAAGATATTCCAAGTGCCAATTTCTGCTTTTGCTGCATTCACAGGATTAGCAGTAAGTACATAAGAAGCAAAACCGGATATGCTTGTCAATAAAAAATTATCTGCGCCCGCAGATGGAGTAGTGAGTTTAGTGACATTGACAACATCGCTATCCGTACAGCCTGGGGTAGAAATATTAAAGACAGAGAACACAAATTGATTTAATCCATCTTCAAGATTGTTTACCACACCAGCCACTGATGTTTCGAAGCCAAACTGGCTAATGGCTGCGGTAGTACCCAATACAGTCCATACACCGCGTCCGCCCACAGCACCGTTGATAAAATTATTGCTATTCCCCACCAAATTGGCAGAGTTAATATTTGTGAGGCATATATCAGACCCGGCATCAGCCTTTGATATGGCCGTAACCTTGGTTTGTTTTTGGGCAGTACAGGAAGAATTATTGCTGTTTCGGGCAGTGTAGCTGAATAAATGGATACCCTTTTGGAGTTGTGTTGCTAAACCTGTACCTGTTACAGTGGCAGTGTTTCCTGAAATTAATGGATTGCCCAAATAGCTCCATGCACCTTGCTCACCCCTGGCAACTCTTATATTTGTTGAAGAATTTAATTGAGAATTAATAGTGACTACGCCAATTCCTACGGTAGTACAAATATCACTGCCTAAAATAATTTCGGGCAAAACGGTTAATTCCACAATATCGGAACTGGTACACTGTCCGGTTTGGTCTTGGATAGTCCAACGCAAACGATAAAATCCTGAGCCAAAACCTGAAATGGTAGAAGAAGGCCCTTGAGCACCGGCCGGAAAATATGTCACGGGGTCGGGAGCAGAAAGCGTGGTCCAAAAGCCGTTTTCGCTACGACTGTAATTGGGCGCATTGGCATATAAATACAGTGTAGGCGAATTGCCCGATACAATAGAAGCGCAAGTGTCATTCCCTGCATTGGCAGCGGCAACTTGATTATTGGAAATATTAACTACATCAGTAGATACCGGGCAACCTGTAAAGCTAACCGACCACAAAAATTGATTTTGTCCGGCTGATAGTCCCGTAACTGTAGTGATAAGTGCCGTAGAGCTGCCAATAACACCTGTACTTGAAATCACTGACCAATAGCCTGTGCCTTGCAAAGGTGCAGACGCTCTTAATAGAGCAAAATTAGCACAAACCACAGAATCTGGCCTAGCAGAGGCTACCGAAGGCGCATTGTTCATTACTTCGATAGAATCGGCATTTGTACAACTTCCTTTGGTTACCACCCAGCGGTAAACATTGCTGCCAAAGCCCACACCTGATATGGTGGTACTTGGTGAAGTACTCGAAAAGAAAGAACCAGTACCCGATTTCACACTCCACAGACCGGTGCCTTGAGAAATGGAAGTTGCAGACAATGAAAAAACGCTCCCACATATAGTTTCTGATTCTGAAGCAATAAAAGCAGCTGATGGCTTATTGTTGGTAATGGTAGTGTTAATAAAACTGGAACAGAATGTAGTATTGGTAATCGTCCACCGTAGGATATTGGCATTTGGCGATAGGCTACTGACCACAGCACCTGCAAAAGTGGTATTATCAAAATTGCCCCCACCGGAAACTATACTCCACGTACCATTGCCAATCACCGGAGCTATTCCCGAAAGTGTGAAAACATCGTCACAAATGGTTCTATTAACTGTTCCTACCACGGTAGCTATGCTTACAAAGCTATGATTCACCGTTATATTTGCGAATGAAGGCGAACAGCCCGACACACTGATGGCCCACTGCAAAATCGATTGCCCATCAGAGGCAAAAGCAACAGAAGTTCTGAAATTGGTGAGAGAGCCTGTGATGGTTGCATTTCCGGACAATACACTCCATGAACCTAGCCCGGGCGAAGTATTTAAGGCAGTGACTGTTAAAACAGATTGATTACAAGTTTGAAAAAATGAATTTTGAACCGCAGCCAATTCAGGAGTGATTCTATTGACGTAGGCATCGGCCACGCTTGCCGGACAACCTGCAAAAGACACCGACCATCGATAATAATTGTCACCAAATGGAATGCCGGTGACACCTGTGGTGGTAAGTGTGGGACTGGTGATAGATGAAGTACCCGAAATAACGCTCCAAGAACCGATTCCCTGGGTGGGAGGCACCGCAGAAATGACTGCGGTGGGAGAACACACTACTTGTGAAGCAGTATTGAGTTGGGCTTGTGAAGGCGAGTTATTTGTAATGGTGAGTTGGGCTGTGGATTCACATATGCCTTTGCTTACCCGCCATTGTACTACAGAATTTTGCAACGGCAAACCGCTTATTGTGGCATTTATGCTTGTGGCACTTATGATAAATGCTCCCGTGCCAGTCAGCACAGACCATGCTCCTGTGCCCAAAGTAGGTGCATTGGCCGTTAACAAAGCATTACTTCCGCAGATGGATTGATTTCCTCCAACAATCGAAGCAGAAGACACAATATTGCTCATTACGGTAACCAAACTATTGGATGAAGTGGTACAACCTAGTCCAGCATTGGTGTTTCGAGTAATCCAACGAAACACATTTCTACCGGGAGCTAAGTTTGTGACTTGGGTCGTGTAATTGAATTCATCAACTATTTGAGGGTCGGAAGGTTCGCCAGTGAAAGGCGGAAATACCAACTGCCATTGTCCGAAATTTACTGTGGGAGGTATGGCATTTAATGTAGCATCTGTCACACATACTTCTTGATTGCCTCCACCATTGGCACTGTTGAAATTGTATGACACAGTAGAAACATTGGCACATCCCGGCAATGAGACTGTCCACCTGTAAATATTGATACCGGCTGCAATTCCCGTGACACTGGATGTAGGTGAATTGGGAGCAAGGAACACTCCTGAGCCTGAAACCACAGACCACGTGCCCACGCCAAAAGTGGGGTTATTGCCCGAAAGTGTAGTAGAAGGCGCACATATTATGCGTCCCGTGCCTGCATTTGAAGCAGAAGGTCGCTGAAAAGTAATGTTGATATTATCCTGAGCATCGGAAAAATCGTTGGTATCCAAAACATACCATCTTAAAACGGTAAGGCCTTCCGATAAACCTGTAACTGTAGCATTGCGATTGTTGGTACCCAATATGGTGGCTGTACCTGAAACAAGCTGCCATTCCCCTACATCATCTAATCCCAAGGGACCGGCATTTAAAACCAATCTATTATTGCAATATATGGTTGTGTCATTACCTGCAAAGGCTGACGCAGCGGCAAATGAATATTTATAAGTAACCTCAGCACTTGTACGTACAACAAAATGAATTAAAAAAGTTGCAAAAAAAAGTAATATTTTTAAGCGTTTCAGCATTTGAGTGTGGCAGATGAGCGCTAGTACATGGGTGTGAAAAAACGAATAATTTATTCACGCACAATTTTAAACATTTTTTATTTACTGACAAAATTTAATTTTAATAAATAGTAGTAAGAAAAAATGAATTAAAAATAACAAAACCTCGATATTGAAAAACGGTATATAGTTCATTTTCAATTATTTAGTATCTATATCAAACACACTTGCCTGTTTTTTACCCTAATTTAATACACAAAAAAAGTAATATTTAACAGATTAATGGGCAATTTAATTTTTCTAATATTTTAAAAAAAATTCAAATTAGATACGCAATGTTTAATACTTGTACTTACGACACTACTTTATAACAATATTTTTATGCAGGTATATATTTAAAAACTTATAAAAGGTGGCAATAAAAAATCAAACAAAGCTGTTGTATACTATTGAATATATTAAGAAAAGTACAAAACATATAACAAAATACAACCAAGCAATGAGTATATACCAGTAGGCGTAAAAAAGTAAATTTGAAATATACGATATACAATCCGGTCAGATTTTTTTTAAAAAACTTTGAAAATTCACGCTAAATGTATTGTTTGCCATGTATTTATTTTTACAACGAACTGTAACCAACATAGCATTTTAAACATCTTTTATGAAGCCTACATTATTAGTACTAGCGGCCGGAATGAGCAGCCGCTATGGCGGTGGCCTAAAACAAATTGACCCAATCGGACCAACGGGTGAAATCATCATAGACTATTCAATCCACGATGCAGTGAAAGCCGGATTTGGAAAAGTGGTGTTTGTGATAAGAAAAAGCATAGAGCAGGCATTCAAAGAAGCTATCGGGAATAAATATAAAGGAATAGAAGTAGCCTATGCTTTTCAGGAAATGGATATGCTACCTAAAGGCATGGAAAGAGACATTGCCTACAGACAAAAACCGTGGGGTACGGCTCATGCCGTGTGGTGTGCTCGCGATGTAATTAAAGAGCCATTTGCCATTATCAATGCCGATGATTTTTATGGGTATTCTGCCTTTAAACAAGTAGCTGATTTTTTGAACCAAAACAGTGATGAGAATACTTACTGTATAGCCGGCTATCAAATGAAATACACCATGAGCGAAGAAGGCTCAGTAAATCGGGGCGTATGTGAGACAGATAAAGACGGAAATCTGGTTGGGATAGTAGAAAGAACAGATATATTTTCAACCCCGACTGAAATTTATACCGAATCGAGCGGTAGCAAAATAGTTTTCACCGGCCAAGAGCCTGTTTCGATGAATTTTATGGGTTTTACTCCAAAAGTGTTTAAGCAAATGGAGGAATACTTTGTAAATTTCTTAAAACAAATAGGCGAAGACCCAAAGAAAGAGTTTTTTATTCCTTTGTTGCTCAACCATTTGGTGAAAACAGGAGAATCGAAAATTAAAGTGCTTGATATAAAAGAAGAATGGATAGGCGTGACCTACGCTGCCGACAAAGACAAAGCAGCTGCCAGCATCAAAAAACTGGTAGATGCAGGGAAATACCCACTCAATCTGTGGAAGTAATTTTTTCAGAGCCTGTTTGTGTTGCGCAAACAGGCTCTGATTTTTATGAAATTCATTTTTTCAAACAAAGCTACTTTTTCTGGAAATTTATCATCCAATTTATCCCATATTTATCAGAAAACTCGCCAAAATATGCCCCAAAAAACATATCTGCCATAGGCATTGACACAGTTCCTTCGGCTGAGAGTTCATTGAATAACCGATCGGCTTCTTCTCTTGATTCCGGTTCTATACATATGTGCATATTATTCCCGCGAGCCAAAGTAAATCCCATTTCTTTTGGTGCGTCTGTTCCCATCAAAATATGATTTCCTGTAATTGGCAACTCTACATGTAACACCATTTTCTCAATTGCTTTTGAAATAGGTGGATGCCCGGCACTTGGAGGTATATCACCAAAGCGTTGTATTCCCTTCCCAACATATTCGGATTTAAAAACTTTCTTATAAAACAAAAAAGCTTCTTCGGTTTTACCGTCAAAATTCAAATAAGTGCAAACTCTGGCATTGTTGGTCATTTTGTTTTGCTTGCGTAACTCGAACTTTGCTTCAATATATTGATCAAGATTTTGCATAGCCATAGTAAAACCTTCTTTAAAGCCTACCTCTATCACTTTTTCTAGTGCATCCAGACTTTCATATCGAATAGTAATGTTTACTGTGGTTGTTTCTGCATTTTCACTAAAAACATTCGTCCAAAACGAATTAGGAAAACTTTCAGATACATTTCCGGCTTCATCACAGAAATTATCGGTGTATGAATATTTTTTGTGGTGCTCAATTTTGTGATAGACTGCCTTGCACCAGTGCATTTCGTCTTCGGGGCTAATCATAGCATATAGCCACATGCCACCATCCTTGAAGTCCATCGACTTTGTTTTGGTTTTATAGGGTTTGGGGGCCCACCATTGGTCGAGTATTTCAGGGTTTGTCCATGCCTCCCAAACCAATTCAAGATTGGCGTTAAATTCACGTTTTACATTTACCGTATTGTCTTTTTTATTAACTGCAAAGTCAAACATAAGTGCTGGTTTCATTATTGTCGGTTTTTAATGGTTGCTAATACATCATCAAGTTGATTGAAACGAGTTTCCCAAATTTTCCGAAACTGGTCTATCCATTGATCTACTTCTTTCATTTTGTTGATTTCGAGTTGATAGTATATTTCTCTGCCTTGCTGCTTTGGTGTTATCAATTCGCATTCGGTCAAAATGCGTAAATGTTTAGAAACAGCCTGTCGTGTGGTATCGAAACGCTCTGCAATGGCGTTTGGCGTCATAGCTTGTAGGGCTATGAGGGCTATAATTGCTCTCCTGGTCGGGTCGGCAATTGCTTGGAAAACATCTCGTCTTGTATTCATTATGCAAATATTTGGTTGCAAATATAACGCAACTATTTGGTTTCTCAAATAATCATTTAAAATAAAAAGACATAATATTTAGAAGAAGAATATTTTCACACACAATTTGCTTTCTACTAATTTTGGGACATGAATACTCCCATTGAATGCTCATCGTTTTCCCAATACAAACTTATTGACAGCGGCAATAGATACAAGCTGGAACAGTTTGGCGACTATATACTGTCTCGCCCTGAGCCTCAAGCCTTGTGGTCGCCTTCTTTAAATGACGCTCAGTGGAAAAAATTGGCACACACTCATTTTGAACGCGACAAAAACAACCCAGAAAAAGGCATCTGGCAAAAGCTCAAACCAATGCCCGATCGCTGGAAAATGACGCATCAACACCAAGGCATGCAATTGCAATTTCGCTTGGGGATGACTTCTTTCAAACACATTGGCCTATTTCCGGAACAAGCCGAAAATTGGAATTATATATACGATATGATTTCACATATCAAATCAAAAGAAATCACTCCAAAAGTATTGAATTTGTTTGCCTACACAGGCGGAGCATCGTTGGCAGCAAAAGCGGCCGGATCCGATGTGGTGCATGTTGATGCAGTGAAACAAGTAGTGACTTGGGCCAATGAGAACATGCAGCTTAGCAGCTTAGATGGGATTCGGTGGGTGGTGGAAGATGCCATGAAATTTGTGAAACGCGAACAAAAACGTGGTAGCAAATACAATGGCATCATATTAGATCCTCCGGCTTACGGCCGAGGGCCTGACGGGGAAAAATGGGTTTTAGAAGAAAATATAGATGAATTGCTGTCTATTTGCAGACAGATAGCCTCAGAAAATCATTTTTTTATCATCTTAAATTTATACTCGATGGGCTACTCCCCCATTATAGCCGGAACGCTGTTGGAAACCCATTTCAAGCATTTGAAAAATATCCAATATGGCGAAATGTATTTTACAGACGAGCATAAAAAGAAAATGCCTTTGGGGATATACGCCCGAGGAGCTACCAATACCATTCTCAACCCTAAATAAAGGGTTTAAAGCTATTTTAATTTAATTACTGCATTTTCTTTATAGGCAGAAAGGACAATCATGCTACTCATATTACCTATTTCCTCGATTTTAGTGAGCTTTTCGAGAATGAGTTTATGATAGGCAGGAATATCTTCTACTAAGATTTTTACCAAAAAATCACCATTGCCTGTGGTGTGATAACATTCTACTACTTCGTCAATCGCAGTAATTTTTTCCACAAATTGGTTAATTTGCCCAATTTTATGGCTCGAAAGAGTGATCAACACAAATGTAGTAACACCCAGCCCAAGTGCATGTGTGTCGATTTTTGCATGATAGCTTTTTACCAATCCGGCTTGCTCTATTTTCTTTACTCTTTCGAGGGTAGGAGCTGGTGAAAGTCCAATCTCTTTGGCCAATTGTGCATTGGTAATGTTTCCATCTTTTTGAAGTATTTCTAGTATTTTTTTGTCAATACTATCTAACTTTAGGGGGCTGCTCATTGTTAATGTTTTATATTTGGTTAAAAATTTAACAAAAATAAAATATTATTTTGCACAATAGGCATAAAGAGAAATAAAATTGGCATTATCGAATAGTTGGACCGGAGCATTTTTTAGATTGGTACGCATAAATAATCTGCTCATATTGGCATTGATGCAGTATTGTGCACGGATATTCATTATTGGCCCGAAAGAAATTTTTTTGGACATTGTGTTTGAACCCGAAATTTTTTGCTTGAGTTTATCTACAATATTTATAGCGGCCGGAGGATATATCATTAACGACTATTATGATATAAAAATTGATATGATAAATAAACCCGAAAGGGTGGTATTAAATAAAACAATTAGCCGAAGAGCCGGCTTGGTTCTACACTTAATATTAAATGCTTTGGCCTTGTTTTTGTGTGTATGGAAACTCACGCTCAATGTAGCCATTTTTATGTTTTTATGCGGAATGCTTCTTTGGTGGTATTCAAACTCGCTAAAGCGAACAGCCTTTTGGGGCAATTTCACCATTTCATTTTTGGCATTTTCATCTCTATCTATGTTGGCACTATTTTATCAAACAAGGGTCAATGCCATTCTTTTCTTCTCATTTTTTGCTTTTTTAAACACCCTAATAAGAGAAATAATAAAAGACATGGAAGATGTGAAGGGAGACGAAATTTATGGTTGTAAAACACTACCGATTGTATATGGTATTCCGTTCACAAAAAATATTTTATATCTGATTATACTAATTAACCTAAGTGTATTGGCAGCTTCTATCTTGGTAATTCCTATTCCTTTATATGTCTATTTAATAGCTTTTACGTTTTTCCCTTGTGTATATATTGGTTATTTGCTTTATAGGGCCGATACGCAGTCTGCTTTCGTACAGCTGGCAAACTTCACCAAATACATGATGGTGGCAGGAATACTC
>ERZ1066134.293-NODE-293-length-35136-cov-9.545965_pt1 | contig 35136 bp, 46 predicted proteins | sample MGYA00382781_ERZ1066134 | MGnify/ENA primary metagenome ERZ1066134 (study PRJEB33369, sample SAMEA5778364) | biofilm metagenome | biome: Industrial cooling water; feature: Water cooling tower basin; material: Biofilm | place: United Arab Emirates | collected... | reverse complement strand
TCGCTGTCTAGCACTAGCACAGACCTGTCGGTGGACGTGTCCAGGATAGCAGGACCAACCGCGATTGCCGCAAACGAGCTTGTGGCAGCACAGTACAAGCGGACCACGGCACAAAGCCTTCCAAACGCAGCAGATACGATATTCCAGCCCGACACGAAAGACTTTGACACCCACAGCGCGGTGACGACGGGCGCATCCTGGAGGTTTACTGCGCCTGTAGCGGGTAGATATCAAGTTACCTACTCGATGGGGTTTGCAGCGAACGCTACCGGCATTAGGTACGCGTTTGTGAGAAAAAACGGAACGGGCTTTGGTGGTGCTACCAGTGCAGTGCCTGTAACCGGGGCAGACACGTTCATCTCGGGATCGTGCATTGTGACGATGGTGCCTGGGGATTACGTGGACTTAAACGTCTATCAAAGCAGCGGCGGTTCCCTTAACACGGCCTTGGCTTCGGGATTGGCAGACGCAATGATTACGATTCAAAAGGTGGGGTTCTAAATGCCATACACTACACTAAGCCTTGGGCTGACACTGACGATCCCAACCAACGGAACGCGTAACTGGGGTACCACACTACTCAACACAACCTGGACGAAGATCTCTAACCATCAGCACACGGGCTCCGGTGACGGCGCTCAGATGGTTACGGGCTCGATTACAGACAATGCGATCACAACGGTTAAGCTCTCAAAGAACATCGGTGTCAACCAAGCCACGACGCTTACGCCAAGCGGAACGTCACAGACCATCAATTTCAATGACGGCAATACTCAGTTCCTTGGTCTTGGCTCTGCTACTGGTACTGTTGTCTTGACGCTAAGCAATCCTGGGACTGGGTCGTATTACTGGATCTGGGTGACGCAAGGAGCAACGCCACGGTCTTTGACCTGGCCTGCCTCGGTAAAGTGGCCTCAGGGCGTGGCACCGATTCTATCGACCACAAACGGGGCAGTAGATCTGATAACTTTGTATTACACGGGTACTGAATACCGTGGGCTTTGGGAACTAGACTTTAGATAAAAAGGGAGACCGTATGAGCGTTATTGAAGATATATTGTTTGGAACGAAAAAAGAGCGTCAGCAGTTTGACGCGGCTAAAGCGGCGCAAGCGGCGGCTCCTGCGGTGGGTGGAGCGGTGGCTGGGCCTCTTGGTGCGGTAGCCGGAAATGCTGCTGGTGCTGTGGCTCCTGTTGTAGTTGGGGCGCTAGGTGGACCTGCGGGTATCGCAAAGGGATTAGGCGAGGCTTTGCTGGGTGGGATTGCCGATGCTGCGGAAAAAAAGAAACAGGGCGAGATTGCAAACTACACGGCCCAACAGCAGGGGGCTCAACAAATGTCGGCCGCTCAAGCCGCTGGACTTAGTAAGCTTATGGGTGCGTACGAAGGGATTCTTCGATGATCTCGTTTAAAGACATGGTTGATTCTTCAGAGAAGAAAGACAACGGCATGCCCGAGATGAAAACTCTTGGCCCTAAGGTCAAAGAAGAAGTCCAAGGTCTTATTGAGAAAGCAAAGGTGTTGCTTGAGAAGTCCGGAGTCTCCGACCCTGCCGAGTGGATTCAGAATTACTGCGATGACATGGGCATGGATAAAGAGATGGAAGACGACGACATGCCCGAGAGCGAAGAAGAGTCGGAGGACAAGGGCAAGCGCGGGAAGCTCATCATGGCGATTCTTTCGAGAAAGTCTAAAGAAGAATGAGACAGCTTGACCTACTAATCACTCAGGCTCGCCGTGCCACGGAAAACACTGAGTTTTCTGACACGGTAGGCATATCTGACAACGAGTTCATTCAATACGCGAATGATGCTCAGGATGAGCTTGAATCGATTATCTCAAAGGTCAATGCAGACGCGTTTCTCACAAGCAAGGTTGTCACGCTTAGCCAGGGACTAGATACATACAACATCCCATCGGATGCTTTGCTTGGGACCAAGGTTGCGCTAGTGATGTATTCGCCCAACGGGGTAGAGTCGAGCTACCGTCCTCTGAATCAGGGGCGAGTCAGTGAAATGGTAGGGACGTTTCAGGGGACGCCTAGCTTCTTTGTAAGGCTGGGAACGACTATCAGGCTCATCCCTGCGCCATACGCGTCGAACTCTACAATTAAAATACACTACGCCCAAAAGCTCCCAAGGCTTGATATCCGGTCGGGTAAAGTAGCTACGGTATCTCTGAGCGGAACCACGATAACCTCGATGACGCTTGATACAGCCTCTACGATCGACCGGGCTAAGCTTCTTGAGGAAGGCTTTTGTACGATCGTGTCAGACACCGGAACGGTGAAAATGAAAAACGTTCCCATCACTGACGTCAACGAGACGACGGGTACTGTCACTTTTGGCAGCTTTACCTATGAGTCTGGGGAGACGGCTGCGGTAGGCGACTACCTGATCCGTGGAGCCAGGTCCTCAAGCCACTCGATGCTGCCTGATATCTGCGAAAGGTATCTGCTGTCATATATGCAGTGGCGCATCTTGAAGCGTGACTCAAGCAATGACGCAAGTGAGCAGTCGGCCGAAATGGAGATGATGAGGCAGAGCATTCAAGACGCCTTTGCAGAGCCCGACATGACGGTAGACGGTGTTGCAGTTCTCGACTCTCAGTTCCTAGATATAGAGGGCAGACTGTGACATGGCTGAGTATATTCTCCAGAAGCGCTATCTAAACCACTTCGGGATTGACCTAAAGAGCACGGACATCGTCAGGCAAGAACAGTTTGCCTCGGACATGAAAAATGCTCAGTACACCAAAGAAGGTGCTATTGAAAAGCGCAAGGGCTACAAGGCGCATGCCACAACTCAAGGCGGATACGGTCTAACAACGTACAACCGAATCTCAACTACAGACGGCACGGCCTCTCAAGAGATGCTTGCCATTGGTCAGACGGTCTATCGGTTTAAAAAGACCACGATGAACGTGTCCTATACGGGCACTAGCGCATCGGCAACTATCAGCATTTTCTTTGACACTGCAACCGATCAATACCGATGCCAGGTGGTTGAGGCCACCAACGTGTTGGTCGATCAAGCGTTAGGGCTTGGCTATGACACGGGTTCACCTTACACCGTTGCGTCTCTGGTAACGGTCATTGACGCGCTTGCGAACTTTACTTGCACGGCAACCGGAGACACATCGACTCCTGCGGCTTTTCTTAAGATCGTTAGAGACTTTGATCTGTCTTCCTCGGGGGGCGCTGCGGCGATTATTGCTGGATACTGGGAGGCAGTGAACTGCCCGACCACTAATCCGTTGGCGGGATCTAATACAAACCGTAACAGCTCGGCCTGGGAGAACGTTTCAACAACACAGATTCAAAACTGTGTGTTCTTTGCAAACGGATACGACAACGTATTAAAATACGATGGTCAGACCCTATACCGCGCGGGCCTCCCTGAGGTTGGTTCGGTCAGTGCCGCTCTTGGGGGGGCAGGCGCAATCACTGGATCGAACTATCTCTACAAGGTCAGATACGTTCAGTTTGATGCGGCAGGAAACCTCATCGAGGGCAACATTAACGCAACGACCAACCTGCTCTCGCCTGCTGCGCAAAGCATCGACGTAACAGTTGCAAACGTTCTTGCAAGCACCGGATTCAATACAAACTGCGCCATTGTCAACGGACTTCAAACCGGTGTGACGACGATCACAGTAGATGCCTTCCACACGATGAAGGTAGGCGATACGGCATACTTCTTTGACGGGGTATCCTCAAGCTATGTAACCCGCACGGTGACCGCAATCGGTGGGACGACGATTACGATCTCGGGTGCTGCCGTAAACGTGGCCGACAACGCGGTGATCTCAAACAATCTTAGGATCGGTATCTATAGGTCAAAGACCTCAGGATCAACGCCCACGATCTGGTACTCGGTAGCCGAGATTCCAAACAACTCTTTTGCGGCTACACAAGTGTACAACGACGACCTGGCTGACGCATCGCTGGGTGCCCAGCTCATCGAGCCTGTCACGGACCGATCGCCTCCGCCCAAGGGAAAGTATATTTCGGTATTTAGAAACCAGGTCATTTTGGCCGGAAATCTGACGTTTCCTAATACGGTGTATTACTCGGACATCGATGGGCCTGAGTACTTCCCAGACGGCATCAATAACTTTGATGTCGACTCTCCTATTGGTGACCAGATCACGGGACTTGCACCAACCAACGAGGCGTTTGCGATCTTTAAGGACAAGTCGATTCAGATTATGTCTGGTGATTTAGCTAACGCGAACTTCCGGGTCGACCAGCTTACGAGCGATCTGGGGTGTATAGCGCATGCCTCTATTCAAGAAGTGCGCGGTCAATTAATGTTCTTATCGGATCGTGGCGTGTACGCGATGGTGGGCGGGCAGTTGCCTCAGCCCGTGGGGGATAAGATTGAGCCGGTCTTTGATATCAACGCAAGCCTTGCGGCGTCGCAACTGCTTAAGCTTAAGAGGGCGGTTGCTTTTAACGATCGAGATAATGAGCGTTATATCCTCTACCTACCGGCTGAGAGTGCGACCTCTGGAAGTGTTCATCCAAACTCAAACAGCGTTCTATACGTTTACGACTACCGCAGACAGGCTTGGCTAAAGTGGACCAATATAAACATGGCCGGTGGAATGACGCTCTACGAGAACGCGCTTCACTTTTCGGAGAGAAGATATTCGTCTTTTGCCGGAGCAGTGGTCTCGTATTTGTACCGGGTACATAACCTTAACGACGCGTACGACTACCAGGACGACAGTTCTTTTATTGACTTTGAGTACTCATCGACTTGGGAGGCTTTAAACGAGCCCTCGGTGCTGAAGCGGTTTTTAAGAATACGTATCTTTTCGCTTGAAGAATTAGTAAACAACGACCTGTTTTTGGACGTAAGAACTGAGATCAACTACATCAAGGACGCGACTCACGCGCAGTTTAATTTTCAGTTCACCGGAGGTGGCTATGGTATCGCTTCTTACGATGATACAACGCCTTATGGCGACCCTGCTGAGTCGGTAGGCAAGCACCGATTAGGCCAGGGCCGGGTCCGATCTCTTCGGATGCGCTTTTTAAATCAGCGCGAGCAAGAGAATGTGAACATCACGGGCTGGGAGCTTGAAATTGCCAATCCGTTTAGGCCAGGGTTTAAACAGTGAAGTTCGCATCGTTTAAAGAGTTTAGACAGGCCGTGGCCAATACCCTTGAAGATGTGGTGGCTTATTTAAACACCGATCACACCAAGATGATTAGAGAGCTAAACGTGGGGCTCTCAAAGATGAGCCTGGTGGATAACTTTGACAGCTTTGTGACGACTGAGACGATTCCTGCTGGCACCGAGGTACAGATTAGAAACGGGCTAAGAAACGGACAGGTGCCGACCTACCGGATTATCTTGCGTGGGGATGCTGGGTCGGTGGACGTGGTTGATGGGGATACTGCATGGAACACGAACTTTGTGAGCCTAAAGAACGTGGGAGCAAGTCCCGCCACAGTGACGGTCCTATTCCTTCGATAGGTTTTAGGGACTACACCCAAGAGGACTACAAGGCCCTGGTGCCTTTGATGTGGGAGTACTGGTTTGTAGTAAACCAGGAGGACCACTCGGAGTGGACGGACCTTGAGCTAGCCCCCGGTATTGTCGCGCCGTATCAGAAGGTCGAGATCGACATCATTGGTCAATTACATAAGGGTGTAAAGATCCGGATGGCGTTTCATGAGGACCGAGCGGTGGGCTTCATGATGTACAACGATTTGTGGGACTGTGTTCTGATAGTACACGCCATGTATGTGTATCCTGAGAGGCAGTTGCGAGGGGTGGGCAAGGGGTTAATCTGGTCGATGGGGGACATCAAAAAGGTGCTCTTCAGAACCAGAAAGAAGAATCCACCGCTTCGATTTTTATCAGTTATGGGGCATGATAGAATCATCTCAGAAGACGATGATCATATAGTCCGTGAAATGGACTGGCAGGCCCCCAAGGCACCAGACAACAAAGAGGTGAACTAATGGGTGGCGCAGACAATAACAAAATCAGAGCAGAGCAGGCCATGCGCGAACAGGCGCTTAGGCAGCAAGCCGAGCAGTCACGTAAGGCTGACATGGCTGCGGGCCGTCAAAGAGGCGAGGAGCTGTTCGGCGGCAACGCGCTTGGCAAGATTGAGGGTAGGCGAGCCGCAGAGGTTGCTGACCTTATCAATATGCGAAAGCAGCAGCTTGGGGGTCTTTCCCAGGAAGAGCAGAACGCGTTTCGCTCTCAGGCATTGGGTGGGATTCAGCAATCGCAACAGGACCAACAACGCCAGCTTATGGCTAGGCTTGGGGCTAGTGGATTAAGGGGAGGGGCTGCTTCTGCGCAACAGGCTAATCTTGCGAGAGAGGCCATGCGGCAGCAGGCTCAGGCGGAACAAAACTTGTTTACACAGAACGTAGATAGACGCCGTCAGGCTTTGGATGCGTTTGAGAGTTCGCTGGGGAAGGCGCGACAAGAGGAGCTTGGGTTACTTGCAAAAGAAAAGGTTGGGGTTCTTCAAACGGAGCTTGGTCAGGCTGGGCTTGGTTCACAGGAGCGTGGAGCTGCTTTGTCTCAGGCTGCTGCTGAGGCCGCTGCTAAGCGTTCTGAATCTAAGAAATAGGGGTGTCACATGGATAAAGCAGACTTCATCAGACGGCTTCAACTCGGATTTAACAACGCGACGGCCGCTCCCAAGAAAACGCTTGAGCAGCTCAAAAAAGAGCAAGAAGAGCAAGAGCGCAAAGAAAACGAAAAGAACAAGGCGGAGTAACAAATGGCCGCACCATCCTACAGCGACGTAAACAAGAAGCTTCAAGAGAAGATGGCAGCAATGCCTGCGCCGGCAGCACCCGAGGCTCCCGTTGCGGCTCCTGTTGAGGCTGCTCCAGCAGCTCCTGCCTCAGAAGAGGGGCCGTCTACTATCGAGCAGATTGGTGGGGGGCTTGCAAGCGCCTTCTTGAAGCTTCTTCCGCAGGGGGCAGCGCTAGCAACCGGTGGTGCTTCTGCGCTTGAGAAGCAGCGTGCTCTTGAGAAGGAAGCGGCAGACAGGGCCGAGAGAGAAGGAAAGGCCGCACGGGAGATGGCCCAAAAGATTGCTGAAAAGGAAGCTGAGCAAGGGTGGAAAACTTTAGAGTTTAAATTAAAAGGACAAGAAAAAAAGTTTAACAAAGAGTCCGAGCTACGCAAAGAATTCACTAACAACCAAGTTGTTAAAGACACGATGCTTGCTTCGTCCGGGTTTCAAAAGATACAGCGTGCTGTTTCAGACAAACCTTCAGCCGCCAACGATTTGTCTATTGTGTACGGATTTATGAAGGTTCTTGAGCCCGGAAACGCAGTAAAGGAAGGCGAATTCGCTAACGTAGACAACGCACGAGGCGTGCCTGAACAGGTCAGAGGGCTATACAACAGGCTTATCACAGGCGAGCGACTTCCCGAAAGTCAGCGTCAAGAGCTGTTAAGGGCGGCGGCAAACGCATATGCAGGGCAGCTTCAGGTGTATGAGCCATTTGCAAAACGATACCAAGAACTGGGAGACAAAGAGGGCCTGGATACCGAGAACATTGTAAGTTCTTTTGGTCTGCCAACATATAAACAAGTGTCGGTTTCGCGAGATAAAAACACCCTTACTGGAGATTTAGCCAAGACTCGAGTGCCAGAGGGGTTTGATATTGAATCGGCCATGGCGTCTCCCGAAACCCCCGCTAGAACCCTTCTCATCAAAGGGAAGCTACATCAAAAAAACTCAAGCGGTAGATGGGTGCCGGTGAATTAGTATGGCTACCAAAAATGGTTACTCTGATGCTGAGGTCGAGGCGCTTCAAAAGACGGGCGAAGCTGTTCCGGTTGAGCCAAAAGATGGTTACTCAGACGACGAAGTAGCCTCGCTTTTGAAAGAAGGCCAGGCTTCAGAGGTGGCTCCGCCAACTGTTGCGGACCAAATCGAGACCGCTGTTCGATCTACCGCTGAGGGATTTACGCCTTTTGGGGTGTCCGAACCTGCGGTGTCTGGGGCCATTGCCATAAAGAACGTGATTAAACAGGCGGTTGAACAAGGAACACTAGATCCGGTCACTGCCGAGAATTTCTGGTCGAACTATAACGCTGACGTTCAGCAAAGACTCGTTCAGAAAGAGCAGAACCCGGCCCTCGATATCGGTGGGCAGGTCTTGGGCGCGCTCGCTCCTGCGGTGCTTACGGGCGGGGCTAGTCTTGGCATAAAGGCCGCGTCGGGTTTAGCCAAGGGCGCGTCCGCTCTTGATGTGGGGTCCAAGGTGGCTGCGGGTACTGGCAAGCTGCTCGCCAAGCCTCTAGCAAACGCTGCGGCACAGATGGCCGAGGGCAGTGTGGCTAAGGGAGCAACCAAGCTTGCTGCTAATGCCGCTGAGGCTGCGGCCGGTGCCGTGGCTCAGGAAGCAGGAAGGCAAGGCGTTCTTAAATCCACTGGTTTTATGAAGCCTGGCGAAGGCTCAGACTTAGACGATGTCGCCGTAATGGGTGCAGCTATCCCGGTAGTCGGAGCGGGTGTAGGTGCTTTGGCCAGAGCCGCGAAGGTCGCAGGAAAAGGCGCGATGAAGGTCGCCCTTGGGGTTCAGGAAGAAGAAATCCAGAACTACATGAACAATTACGAGAAGCTTCAAACTTCTCGCGTCAAAGAAGAAATTGAGGCGGCACTAAGCGACAACTTGGCGACGATTAAAAAGGTGTCGCAAGACAAACAGGTTAAGCTCACCGACGATATCCTAGATAACCTTGATATCTTAAGAACCCGAGTCTCTAAGGGATCTTCTGAGTCGTTTGATATTCTCGGAGCATCAAACGAGATCCTTCCAACAAAGCCGATTGCCGATGCCATTCGGCGTCAAAAGAATTTGTTTTATGTAACCGGCACAAAAACCTTTGGTCCAGAAGATGCCGCTGCCGTGGATAAAATAGAGATGTTGGCTCGTGAAGCCGAGGCGCTTGGACCGGAAGTAGAGGCAAAGGCCGTAAAGAAAATTATTCAAAAGGTCCAAGAGCAAGGGGACTATTCGATCCCGCCCGGTCAGCGCGATACTCCAATGAGTAAGGCTATGAAGGCCGCCAGAAGAGAGATCGACCAAGATTTAAAGGCAAGAATCCCAGAATACGCTCAGAAGATGGAAGAAGTCTCAGGACTTACCTCCGCACTAGAGAAAGCCTCGGATGCCTTAAATAGCGAAAGCAAAGCCATGGGTGCGGTGAAAGCCGTGGTCTCAGGAAAAAACCCGCTTAAGGAGCGGGCCTTGAGAGATTTTGCCCAGGTTCAACCGCTTGAGATTGAGCAGGTAAAGCAGGCCGCTGACATGGCAAACGAGCTAAACCTTCTGAATGAGGCCAACATTGGGGATAAGCTAAACCTCTTTGTTCGAGGATCAAACGACCCCAAAATTAGAGAGCAGATCGAGAAGCTTGCGAACCTTACCGATAGCGAGATGCTTCAGGAGCTTCAGGCGCTAAAGGCGCATGAGGCTTTCAATAAGACATTCATTCGCGGCTCTCGAAACGTTAACGGATGGACGGTGGTGGGGCTATCCGCTGCTAGGCTTGCCGCCAAGGGGGCCGCTGGTGCGATCGCGGGTTCTCAGTTATCGGAAGACGGGGCAGCTATTGGAGCTGTGTGGGGCGCTACGGTTGATATGTTTGGTCCTAGGATGGCGCGGGCGATCTTAAAGGGTATCATGCAAGTCAAAGGCATCCCAACGGTTGCCAAGATTCGGGCTCTCGATATCCCGGAAGACGCAAAGCGTATCTTGATTCAAGACTTAGCTAGAGCCCTGCGACCGGTTGTGACCAAAGACAAGTCAGAGGAAAAATCCCTTAATTCTTTTTACGCACCAGAGCAAAGCAGGCCGATTATTGCCTCTGAAATACGTCGAGCGGCTGGACTAGCGCCTGAGCAAAAGGCAGAGATGATCAACACGCTAAACACCACGGGTAAGGTCGTAGACTTTGACAAGGTGGTCTTTGCAAACGAGGACACGAGACCTAAACAGCCCTCGCTTGTGAAAGATAAGAACAAAAAGCCTTCGGTGCCTGCTGACTCCGTAGAGCAATACTTTGAGTATAAAAAGAGGATGCCGTATTGAACTCGCTTCTCTTACAGGTTCAGAAACTGTTGTTTATTCCCTACAAGTGGGGGGGCAATAGTCCTATTGAGGGGTTAGATTGTTCTGGGCTTGTTTGTGAGCTTATGCGTTCGGTGGGAGAGATACCATTTCGAGCGGACATGAGTGCTCAGCAATTGTTTGATCACTTTGCTGCCGGGCGAGGCGAGTTTAACCGACAGGGACTAGGGTCTCTCGTGTGGTTTGGGGATTCGGTTACAAAGATTACGCACGTGGCCATGATGATCGACAACTATCAGATGGTTGAGGCCGGCGGGGGCTCTTCACAAATCTTAACCCGGGAAGATGCTTCAAAAGCAGGTGCAATGGTTAGGATACGTTTACTGGACAGCCGCTCCGACAGGGTAGCTGTAATTAAGCCCTACTATCGCAGAATAGGGATGGTCTGATAAGCTAGGTAACCAACAGGGGGTTTACATGGATCTACAAATGATTTTGGATTGGCTTGTTCAGAAGGTTCCGGTGTTGCCGGCTATTCTGGCTGGTATCGGCTCGCTTGTTGTTGCGATGACGGCTTTTGTGGCCGCCACACCCAACCAAGACGACGACGCTTTCTTGGCAAAGGTGAAAGCGATTCCTGTGCTGGGCTCGGTCATTGAGTTCTTGGAGCGGTTTAGCGTAATCGTTCGCAAGCCTCCGCAGGCCTAGATGCTTACAAGTATTTTAAACGCCCTGGGGTTTTTAAAAGAACTCTGGGGCGTCATTAAACAGGCGATAGCGGCTTATCGACAAGCTCGTAAAGAGGGCTGGGTCCAGGACCACGAAGCGGTAACGGCCGCAATACGTGACGCCAAGACGGATGGAGAGAGACGTGCGCTTGCGAAAAGGCTTGCTGATCTCGTTCGTAGTACTCCTTAGTGCGTGCGGAAAGCCGCCTAAGGGTCCTGTCGGGCTAGTTGGGGATGAGGGCTGTATCATCCACGACGCCTCACGTCCTGAGGGCAAGCAGGACTTTACTCTTTCTTTTGCTGAGTGTGCCAAAGGCTATATAGCAACCACGCCTGATTACGATCGTATTTTAAGACAAGCCTATGTTGATTGCTCCAAGCCGCCTATTGGACCGATGTGCATCATGGGTGAAGGTGCGGTGTTCTGCAACGATGAGCGGCCTATGGATCGATCCAACGTGTGTTTTGATAAGGTCGTTACAGATGGGGTATGTGGTTTAAGTTTTAAAGAAGCGCTGAACTATGTTGTGACGTCGTCCGAATTCTTTAGGGTCCTGCGGGACTGGTACCGGAGGCGATGTGAGTGAGGCGATACTCAATATTGGTCTTGGTCTAGTAGTCATTCCGTGGTGCATCTGGGTGACGGTGAGTCTCTTTAATCAATTTAAATCGCTTGCGATGCTTGAGCAGCAACTAGCGGCACACAAACAAGAGTTATCTTTAAACCGAGAGATTTTACAGATACTAAGGTCCAAGCGTGTGCAATGAGCCGGTCTCGCTATACTTTGAGGTGCCCCCGGTAGCAAAGCAGAGGGCCAGGGTGGCCCGAGGTAGGGCATACACTCCAAAGAAGACGTCTGACTTTGAGGCCAACATCAAGCGGCTTGCTATGCATCAATGGAACCGCCCGGTGCTGCTAGGGCCGGTAAAAGCGTCCATATACTTTATTCTGCCGCGCCCAAAGTCACGCAAGACCGGAGTGTGGGTGTCGGTAAGGCCCGACCTAGACAACTACATAAAGTCGGTTTTAGACGCTTTAAACGGCATTACTTGGGAGGATGACGCCCAGGTGTGCATGCTACACGCCGAGAAGCAGTACGCCGATAGTATGACTAGCCCTAGAATCGTGGTGATGGTCTCAAGCCTTACCACCCCAAGTATGGCCACGCCCAGTTAACGATAGCCTGGCCACCGCCCCACCATCCACGCATGTCAGAGGCTCCTACAGACATCAGTGCGTTGTTCCATGTGGTGTTTACGGGCTCTCTGTACTGCTTAATCCATCGCATGATGATTCGGTCGGTCTCGCTGCCTACGGGGTCAAGCTGCCCTAGGATATGCAGAGCCAGGTAGCCCGCCTGCCAGTTAAGCGCCCCGCAACAAAGCATGTAAGAGATCTTGCGTTTATCGCTCTCAGAATATGCTGAGACGGGTTTAGAAGCAGGCGAAGGATCCGTCTGCCAGGCACCGTCCCAGAAAGCGTTGTAGTTCACCGTATGAGACGGGATGTAGTAGTTCGTCCCCCATTCTAGGTGGAACTGCTCGCCGAACTTCTTGTTGGCCTGAGTCAGTGGGCCTTTCTGCTTGAAACGGTCATCGCCAGTTAAGTAACCAAGCCACTTGACCATAGCAAGATGAGGCCCTGAGTTATGGCCTCCGTTTGCGGTATAAACTACCCCCCCTAAGTGAGCAGCGGCGGCGTCAATGGCGTCCTGAGCAAGAGTCACCATGATCACAAGCCTGTGCTCGAATGGGATGTTCATAAGGCTTACGAGCATTCTCTCGCCTTGTCTGGCGGCCCTGTAGTTGCCGTAGGCCATCTTCTTGTCTTCTGGGATGTGGCCTCTAACGCCCCAGTTATCCCAAGCCTGCATGCCTAAAGAGCCTGAATAGTAGTTTGTGAGATCTGGGCTCAGTCCTGGGTAGGGCTCAAACGAAGGAAGTGTTGGGAGAATGCGGTAGAAGTCCTCAAGCTTATAGGCCAAAGACTTGTCACCAAAAGCAGGCCTTCTAAAGAGTGTAGTGACGTTCACAAACGGGTTAGCCCCGCACACACGCTCTTCGGTGTCTGCCGTAATCACAGAGGTCTTGATAATAGGTTGACCTGCCGTCTGTCCGTCAAAGTAAGTGGATGGCGGATAATCAATGGGTTTGCTGTGAGCGACTACCATGGCGTCTCCCACTTGCGAGAACGTTCTAGGCAAAGACGCTGGAGGAAGTAGCTGCTCTGTGGCCCGGGAGTCAAAGCCTTGACCTTGTGCAGGAACAGGAATGTTAAACATCCTGCCGTTACGTGTGACGCCTCCCGTGGTGTCGACATCGGGTGCAACTGAGGTCAGGGTAAACCCAACCCTACAGATTGGTTCACCGAGAATCGACTTCACGCACACGGTGGGTGAGGCAAAGCGAAAGGTTGTGCCTGAGTGCTCGATCTGAGTCACAGGAGCAGGACACGATCCCGCAAGCATCATGCGAGCGACCTTGGGGGCAGCGAGATCTTTAAGAAGCTGTGCAAACTGGCTTACGACTTTCTTGACCGGAGCCGTGTGAGGGGTATCTTTCGGGGGGGTTATGACCATTCCGTCTTGATGAATGGGTTTTGGAGCGGTCGAGCACGAAGCCAAAAGCGTTGCAATCAGAGCAATCTTTTTCATAAGTCCCTCAAGCCTAACTAAATAAACAGCGGGATGATATCCCCTTCTTCATCCGTCCATTCCATGCATGACTACCCTAGTCAAAGTGTCTCCATTTTCCGAGTACAAACTCCCATCCCATGGCTTCTAACCACGCACGCGCTTTGGGGTACTTTTTAGAAAAAGAGACAAGCCCGATCTGTTCGCACTCGACGTGAAGCGAATGCGTAAGAGGCATCAGGTTCCAGCGGTCGTCAGAACCTCCGGCGCCACGAGACCTAACGTGATGCAGGTCAGCGCCAAACTTTCCTGTGATGATGCATTGATATTCTGGACCGCAATAGCGCACGAAAGAGAAGGGAAACCGCCAACTTATTTAAGGCTGGCGGTACAAACTAGCACTTCTTTGCTTTTTCTTTTTCTTTGCTTTCTTAGCCATTTGTATTCCCTCCTTCAGTCAGAGGATAGCCTTGAACCCGATTTCATCAAGTATTTTTAGGAGCTGTTTTTCTTTTTCCGTTTGAAGCTTTGGCTCTATCTGTCCCACGGTATCAAGGACAAGCCCGCACACGATCGTCAACGCTTCGTGTGTATCAACAAGCTTTTGCCTGAGAAAATCAAGGTCCGCTTGTGCGGCGACAAGATTCTCATGCGCGGCTTTAAGCTCGCCCAGTGTGACGGGCTTATCGCCTTGCTTGAAGGTGAAGGTCATATCCTCGGGCTGACAGTTATTCACTCCCAAGACCTCCATCGGTCGGCGTTAGAAAAGTATCCGCTAGCAGGATTGATCGACGCTTCAACCTGGGGCTTGACCACGTTTAGAATAAACTGGCAGTTGGCCCCGACCACCGGATCGTTTTGATACTTCTGTGCAAGCATGATCCAGCCAGCCCACCATTCAATCCCAATGCCCCCAAAGATGCCTCCAAAAGGCTCGGGCAAAGCAAAGTATGTCTTAGGCGTTCCGTCTTGTGCGAAGTACTTATCAACGTACATGAGGTAACGAAGGTCTGGGCTTACGCCTGGAAACTGAGACCGGGTCCATTCCCATTCCATGTGAAAGCCGGTCTGCCAAGCCAAGGCTACTGTGTTTCCTGGATAAGGAGCACACCACGCGCCGTTATTGATGCGCAGGTCACAGGAGGTAAACGGAGCGACCGCGGGCACGTTGTACTGGTTGATATTTGCGGTCACTTCGTTGTCAAACACGCCTGCCTTAGTCATGACGGCTTGCATGCCAACTTGACCTTCTGCGGTGTGATAGAAAAGCTCACACATGGCGTATTGATCTTTCATGGCCCGGGCACAGCGCTCGGCTTCCGTGTTGTTGGCCCACTTGGTGAAGTAGTTCCAATAGTTCACAGACACCGTGGAGTGACAGAGATCGGCAAGGTACCAGTCACCGGTTAACTCATAGACCGCACGCAGACTGTTGTTTGAGGTGTGCTGGTTGTCCTGTCCGTTCCAGCCGCCAAAGTCACCGGCATTAAGCGCGCCTCTAGCTTGCCACACAGGATACTCAGGGTTCCAAGTAGGATGCCAGTGAGGTCTGCCCGACCAGAAAAACAGGTTGATGTAGTTAGTAAGTGAGCAGTACTCAAGGCCGTTTGGTCCATTCTCCCAGAAGTGGGAAGGACGATACGACTCACGATACACGCCTACAAAGTGCCTATTAAACAAGGTCATGGAATAGCTTTGCAGACACTTGGTCATGACGTGGCCTGAGCCAAAGTCGGGCTGATCGCCTGTGGCGCCAGGGTTTTTATTAATCCCAAAGAGGTCCTGCCTGGGGGAGGCAAACAGGGGAGCCGCGTTCTCGGCTGTCACTTGGTTGAACACGTTTACAATCTCGCTATCAGCAAAGCGCTTTGGCGGTAGCGGAAAGTGCGTCAGAAGGGCCTTTGATGCTTGGTGTTCCTCGTAGGTTTGAAGACCTGTAATTTCGCATTTCGCAAGCGCTTGAATCGTGTCTAGGAACACGGTGTCGTTTGTGGTTGCAACAAAGTACCGAAACGCCATCTGTTGGCCATCGGCAAGAAACGTCGACATGCCTTGATAGCTGTCGGCGTTTTGCAAAGCGCCTGTGCCCGAGTGAAGCAGCTGAACGTTGTTAACTGCAATGCCTCCAGCAACGGGGCGCTCAAGGGTGTCGTTACCGATTACGACGGTAAGCTTAAGAACGGGGCTTAGCGTTTCGATCTCGGCGTACACGGTGCACGAAAGGGCGTGTGACTGTGCCGGGATAGTGGTCGTCACGAAGTGAGTTCTAAAGCGCATGGCGATGCTGCCTGCGGTCAAGGACAGGGTCTTTGCGGTTCCGACGAAGGGGTTAGCTACCAGGGTCTGGCTGCCCACAGTACAGCGAACCTGAAAGTTTACTAAGTGGCCTTGGTTTAAAAAGTTCTCAAATTCTGGGTGAAATTGAAACTCAGTGAGATCCGGGGTCTTGGTGTTTGCGTGGAACATGTTGGCCTGTCCTGCTTCCAAGTACACGGGGTGTTTGATCTGAAGAAGTGCTACGCTGCCGTCAAGCCAGCGCTTGATGACTCGGGTGGTCGAGGGAAGCCCAATGATGCCGTAGTTAGCAGAGTTGGCCTCAAGCATCTCGCCTTGGGCAAAGCTTACGGAGGAGTTGACCCAGGCAAACATTTGTTTGTTGGTGGGGTTACTGACCACAATTGAGCGTGCCAGAGATGCGGCATGGGACTTCGTTGTGGGTGTGGCTGCCATCTCAAGCTTCGTGGTTCCGGCCGATGCGGTAAGTGATTTAAGATCCATGTGTCCCCTCCAAGGTTTGGGTCAATGGTTACGGGCAGCCACAGGGTCTGTCAAAGTCAAAAAGGGATGTCCGTATCGAAATCTGACACCTGCGGAATTACGGGGCTTGTGCCGGCAGACTGAACGCTTACCCGGTCGGCCTGTACAGAAAGCTCGTACTTGCCAGTCGTCTCGTTTTTACGAGAGGAGAGCGACCCCTGAACCTCGCAACGGGACCCGGCTTGTGCCACTTTAACGGACTCGGCTGCTTTTCCAAAGCACAACACTGGGACATACACGGTCGACGTATACTTGCCATTGACCGTCACGTTTTTGACGCTGAACTTAGAAAAGAACTTACCCGTCTTGGTCGCAAACTCTTTTGCGTCGTCTGCAAGCTCACCTGTGATCACTACCAGATTCATTGCGTGTCCTTTGTGGTTTGGGCCATGTTGTCTAGCACGGATTGATAATCGCCAAACGTCGTGTCGTTGCACCGCACCTCCAGGTCGGTGTTAAAACAGTCATCCATTATTCGTCCAAAACGCATCACCTCGGAGGATATTCTGCCTTCAAGGGCGGACAAGCGCTCAAGTGTAGGCCACAAAACATCGTGCACGATTTGGCGAAGCTCGTCGTAAGCCGCCCTAAACGATTCCTGATCCGTGTCGTAGCGCCAATTCAGAAGATCAACGATTTCCTCTCGAGTTTCCTTAGGCAAAGAAAGCAGTTGGTCACTAACGCCGTCTATCTGATTTAAGCGGTCGATATGATGCGGTAGCGCCTCAAAAAAATCCTGCATGCGACGATCTATGGCGGCCATGTGCTCGGCCAGGGTCTTGGGGACACGCGGTTCGATGGTCTCAACGATACTCATGGGGCATGACTCCTTTGTTCCAAAAATCTCTCTAACAGGTCCTGTAGCTCTGGCAAGGTCGTATTGCCAGGCAGTCCTGCGGCCTTGTCTTGTCGGTTAACCTCATCAAGCAACTCTTGTGTAACACGCAAGTACACGGACGTCTCGGCTGAGTTAGGGACATTGTGAGCGGCCTTAAGTTTGCGAAGCTCCGTGACAGCGGACATGAGCGTGGTCATGTAGTCACTCACCCGAGATCTCCTTCGCTCGCTTGAGGGCGCTTTCGGCTTCGTGATTCAAATCGACATAACCGCAATCGATGCACTCTACTATTGAGTAGTACTGAATAGTCTGTTCATACAAATCCAGAACCGCGAAGATCGTGGGGAGTGCGTTGCGAAGTTCGGCAACAAAAACGGCATCCGCGGTGTTGCTAAACCCGGACTGTTCATATTCTATCGTGGAGCGAATAATTGCATCCTTAGTCTCGGATCGCCTAATACCGTCTTGATATTCAAGACCATATTCACCGTAATGCTCCCACGGTCCGGGCGTCGCTTTCTTTTCAAGTTCGCGCAGCTTCGCAAACAGTGGCTTGGTCATTGCGTTGCCCCACAGTTCCAGCAACGATCCTTATCGACACAGTCTTCGTCGGCTGTGATCGTAATTGGCGCTGCACATTTCATGCACATCCAAGACTTGAGAATAGCCGGAGTTTCTCCTTCGCCGTCTATCACTCCGCCTCCCGCCATTCCGCCACGAGTCGCGTGCCGCAGTCTTTGCACACGGCTTCATGGAAAGCGGTGCCGTACTTATCACACAGATACTGTGGGACGTGACCAATGCACCTCTCCCGTTTAATCTCCTCCACGCCCCAAAGCCGGGCGTGGTGTCTCTGAGTTCGATCGCGTTCATAGGTTGTCCATATTTGAGGACACGTTGGTGTATCGCCATCACCAAACACTTCCGGCAGCGTCTTTACGTGTTCGTCCAGGAGTTTGTTGGTCTGGTGGGCCATCTCCTCGGGATGGAACGCCTCACAGCACGTGAGGTATGTAAAATGCTCGGGCTTAAAACGAAAGCTCACGGCTTAGCTCCTCCCAACGGGCTACGAGCGGCGTGCGGCACAAGCCGCATCGTCCCACTCCAAGCGGCGCTTTGGGGTTATATTCGACGATTGTGTGCTCACACTTCTTCTGTTTAAGCTCCTCCACAACCCACAGCCTGGCTCGTTTAATTCCTCCCCGCATCTGATCGATACGATCCAGCTCGCTCTGCCAAATCATCTCTCCGAGCCGCATGACCCCCAACACCTCCGGCAGCGTACTCACGTGTTCATCGAGGATGCGATTAGCAGCCGAAGCGGCCAAACTAGCAACCAGTGCGTCGGCACCGGCCTTGGAAAAATCCTCAGGCTTAAAACGAAAGCTCACGGCTTAGACCCAAGATTACTCATTGCAACCCTAAACGGCTGTGATTTACTAAGTAACGCCACGGTTTCTTGATCGGCAAGAGACAGCTTGCGGAAGTCGGTAGTGCCGAATCGAGCATTTAAGTATTCACGCTTCTGGTCGGCCGTCCACTGAATGAGGCCTGTGATCGGGCCTTCTTGCGCCTTCAGTACTTCCGCACTGGCTTTCCGGTCCGCGGGCTCAGGCGAGGCTGCATTAGGCTTGATTCCTGCCTGTAGCGGAGAATCAACGAGACGACTTCCTTCGTCAAGCTCATGGGCAAACTGTGTGCCGTAACCACATAGAGCAAGAGCGCGTCCAATGGCTGAAGTTTCGGCCTTTTCCATTGCGTCTCCGAAGTGTGCATAGTCTTCCCTCTTGTGTGCGGTCGCAAGCAAGCGACCTTCGTGGTTACGGATCTCGGCTCGAAAGATGACGTATTGGTCGTTGGCCTCAACCCGAGAAGTTTCAATTGCCCAGTCTGGATGCTCCTCCCTAAACCACTGAACCCGGTGTGGAACCAGGATGTAGTCTTTGCCCTTGATGTTGGCGAACGGCAGTTCAAGTCCCGACTTGGTTTTAAAAAACTTCATGTCAGCTCATTTCTGAACGCGCACCCCTCAAGCGGGATGGAAAGGGGAATATCGTGGGTACACGCTTGATTCGTACAGACACCAAGCGGCTTCAGGGGCACGCGCTCGCTGTGAGTTCTAATCGACAAGCCGCGTCAGAGTAAACAAAACAAGTATTAATAGTATTTAATAATTGGGCCATGAGATTATTTCACCTGGGTGCCCCTCCTTGCCTGCCTGACTCACGGAGGAGTTAGGTGGGCTATCCACGCCTTACCCGTCTGCGGATCCCTTCCAGGACATTTGAAAAATGGACCGGCTCGTTCTTTGTTAAGTGGTTATTGTTAAGAGGGGTATTGTTAGGGTGACCAATAGTCACCCCGGGGGGTGACTGTGGTGCGGGGGAGGGGTGACTGGTAGTCGCCCCCCCACCAGAGTTATCCACACGAAAGTCCGAGTTATCCACCAGCCAGTAAGGCACATAAACGCTGCTTTGGCCGACCCTAAAGTGGGTGACAAGTATGTTCTTCTTGCTCAGTGAGCGCAGTTTTCGTTGGACGTGGCGTGCGCTAAGCCCACAGAGGCGGGCGATCGTATCGACCGACGGAAACGCGTTAGGGGAGAACTTTGCAACAACCACGAGTACAAGTTTTTCAAACCCGTCTAACTTGTCGCTCTCCAAAACCTCGTTAGGGATTGCCGTGAATCCCTCGTGTTTTATGTACCGAAACTTCTTGGCCACACAAACCTCTCCCCGCCAAAACCGCGCGGCATTCCAAAAATCAAGTTGCAAGGAAAGCAAGGAGAGATAGACTGCACCCGACTTTCACTTTGGCGAGAAGAGTTACCCACGCCCCCGACGGACTGTAAAGCCCGAAAGGGGCGTTGGCGTATTGGGGTACCGTCCTTTCACACCTCTTCGGCAACAATTGCGCCGATAATCTGGTTTTTCTTTGCTGCACTTAACGACTTACAAGCAATGACTTGCTGCACAAGCTTGGTCACCTCAGCCGGAGCACACCGATCCTCGCCCTTTAGCCACAAATAAATCGTCGAGGTCGATAGAGGCTTTCCACTAGCCGACACGTAGCCCTGCTCTTTCAACGTCAGGTAGATCTTGCGAATCGACATACCTTCGGCTCGCAGTTGTTTAATCAGTTCCAAGGTTGGTTGTTTCATAAAAATGCCTCAATGTTTAAACAGGGGGGCCGTTGTGCTGAACACCCGCGCAATGATCTCGGGGGGCAACAACCCACGGCGCACGGCCCTCAATCGTCCTCCACGGGGCGGTTGTTCTCCCACCAATTCAAGTGATCCTCTTCGATGATCTCTTGCTCTTTTCTTGCCTTGTACAAGTCGGAGGCTTGATCAAGCATCTCGCCGTACTGCTCGTAGGTCGGAAGAAGCTTTAGCCCTCTCTTTTCGGCCGTGGCCTCATCCTTCGGATAGACAAGCGTGCTTGTACAAACACAGTTCCACATCCAAAACAAACCGTGCTCTTTTAGGTCCCACTCTTTTGGGTTGGCAGGGATATGTTTGTACTCAACCCCGCATGCACACTTTTTCATAAACAACTCCTACAAATCAGGTTTAGAAACACCAGGAACAAGACACCCAGGAGGGCTCGAACCATCCAGGCCCAAGCCTGGTGGTATCGAGACCGTCCTATCCTCGGGTACTTCACTGGCGACATTTGGCCCTACAAGCCGAAAGGTTGTCGGCAACGCGGCGGCAGTAATCCTCACAGTCCCTAAGCAACCCATAGTCCACTGGTTGAGGGTCAACGTAAGGCGCAACATACCCAGGCTGAAAGCCCACAGGCTGCGTCACGGTCTGCCCTCGAGGAGCGGCAGCAGTCTCGATAAGACCGTTGATTTGGCTTGCTGTAATAGCGTCCTGAGCCTCCATAGCGCTGACACAGGCATTAAGCGATCCATAGCGCTGCCACTCAAACTTAGTCCTGGCCTTAAGCTGCGCTCGGAACTGCTTCTCAGAGAGCTTGGATTCTTTCATCGCAGCCTGAAGGCGCACCTCTGAGCCAACAGGGTCATCAAGGTCAATCCCGTAAGGGTTGGCAGTGATCTCAGAGCACCGCTCATAGGCAGTGGCGCAAGCACCAAGGGACAGGGCAACAAGAACAATTGCGTACTTCATAGACTTACCTCCAAGAAACAAACGACCCAAGCATCCAAACGAAACCCATGGCCCACACAAACAGTGAGTCAAGAACACCCACCGCAAGCACCGGGTGAATCATCACCAGGTAGAACCACATCAGTATGGCCACGATTAATTTCATATAAACAGTATACTAAACATATTTGGTCAAGTAAAGGACTATATCTATCTGGACTTATTGAAGAATTGGTATAGCGTTTAAATGAATGGTAGACACTGAGACCAGTCTGTACGAGCAGATCGACTTTCTGCGCGAACGACTTAAACAGGCCGACCAGGAGCTACAAAGGCTCAACTCATACTTGTCCAGCCTACTAGGAGACAAAGATGCACAAGTCCAACGACGAAATAGTAATGGCCCTGTCGAGACTCACCACAACCCTGGACCGTAACGGGGTCACTATCGACACATCCGTCCTAAGCGACATCGTCAATAGAATCATCTACCAGAGAGTCGAAACCCAGCTCGAACAAACCACCACCGACTGGGACCTAAACTCCCTCATCCGTTTAAGAACTGTTTTAAACAGTCCTAAACAAACCGAGGCACCGATTAAACAGACCCGCACTAAAAAGACAGTGCAGTAAACCTATGCGAGTTCGCTGCCTATACGACAAACTAGTGCCGATCTCCGAGCTAAAGCCTCACCCAAAGAATCGTAATAAACACCCCAAGGAACAGATCGAGCGGCTAGCCAAAATCCTAGACTACCAAGGCGTACGCTACCCGGCTAAGGTCTCAAACCTCTCTGGATGTATAACCTCAGGCCACGGAAGGATCGAAGCAGCCAAGCTTAATGGCTGGACCGAGTTTCCAGTAAATTTTCAAGACTACGACGATGAAGCGCAAGAGTACGCGGACGTTCAAGCCGATAACGCTATTGCGTCATGGGCCGAGCTAGACTTTGCCGGCATCAACGCGGACGTAGGCGATCTAGGCCCCGACTTCGACATTGACCTGCTTGGCATTAAAAACTTTGAGATCGACGTGGCCGATAAAGAACCTGGCTGTGACGAAGACGAGGTGCCGGAGAAAGTAGAGCCAAAGACAAAACCAGGGGATCTCTATCAGCTCGGCCCCCATCGACTTCTCTGCGGTGATGCGACGGTTGTCACGGATCTTGAGCGCCTTATGGGCGATCGGAAAGCCGACATGGTGGTTACAGATCCTCCCTACAACGTCGACTATGTTGGGAAGACCAAGGACGCCCTCAAGATCCAGAATGACCGAATGAGCGGCGAGACCTTTTATCAGTTTCTCTACGACGCCTATACGACTCTCCTGCGTCACACGAAGGCAGGTGGAGCGATCTACGTTGCTCACGCCGACATCGAAGGAGCAAACTTCCGCAAGGCACTTGTCGATTCCGGCTGGCTTCTCAAGCAGTGCCTGATCTGGGTAAAACAAACGCTCGTGATGGGAAGACAAGACTACCATTGGCGGCACGAGCCGATCCTCTATGGCTGGGCTCCCGGAGAGTCCCACCAGTGGTTCAGCGACCGGAAACAAACCACGGTGCTAGAGTTCGACAAGCCTTCTCGAAATGAAGACCATCCCACGATGAAACCCGTGGCGCTAGTGGAGTACCTCATCGGAAATTCAAGCCAGAAGGGCGAACTCGTCTTGGATACATTTCTAGGATCCGGCACAACACTTATTGCTTGCGAAAAAACCGGGCGCGTTTGCTATGGGCTCGAGCTCGACCCACGGTATGTTGACGTGATCGTGGCTCGGTGGGAGAAGTACACAGGCAAGAAGGCGGAGTTAATCAATGGGTAGACCACGTAAAGCAATAGACCAGGACCAAGTCCGCAGGCTCGCGATGATTAACTGCTCTTATGCCGAGATAGCCGCAGTCGTGGGCTGTAACGAGTCGACCCTGACGCGCCGTTTTGCACATGTTATTAAAGAGGGTCACGAGCAAGGCAAAAGCTCGCTTAAACGAATGATGTGGGAGGCGTGTCAAAAGGGCAACGTCTCGATGATGATTTTCCTATCCAAACAAATGCTCGGATACTCCGACAAAGTAGAGCAAAAGGTGGACACCCTAATCAATGGAGAGCCGCTTACCAAAGAACGGATCGAAGAAGCGCTACGCAAAGACCCGGCCTCAGGTAGCCAGTCTAGCTAGTGTTCAAGCTAGATACGTAGCGATGATCGAGGGGCTTCACAAAACGTGGGAGCCACACCAAGGTCAGGCGGCGGTCATTCGCGAGCTGTTCCACAACCAAACCAAAGAGATATTTGTTCAGGCTGGACGTAACTGGGGCAAGACGGAGCTTATGTGCTACCTCCTTTGGCGCTACGCGATGAGTCATCCTGGTAGCGAGAACTATTACTTTAGCCCGTTTCAAAGGCAGTCTAGGGAGATCCTGTGGGCGTCTCAAAGACTTCAACGCTTTGGACCGGAGGACTGGGTCGAAGGAAAGCCTAACGACTCAGAAATGCGGGTACGATTTAAAAACGGGTCGTTCATCAAGGTGGACGGATCCGATAACGTAGAGAGCTACCGAGGCGTAAAACCTAGGGGCCTATCCGTATTCGATGAGTTTAAGGACTTTAGGCCCGAGTTCTTTGGCGCTTACGACCCCAACCGAGCGGCGCACGACTCGCCCTTACTTATTATTGGAACCCCCCCGGACAGGGAGTGTCAGTTTCTCACCGTAGGTAAAGACTTTCGAGAGAACACAAATAAGAAGTTTTTTAAGGCGCCCACGTCAGAAAATCCCCACATCTCAAAAGACTGGCTTGAGAAAAAGAAATGCGAACTTATAACGCGGGGCGAGGAAGACGTGTGGCAACGCGAATACCTAGCCGAGTATATTCCTGGGGGGGTGTCTAAAATCTTTCCTATGCTTAGACAATCCTGCGTAAAGCCACAGCAAGATATCCTGTCCACACTGGTGCGAGACCGAAGAAAGCTTCAGTGGTACTGTGTAGCAGACCCCGCCGCTGCCTCGGTCTTTGCTGTACTGTTCCTAGCACTCAACCCCTACTCCAAGCGCTGGTACGTCATCGATGAGATGTATGAGACCGATCAGGCCCGTATGTCTACCCGGGTGATAGGCAAGGCCATTGAAGACAAGATTAACGAGATCTATGCCGACGGCGACTGGTACCGAGTCTATGACGAGGCCGAAACGTGGTGGGCAAACGAAATGCTGGACGCCTTCGGCCAAGCGTGGCATCCCACACAAAAGTCAGCTCATGACAAAGAGGGCGGGCTGTCGCTTATCAAAGACGTGTTAAACGCCGATCTCCTTCAAGTAAGCGACGCCTGCCCCAAACTCTTCTGGGAGATGGACAACTACTACAAAGACAAAAAGGGAAAGATCCCCAAGGCCGACGACCATCTCATCGACACACTGCGGTACGCCATGCACGCAGCTCACTACTCCCTAAACGAAGAGACCGAATACATAGAAGCTAATGACGAACGATTTAGGGGAGCCAAGATCGAAGACGACTTTCCCGAACTATATGATAACGACATAATATGAGCAGATCACAACAGCCCATGATTCCCCTGCAAGGCTTGTTTTCCCTGGTAGCGGATCTAGCCCGCTACAACGGAAAGCCCCTTACGTTTCCACAGGAGTGGAAGAACGATTACCTAGCGGTATTCTTTAAAACCATGGTCGAGAAAGGCTTTGCCGTGTGGCATGAGCCCAAGGAGGAAGAATGTCAGGAGAGTTCTACGCCATCATCGGAATCTACTTCATCCTCGCCGGTCTTGGTGCCGCCCTACTGAAGCTCTGGGTGGAAGTGAAAGCTATGCAGAAGTCCACGCACACTGTTCAGTACGTGGATCCTTTGGCGAAAGCCGAACCTCAAGGTATAACTGAAGACATCAGAAAGCTGATGAATCAAACGGACCTTGAGAACATTGTGTAAACGAAGGGGCAGGGGATGGCATCTGTAACGTTTTTTGAAGACCTAGACAGCACGTATCAAACCGCACAGAACCGCGATCCCATCTGGACCCTGGGACTTGATAACAGCACAAACGAAGAGGCTATCCTTGACTGGCTCAAAGGCGAGCTAGGCTTTCTTGCCGACTACAACTCCGACAGGTTCATGGAGATCAAAAAGAACCTGATGCTTTATAAGAACATCCAGTATCAGCAACAGGAGCTAAACCGTAACCTGGTAGAGCGCCAGGAAGTCCGCTCTGCTGCGATGAACAAGATTACCGTCAACCATTTGGCGGATGTCACCAAGAACAGGGTGGCAAGGCTAGTTAAGTACAAGCCGGGTGTGGCGATCCTTCCAACAAACGATGAGCAAGGCGACAAGGTAGCAGCCAAGATCACAAAGAGCCTGCTCGATCACATCTGGTATACCCAGAACTTTGAGAACCAAGTGGTGCCCGAGATCGCGTTAGCCAAAAGCGTGATGGGCGAAGTGTATCTTTGGGTGAACTGGGACCCTGAGCTTGGAGATAAGCACCCCGATAGCCCGGACAAGGCCAAGAAGGTTCCGCTTATGGACGAAAGCGGAAAGCCCGAGAAAGATGAGATGGGCAGAACCGTCTACCTGCAAGACGAGATCAAGGTAGGCGACGTTAGCTATGAAGTAGTCCTGCCGATGGACGTGCTTATTCATTGTGCTCAGCGCATGAAAGACGCGGAGTATTGCTTTAGGCGTAGGGTCATGCCGACAGCTTTGGCACGAGTGACCTGGCCAAAGGGTGGGCGCGCCATTCAGACCGATGAGACGGCGCGGGTGTTTGACTTCCAAAGCCAAGAACTAAAACGACAGGGCAACATGACTGTTGTCTGGGAATTTTGGCACAAAAAGACTAAGGCTTTGCCTGCAGGACGCAAGATCACGTTTACCAAGGATGGTATCCTAGAAAACATTGAGCACCCCTTTTCGCATGGGGACTTTCCGTTTGAGAGGCTTACCGACCAAGATTACCCAGGTGAGCTGCACGGCGTGTCGTTCTACCGAAACGTCAGGGCACTTCAGGGCGTGTACAACAACCTCACAAACTTCATTGTCAGAAACCAGCACATGGTCTCCCATCCTAAGTGGATGGTGCCCTCTGGTAGCGTAAGGCTCGACTCCCTCGGCAACGACATCACGCTTGTTCAGTACAAAGGGCCTCAGCCTCCTGTGCTTGTGCAGGCCAACTCCACGCCCTCGGATGTGTTTAGCTTTAGAGAACAGGTAAAGAACGAACTAGGACAGCTCTCGGGCGTGTTTCAAGTATCTCGTGGAGAAGTCCCCCCCGGAATCAAGGCCGGTGTGGCGCTACAGTTCTTAAGCGAGCAAGAAAGCGAACGTCACAACGAAGACGTCCTCAAGTTCAACGAATGGATCAAGCAGGTCGCAAGAAAGACGATCGCGGTAGCAGGCGACTACTACGACCCAAGCGACAAGCGGATGATCCGTGTGATTGGTAAAAACAACCAGTGGATGACGGTGTTCTTTGACACGGCAAACCTGTCTAAGTCCTACGATATTAGGATTCAGAACGCCTCGGCGCTTCCTCAAAGCAAGGCCGCCAGGATGCAGACGCTTCTTGATCTTAACCAGCAGTTCCCGGCGCTAGTTACGCCTGAGATGGTGCTAGACATGCTGGACATGGCGCAGAACGATAAGTTTGTGGATCTCACAACTGTCGCGGTGCGTGCGGCCCAGGCAGAAAACGAGATGATGGGCCAGGGGGATGACGTTCAGGTTGAGGAACACGAAGACCACTTCCAGCACTGGGCGAACCATGCGCCAGTGGTGCAGGAGATCTCTTTTAAAACGCAGACGCCGAAGAAGATTCAAGAAAAGTTCAAGCGCCACATCATGGCTCACGAAATGCTCTTGATCGAAAAGGCTAAGACCAACCCTGCGATCATGCAGAAGCTTCAGACGCTCAACAACTTCCCGATGTTCTTTATGCCAGAGGAGCTAGTGGAGAAGGACCCAAGTCCAGAACCCCCGCAGGCAAGCCCCCCCGGTGGACCCATTGCCCCGGAGCAACAGCTCCCTCAGGTCATGGCGGGCCAACCTGCGGTTGAGCCTATGCCTAGCACCGAAGAGCAGATCTTCCCAGAGGCGGCTCCGGTAGACCCGACAAGCGTCAGTTAAATATCGTTGCCATAATTAACATTGTTAACTAATCCTAAGAATTAAGGAGAGGTTAACAATGGACACTAGCCAGGGGGCAACGCCTACAGCTACCACCACCGCCCCGGTAGCACCCACGTTCTCGACGTTTGCGGAACTAGACGCCGCAGTCAGCGCAAAGCCAGAGCTGCCAAAGCCTGCCGAGCCTGAGGAAGTAAGAGAGCTTCCCGATGACCCGAAAGCCGCTAAAGAAGCAATTCTTAAAGAGCTAAAGGGAGAAGATGAAGAGGAAGCTGTACAGGAAAGTCCCAAGCAAAAGGCTTCCCCAAAGAACAAAGAAACCGACAAAGCTAAGGTCCGAACGTTCAAGTTTAAACACGGTGAGTCAGAGTTTGATCTTAGCCCTGAGTCAACGCTTACCGTCAAGGTCGACGGCAAAGAGGAGCCAGCAAAGCTTCAGGACCTAATCGACAACTACTCGGGCAAAGTAAACTGGTCTCGCAAGTATCAGGAGCTGCATCAAGAGCGGACTAGCTTGCAAGACGTCGTAAACAAGTTACACTCAGAGTTTGTAGAGAAAGGTGATCCGTTTACAGCCATTGAGGTGCTAGCCGAGGCAATCGGGGCAGATCCTCTAAAGGTTCGTAAGGATCTCACACAGGGCTTGCTCAAACAGGCCGACGCTCTCGCCAGCCTTAGTCCAGAGGAGCGAGAGGTTGCACAGTTAAGAGAAGAACTTACCTGGCGGCAACGCAGAGAGGAATCTGAACGCACAAAGGCCGAGACGCAAAAGGTTCAAAGCGAACTCAATGCACGGCTCGAAAAGGTTCAGGAAACCCATGGATTCACAAGAGAACAATTAGCGAAGGCGTATTCTGAAGTTAAGGATCACGTCCCTGAAGACCAACTGACACCAGAGTTTTTAGGGGATTATCTAAAGTTTCAGCAAACGCGCTCAGGAGTCACGAGTCTTTTAGACGAAGTCGAGGCTGAGTTTGACTCGAAGGAATCAAAGTTCGCAGCAATCGAGAAGCTTGAAAAGGTTCTTCGGTTGTACCCGGACATGAGTCTTTCGGAACTCAGAGACTACGCCGCTGAGGCTTGGGGTTCTAAAGCAGCTAAGAACATCTCTCGAAAGCTTAAAAAAACTCGTCCGACAAACACGGCTCGGTCGGAGGAGAGGGCTAAAGAGCCAATAACGTTTGACGATTTATAAAAAGGATAGAAACACATGCCAGCATTTTCGCTAACTAACGTTTCTAACCTGTTTAAGATCAAGTATGGCAAGTTGTCAGAGAACGTCTACAACAGCGCCAACGTGGTTCTTGGACGGGTTAAGAAGTCGTACGATTTCACGGGTCGCCAGAAGTTCATTCCGATTCCCCAGAGTTTCTCTGGCGGCGTGGGCTCAGGCTCCCTCCCGACTGCAAACTACACCACGGTGGAAGATGCGATCATCACGGCAAAGAAGATGTATGCCGTGGCTCAGATCGATCGTGAATCCATCAAGGCTTCGATGGACAACGAAGGTGCTTTCGTTCAAGGAACGAAGTTCGTTGTTCAGCGCGCCGTGGAGAGCTGGATGCGCAACATGTCGCGTTCGCTGTTCAACGACGGCACGGGCGCTCTCGGTCAGTTCTCCGGTAACGCCGGTGGAACTGCCACTGCTCCTACGCTGACGATCCTGAACACTGGTCCGTATGCGTTCAAAGAAGCAAACTTTGAAGAGCGCGACTATGTCAACGTCAACACCCTGGCTTCGGTGTTTGAAGTGACGGCAGTCAACCCATCCACCCGAGTGGTCACTCTCGCCCGAGTCTCTGGCTCGGATGACTTGACTGCAATCGGTGCTGGTACGCACACGGTCTACATGCAGAACTCCAGGGACAACGATCCGACGGGTATCTCTGGGGCCGTGAAAGCAACCTCTGGCTCGCTCTACACCATTTCGGTGGCGCGCCGTTGGCAGGCTTCTTCGCAGATTGACGCCGCAAGCGCCGGTTTGACGACGGACCTCATGAACCAGTGCATGCTCGATGTTGAGCGTAAGTCTGGCAAAGCTCCGAACATGATCGTTACGAGCTACACCCAGTACCGAAAGCTGCTCAACATTCTCGAAGACCAGAAGCAATACATCATCGAACCCCGCAGCCCTGAGCTTAAGGGTAAGGTGAGCTTCAAAGGCGTCGAGTTCATGAGCACCGCGGGTCCCGTGGGCGTGTTCCCGGAGCGTTTCTGCGCTGACGGCGACATGTTCTTCCTCAATGACGAATTCATTGAGATTCATCATCGACCCGACTTCGGATGGTTCGAAGATGATGGAACCGTGTTTCTGCGAGACGCGTCGACCGACACCTACTCGGCTCGGTACGGCGGCTACCTTGAGACCTATGTGAACCCTGTGTTCCAAGGCCTCATCTACTCGCTCGCGTAATAAAAAGCGGATCCTGGGGAGGAGGAGAACTCTTCCTCCCTGGGGTTCAGCCTTGAGACTAACCAAGGAGAACTCTAATGCTTCGCAACTTAAAATCGACTCAAAGATTTCCACGGATGATCGCTGTTCAGCTTGCATGGTCAGGCGGCGTGCCTTCTGTTGTTTCTGGACTGGGATCCACCGACGTGACCGTGACTGACAACGGTACTGGCGATGTGACCCTCACGTTCGTTCAGCCCTTTAAGCGGGCTCCGATTGTGACAGCAAGCCCTGTTGCAGCAGCGGGCGACGCGATCGTCTGCTTGCAGGCTCAGCCATCTGCGACTGCGGTTCGGCTGGTTGTGTTTGACGGAACTGACGGTACGACTGCAAAGGACAACATTCCTTTGAACGTTCACATTGTTGGTTACGATTCTGTCGACCAGACCTAATATCGGCTAACTAACAAGGAGGCTGATATATGGCAGCGGTAGGAAAGGTACAGCTATTGAACGCTCAGGCGTTCACGGGTAACGGGACGGGAAACGCTGTCTCTATCGGTGGAAAGACGGACCAGTTCATAGCCTTTTTGAACATCACGGCAATCGGAGCCGGCACCTCTCTTGTGGTGACGATTCAGCACAGCCCTAATGGTTCAAACTGGCTTACACTGGGCGCGTTTTCTGCCAAGACAGCAACCGGCACGGATCAACTGCCCCAAGGGTCGTTTACCGTGGCCAACTCGCCTGTGTTTCCAAACCTTCGTGCAAGCTTGGCTTTCACGGGGGGGACGACTACGGCGACCGTTACGTTGGAAATGTATTACGACATGAAATAGGGCTCTTAAATGGCCAACAACATCAACGCTTACGACACTACGCAGAAGCTCGCGACGGGGTCTAACGACTACATCACGGCTACTGCGGTCAGTGGAAACAAGCGGGCTTTGGATGTTAACGTGGCCGCTGGGTCCATAAGTCTTGGGACGGTTGCTCAGGACTATGGCGTTTCATCTCTTGCGCTTCGGGTCGCAGCTCAACTGGGTAATGCCAGTGGGGCTGCGGCCTTCGGCGCTGGGGCCACAAGCTCTCAAACCCTAAGGGTAGTTCTACCCACCGACCAAACTGCCATTCCAGTGACACAGTCAGGCGCTTGGTCAGTTGCTCAAAGCGGCACATGGAACATTAACAACGTTTCTGGAACGGTAAGCCTGCCAACCGGTGCAGCGACCGCAGCTAACCAGGCTACCGAGATCACAAGCCTTCAGCTCATTGATAACCTGGTTCTCAGCCAGGCATCTACTACGTCCGGGCAGCAAGGCGTGCTTGGAATGGGCGCTGCTACCCTGGCCCCACCGTCATACACAGACGGGCAAACGAACCCACTCTCTCTTACGCTAGATGGGTACCTGCGGACATATGATGTAGAAGCTCAACTTCAGCTTCTTAACGTCAATTCGAGTTTAAGTGGTATCGACGGCAGCTTGTTTACGATCTCTTCGCACACCGTAAACCTTACTACGATGGGCACGGCATACGTGCTTAATGACGCCTTTGCCACGGGTCGCGGTGTGCCAATGATGGCCGAGTACGACGACACGGGAACCAACGTTCCGTCGGCCGACGACCGCCTGTACATGGGTCGCATCACCCTAAACAGAGCGCTGCACGTTAACCTTCGCGACAACTCAGGCGCAGAGATTGGAACTAGCTCAAGCCCTGTGTTCGGCCGGGTAGACGGCACAGGTGCGGAAGGCACTGCCGTAGGAAACCCGGTAACTATTGCAATGCAGGATCTCACGACCGGGAACCGGCTTGTTCCAAGCACGTTTGACTTCTTGGGAGCTACTTATCAGCTAAACCTAAACCCGGACCTAGCTCTAAACTTCTTGCAGTACGCTGCGGACGGTTCAATGAACTGCCGCACCGGAAGCCCGGACGGTACGCTGGCCAACGCTGTTTATCTTGCCACCGACTCCAACCGAAACCTGCGCGTGGTTGGAGACATAGCACATGACGCTACTGACTCAGGAAATCCACAAAAGATAGGCGGCAAAAGCACGTCGCTTACTTCAGAGCCAACTGCGGTCAGTGCGGCGGGCGACCGGGTAGACGCTTACTTTGACACTAGGGGATATCAGCACGTCAAAACAAACGCTCACCGATCGACGATTACTCAGGTCTTTACGGCGCAGGCGTTCAATAACGTGACAACGTCCGCCAACTCTTCGTCGTTTGACTGCACACGCTACCGGTATCTCGTGGTTTACGTGGCACTTACTGAAAGCGGCACCGCTACAGACATCCGCTTGAAAGCGCAGTTTGATCGGGGGTCAGGAAACTGGTTTGACTGGTACATAGATCAATGGGTTGATCTTAGGTGGACGACTGGTGTCATGCCGGTGAATGAGATGGTGCCGATTAATCAGGTGGTGGGCACTACGTTTAGGATACGGGCTGAAGCCACTGGAACTACAGCCGTCAACACGATCACCTTATCTGCGTGGGTTGAGGGGATCACCTAAATGGCGACAACCCTGGTTGATGTGGACACCGGAAACGAGCAGACCGCCACCGACATGCAGGCTAAAGAGGGGTTAGTGTTTGACGGCAAGCACGCTTGGGCCTTGAATGCGAATGAGATTATTCAAAACGACGTAATAAACGGGGAAATCCGAAGGTTTACCCTAACCAGCCCAATAGGCGGCAACTTTAAGGGTCTTGCTTTTGATGGCCGTCGATTTTGGTCAATCGACGATAACGGGGTGACGGCCAACCTGGTGGCCTTTGACATCTCGGGCAACATAGTTAAGTCGGACAAGGCCCCGGTTGGGGTTGGTCCGATTACGTTCATGAACAACCGACTGTACGTGGTTGAAGACCAGTTCGTCGGCCAGTACACGCTTGCCGGAGGAGCCGTGCGAAGCAAGTTCTGGGACTCCGGGAGCACCGGAATAGATGGGATCACCAACGACGGTAAGTATGTCTATGTGTCACATACATCCGATAGGACTATCTACAAAATCACAACATCGGGCTCTATAGAATCCAGAATTGTGCCCGGGACATCACCGGTAGGCGACGTTACGTTTACTGGAAGGCATTTAATGGTAACGGTTTAGATATGGCAGATGAAATAGTGTTAAAAAAAGTGGTTCCTGCAGGTCAACAAAAGCAGGCGTTAAAAAACATGCTGATGCTTATGTCTATGGCAGGAGCCACTAAGGCGGCAGCGATAGCTAGGCTTGAGCAAAAAGGATTTAGCGCTAGAGACGTCAATGAAGCTATTGATGAGCTAAAGAACGAAGGAAAACTTGAAGAGCAAACTGTCACAAAAGGAGTAAACCGATGAACGCAGAACAAGCTTTGGCGCTTTTGGCTGATGCCACTGGAAAACTCTCAACTACCAGACAGGAGCACGAGCGTATCGTGCTTGCCATTAACACCCTGTCAGAAGAACTCAAGCGCTTAAGCGCAGAGAAAGAAAAGCCGGTCTCTTAATGCCAACGTTTATCCAGCCCAAGAAGTCTAACGTCGAGGATCTTGAGAAGATCACAAAGATTATTAAGAGTCAGGCGTCTGATAAGGGCGGAGTTAACAAGACCGTGCTTGTGGCGGGCCTGAGGCGTGCTGGGTTTAGTCAGTCGGACATTGACGCGGCGATCCAGGCGATTTTGGTTGAAGGAAAATTCGAGGAGGTTGTCAAGCCATGATGCACCTCTTAGGAATGTCTGCTAGTGTGGAAGAAAGACTTTTGGGGGCCTAATGTCGATCGGTATATTTTCCAACTCTGGGAATGATGTCAGACTACTGAAGGACCAACTCGATCTCAACGGCACCGCCAAAGTATTGACTGGCACTGATGACCCAAGGTCCGTCGCAAAGAACGCTCCACAGGGCTCAATCTATCTTCAAACCGGAGCCACAGGCGGCAAGGTATTCAAAAAGCGAGACGACGGCTCAAGCACAAACTGGTCTGAAGTAGGCTCTGGCGCTGGAGGCATCAACTACATTCTGAACCCTGACGCTGAGGCTGGTACGACAGGCTGGGCTACCTATGCTGACACGGCGGCTGCCACTCCTGTCGACGGCACTGGCGGATCTCCAACGGTTACGTTCACGACCAGCTCAAGCTCTCCGCTTCGTGGCAACAACTCGTTTCTAATCACAAAGGACGCAGCAAACCGCCAAGGAGAGGGCGCAAGCTATGCGTTTTCTATAGATACTGCTGACCGAGCGTCGGTAATGGCTATAGAATTTGACTATGCGGTCGCTTCTGGAACTTTTGCCGCCGGTGATTCTAGTGATATCCGCGTTTTTGTTTACGATGTCACAAATTCTCAGCTAATCACGCCAGTTGCGACAACGATCCAAAGCAACACACAAAGCAAGTTTAAGGGGCTGTTCCAGACGAACTCAAACAGCTCAAGCTACCGGCTTATCCTGCATGTAGCGACAACCTCAGCCAGTGCTTACACGTTTAAGATTGATAACGTGAGAGTGGGTCCTCAGGCCGTAACGTATGGGGCGGCCGTGACGGACTGGCAGACTTTTACGCCAGCATGGACTGCGTCGACGACCGATCCGACGATCGGAAACGGAACTATTACCGGAGCATGGAGGCGAGTCGGGGACTCGGTAGAGATCCTGGGTTACATTCTCTGGGGGTCGACGACCACCAACGGTTCTGGGGCACACTACTTCGGGTTCCCGTCCGGGGTAGTCATGGACACGTCGAAGCTTGTGGGGGCCACTGCGCAAAACAACACGCTAGGGTGGGCCACGTACCACAACAGCGGGGCAGCTGTTCTTCCGATGTCGGTCGTGTGGGACACGACAACACGAGTGTCTTTTAACGTATGGCAGAACTCTTCGGCAATTGCCGTGCAGACACAGTTGTCGGATGCCAGCGGCGGTTCGACTAATGACGAGCTATTCTGGAGCATCAAGTTTCCGGTAGTGGGGTGGTCTTCTGGAGTTCAGATCTCAAACGACGCTGAGACCAGGATTGTAGCGGCTCGATATACAAGCAACGCTGGCCAAAGCATCCCAAGTGCTACGGTTACGATCGTCGACTTTGAAGACAGAGACTTTGACACCCACGGGCTGGTAACGACGGGGGCGTCCTGGAAGTTTACTGCCGGGATAACCGGGTATTACCGAGTTACGGCACGCGTCGGTTGGTCCACGATGAGCACAACCAACAACTACAACGCATATATTTACAAGAACAACGCGTTGTATTCTCGTGTGGCTGCTTCTGGTGATAACCCGATTATTTTAATTGCGGACACGGTCTCGATGGTACCTGGAGACTTTATTGATATCCGGACGGATCAAGACACCGGCGGATCTGTATCGCTGTCTAGCACTAGCACAGACCTGTCGGTGGACGTGTCCAGGATAGCAGGAC
>ERZ1066134.292-NODE-292-length-35180-cov-8.668498_pt1 | contig 35180 bp, 19 predicted proteins | sample MGYA00382781_ERZ1066134 | MGnify/ENA primary metagenome ERZ1066134 (study PRJEB33369, sample SAMEA5778364) | biofilm metagenome | biome: Industrial cooling water; feature: Water cooling tower basin; material: Biofilm | place: United Arab Emirates | collected... | reverse complement strand
CGCATTTACAATTATGTAATCAACAGCAGCTCCGATGTCATTAGCTTTTTTGACAAGAACTACGTTTTCAAGGTTGCAAACGAACAAACAAAGAGATTTGTAAAAAACAACAGAGGACTGGAACTGAACGTTGGCAAATCTACCATACACGAGATAGCCCGCCCTGAACTTCTGCCCAAATATTTAGGAATTTTTGAAAGAGTATTGAAAGGCGAACAAGTAGAAGAATACATAGAGCGCATCAATAACAACGGGCGAGAATTGATGTATACAGAAGAATATTATTACCCTGTCTATGACAAAAATAATGAGATTATAGGCATAGCCAATTATATCAAAAATGTAACAGAGCGTACACTTACCGAACGCAAAAGGAAAGAGCTGCAAGAGAAATTCAGTGCTGTGCTCGACAGTTCCACCGATTATATTGTTCAGCTAAACAAAGACCTCACGATAGGCATGGGAAATAGCAGATATTTGGCCCGTGTCAAAAATATATTCGGCATCGATATTAAATTCAACGCTACCAGTGCTTTTGAACTATTGCCCCCCAATTTGCACGACAGATATAAATCAATATTTGAAAAAGCATTTAATGGAGAAAATTTTTCGGAGATTCTCACTAGAAACTATGAAAACGGTGCTCCTACACTCTACACCGAAGAGCATTTTTTCCCCATATTTAATGAAGAGAAAAACGAAGTAGTAGGTATTTCCATCTTTGCCCGCGACATCACAGAACGCATACTTGCCGAGCAAAAAATAAAAGAACAAGAAAGGCGATTTGCCAGTGTAATTAACAGCAGCACTATCGATGGCATTTTGGTAATCAACAGCGATTTCTACCTCACCGGCTTCAATGAAGTGTACAAAAAATCTATGCTCACAAACTATGGCATAGAAATAGAACCAAATAAATATTCGGTATTTGACCTCTTGCCTAGCCAACTCCACGATACCTATTTAGATATCTTCTCTAAAGTCAAAAGCGGTAAATCTGTACTTCAAAACTCTACACATCCTCACAAAAACGGTGGGATTACCTATACAGAAGAAGCCTTTTTCCCCATTTTTGACGAGCATAAGAATGTGGTGGAAATATCTGTTTTTATTAGAGACATCACCGAACGAAAGCAAACAGAACTAAAAATTAAAGAAAGCGAAGAATTGCTTTCTATTTCGCACAACATAGCCAAAATGGGGTGTTGGGTTTACAATGTCAATACACAACAAGTAAACTGGAGCAAAGGCATGTATGAGCTTTTAGAAATAGACGAAAACATTGAGCTCGATAAAAACACCTACTTTGAAAAATTTCTTGAGCCAAATGAAGCCCAAAAACAGTTAACACTTATCAGAGATGCCATAGCCGCCAAATCGAGCAGAGACACAGAGTTTGATGTATTATTTGCTGACGGTCGCAGAAAATATATGCACGGAACTGCCATGGCATTTTTAGATGAAAGCGGAGAAGTGTCACATATCTATGGCACAATACAAGACATTAGTGAAAGAAAAATATCTGAAAAGAAAATTATTGAAAATGAACTGAGGTTCAGATTGATTGCCGAAAGCACTACCTCTGCCAGCTATGATTTTAACATTGTAGACGACACCCTTAACTGGTATGGGAAATTTGATGAGTTGTATGGATTGGAAAAAGGAGTAGAATTCACTTTTGAAATGTGGGAAAATGCCATCCATGAAGAAGACCGCAAGCGGGTTTCGGAGTCGTTTATAAAAAGTATGACAGAAAAAGATTTAAACACATGGATAGAAGAATATAGAATAGTAGATGCCAAAGGAAAAATAAAATATGTGATAGACAAAGCCTCGTTTATCAGAAACGAAACAGGAGAAGTAACCAGAGCACTCGGTGGTATGCAAGACGTGAGCATCATCAAAGAGCAGGCTCAAATGCTGGAAAAAGCACTTCATGAAGAACAAATGCTCAATGAAGAATTGGCCCAACGCGAAGAAGAGCTCACTTCAAATGAGGAACAACTCCGATTAGCTTTGAATGAAATGACTTATTTGAACAATAAAATTTCAGAAAGTCAAAAACTAATCAAAGCCATCATAGACAGTACAGACGACTATGTGTTTTTAGTAGACCGCGACCTCACTGTGCAATTTTTCAACCAAAGTTTTGCCCGAGATATTTTCAAAAACCAAGGAAAAGAAATAAAAGTAGGTGATAAAATTTTTGATTACTCTTTGGGTTCCGAAGAGCAAGAATATACTGCTTTGCTTCCCAAAGTACTAGCTGGCGAAAGTGTAAAAATTGAGGGCAAGTATCTCAAAGAACGCGATGTGTACAGAGACGAGGTTTTTAATCCCATTTTTGACAACGAAGGAACGGTAATCAGCTATGCAGGCTTTATCAGAGACATATCAGATAAGGTAAAAAGCCAGATAAAAATCAAAGAAAGCGAAGAAATGCTGCGTGTGACACAGCGCATAGCCAAATTAGGCAGCTGGAAATTCGATTTGGAAAACAATACCATTGAGTGGTCAGACGAAACCTACAGAATTTATGGCGTAGACAAAGATAAGTTTGAGGTCACTTTTGATTCATTTTTATCGCTTTACGATCCGGAAACCCGCCAAAAAAACTTACAAACCATTAGTTGGTCTATCGAAAATAAGGCAAGTTTCAAACTTGAAAGCACTTATAAAACGCCTAAAGGCGAAGAAAAATTTTTGTTGGGAATAGGCAACCCCAAATTTGATAAAAACGGAAAAATGATAGGCTTATTTGGCAGCGTACAAGATATTACCGAGCGCAAAGAAATAGAGCGTGTCCTCACCGATTCTCTCGAAGAATCGCAAAAACTCAATGAAATTTTGGCACAAAGAGAAGAAGAGCTCACATCCAGCGAAGAAGAACTCCGCACCTATGTAGAAGAGCTCAGCTTCACCAACAAAAAGCTTGAAGAAAACCAACATTTCTTGCGAGAAACTCAAAAAATAGCCCGTATAGGCAGTTTCCGTGTAGACATAAAAACCGGAGCCATAGAATGGTCTGATTCAAATTATGAAATTTATGAAGTTCCTATTGGCACTCCCATTAATATAGATGTATTCAAAAATGCCGTTGGCGAAAAAGCATTTTATGAAAACATGAAAGTGCAAGAAGAAATGATTCGAAACAAAAGCAACTTTGCCCAAACCATCAAATTCACTACCAAAACAGGGCAAATAAAATATATTTCGGCTACGGGAATAGCCAAATACAGCCCGGAGGGCGAGCTACTCGAGGTATTGGGCACAAACCAAGACATAACCGAGTCGATGCTTTTCCGCCAAAAACTAGAAGAAAGCGAATCCAATCTCAAAGCCATAATCAACAATACCGATTTTAGCATTTGGGCTGTAGACAAAAACTTAAACATCATAGCTTTTAACAATGTATTTGCCGATTTGTGCAGAGACCAAGTAGGCATCACCCCCTACATAGGAATGCAGTTGTTTCAAGGTAATAAAGATAAAAAGACCATTGATAAATGGACTGAATTTCACAAAAGAGCTTTTACCGGAGAAAAGTTTGCTACAGAGATAGAAGAGTTTGGCTATATCTTTGAGTCATATTTTGCTCCCATACCCGATTCGGAGGGAAACATCAGGGGAGTGGCAGTCATCAACAACAACATCACGGGCAAAAAAGCCATAGAAAGACAAATCAAGGCCAGCGAAGAAAAATTCAGGGCGTTGTTTGAAAAATCGCGTGTATCGATGATGCTTTTTGACGACAGCAGCGTGATTGATTGCAACACACAAACGCTGAATCTGCTGCAAGTGTCTGATAAAAATGAGCTCTACCCCTTATTGCCTCAAGTCATTAAATCAAACAGTCTTGATGGATTGGCATTTGTGGAACAATCAAATAATATCAAAGAGTTGGTTGAAACACATCAAGAACGTGTATTTGACTGGACACACACCAAGAAAGACGGCACCCAACTGTATGGCGAAATCAGAGTTACTCCTATTGAGATTGATGGCAAAGAGGTGCTTTTCACCCAGTTTTACGACCTCACCGAACGAAAAGTGGCCGAATCAAAAATATTGGAAAGCGAAAACTTCCTGAATAGCATCATCGATAACATGCCCATAGGCATCATGGTAATAAACACGATGGGCGATGTGGTGAGAATGAACGCATCTCAAATGATGCTGAGTGGATTGGTAGAAGACTGGCGCGAGCGTGGTGGACTAAACCTGCTCACCAATGAATTTATGCAAAAAGTAGGTGTCTCCGAGCTTTTCAAACGAGTGGTGACGGGTGGAGTGGTGATCAACGAAGAAATAAAAGTTGACTTCAATCTTTCTGAATCGGGCCTCACCCTGCGCGATGATGTGGCTTGGTTTTTGCTCACAGCCTTTCCCATTTACGAAAACAAAAAAGTAAAAAGTGTGGTAACGGCTTTGATTGAAATCACTCAAGAAAAGAAAAATGAAGAGAAAATACAGCAAAATGCCTTTGAACTGATAGAATCCAACAAAAAAATGGCAGAATATAAGCTCATGGCCTTGCGCTCGGTAATGAACCCACACTTTTTGTTCAACTCGTTAAACTCTATTCAATATTTCATAGCCAAAAACGAACGAGAACAGGCACTCAACTATTTATCATTGTTTTCAAAACTCATTCGTTCTATTCTCAACAGCTCTGTAGACAATTCGCACACCTTGGCAGAAGAAATAAGTATTTTAAGGTTTTACACTGATTTAGAAACCCTCCGTTTTGAAAATAAATTTGAGGTGATTTTTGAAATAGACGATGAACTGGACCAAGATAATATTGAAATACCGTCACTTATTTTACAACCATACGTAGAAAACGCTATTCTTCACGGTCTTTATAACAAGACAGGGGAACAAGGAATCCTTAAAATTTCTTTTACACTTACCGATGAAGACAAACTGCTGGCTGTGATAGAAGACAATGGTGTGGGTCGTGTAGTGGCAAAAGAAATCAAACAAGCAAGCCGAATGCACCGATCTGTAGGTATGCTGGTGACACAAGAACGATTGGAATTGATAAACAAAGACAACAATCTTTCGGTGAGAATCATAGACAAAACCGATAATGATGGAAATCCTACAGGTACTAAGGTAGAAGTGACATTTAATATTTAGATAAGTTGTCAAAATTTTATAATATTACTAAAAAATAAAAGTGAAATGTTAAAAGCAGTTATAGTAGACGATGAAGAAAAAAGCAGGGAGAATTTAAAGATTCTGATAGAAGAGTTTTGCACCAATGTGCAGGTACTTGCTTTGGCTAAGTCAGTTGATGAAGGCATTGAAGCCATAGAAAACTACCGCCCCGACATCCTGTTTTTAGATATACAGATGCAAAAAGAAACAGGTTTTGACCTTCTGAACCGCATTCGTAAAATCGACTTTGAAATTGTTTTTACCACAGCGCATGCCGAATATGCCATAGATGCCATCAAATTTGCCGCCATCGACTATCTGCTCAAACCCATCGATATCAATGATTTGAAACAATCCATACGCAGGGTAGAAAAAAAGCTCACCAACAACAACTTGAAAGAGCAATTTGAAACACTGCTTCACAACTTCCGTGCCGATACATCCGACAGCTACAAACTAGCCATCCCCTCATCAGACGGATTGGTATTTATCAATATAAAAGATGTAATATACTGTGAAGCTTTGAGCAACTACACCAAAATACACATGAAAGACGGTAAATTTCACATGGTTTCAAAAACGCTCAAAGAATATGAAGGTCTCTTATCAAATTATCACTTTTTCAGGGTTCACCATGCCTATCTTATCAACACAAAAGAGATTAAAAAATATGTACGAGGCGATGGCGGTTATGTCATTATGAACAATGATATATCTATCGATGTCTCCAAACGCAAGAAAGACCTCTTTCTAAAACGAATAGATGCTGGATTTTTGGGCTGATTTTTTAAAAATTTTCCTTATTACATTGCTATTGGGTAATAACGATGTTTTGTACCAAAACACACCATTTTTATCACTTTAACTTAAAAAAAATCTATCAGGCAATGAAATAATACTATTTATTTCTTTTTCTGCATGTATATTTGCAGCCTGTTTAAAAATCAAAATTATATTCCACTAATGAACTTTGCCCCTTTAGACATTTTTGTATTTGTAGCATACATAGTACTGATTATCACCGTAGCCATGATGGTGAGCCGCAAAAAAAGTGGCGAAGAACAAACAACCAGAGACTATTTCCTTGCGGGCAACACATTGCCTTGGTGGGCTATAGGTACCTCGCTTATTGCCGCCAACATTTCTGCCGAGCAGCTCATTGGCATGACAGGCGATGGATTCACCGTAGGCTTGGCTGTAGCTACCTACGAATTGATGGCTGCGGCCACGCTCTTGGTAGTTGCCAAATTTTTCTTGCCCATATTTTTAGAAAAGAAAATTTATTCAATGCCTCAATTCCTCGACATTCGCTACGATGGCCGAGTGCGAACCATGATGGCCGTTTTATGGCTCTTTCTTTATGTGTTTGTAAACCTCACTTCTATCATGTATTTGGGTGCGGTGTGTATCAAGGCCGTGTTTGGCGTGCCATTGGTCACTGCCATAGTTTGTATTGCTGTTTTCTCCGCCATTTATACCATTCTTGGTGGGCTTAAAGCCATTGCTTACACCGATTTTATTCAAGTAGCATTCTTGGTAGTAGGAGGGCTCATCACTTCATACCTGGCTCTTGACAGTTTTTCAGGAGGAATGGGTGTAGTTGAGGGTCTTTCAAAACTTTACAACGAGAACCAAGACCATTTCAAAATGATTTTTTCTCCAAGCGATGAACACTATAGTTATTTACCGGGACTACACATGTTGTTTGGTGCCATGTGGATTATCAATCTTAACTATTGGGGGTGTAATCAGTACATCACTCAACGTGCTTTGGCTGCCAAAAGCCTCGATGAAGCCCAAAGAGGTCTTATTTTTGCCGGATTTTTGAAGTTATTAATGCCTTTTATTGTGGTGTTGCCCGGAATCATTGCTTTTGCGCTCCATGCCCCCATCGACAAGCAAGACGAAACTTATCCTTGGCTATTAAATACATTTTTATTTCCCGGAGTAAAAGGCATAGCTTTTGCTGCACTTGTGGCAGCCGTGGTGGGGGCACTTAGCTCAAAAACCAACAGCATAGCTACTATTTTCACTATGGATATTTACAAACACTTCTTTGGACAAAATGCGTCTGAAAAACACTTGGTAAATGTAGGCAGAGTGAGTATGGCATTATCGCTAGTGATAGGTGTGATAGTAGCCCCTCAAATCGAAAACTTTGGAGGTGGATTTAAGTTTATCCAAGAGTTTACCGGATTTTTCAGCCCGGGTATATTTGCTATATTTATTTTCGGATTGTTTTGGAAAAAAGCTACGGCAAATGCTGCTTTTTGGGTAGCTATTCTCACACTTCCTGTTTCCTTAGTATTTTATTTTGTGCCTTCGCTCTATGAAATACCTTTCATCATCCGCATGGGTTGGGTATTTTTGATTCTGTCGATATTAATGGTAGTGGTAAGCCTTTCGTCTAAAAAAGAAAAAGATGAAAAAGCCATCGTATTTGCTCCTAATCTATTCAAAACAAGCACTATTTTCAACATAGGAGCTATTATAATAGTAGTGCTTCTTATTGTGGTTTACTACAGATTTTGGTAGTAGATAAACACTAAACCTAACCCTATGAAAACGAGGCATTTCTAGAAATGCCTCGTTTTATTTTTGGCTCCATCACAGATTTTTTTCGATATATTCAGTCATCAGTTGGTAAAGGTGATACCGTGTATTTCCCCCCGATATCCCGTGATTCTTATTGGGGTAAAAAAATGAATCAAACTGTTTACCTGCTTTAATGAGTGCATCTTGCATTTCAACTGCATTTTGAAAATGCACATTGTCATCACCTGTACCGTGTATCAGAAGGTATTTTCCTTTCAACAAATGGGCTAGTTTTATAGGAGCAGTATCGTCATAGCCTTTGGCATTGTCTTGTGGCGTTTTCATAAAACGTTCTGTGTAGATGCTGTCGTAAAACCGCCAACTGGTGACAGGTGCTACAGCTATTGCCATTTTAAAAATATCAGCCCCGAGCAACAAGCACAGACTAGACATATAGCCACCGTAGCTCCACCCAAAAATCCCCACCCGATTTTTGTCTACATACTGCTTTGTAGACAAAAATTTAGCAAATCCAATTTGATCTTCTGTCTCCAACTTTCCCAGCTGTCTGGTAGTGATGTTTCTGAATTGTGCTCCTCTTCCACCCGTGCCCCTATTATCTACACATGCCACCAAATATCCTTTTTGCAACAAAAGCTCAAACCAAAGCCTGTTTCTGCCATTCCAACTATTCAATACCTGCTGCGAACCCGGCCCGCCATATACAAAAACCAACACGGGGTATTTTTTTGTGCTATCAAATTCGGCAGGCTTTAGCAGCCAATAGTTTAATGTGTCTGTATTAATATATTGCTTTCCAAAAGTAGTTTTTCCGTGAGCATATTCACTCCATAATTTGTTGAATGGAGCGTTGTCTTCTAAAGTTTTGACCAGCTCACCATCAGATTTATGCAAATAAACTGCATGGGTTTCTGTGTTAGTCACATAGTCTATGTAATAGCTGGCAGTGCTGTTCATTGTAATTTGATGTACTCCGGCAACAGTAGTAAGCCTTTGTTTGCGTTTTCCTTCAAAGTCTATTATATACAAGTGGTTCTCTGCTACAGAAGCCTCTTTTGATGTATAGTATATCTTTTTGACTTGATAATCAATTCCAACTATTTCGGTCACCTCCCAATTTCCTTTTGTCACTTGTGTCAAAAGTTTGCCGGTACTGTCATACAAGTATATATGCCTGTAGCCGTCAGTCTCTGCTGTACACAGAAACGATTTGTCATTTTCATTGTATAGCAATGTAGCATCGCCTTCTACATAATCTTTCGATGCAAAAAATGTTATTAACCTAGGTTTTGCTACTCCACCAGTTACATGATATATGCTTAACGTGTCTTGATTTCTGTTCAAAACAGTAAATGCCAGTGTACCGGCATTTGCCCAAAAAATTCTTGGGACATATACGTCTTTGTATTTACCATCGAAAACTGTTTTTATAGTGTTGTCAACCATCGAAAAAATATGCAAGGAAACATCCGCATTTTTTTCTCCGGCTTTGGGATACTTAAATTTATAATCTTGTGGATACAAATCGCCCCACAACTGCATATTATACTCTTTCACTTGGCTTTCGTCAAAACTATAAAAAGCTATTTTTTTGCTGTCAGGCGACCATTCAAAGGCCTTAATTAATTCCAGTTCTTCCTCATAAACCCAATCACTATGACCATTGATGATTTTATTTTTCTCTCCGTTGGTAGTAATGGGCAATTCCTTGCCATCAGAAACATTGGCCACAAACAAATTATTATTTTTGGTGTAAGCTACCCAATTCCCATCGGGGGATAGAGTAGCATTTTCAACATATTCTCCACCCGACAAAGGTACTAGTCGCTTATTTTTGAGATGATACAGATACCAGTGTGCTTTTTGAGAATAGCGATATATTGGCACATTGTCTGTAGCAATTAGTAGCATTGTCTCATCGACCGAAAAACTGTATTCTTCAATTGCTATTAGTTTGTTTGAGTCAGGATAAGTGATATTTCTAGCTATCACTTTTAGTTTTTTGCCTGTCACAACATCAAATTCTGCTATTTCAAATCCCGACTTGGTTTCTATCAATTTTGAATATGATTTTCCACTTTTCATCCATTGAAACCCTTCAAACGACTTCATTTGAAAAGTGTTTTTTTGCCAAATGTCCTCCAGTGTAATATTCTTAGTTTGTGCCTTTACTATACTATATGTCAGTATAAAAAACAATATAAGTGCATGAGTTCTCAGTAATGAATTACAGCTATTACTTATTTTCGTTTTATAGGAACACATAATTACCGTTTTGATTGGGTTATATAAGATGACTTTGTAATAATTGCCTTATCTAAAAACTTGAAAATGATTAACACATTTGATAATATATAAAATTACTCAAAGTTTGATAATCCTTTACATTTGCAAAGCACAAGTTTGTCTTAAAATACCTATGCACGAATCTTTTCTCATGCACGATGCGTCTATAAGTTTCCAAGAAGCTGGTTTGCTTGGACTAATACTCTCTTTATAGAACTGATAGTGAAAATATACAAAACCAATAAGCCCTTATTGCAAAAGGTATAGATGATATATTTTTATAACCAAAAAATATGCGCCCTCAAATGAATAGAAGTAGGAGGGCGCATTGGTTAAATTTCTATAGCCATTCAAGGGCTTTTATCTCATCATCAAAATATTGGGTTTGAAAGTCTCCCAAACTACTCATAATTTCTTCTACTGACAGCTGATTAAAAATATCTGAAGATAATACGATTGCAATTTTGTTGTAACCCTCTTTGGCCGCTCTTGGAAACCAGTCTTCGTTTGTCCACTTTTGATTTTCTTCGGCTATGGCTCCCAGTTTATCTGTCAGCGCCAATACTTTATGGGCTTTAAACTTCTTAAACCCTTCTATTATTTGATTCATTCCATCACGAAACTCATCAGATGTAGGAAACTGTGTCCAGTGGGTATGGATGGCAGATTTTTCCGGAATATGCCTAAGTGTAATGTATGGAGTTTTATGGTATTCCATAGCGGGTTAATGGTTTGTGGTTGATATTATTAAATGTATACAACTCTTACGTTTTATGTTGGGATAAGTTGTTTTTTATTTAAGCACTTAATAAATAAATTTAAAAATATGGTCTACATTATCTAAAACCATGAAAAGTGGTGGAAGTGTCGGTACAAAATGCATAATAAAAAAAGCGGGGCTGCAACATTTGCAGCCCCGCTTTCATCAATAATTAACTTATAATTATAGGTTGTTGCCAGAAGACAAATCTGTGATTGTCAATTGTTTAACACCTAAATCGATAGATTTATTAGCTACTGTAGAACCAGAACCTGAGAATTGGTAGTACACAATAGTAGTGTAACCATCAGGTAAAGTAACTTCTCTTGAATAAGTAGCAGTATATGTAAACGATCTGTCAGCAGGAAGACCAGCAATTGAAAGTCTACCATCTGCACCTGTATTGGCAACGAATTTAGACTGACCGCCTATGTTACCAAAATCAAGGATTACCTCAGCAACACCAGTGTATGAAGCTTGGTTGAATGCAGGGAATATAGAAGAATTCTCAAAAGTAACAGCATCTATACCATTAAATAGTACCAATCTGATAGATTTGTTTTTAGCAGCATAGTTTGCAGCGTTGAAAGCAGCAGTAGTATCAGAAATATCTGAATAAGAAGCACTAGCGGTAGTATCATTTTTGCTGTCGATAAAACCTACTACAGTTTTGTTACCGATCACTACATAGCTTGAGATTCCTGTAAAACCAGGAGTAGTTATGGCAGCAATAGTACCATTCACTTCTACAACATTTTCAGTGCCATTAAGAGGACCGAAATCGTCTTCATAAGAGGTACCGAATGCATTGTCATAAGCAGCAAGGAAAGAAGTCTTGTCTACACCAGCTAGGTCACCAAAGAAAAGACCAGTGATAGTAGAAGTATAACCAGTTTCTTCCAATTCAACTTCACCGATGTTGTAAGTTTTAGCAGCACCTACTTCAGTAGAAGAAATGCTACGTGAGCCTTCAAATACTACATCTTTACCCGCGCTGTTTCCTACATAGTAGAAAGACAATGAAGGATTGAAACCGCTGATATTATCTAGAGCAGGAACGTTTGAAAACGTAAATGAACCTGTTGCATCAGTAGTAACAATATAAAAGTTTGGCTCGATTTGTTGCTTGTTACCATTTTGTTCTTGTAACGCACCACCAAAGCTATACTGAAGTCTAACGATAACACCTGCTACACCCGAAGCATTAGTAGAAGCATTAAAGTCAAAATCTCCAATAACTTTACCAGTCAAGTTAGCATTCAAAGATGGCAATTTAACCAAATATGAAGCATTTGCTTGTTGGTTTGAGTTGTTTTCGTTGTTGAAGTAGTTTGAGTTAACTTCCAAACGGCTGATACCGCTCATCATTGCCAATCCAGAAGTAGAACCTGGGTTTACATACCATGATACATCGCCTTCTTTCAAGTTATCAAAAGAAACTGTACCATCTTCAATAGTAGTCTTAGTTACAGTGTTTCCACCTTGTACCAAAGTTACTGTAGCACCGCTAAGACCTTCTGTACGGCCTTGAGTAGAAGCAGGAACAACCATCATAGTGAACGAAAAAGAACGAGTTCCATTTGGGATGTAATCGCTTTGTTCTACAACAACTGCAGGCTTAATTTCATCAGAGCATGAGCTCAATGTTGCAACTCCAACCAGAGCAGCAAACGCATACTTAAATACTTTTTTCATTGGTTATAAAAAGGGATTTAGTTTTAAAACTTTGCAATCTTACATAAAGGAATTTTAATACACAATACATTTATCCTAAATTATTTAATTTACGCATCATATTTAATCTAAAATTTACATTGAAAGTGCTTCAACTTATTGCTAGTCAGATTTTTAGGGCTAATTTTCCTGCAAATATCCACACTAGGTAGACTAATTCCAAATAAAAATTTCGCTTATAAATAGATTTCCAAAATCTACAAAAAGTTACAAAATCAAAAATTTATTACTAATTTTACAGTCTCAGTTTCAAATGATGATACAAGACACAAAATCGGCTCCACAAGAAATAGATCCAAATATTCTTTATAAAGTAACCCACAACCTGAGAGGGCCGCTGAACTCAATTATTGGTTTATCAAACATCGCTATTTCTGAATCTACAGACGAAAAGTCTACTTTTTACCTGAATAAAATAAAACAAAGCGCAGAAAAGCTGTCGGGATTTGTAGATGATTTACTTAATCTGTCAAAAATCACTTCTTCGGAGTCCAGCAATAGCGATAAGATAAATTTCCAATCTATGATTGATGATATCTTAAGTAGCTTACAATATTTACCAAACTATAAAAAAATAGATATCCTTATCAACATACAACAACATGTTGATTTTTATTCAGATGGCGTAGTGCTTTACTCTATACTGCAAAACATTGTAGAAAATTCAATCAAATACTGTGATTTATCAAAAAACTACTCGTTTTTAAAGATAAAAGTCCAAGTAAATGAAGAGCGTACCAGAGTAGAGTTTGAAGACAATGGTATAGGGATAGAAGAGGGCTATCTTGATAAAGTAACAGAAATGTTTGTCAGAGCTTCTGAAAACTCGACCGGAAATGGCATAGGCTTATTTATTGTAAAAAAGTCAGTAGAAAAACTGAACGGAGATATGCAAATCAAAAGCAAAAAAGGCACAGGCACCACCACGGTACTATCTTTTAGACATTCGTAATCAGCTTAGGGCATAATACACAAAAACTAAGTACATCACCACCCATAAAATATCTACAAAGTGCCAGTAAAGCGCTAATAAATCAATTAACATTTTTTCATAAGGGTCGGTTACGTAAATAAGGTTTTTTACAGAATCGCGATAGGCGGCAAAGGCTCTGAAATACACAAATAAAAAGTATATCATTCCACCAAAAAAGTGGAGCAAATGCAAGCCTGACAACAAATAGAGATACGAACCATTGACATCGCCCCTAAAATAAACATTGTGAACGCGTAGTTCTTTCCACCCAAGCATCTGAAAGGCTACAAATAGTAATGCCAGTAAAAAAGTAGCGACCAGATATCGATTGAGCAAAGCAGGTTTGTCTGTTAAATAACTTTTTTGCGCTTTTAAAACTGTGAAACTAGATAGAAGCAGTACCAAAGTGCTAAAGGCGAACCATGTAGGCAAATAAAACATCTCCGATTTTGGAGAAAAAATAAAGGCCGCTGTGAGAAATAAAAACAAAATGGTGATTCCGGCAATGGATACATACATGAAAAGTTTGAAAGGGTGCATTCGTCTCAACTTTTCCAACCACAACGGGTCTCCGGGGTATAAAGTATTTGTTTCTAAAGCCATATTTCAATCAATTTCATACCAAAGCTTATTCCTTTTTAGCTCGTAAAGAGATAGAAAAGCTAAGAGATATTGTTAGGAAGTTGGGTTGAGGGCAAAATCAGACATTCTTCCTTACTAAACCGACATTGAATTACATATTTACTCATATATAATATAAGGTTAAATACATAAATGATAATTGGAGAAAAAATGTTTGCATTTGTAAGAGCGAATTTTACAAATCGGGATTGTATTCGGCTCCCGAAAATAAATACATCATCAACATGCGAGAATATCGATAGGTAAATGGCACTGCTATAAATACCGTAGCGATGACAATAGCCATGACTGTATATATACTAAGGTCAAAAAATATATTAAGACCTACGCCAACAGTGACGATGATGGCCACATTTATAGCATAACTGAAATACATAGCCCCTACAAAAAAGCCCGGCTCACGCTCAAACCTAAGTCCACAGTGAGAACAAGTAGTATTTGGCTCACCAAATTTTAAAATGTTGTACATGTTATGTTTAAACATGTTACCTTTTCTGCATTGGGGACATTTTTGGGCTGCGAAGGCTTGAAAAAGGCTGGGGTTGGCTTGCATAAATTTGGCTTTTTTGTAAATACAAAAATAGCATAAATAAACACAATTATAATAAAGTCAATCTGTCAATAGCATTTGTTTTGAAGCAAATACACAAGCATCTCGCTTTTGTAAAACAAATAATCATAGAGCTCTTCTGTATTTGTCGGCACTTTTTGCGGAGGATACTTGGTATTAAAATCTTTGGTAATTTGTAATATATCTTCATCGCAATATTTTCTTGTGCGATTGCGTCCATATTTAAAATCGGGGTCGGCTATTTCCACAAAATAATTATCGAGTCGCAATGTATTCTTTGGGCCTCCGGGGTTGTCGTTTTTAAGCACCAAATTGTAATAATTGGTTTCTACCACAAGCTTGAGAAATTCCACTCTATCTTTTTGAAATAAAGAGGTGGCAATAATGGTATCATGAACGGCTTTCTTTCTCAGTTTAGCCATTTTGTAGTTTAAGTTGGCTTTGTAAGCAGTGAGTTTGTTTTTATAAATGGTATTGAGCTTATCTTCCTTGCTTTTTTTAAAACAAGCAGTGAGTGAGGCAAGTAAACAAATAAAAAATAAAGTTTTAAAGCCAATCTTATCCAATTTCATATTACCATTTGATGGCCTGTTGCGGATCGTAGGCATCGCGCAAGCCGTTTCCGAATAAATTATATGCAAATACTAAAATACTTATAGACAAACTGGGAAACAATATCAAATGCCAGCTGTTTTGTGTGCCAATAGCATGGAATCCCTCATTTACCATCATTCCCCAACTGGGTGTAGGTGGCTGTACACCCAGTCCCAAAAACGACAACCCGGCTTCAGTTAAAATAGCCGATGCAAAATTTGAAGTAGCTATCACTATGATTGGCCCTAACAAATTTGGCAAAATGTGTCGGAATATAATACGAAAATTACTAAAACCCATAGCACGGGCTGCTTCCACATAGGTTTTTTCTTTGATACCTAATATTTGCCCACGAACCACACGGGCTATTTCTACCCAAGAGGTGAGACCCACGGCTACGAAAGCCACCCAAATACCTTTGCTTTGAAGTGCCAGGCTAATGGCAATTACCAACATTATTCCCGGTATAGACCACACTACTGTCATGAGCCACATGACAAAACTATCGATTCGACCACCAAAAAAGCCACCAACAGAACCAATGGATATGCCTACAAAAAGTGAGATAATGACAGCCACCAAACCAATGCCAAGCGAAATACGCGTTCCGAAAATGAGCCTGCTCATGATGTCACGTCCCGCTTTATCAGTGCCTAGCCAATAAGTACGTTGCTCTATGTGTTCATTTAAAAACTTGTTTACAATTTCTGCTTGGCTCACAATGGCGGCTTCGCCATCAAGTTTTTTGTAGTACAGCTTGTCTCCTGCATAGTGATAAAGCTTGTGCTCGCCCAGCGAGGCAGGGTCATCGTGCAATGCATATACAATTTCTACTAATGGATGAATTTCCGGAATCTGAATACGTCCATCGGGAACTATCTCTACATCAAAACCTCTGATTTGAAAACTTTTGATTGGTATGATGGTAAATTCACTTTCCTGTCCAAAAAGCATTTTATAAAAAATATTGTGCTTATCGACTGCTACATTTCTGCGTTTTTTCAATATGTAGGTGGTGTATCCGGGCAACTGCTTTTGAATCTGTATGGCTCCATCGTTTGCCCCGGGAGTACTATCGGGCATAATGAGATAGCCCAAAATGGCAATAATAAACGAAATAATAATTACCGCTAATCCAAACATGGCAGGCCAATTACCAAAAAGGCGCTTTTTGATATAATAGGCTGGTGTTCTTATGATTTCCTGCGGTTTCTTCATCGGCTGTTGTGTGCAAACAGGCCCTCCTTAGAAGCCAAAAAGTACAAATTATTTAACGCCTTGCTCACATCGGCCAAAGAGGGATTTTGTATGCCATCAAGTTCTTGAAAATAATTGAGCCAGCCCTTGTCTATGAGATTTAATAAATTGAATTTGAGTTCTCCTTCATTTAGGCGCAGCTTCTCCTTCAAATCGCTGAAACTACACACAAAGTAAAGTTCATCTAAAATATTGTATTCAATTTCTGTCATCTCTAAGACTTGTTTTCAAACCTTGCAGCCAATGCAAAATACACCACATAAAATGGATATACAAACAGCAATGAAGCAAACGCTTTCAAATTTAGCTGTTTGTGCATAAATCGTAAAACAGAAGATAAAAAACTATACTCTACCACTGCTCTACTTAACCACAATAATACACATATATAAAATGGAAGGATAAAAAAAGACGCTATTAGAAAAAAATTAGCCAAAAATACATAAAGTGCTATCATTTGCACGTGCAAGACCGAGTAGTGTTCCCACTTAGAAGCCCACCTGAGGCGCTGTTTTTTGAACTGAGTCCATGTTTTCAAAGCCTTGGTTTCCACAAGAGCATTACGATTCTTCAAAAAATCTACTCCTGAAGGATATTTCTCAAATATTTTATGCATTAAAAATTCATCATCGCCAGAAGGGATATTTTCATTTCCCTGAAAAGCATTCACTTCATAAAAAGCCAATTTTCTGTAAGCAATATTGGCTCCATTGCACATTGTGGGTAGCTGCAAGGCCCAAGTAGCTGCACCTGAGCCCACCAAAGAGGCAAATTCTATCTGCTGCATTTGTTCAAACAAATCTGTGTTGGCCGACAATACTACAGGCCCAAAAGCCAGTTTTTTATCTTGATTTTGAAAATGAAGATACAAAGTATGCAACCAGTGTGGCGAATGTATACAATCTGCATCGGTGCAGGCTATAATTTCGCCTTTTGCAATAGATATAGCCAAACTAATGGCATTTTTTTTGCCTTGAGAAGCAGTATTTTTTACTAAACGGATATTTGATGACCTTGATGAAATATAATCACCGATAAGTGCTAAGGATTGGTCTGTTGAATAGTCATCAACTAGAATTAATTCGTAGCTTTTGGGGCTAAATGATTGGTTTTGAATAGAATCTATTAAATTAAGTATATTATTTGCTTCGTTTCTGAAGGGAACAATTACAGATATGATTATTTCATTTGTTTCTATAGCAATTTCAGTATAAAAAGGAGTAACTATTTGATTCCATTTTCGGTGAAAAACCAGTACTACAACAATATATGAGGAAAGAAAAGTGCCAATTGTAATACTAGCCAACAAAAACATGAGTGGAAATTTCAGCAAACATAAAATAAAAAGCCGGACTTGTAAATCCGGCTTTTCAGCTTATTTGTTTGGCTGTGGTGTGAGCCTCAGATATGGCTTCACCACTTTGAAGCCTTTGGGGAATTTTGCCCCGGCATCTTCGGTTTTTATGGCCGGAGATATCACCACATCTTCGCCATCTTTCCAGTTGGCCGGAGTGGCCACACTATAGTTGGCGGTGAGTTGAAGCGAATCTATCACCCTGAGCAGCTCATCAAAATTACGACCTGTAGAAGCCGGATAAGTGATGATGAGTTTCACTTTTTTATCAGGTCCTATCACAAAAACTGAACGGACAGTAAACTTATCTGATGCATTAGGGTGAACCATATCATACAAGTTTGATATTTTGAAATCGGGGTCGGCTATGATGGGGAAGTTCACTTGCGTCCCTTGCGTTTCATTAATATCGCCAATCCAACCCTTGTGCGACTCCAATCCATCTACTGAAAGTGCTATTACTTTCACATTTCTTTTGCTGAATTCATCCCTCAATTTGGCCACTGTACCTAGTTCAGTGGTACAAACGGGAGTGTAATCGGCAGGATGCGAGAAAAATACGCCCCAGCTATTGCCAAGCCAATTGTGAAATTCTATTTTGCCCTCAGTAGTCTCCGCTACGAAATCGGGGGCTATATCGCCTAGTCTTAGTGCCATGTCTGTAAAATGGTTTAGTTTGAAAATAAATTATACAACTATATTCATAACACAATTATACAAAATAAAGTTCTGCATCAATTATGTTTTTAAAATAAATACAAAATAATATTTTGAAAATATTATTAATAATCGATTCAATAATTAATAGAACAACATCATAGCACGTAGCTAAAGTTTCATAACACTGCTCAAAAGCGATGATAATTTTAACTGTAGCAAAAGCAAGATTAATTAGTTTTAAACTAATTTTGAGCCATTGTAAAACACACGCAGCATTTTGACACTTTCAGACTACAAATACATTTATTTCTTAGGAATAGGAGGCATAGGCATGAGTGCTATAGCCCGCTGGTTCAAAGCCCAAGGATTTCACGTAGGCGGCTACGACAAAACTGAGACTACCCTTACCAAACAACTCGTAGAAGAGGGAATGGATATTCATTACGACAACAAAGTGGGTCGAATTCCTACCGAATTTTACAAAAAGGCGGAAACCTTAGTCATTCGCACCCCGGCTGTACCAAAAGACAATGTGGAACTTCAGTATTTTGAAGGAGAAAAATATACATTACTCAAGCGCTCGCAGGTTTTGGGGTTGATTACCGATAGCCTCATCACTGTGGCTGTGGCAGGTACGCATGGTAAAACCACTACCAGCAGCATGATAGCGCATATATTAAAACATGCAGGAGCCAATGTAAGTGCATTTTTGGGTGGAATCACCACCAACTACAATAGCAACTTGCTGATAGGCAAACCTACACCCAAAATAGATGCTATGCCCGAAGTGCCACCTTTTGGCAAACATCTTTGTGTGGTAGAAGCCGATGAGTTTGACCGTTCTTTTTTGACTCTGTACCCCGATGTGGCTGTAGTAACTTCGATGGATGCAGACCACTTGGATATTTACGGGCAGCATGATGAACTCAAAAAATCTTTTAACGATTTTATCAACCAGATAAAAGTAAAAGGCCATTTGGTAATTCGCAAAGGACTTGATTTTGAGATGAAACAAAACAAAATCACTTATGTACACCCCTATTCGGGCGATGGAGGCGAGTTTTCAGCCAATAATGTGAGGGTAGAAAATGGCTACTTTGTGTTTGACTACAAAGCTAAATCTACTGAAATCAAAGAAATAAAGCTGCAAATACCCGGTTTTCACAATGTAGAAAATGCCACGGCCGCTATCAATGTATGTATTCTACTCGAAGTGCCTGTAGAGTATATCAAAAGTGGTTTGGAGAGTTTTAAAGGAGTGAAGCGGAGGTTTGAATACATTGTGAGAAATGAAAAAGTAGTTTACATTGACGATTATGCGCATCACCCTACAGAAATAGAAGCTTTTTTGAAATCTGTAAAAGCCCTGTATCCTATCAAGAAGCTTACTTGTGTATTTCAGCCGCACTTGTTTACCCGTACAAGAGATTTTGCCGAAGGCTTTTCTCAAAGCCTCAGCCTAGCCGATGAAGTGCTGCTCATGGACATATATCCAGCCAGAGAACTACCCATACCGGGCGTAAGTTCTGATATGCTCTACAAAAACATCACTTCAAAAAACAAAAAATTGGTAACTAAAGCCAATTTGATGGAGGAAATACAGAAATTAAATAATGTAGAAGTGCTAGTAACCGTAGGTGCAGGGGATATAGATACTCTTGTAGAGCCTATTAAACAATATTTGACTACCAAATAACCCAAACCTGATACTGTGGCTTGGGTTATTGATATTGGAAAAGGGCAATGACTAGAATTTGCCCTTTTCTATATTTTCTGCTTTGTCAAACATCATCAAAGCCTTGTTGAACATCTCATCTTGCTCATTAAAAATCGGGAAAAAGCCTTCGTTTTTCCACACGCTTCGTGCTATTAATGCTTTCACCTGATTTTTGATATATTCTTTTGAACGGTTAAATTCCTTTTCATTGAATTTGATGTCAGACTTTTTAGCCATTTTGTTGATTTCTTCCAACATTTCGTCTGTAACTACAAATGATTTTTTGAATTGCTCAAAAGGCATCTTTTCCAAATCTTTCTTTTTAGAAAAACCATATTCGAGTGTATATTCACGTACTATCCCGCTATTAAAAAGCTGATTCAAATAGGGGGTGAACATGCTTGTGTCGCGCGGAATGAAGATATCGGGCATGATACCTCCCCCGCCATATACTGTACGTCCTTTTACTGTTTTGTATTTTGATTTTTCGTCAAACTTTATGCTGTCGGCACTGAAAAACTCACCGTGTTTGTAGCGATTGTAAAGATCCATATTATAGTCTTCTTCGCCCTTCACATAAGGTTTTTGAATGCTTCGCCCACTTGGGGTGTAGTAGCGAGAGATGGTGAGGCGCAGTTCTGAGTTGTCGCCAAGTGGAATAGGCATCTGTACCAATCCTTTTCCAAACGACCTGCGACCTACTATCAAAGCCCTGTCGTTGTCTTGCAGTGCACCCGACACAATTTCAGAAGCAGAGGCACTGCCTTCGTCAATCAGTACTATGATGGGTCCTTTTTCAAACATACCGTTCATGTAGGCCCTCGTTTCTTGGTTGTAGCGTGGTTGTTTTGACTTGGTAAAGACTATCATTTTGTTACCATCGAGCATCTCGTCTACCATTTGAGTGGCACGGTCCATATACCCGCCCGGATTACCACGCAAATCCAACAACAGTTTTTTCATGCCTTTTGCTTTTAGGTCGGTCATGGCTTTTTTAAATTCGTTGTAAGTGTTGGCCGTAAATCGATTTACCTTAATGTAGCCCACCTCAGCATCTACCATATAGGCAACATCAACAGAAAACGTAGGAATTTTATCGCGTGTGATGGTGAATTCCAATAATTTCTTTTGCCCTCTTCTCACGATAGAAAGGCTCACCTTTGTGCCTTTTTTACCTCTTAAATACTTAAAAACATCTTGCGTAGAAAGCTTTACATTGGCTATGTTTTTACCGTCTACCATCACTATTTTATCGCCTGCCTGCAAGCCCACAGCCTCTGATGGCCCTCCGCTAATGGGAGTCACTACGATGAGAGTATCTTTTAATATTTGAAATTCTATGCCTATGCCTTCAAAATCGCCCTCCAACTGTGCCTTGGCCATATCCATATCTTTGGGTGGGATGTAGACAGAGTGTGGGTCAAGCTTTTCAAGCATTTTGTTGATGGCCTCTTCGGTGAGCTGGTCAGTATTCACGGTATCTACATATTCAGTGTTTATAAGGCTGATGATGTCTCTGAACTTATTGGCCGATTTAGAAATATCGTTCGCCTGAGTACCCGAATTAAACATTTTGGCACCTATAAAAATGCCTCCAATCAATGTAATGGCTATGATAATGGGTAGGCGAATGATGGCTGAAGAGTTTTTTATTTCACTCATATATCAAAACAGTGTAATCTTTTTTATCTAATAGTAATATAACAAAACAATCGCTTTGGTAATTCAAAGCAATGATAATACTTTATACAAACAGGTTGGACTAATCGTTGAAAATTTATTTTACAAATGTCTTACTTTCAATGGCATTAAAAACAAGAGCGTTAAATTTTTTCTTATATAGAGCCCCAAAAAATGAATTTCTGAAAATAAAATGTATTGATAGAGGGGGGTATAAAAGGTTAAATATTGCTACAGATACATATTCAACTTCATAAAACCCGATTTATCAAAAAAAGTATCATGTAATAACCAATCAATAATTTTCACCACCGATTTTACGCTCCATTCCTTTGATTTGGGGAAGCTTAGCAGGCATAGAAGTAATGCCTACAGTGTCTGTCAACGCCTTCATAAAAGCCACCAAATCTTTTTGTTCTTGTTTGAAAAGGTTAAAATCACAGTATGGGGATAGGCTCCATTCTTGTAAAAAATTTCTTTTAAAAAACCAGAATAACCACTACCCATTGGTGCTAAAGTCTCTATTTCTCCTGAGGTGTACACTATTGAGTAATAAAAAACCTGTCGAGATTCTTCCCGACAGGTTTTTTGAGGATAAAAGTATGAAATATTATTCTACCACCAATTTTTTCACCACTACATCACTTCCCGATGTAACAGTTACGAAATAGATGCCTGATGCCAAACCTGAGAAAATAGCTTTGTTATCGGCAGGAGTGATAGTGGCACTAGCCACAGATACACCTGTCAAGCTGTAAACTACTACAGAAGAAGTAGAATTGATGTCAGCAACTACAGAAACCGAACCATCTACAGAAGGGTTTGGATATACCTTCACGCCTTCGCTTTTGATAGAAGTAACTATAGCAGAAGGAACCGTAGGAGCAGCTTGGTTTGAAAGTGCTATCAAAGCTGATGTACTACCGGAAGATACAGTCACGTATGTAATAACTGAAGAAGTCGCAGTACCTGTATACTGTACAAACAGTTCAGTAGCAGGAAGAGAATAACCCATATCAATACCTCCAACTGTCTTACCCATTAGACCTGTAATAGTCCATGATTGAGCAAAACCTGAACCACTGGCAGTAGAAATAGCAAAGCCTACAGCAGTAGAAGGAATTGAAATCATTAAACTAGAGCTGCTAAGGTTAGAAGCACTTACAGTTAAAGATACAGCAGTAGTACTCAAATTTGAAATAGAGTTGGGATTGGCTACAATAGAAGGCGAAGCCAACATCAAATTTCCTGTGAATTTAGAATCTGCGAAAGATGCGCCAGAGGTGGCTGCAGAACCTGCTGTAGGTCTGAAATCTATGCTACCAGAAGCTGTAATCAATGGATTCACAAACAGTGCACCAGAAACAGTTCTATTGTTGTTAGCAGAAGCTAATAACCAAGAATTTAACGATGATACATCCGCTCCTGCTGCAACTTCTGCTAAACCACTAGCAACGGTACTAACTCCAGTAAAAGCTTTATCCACATCTAATAGTATATTATTTTTAAACCTCAGAGAACCATCGAAAGTTTGGGGATTAGCTCTCACACCGGCAGCATCAAGCGAGGCATTACCGTCTATCATGATGTAGTTTCTGTAACCTACAAATATAGAGTTGAATATAGAAGTCCTTGAGTTTCTTCTCAAGCGAGCACCTCTTCTGAAAGCAGCTTGTTCAATTGATGTTAAGCTTGAATAAGATGAACCAACCGGAATTGGGCCAAACATTGAGACATTAGAAAAAACTGGAGCAGTAAATGGCTCAGCAGCTGTACCATTAGCATCGTTATCTGATTCAAAACCTTCAGAAGTACTTGCTCCCGATGCAGCGTTGTATGTAGCATCATAAAATCTTCTGTCTTTAATGGCAATAGCAAACTGTACATTTCCAGTAAAACCAAAATCCACATCAAAATCATCATCAGTAGTGCCAAATGCAATCAAGTGTTTAGCATTCACTGTACCACCAAACCACTCAAATGCATCGTCATTACCGAAAGAGCACTGCACATAATCAATAGTAGTACCTGCACCTACCGCACCCATAGTCAATGAGTTAAGCTCTTGGTTGGTATTCAAGTCAAGACCTGCGAACTCTATGCGTACATATTTCAAAATACCTGAGTTGTCCATAGCACTTCCTGTAGATGTACCTGCACCATAAAAACCAAGTCCGTCAAATTGGGTTCTGGTATCAAATCCTTCCATTCTTCTTTGCGACACAGTAACACCACTGATGGTTTGTGTTTGGTTCATAGGAGCACGACCGGCTATGAATAAACCTGCCCAGTCACCACGAGCCCTTGATCCTACTGCTTTGTTTGATGTCATCACGATAGGTTGTGCTTTGGTACCTTCAGCTATGATTTTTCCACCACGGTCAATTATCAAACAAGCAAAGTTGCTGCTAGCCACATCAGACTCTGCTCTGATGATTGTTCCGGGCTTGATTACCAAAGTAGAACCATCTGCAACATAGTTTACACCTTTTAATAAATATACACCATCAAGTGTAGTATTATTAGGAATCTCTTTTCTACCCGATGCTTCAGTAGTAGCATCCAAAAGAGTAGTATTGGTAGGAGCTGCATAAGCAGTATTGAATGGATCAAAATTAGTCCAGTCTTTTGTCCAATCTTTGGCAGGGTCGCTGCTCAATGCACCAACATAATCAGTTGGTTCAAAAAAACTAGTTTGTGCATTTGCTGTCATGGCAGCAAATGCCAATAATGCAATAGAAACTTTTTGTATTAGAGTTTTCATTTTAGGTTAAGTTAAGTTAATACTCTTTTCTGCAAAACTAAGCCTCTAATATGTACTCATTGTTAAATGAGTGTTAAGTAATTATTAACAAAAAAGCTGGGCATAGTTTCTATGCCCAGCTTTTTTGAGAAATGAAAAGGGTAGGATTAAAATTTATAGCTGGCAGCTAAGTTAAAAGTATAGCCCATGGTGTATTTAAACACTATCTTATCGTCATCTTGACCAACATTTGTAGTAGCACCCGGCACACCGGTGTTGTCTACATCATATCTGCCATTTTTATTCCTGTCTTGGTAAAACACCAAGTCTTGTCTTAATATATCTCCCCATGTAGCTCTCACATCAAACCTTCCTATTTTCTTCCCGATTTGGGCATCAATTATTGTTCTGGGGTTTTCCCAAATATCGAACCCATAGGGGATAGGTTGCCCTGACGCATCGTCTGTAACACCGCCCACATAGGCAATTCTTCTACCTATTCTATTGCCAATCACACTTCCATACCAACCATTGGTAGGATTTTCATATTGCATACCTACATTGAAAGTATAAGGAGACTGGCCTTGCAGAGGGCGGTTTGCTGTAGAAGTAGAGCCTTCATTAAGGGTAATTTGCGACTCCATGATAGCTATGTTTGAAAACAATATAGTGTTGTCTACAATTGATTTAGGAATCACATTTCCCAGAAAATCAAAGTTCTTTCTAAACTCAAACTCCAACCCTCTGATAGTAGCACTTTTTTCGTTGTCGTATCTGAATGCTAACGAAGAAGTAATCTCAAAACGTTGTCTTAACTCGATGGGGTTTTCTATCTTTTTATAAAATGCCCCCAAAGACACCACTTGATTAGGCCCAAAATAATATTCTATTCTGCCATCGATATTTTCTATTCTAGCTCTTTTTAGTTCAGGATTTCCCAATATTTCGGAATTAATATCAAATCTGTAAAAACCAAATCGAGATATTTCTCTAAACTCAGGTCTATTTACTGTCACATAGGCTGCTCCACGGATATTTAATTTCGGAGTGAGTGAATAAGTGGCGTTGATGGACGGAAGCAAGTCTTGCACTTCTTTTTGTGTAGCTATGTCTTGTCTTAATGTGCCTCCTGCGTTGCTAGGGTCAGGAATGGTGGTATAAACTTCCTGTTCAAAACGTTCAACCCTCAATCCATATACCAATCTTAATCTTTCATATATTTTGTTGCTTAACATTGCATAGGCCGCAGTGAGCAACGAGCCTGCTTTGTATCTGTCGCCTTGTAGATTTGTTCTCTCAACAAGATATAGTCCTGTATCAGAAATATTTCCTGAGCCTAGGTCTCTTTCGAGTATGGTGGTAAAGTCCTGACCTCTGTCATTAGAGTAATACGAAAATCTACTGGATACAAAATCCCTGTTTCTTGTTTGGTAGTACCCTCCCAGTTTGAATTCATTTTTGGAAGGGCCGAAGTTAAATTGTTTTGAAATATCCAACGTACCACTCCACAATCTTTCATTAAGCTGAGAGTTGAATCTACCACTGGCTTGACTAAATTGATTTCCGAAACCTAGCCCATAGCGAACAGTACCCGTCTCTTCATTTACTCCTCCACCATAAGTAGCAATTTTATAATCAGGTATTGAACGATCTATCAACCCATAGTTAACCAACCATTTTACTTTAAACCAGTTTTCCCCTACCACATGGTCGCCTGTAAGCTGCGAACTGTAAAGTTGGTTTGTAGTCATTATGTTAGCACTGCTTAAGTTGTATATGACATCTACTGTATTTCCAATACCCGACCTGAAATCAGAATTAATGTCTGCCGTATTGTTGTATATATTTTTAAAACCAAAAATGTTTGAAGGATTCAGTTTGTATGAAAAATTGAGTATTGCTCCTAGGTTTACATTTTTATAAAAAGCGTCATTATTCAAATCAGTCAGCATAAGTCCATCTTCACCTTGGTATCTTCTGAGTGTTACTCTTGAATATCTTTCTGTGCTATTGTAGTTCACCGCAGTGACAATACCCAATTCTCTTCCAAATATCTTTACAGGCACACCCAAGGAATAACTTGCTCTCAAATTAGGTAATGAATTATATTGATTTATTCTCCAATCATTATCAAACTTTTTTGTAGCATCCACATTTGCATTATTTACATTCTTGTCGTCAAATATTTTCTCATTCAAAACAGGAAAAGCTCTTTTACCATCATCGAAACCTAAAAAATCGGTAGAAGAACCATTGAATGCCCTAAAATTTTTAAAAGTGGTAAGCGAATGGTATTGCAATCCTAAATTAAAACTTTGGGTTTTTTCTTCCGGAATATTTTTTGTGTCAATCTTGATGATACCACCACCGAAATCGCCTATTAAATCAGGAGAACCGGATTTGAGAACAACTACATTTTCTATAAGATTGGCTGGAATAACATCAAAAGAAAAAGCTTTTCTGTCTGTTTCAGTAGATGGAAGGGGGGCGCCATTGAGGTATCCGGCATTATAACGGTCATTCATACCTCTTATAATAGCAAATTTACCCTCTTGAATAGAAGCACCTGAAATACGCTTCAAAACATCAGAAGTAGATCTGTCGGGCGTTTTCTTTATCAACTCTGCAGATATACCGCTCGATACTTGCACAGCATTTCTTTGTTGAATCAACAAGGCAGCTTCGGTTTCTTTTACCATTTTGCTTTGTTCTCCTTGAACTACTACCTCTTCCAACTCTTGTGTAGATTCTTGAAGTGTAGAATTGAGGTTGGTGACCTCCCCTGCTTTTACTTCTATATTTTCATATTTCACAGTCTTGTATGATACATAAGAAATCAGCACTGTATACTTGCCCGGAGCAAGCGCTAGATTGTAACGCCCCTCTATATCGGTAGAAGCCCCCAATGTCAAGCCTTCTATGGCTATGGTTGCACCAATAATCTCTTCTCCGGTATTTTTATCAATAACTTTTCCGGCTATTTTTCCTTTCGTGGTATTGTCTTGAGCAGTCGATGTATAGGAAACTAAAAATGATATGAATACAACTACGATAGCTACGCTGTAGAATTTACGCATGAGTATAATTGTGTGGTTAATTAATTCTTACTTCAATGTGCAAAATTATACAGAGCGGTGCGATAAGGTTTTGAAAAGCGTGTTATCAAATTGTTAAATTATTGAACTTGCAAATGCAAGTTGCTACCAATAAATATTTGTAAAAATTATATTTTATGGTGAAAGTGATTTTAGTAAACGGTTTTGCTGTTGGGTAATAACTACTACTTTGTCTAAACCTGTAAAATCAAAAAACCTTCCAAGTTTTTGAAACTTGGAAGGTTTTTAATTTATCCCGTGAATAAAGATGAGAGTTATGAGATGAGATAAATGTCAGTTGTCACTTATCATCTGTCACCTACCACTCACAAAAGCTACTCAACCGAAAGCGTTTTGCTTCCAAAACCTTTATCAGTTTCTATCAATAGAATATATAGCCCTTTTGAAAGACCCGATGTAGGAACACTTGCTTTACCGTTCACTCCAGCTACTTTGAGCACTGAAGTACCCGCAGCAGACACCACCGTCACAGACTTCAAAGCCACATCACCACCTTCTACCGATACATCTGTACCTGAAGCAGGGTTAGGGTAGACTTTGATAGAAGAAGAAACTCCTGAAATTATTCCTGTTGATTGACCAGAAACAGTAACTACAATAGCAGATGTCAATGTGTAATTGCTTGCAACTACTGAACCTACTATAGTGGTGATGCCATCAGAAATAGCTTGAACTAAACCAGTGCCACTTACAGAGGCAACATCTGAATTACTAGACATCCACATCACGGGAAGAGTAGTATTTTCAACCATTGAAGTGAATTGTGCTGTACCGCCTTTTTCTGTAATTGCATCTACTCCTGTAATAGTAAGGCCAATAGCTCCAGTTATAGTTACAGTTGCTATCTTTGATAAGCTTTCATTTAAACTATATGTACCAACAAAGGTAATTACCCCGTTCTTAAAAGGTGTAAAAACTCCTGCCTCAATAGTCCCAGCATCTTGAGGCATCACAGATATATTAACTTGGTCTATACTTGCACCTGAAGGAAATACATTACTAACTCCAACAAAAACGGTTCCAGACGTACTAGTCACCACACTACTAGAAACAGTCAAATTATAATCAATTATAAAATCCTCTACTTGAAAACTCAAAATGGCAGTTTTTCCGGGAAGCCCTGTAGAAATAGCTGTAATAGAAGTTACCCCTACACTTAGCACTGAAATAATCCCTTCTTGAGATACCGTGGCTATGTTTGGATTGCTAGAGGATAATGACGCACCTATTAGGATTCTATTAGCTGGTTTACTATACAATACAGTGGATGTAGTTGTAGAGGATGTAATACTCGCACCCGGTGAAGTTATGTTCAAATTAAAATCTTCCGAAACATAAATTGGTGAGTAATTTGCTGAAAAAGGTGCACCAATTGCTGTTACAGTAAGACTCGCTATCCCCACTATTGACTTAGAAAATAAGGTAAAACTTGTTGGCTGGTTATTAGCACTAATATCGTAAAGGGGCTTTTGCAAAGCGAATTCATTTAGTTGAACATCAAATTCCTGTAAAGCAGTGCTTGGTATGATGGAAATATTTAAGGGTACTTGTTTACCATTATTAGAATTGGTTGAGTTTAAAAAGTTGGGATCCATTCTGTTTATACCACCAATTGTATTAATTGAAATACCTGTCACACTGGGTAACGTATTAGGATGAATACCTACAAGAAAATTATACATTTCTATATTACCATATTGTCTATTTATTAGGTATGACAATGGATAATAGAAGTGTAACATAATACCACCTATAACACCATTGGCAACCCCTGCAAGTGACGTTGAAAACCATCCTTGGGTATTACCAGGTACTGTTATTAAATTTATACTTGCACTATTGTTGGGTCTAACATCTACAATACATGGATCTGGTGACAAATTCTTGAAATAAGCAGCAAAAACCCTGTCCGCAGCATTTGTAATAGTAACTACTGAAAAATTATTGTTGAATTGGTCGAATGCCCCTTGGAAATTGAAATTAATCCAGTTCCTAATGCTAAAGTTTCCATCACCACCACGTCCACCTACTCTTAAACTAAGTTTTTCGTTAGTGAATTTAGCGGGGTTTAAGTCTATTGGATCATAAATATTATAGGTTGCATCTGCACCGGAAGCCGGTAAAGCCTCATACATGACATCATTTGGACCAATAACAGTGCTTGATACCCCAAACATCTCAAATCCAGCCACAGTATTAACACCTGTAATTGTGAAATATCTACCAAATAATATATCATTATTATTTGCATTTAGGTTGCTAATATTGCCTCTCCTATTCCCGTGGCGAGATACAACCGGTAAAGTCACTCTAGTTGTTGACACACTAGTGGGGATATTGGTTTTTCGACCAGAAATGGTTATGTTATCCATCATTGAACCTGTGATTGTAAAGTTGATGTCAACAGAGTTAAAATATTGTGGAGAAGCAACCGTTGGTGCCGTGTATGTTATTGTCCTGCTTAGAACAGTACCTCCCACAGTTGTTACAGCCCCCACTGTGAAGCTATTTGTTCCAGTTATAGTAATATCATTATCAATACTGTTCCTAATAGTAATAGCATTGTTCCTGTTAACAACCGAACTCGCATGAAACTCTACTCCTGATAATGTTGTTAACCCCAATATAGTAGTAATGTTTACATCAGAATAATTAGTCAATTGAAAATATACATCTCCTGTTCCCAAAATTGTGATAATTGGTGATACACCAGCCGCTGCACCACTTATACCTAATTTTACATTTGCACCGGTATTTGTTCCTATTGTAAAAGGGCCTGATGCAACAGAACCTGAAAAGCTTCCTCCAAATTCATTCATTTTGAAATACCCTCTTAAATCATCTCTAACAGACGAAGTTGTAATTTGCCCAAAAGTGAGCATAGTGGAGAAGCATAACATAGCCGCCCCAGCCAATTGTAGAATTGCTTTTTTCATTTTTGTAGGATATTAGTGTTTGTAGATTATTTAACAAGACAAATATAACAAACAATATGTTTCATGCAATTTTTTATTTAAAAAGTAATAAAAAATGATGCTATATACTAAAGTATTGATATTTGTTATTTGCCATAAATCTCCTTTAGGGGGTCATGAAAATTCCCAAATAATAACTTACTTTATGAATTACAAATAAAAAAACCTTCCAAGTTTTGAAACTTGGAAGGTTTTTTAACCTGTGAATAAAAATGAGTTATGAGAGATGAGATAAATGTCAGTTGTCACTTATCATCTGTCATCTATCACTCACAAAAGCTATTCTACCGAAAGCGTTTTGCTTCCAAAGCCTTTGTCGGTTTCTATCAATAATATATACAGCCCTTTTGAAAGACCTGACGTAGGAACAATTGCTTTACCGTTCACTCCCGCTACTTTCAGCACAGAAATACCCGCAGCAGACACCACCGTCACAGACTTCACGGCCACACCACCACCATCTACCGACACATCTGTACCAGAAACTGGGTTAGGATAGACTTTGATAGAAGAAGAAACTCCTGAAATTATTCCTGTTGATTGACCAGAAACAGTAACTACAATAGCAGATGTCAATGTGTAATTGCTTGCAACTACTGAACCTACTATGGTGGTGATACCATCAGAAATAGCTTGAACTAAACCAGTGCCACTTACAGTAGCAACATCTGAATTACTAGACACCCACATCACAGAGGCTGTAGAATTTTTCAAAGTTGCATTTAATTGGGTTGTTCCTGCTAATGTAGTTATTGATGCTTGGCCCGTAATTGTAAGACTGGGTTCAAGAACAGTAACAATGATAGATGCATCAAAATTCGACAAATCAAACCCAGCTGATGTTCGTATATAATATGGCATACCAACTACAGTAAATTGACCAGTCATTAGTGGAGTAAATGAGCCTTCCTCACTATTGTATGTGGCAGCATTTGCTGGAATTACAGACCAATTTACAGTAACTGAATCACTTAGCGCAATCGGAGAAACAGATTTGTCTACAAACATAGCCTCTTCTAGTATTATAGTATCCTTATCTGCCGTCATCACTACATTGGATGGTCCCTGATTAGTAATTTCAAATACGAATTGATTGGTTAAGCTAGATAGTGCAGCTTTACCCGTTACAGTAACAAAACCATTATAATTTCCTGTAGCTCTGAATACGATGTTTTTATCATTCTTTGATACTAAAGATACTAAACCAGGCCTAGACGCTTGATACGTAAAGCTAGTAACATTAACTGCATTATCTCCAGTTATTGCAGAAGAAACTGTAATATTACCTTGTCTATTGCTAATCGCTGAAGCATTTCCGGTAAGTGCAATTCCAGTTGCTGTACCAGCACCAACAGCTATGGCATGTATTATTGTATTGCCAACATATTGTTTAGCCCTCATAGAAAAAGCGGTAAAATAATCATATGTTGAAAGATCCGCATCAATTACCATACGGGTATTACCGGGTATCGTATAGTTGAAATTTAAATTAGGAGCGATATTCGCATTGAAATTATTATCGCCATCGCTACGTTTTTTGGTTCTTACAAGCAATTGAAGTGGAGTAGCCTCTTTATTTTCAATGTCGATTGCTAGCTTTTTGCTATAATCTACTCCCACACCACATCCTAAGTTCCATGGGCCTCCTGCATCAGAACCGAGAATAAAAAACATACCACCAATTCTATTTTCCCAAAAAGGACCTTCAGAAGCAAAGTTAGCACCAGGAGTAGATATAAATACATCAAGTTTATCAGTAGATGTACCTTCTAGTGAATTAGCAAGCTTGGCTGAATTCCAAATATAGTTAATACCATCAGCATTAGTTGCATTTCTAATCCAACCATTTAAGCCTCCTGCAAAATAGTTTACAGCATTTAAGAATCCTGTGTTATATGTGGTTGGTTTGCCTGTACCGAACATATTACCATCCCAAGTACCTGTGAAATTATCAAAGAATGGCAATTGGTTTGTAACTGTTACAACTAAAAAGTGAGAAGCAGTGCTATTACCATTGGTAACAGTTCCAGTGAAAGTATATATGCCATTTGCTTTGGCAGTAATTTCCCTTTTCGATAAATCCACACCAACACCGCATGCTTGGTTTCCAGGTAAACTAAAAGCCAAACGAGGATTAGTAGCATTTGAAGGTGAAACTTGTACAGCAATAACAGACTTTTGTTTGTCGGAGTTTAAAAAGACATTCCCCGATATTGTAACTCCAGTTATTGGTACATAACCAGCAACTGTGATAGTTAGTGTTTCAGATTCTACTGTATTATCAGCTTTAGAAACGGCTTTAATAGTAAAAACTCCATTTCCCCTAGCTCGTAATGTAGTACCTGTAATACCCACTAAAGTACTTGGTGTAACTACCCAATTTACATTTGATGGTAAATTCTCACTCAAATTACCTCTTAAAGTAAGAGTTAGTTCATCGGAAGTTTCTGTTGCTGTTAACAAATTTGCTCCTGATAAAGACAAAGACTCAATTTGATTTACAATTTGAACAACTCGTATCCCTGTTACTGTATTAAAGTCATCAATTGCAACAGCAGTAATAGTAACGATTCCATTTCTTTTTGCATTAACCTTAACATTGGAAATGGATTGGTCTGTAAGTGTAGCTTCTGATCCCATAATTGACCAATTAACACTGTTTAATATTGCATTAGAAACAAAATTCAGCGTTATATTACCACCAGTAGCAGTTATCATACTTGGTCCGGTAATAGAAAACATTGCTAATGGTTCTGGTGCCGCTCCAACCCAAAAATTCTTTATCACTAAATTGTAATTATCTTGAAAGTTATTAGTTGCGTTAAATAAGCCATAACCAACTGATGTTAAGACACCTGCCACACTAACTGTAAATTGACTCAATGAATTACTTGGTATAGTTACAAGTGGCCCGTATATTTCGGTATCTGTACCTACACCTAGCTGTAAAGTAACATCTTGGGAACCATTATTTATTACTTTGGCATAAACAATGGGGTTAGCACTTATGTTAATTGGAGATGCTGCTGCATCTTCGTATGCAGCTGTTTGTGGCGAAACATAAATCCTAATTGGCCTATCATTTGCGTTATTTCTACCTGCTATACCCGTTACAGACACAGCATTAATACTACCAGTTGTATTCAAAAGTGTCCATCTTTGGTCGCCAAAATGCGAAGATACATCTGCAACCGGTGGATTTGTGTTCACTCCATTGAATTTTGCCTCAAGCCACTGACCATTTCCGGCATAATACGCTTGATTAATACTTGTAATTGTTCCAACGAATTGGCTTTTAAACGTAGTTGCCGTTCTTTGTGCAAAGACACTGACACCACACACTACGAATAGTGATGTAATTAATTTTCTCATAGTTTTAGTTATTATAATTTAAGTTGAAAAATTGTGAATGCTAATTTATAGATTACTAAATACAATTGCATTTTTTTTATAAAATTTATTAATATTTTTATAATTAACTGAAATACAAAGAGTTGAATGAAATCTCAAGCAATAAATGCAAGAAAACTCAACTTGTACTTACAAGAAAGTTTACATTTTCATAACATAAAGTGGATGGTACTATTCCTAAAAGAAACAAAAAGCAATAAAAAACTACACTTTCAAGCCTGCGTAAGTGCTTAAATATTGATAAGAATCTGTAAGATTTCCATTATTAACAATGGTCGCTTTCAGCAATGTTGTTGCCGGTTTGGAGCTAAAAATTTCAGAAAAAACCTTGGAAATGAGCTGTGTACCAAAGTCGCTGCTGGCATCGCGAGCCAGCTCGCACGGAAGGTTGTCTATGGCCATCACAGTGACATTTTTTTCGCTGCTGTAGGGTACTTCCAAATCTTCAGAAAATGGGTTGTAATCATACACCGGATTGTCTATAGAACTCGAGCGTAAGGTAGAAGGAATAGAGCCATTAATATCACAAGTGATATCACCTATTACTTTTATTTTAAAGTTGCTTTGGCGCATCTGTTGTTTGGTAAACAAAAGGGGCGCAGAAGGATTCCAATAGGCGCAAGCCACCAAAATATCGGCCTGTTGGGCAAAACTCATGAAATGTGATTCATAGTTTTGAGGATTTTTAAAGAAATCTTTTTTATCGAAAAATTTGCTTCCTTTTTTGGTGTGGAAGTGCTCGGAGTGAACCTGGGTAAACACCGGATAACTAAAGGTTTTATTTAAAAAATCATTAATATTTACCTGCTTTATTCGCATTTGTTCTAAGACTTCAATAGCACCTGATGCTACCCTACCACCACCGGTGAGGGCTATTTTTACAGGCTTAAGTTTAGCTTTTTTGAAATGGCTGCGCATTTCGGCATAGTCAAAACACAGATGGGCAGGTTTCAAATCAAATAGTCTATAACGATGCCCATAGGTGCGG
>ERZ1066134.290-NODE-290-length-35372-cov-19.974262_pt1 | contig 35372 bp, 35 predicted proteins | sample MGYA00382781_ERZ1066134 | MGnify/ENA primary metagenome ERZ1066134 (study PRJEB33369, sample SAMEA5778364) | biofilm metagenome | biome: Industrial cooling water; feature: Water cooling tower basin; material: Biofilm | place: United Arab Emirates | collected... | reverse complement strand
ATTTTAACTGGCCATTCGCACCAACTTAAATTCTCTAATGACAATTCTGGGTTTATTTTTGAAACTAATTTAGGAGCAGTGCCAAGAGTGAAAAAATCGGTTTTGCGAACGATCGGTATTTCTTTGTGGATGAAGCCGTTCGCTTTGTGAATGATTGCAAAACTGGTGAGCTTGATTATGTGGTTTCTTGAGAGACAAACTGTACAATACTCGAAAATACAGCTATGCTGAGAGTGGTCTAAAAACGAAGACAGAAGTGTTCAATGTGTACGGTGAGCCCGAATTTACGATCAGCTACGAATACGCGTTTAACGAGTAATCATTCACACGCCTGTAACCATTTTTCCACTTCCTTCACCTCTATCAGCCCTTTGGCATTTCCCCAAGAATTGGTGACGTAGGTTAAGATTTCGGCCACTTCCAGCGGGGTGAGGTTTTGAATCCCCGGCATCATTTGATTATACGTTTTGCCATTGACTTTGATCGTCTGCACTTGTCCGTTCACCATGATACAGGCCGCACGGGGCAAATCCGCCAACAAATAGTCAGCTTGCTTTAAGGGCGGATAAAGGGAGGCCAACCCTTCGCCTGTGGCTTGGTGACATTGCGCACAGTGCTTGGTGTATAGCGCCATACCGTGCACTTTGTACTGATCAAAGCGTATTTGGGTCCGACGATCCATCTTGGGCAATTGCTCGGTTTGGTTAGTGTTGGATTGACTCTGACCGCAGGCGGCTAGAAATACAATGAAGAAAAAGGGAAAAAGCTTATTCATATTCCTTTCGTAGTATGGCTATGTCTTTGATTAGTAGATCCACTTGCTTTGGTTCTGTGCCGTCATATACGCCCCTGATGCGCTGATCAGCGTCTACGAGCAGAAAGGCACCACTATGCGCAAATCCGCCGGGAGCATTGGCATCTTCACCGGCTATGATCATGTACCGATATGCCAACGCATAGATGCTGTCTCGCTCACCAGTGAGAAAGTGCCATTTATCGCCCTTTACGCCAAGATTTGAAGCAAATGTATTGAGCACCGACACATCGTCATGCTGAGGATCGATCGTGTGAGATACGATCATCACGTTCGGCAGAGCTTCTATTTCTTCGTACACACGCAACAGTTGGGCATTCATTACAGGACAAATAGAAGGACAGGATGTGAAGAAGAAATCGGCTATGTATATTTTACCTTTATACGTATTAGCTGTCACCTCCACACTGTCTTGATTCGTCAGTTTGAAATCCCCTACTGTGTAATAGGTGGTGTCCGCACCATTGATATCGTGATTGCCCATGAAGGGCAGTCGTTGGTTGTTTTTCACAGGGTCACAAGAACCGATTAGGATACCGATGATAAAAAATGCCGGAATGAATCTCATTTTCGAAAGTGCTTATACGTGCGGATGGCCACCATCAACAGGACTGCAAAAATCACCAAGCCAAGCGTGCCATACAACCAGTCCACCGTATTTTTCAGTACGATGAGGAAAACGATGGACACCAGAAAAAGCGTGGCGACTTCATTCCAAATGCGGAATTTCATAGAAGACCATACGTCCGTTCGTTGCTGCAGTTGATTGTACAGCCGCTGACAAAACAATTGATAAACTAATAGAAAAAAAACGAATGTGAGCTTCACATGCATGAAGGGGAGTTGAAGCCAATCCGGCTGGGAGAAAATCAATGCCGAACCTATAACCAACGTAAGTGCGGCTGATGGCCAAGTGATGCCAAACCAGAGGCGTTTGGCCATTAATCTTAATTGAGGCAAAAGAATGGCTTGCTCATGTGCTGGTCTGTCGCCTGCTTCCCGGATGTATACAAACAACCTGACGATATAAAAAAGTCCGGCAAACCAAGTGACAACAAAGATGATATGGAGAGCTTTTAGTAGGTTATAATCCATTGGATGGGAACCATAATAACGGTAAATTTGACCTGAACTGTTAGGTCAGCAATCATGTTGGCAAGTTAGTTAAAACCAGTAATGCAAATGAAGGATTCGGGTAACCTGTGGTATTTTGAGGAAAGTGATTTGTTTGATGTGCTTTGTCCGCATAAGACACCTGGTATGGAGAACAATCATATTCCCACTTCTTACCAAAAGGATGATTTCATCTATTTTCCTCAAGATGCTTCCGAGCAAATCTACATGATCTCCAATGGTCGTGTGAAAATTGGTGCCTACACACCCGATAAGAAAGAAGTTGTGAAGGCCATTTTGGCCAAAGGAGAAATTTTTGGCGAATTGGCACTGGCAGGAGAGGAGACCCGAACTGACTTTGCACAAGCGATGGACAATGACACGCGCATCTGCATCATGTCCATAGATGACCTCAAGCAATTGATGAAGGACAATCAGGAATTGTCATTCAAAATACTGCGCATCGTCGGGTGGCGGCTCAAGAAGATGGAACGCAAGATCGAATCGTTGGTATTTAAAGATGCGCGAACGCGTATTGTGGAGTTTTTGCGTGATACTGCCAATGAAAGAGGACAGAAAGTAGGCTTTGAAATGATGATCAAAAACCATCTCACCCACAAAGACATAGCCAGCCTCACGGGCACATCGCGCCAGACAGTGACCACCGTGATGAACGAACTCCGCGAAAAGAACCTCATCAACTTTGACCGCCGCAGGATACTCATCCGCGATATGGAGAAACTCTCGTAAATTTTCCGGAACCAAGTTTTATGGAATCAGCGATCGTGTTGCATCTCAGGGGAGATGTTTCACTAAATGCACGATTCACATGAAAACAAAAATTATCGCATCAGTGCTCACAGCTGGATTGCTGTTGGCACTGACCCCAAGTTTCAAATCGATTAAGAAAAACCCACTAGACCACACGCATGTGGCCATGTGCGGCACCAAAGGATGCGCCTTCAAAACACTCTTTAGCGAGGAGGATGCCACCGGATTTGCGACTTTCAAAACGGAGGAAACGGTAGAACAATCTATGCAGGACGGTTTGATTTTTTTGGCAAAGTCTCAGCAGCAAGATGGTGGCTGGGGAGCCGGCAGCCATAGCGCCCAGCATATCAGAGATCCGCATGCCGTAGGTACTGACCCAGCCACTACTGCCATGGCGGGTATGGCTTTTATCCGAAGCGGCAGCTCGTTAAAGACCGGCGCTTACACCCGTCAACTCAATGGCGCGCTGCACTATTTGCTGAAGGCTGTGGAGCAAACACCTAAAGATCACTCTCGCATTACCGATCTCATCGGCACGCAGATACAGACTAAGCTCGGGCAAAATATAGATGCTGTGATGGCTGCTCAATTTTTTAATAATGTATTAACACTCGATGATATGGAGCCTGCCATGCAGCAGCGTGTAAAGGCAGCATTGACCAAATGTGTCGGTTTTATTGAAATGAATCAATCGGCAGATGGCAGCACCGAAGGTGACGGTTGGGCTGGCGTTTTGCAGTCTTCCTTTGCTAATCAAGCACTTGAAGCTGCCGCGCTCAACGAGGTGGTGGTCGATGATAAAGCACTACGTCGAGCGAAGGAATTTCAAAAGAAAAATTATGATGCTTCAACCGGCAAGGTGGATACCGAGCGGGGTGCCGGCGTGATCTTGTATGCCGTTTCAGGATCGGTGCGAGCAAGTGCCAAAGAGGCAGCCAAAGCCCAACAATTGGTGAATGATGCCGTGAAATCCGGTAAGTTGAAAGATGGCGAAGTAACGCAGCAGGCTTTGGAGAAATTAGGACTTGATAGGGAAGAAGCGGCTCACCTAAGTGACAGTTATGCCATTTATCAATCGGCCAAAGACCAAGCCCAGCGCGATGATGTGCTCACGGGGTTTGGCAATAACGGAGGCGAGGAATTTCTCAGCTTCTTGCAGACAGGCGAATCACTCGTGATAGCTGGTGGTGACGATTGGAAAAAATGGTATGATAACATGGCCGGGCGCATTTTGCAGATTCAGAATGAAGACGGCAGTTGGAATGGCCACCATTGCATCACCAGTCCGGTGTTTTGCACGGCCACCAGTTTGCTCATATTGTCCATCGACAAGGATGTGGATCGGCTGAGACGACTGGGAGATTCTTGAAAAAGGAAGACCCTCTTCTCGAAAGAAAAGAGGGTCTTTATAGTTACAAACCAATGCGTTGATTAGATACCGGCAGCTTTTGAAGCCTTCAGTTTCACAGATACCTTGATCTCGTTTTTGATCGCCTTGTCACCAAGGTTATCGAAGAACGAATCTGATCCATAGCGTACGTCGAACTTCGAGCGATCAAACGTTAAATCGGCAGTGGCCAAAAGATTGTCACCATCAATTTTCACCAATGCAGGGAACGTTACCTCTTCGGTCTTTCCTTTTATGGTCAATGCGGCTGTAATCTGCGCAGCGCCATTTTCTCCTTTACCGATTTTCTTGATCACCAAACCGGCTGTTGGATTTGATTCTACCGAGAAGAAATCGTCAGACTTCAAGTGACCAACCAGCTTATCTGCCATGCCATCGGATAGGTCCGTACACGTCATAGAGTTCATATCCACATTCAGCGAGCCACCCGTTACTTTTCCACCGGAAACCTCCAGAGAGCCATTGGCAAAGGAGAGAGTTCCCTCGTGTGTTTTGCCAACTGCATTGCCGCCATACCACTGAATGGTGCTTTCTGAGGCGTTCACAGTATAAGTGTTTTTTTGATCGGCAGTTTCAGTTCCAACTGCTAGCGATACTAATAAGAGCGTAAGATTCATCATAATTCGTATTATTTATATGTATGTACATTTAATGTAATAACATTACGGCATTCATCCCAATTAGGTTCCCTACATTTGAAAAAAAATCAAAAAAAGTGATCAGCCTCGGAAATACCTTGCTTTCTGACGACATCAAAGAAGAGTCGTTTGTTTGTGATTTGCAGAAGTGCAAAGGCGCATGCTGTGTGGAGGGCGATTTGGGCGCACCATTACTTTTCGATGAGTTGGACGAGATAGAAGAGGTAATCCCGAAGGTGAAGAAATACTTGAAGCCGGAGGCCATTGAGGTGCTGGAACGAGACGGAGGCTATTTATTGGATGATGAAGGCGATTTTTCTACCACCACTATCAACGGTAGAGAGTGCGCGTTTGCCTTTTACGATGAGCAGCGAATACTTAAGTGCAGCATAGAGCAAGCGTGGAAAAACGGCGAGACGGATTTTCAAAAACCGATCTCTTGCCACTTATATCCCATCCGAGTGACCAAGGCCGGCGACATGGAAGCACTCAACTATGACCGATGGAAAATTTGCTCACCTGCCTGTGATTTGGGTAAGGAATTAAAGGTTCCCGTTTACAAGTTTTTGAAGGGAGCTCTTGTTCGCAAATACGGTGAAGCTTGGTATGCAGAGCTTTGTCAACTGATCGAAAAGTAGCATCTTGCAAGATGCGTTTTATTCGTTTTTCTTCAAATTTCCTCGTTTTTGCTGTCGCAATCGTTGCAACAGCCCAAATTCAAAATCCGGGAGACGATGATCTTTTTCGAGAGTTGGAGGTGACGGAGATTCGCGTGACCATGTCTGCCGCCGATAAGACGTTTCTACTCGCTGAGGAGAACCGATATGCCGAGATTTATGTGCCTGCCGATGTGACCTTCACCAACACCGAACTCAACGTCGTGGAGGTAAAAAATGTAGGCATCCGTCTGCGAGGCAATACCGCCCGAGGGCATGACAAGCGATCCTACAAGATTGATTTTCGAGAATACGGCGGTGAGAAATTCAAGGATTACAAAAAAATAAATCTGAAGCCCGATGTAAACGACCCCACCATGGCGCGCGAACTGCTTTCCATGCACATCTATCGCAAGATGGGTGTCCCGGCAGCCCGCATAGCCCCTGCGGCACTTTATATGAATAATGAGTTTATGGGTACGTACTTGATGGTGGAGCAGTTGGACGATGAGTTTATTGACAAGCGCTACGGACACGAGGAGGGCTTCTTGTATAAATGTGCATATGGTGCCACGCTACAAGACAATGGCCAAGTTTATAACGGTGATTTGTACGAGTCGGAAATGAACGATGAGTTGGACACCCGAGCAGAGTTGGATCTCTTTGTTGACAAACTAAACAATACAGCTTCGGTCAATTTTGTCTCTGTGATTGAGCAATATTTCGATGTGGATATGTATCTGCGTCAGTTGGCCGTGGAAGCTATCTTGGGTCATTGGGACGGATACAGTTACAACAAAAACAACTTTTATCTGTTTTACAACGGTCAAACTAATCGATTTGTGTTCATTCCCTACGACACTGACAATACGTGGGGTATCGATTGGGTAGGGCAAAACTGGGGGACATTTGATATTGAGATTTTCTATCATCCATCAGACCCGCGACCACTGACGCGACGAATCTTGGAAGTGCCGGCTTATCAGTCGAAGTATTTGCTCTATGTAAATAATCTGCTGTCTACCTATTTCAGATCCGATTATTTGTTGCCATTGTTCAGTCAACTGGAAGCACTTTTCGATCCGTGGGTGGCACAAGACACCTATTTTGACAATGCCTTTGGATTCAGCCGCACTTTCTTTCAAAACAATTATGACTACAGCACTAGCGGACATGTTGAATATGGTTTGCGTGGCTTTTTGAATACTCGGTACAGCTCCACCGATCAGTACATATTATCAACTGATGATGCTGCAAAGAGGCTGGCGGTTTATCCCAATCCGTCTACTGCGCCCATGTGTACACTCATTAGTTCGTCGGCTTTTTCAGGTGTGAAAGTCAGAGACCTTTCGGGCAAGCGTGTGAATTATACTTTACAGCAGGTTGCCCCGCAGCAATGGAATATTTCTTTGGCGAACGCTACCCCCGGCATGTATGTCATTCAGGCGGGTGAGCAATCAATAAAATGGGTGGTTCGTTGAAGGTTCTTGGGGAATTATTTTACCTTAGAACTAAACAACAACAAGCCATGAAATCAACACTAAATTTTTTGGTATTCGCCGGATTTTTTACCCTTATTATCGTGGGTGCGGCACCCAAAGCAGAAGTAGTATTTGCGAGTAATCCTGAACAAGAACAAAACATCGCCTTCCCCGAAAATGTGATGGCTGTAATAGACACCAAGTGCATGGGCTGCCACAAGCCGGATGCAAAAAATGAAAAGTCGAAGGCCAAATTGCAATGGGTATTGTTGGCCGATATGGAAACAGAGGAATTGGTGGCCAAACTTGACGCCATCATAGAGTCGCTGGAGGAGGGCAGTATGCCGCCGGAAGGGATTGTGGCAAAATATCCCGACATGAAATTGACGGAAGCGGAGACCAAAACATTGAAGGATTGGGCAGAATCTAATGCCGACAGGCTCCTTGGTGATGGGTAAGCTGATCAAATTTGTCTTGTTGCCTTTGCTGGTAGCGTTTGGTATACTCCAATTTTTCCGAGGAGAGTACCCGGAAGCTCGATTGGAAAACCCTGCCGACATCCATCAGTCGGTAGAGATCAGTTCGGAAGTATCGGGACTTTTGCGTGCCGCATGTTACGACTGCCACTCGATGGAAACGAACTACCCGTGGTATTCGAAAATTGCGCCTATTTCGTGGACCATTATTCAGCACATTCGAGAGGGCAGGGAGGAACTGAATTTTTCGGAATGGGAAAACATGTCTCGCAGGTCTAGAGTGAAGATGCTAAAAGAAACCGCCGAGGAGATAGAGGAGCAGGGAATGCCACATCCGCAATACCTGCGGGCGCATCCGGAGGCACGTCTCACTGATGTACAACGCCAACTCCTAATTGATTGGGCCAACCAAAGTGCCCGAAACACAGTGAAGAGAGCGGATAAGGATGAGGATTGATCAGTCTAGGTGTAAATAATAATCTTTCAATAAATGAACGAATTCGGAGCTGTATGCGCCTGAAGCATTTTTGATGCAAAGGTGTTCTTCAGCCACTGGTTTCATTTCCCTCGAAAATCCGACCATCTTGCGCAGCTCCGCACCCTCCGGATTGTCGCGTACATGCAAAGCAGCACTTGGGTAGATGCCCATTTTCTGAGCCTCTGCTTCGAACAGGTGCATCTCGTGTGGAGGATACATCACATAAGCCACACCTGTCTCCTCGAGCAGACGGGAGATGGAAAGGACCAAGTCCGGTATGGATAAACTGTCGCTGTGAATTGCGGTGTTGCGATGACCTTGTTCACCTTTTTTGTTTTGATGAAAAAATGGCGGATTGCAAATAATCAAATCGAAAGCAGTATCTGATTGAAAGTCCTGAATTGGACAATGATGAACAGTGATGCGCTCATTCCAAGGTGATTGAGAGATGTTCAGGATAGCCTCTTCAAAGGCCAATGAGTGATATTCTACAGCCGTAAAAAGGGCAGTTGTATTTTGTGCCAGCATCAGTGTGAGCAAACCTGTGCCTGTTCCGATATCCAGCACCTGACGCACCTGACTGTTCTTCATTTGATCGGATACCCATGCGCCGAACAAACAGCCGTCGGTGGTCACTTTCATGCCCGATTTTGCCTGATCTATTCTGAATTGTTTGAACTGGAAATGGGTGTTAGGCATTACTGCTTGTACACTTTCAATTTTTGGCCGATGGAAATATCCGGTGCGGTCATTTGATTCAACTCCATGATATCATCCACCGACATGCCAAACTTCTTTGCGATCTGAAACAACGTATCTCCTTTTTGCACTTCATACAAGGTCACCTCTTTCGCCTGAGCGCGCTCTTCGATAGGGGCTTTTACTTGGAGGTTTTGGCCTTCATTAATTTGGTCGGCACTATCCAGTTTATTCCATCTTTGCAATTCCTCTACCGTGACGCCATATTTTTTAGCGATACTCCAGAGTCCTTCACCTTTGGCTACCGTATGTATTTTCACTTTGTCAAACTGATCACTTGCAGGTGCGTAAGCCGGTACGGTAGTGGCCTCTTCCACTTTCTTCTCTTCTATCGGTTTTTCCGGTTCCGGTTTTTTTAGGGGCACATATTTAACTTCTTCTCCTTTCGCCAATTTTCTACTGAGCAGCAATACGCGTCCTGGCTCCATATCATCAATTATGCTAATGCCATTCATGGCTGCCAAGTTGGCTTTTCTTATCCCATATTTTTGGGAGATATCCCACAATGTTTCGTTGTATTGAACAATATGAAACTGGATGCTGCTACTGGTTTTTTTCTTTCGTGTATAATAAAACTCCCCGGGTATCATTTCGTCGGCTGCTTTCATTTCATTGTACTGCCTGAATTTTTTCTCCGAAATGCCACCTCGGGCAGATAAGCTAAACACATCGTCCGAAGGATTGGCCAAAATGGCGGGCAATCCATTCATTTTGATGATCGTCGTTTGCTCGCTTTCTTTCAAACCAGGGATTAGTTCATCGGGGTATTTCTTCACCACCGGATCTTTGATGCGTCCATGATCCGGACGGGCATACGCCACCAATCCATCAGGTATTTTACCCTGCACCGGCACGATGACCGTGTACGTTTTATCTGTTGGTATTTTTCCATCCACCCATTTGTTATAGGCGAGCATTTTTTCTTCTTCTACTTGAAATTCCTTGCCAATGTCACGCACGCTTCGGTTAGCACCGGCGGTGAATTCTGCCAATTGCCACTCTTCCGAGTGCGGTCCCACGGCTGTTTCGCGGAAGGCAATGTAATAAGCCAAAAATTTCAGTACGTACCAGTGAGTATTTTCGTCAATGGTCATCTTGGAAGCTCCGAAGTTTGATTCATCCAAGTACTTCTTGGCTCCACCTCTTCCGGTATTGTACGCCATCACGGCGTATATCCAGTTGTTGTAGTAGAAGTTGTTTTGCTTCAAATACTTGGCCGCTCCGTACGTCGATGAAACTATGTTTTTGCGTTCGTCCACTTCCCTATCTACGCGCAAGCCTACCTCTCGTGCGGTGAAATCCTTAAACTGCCAGTACCCCACCGCATTGGCCGACGATACTGCATCCGGAATCAATGAACTTTCCTGAATAGCCAAATACTTGATTGCATCGGGCACACGCTGCTCGGCAAATATGCGCTCAATGATGGGGAAATACAGTCGGGCTTTATCAGCCATCAGTTCGTGATGCTTGGCCGAAACGTGCAGGGCATTCACATGTTTCTGAATGATGTTTTGAGCAGCAGGGGTGATCTTGAGGGTCATGCCACCAAACTGCAACTGACTGGGCACAGCCGGCCCATTGGCGAATACGTTCAGCGAAAGGAGAAGGAGAAGAAAGGTGTACTTCATAGTTTTCTTAAAACCATCAGACCATCTCTGACAGGTAGCAGCACGTTAGATACACGTGGGTCGAGATGTACCTGCTCATTGAATTTTCTGATCATTTGGGTGTCAATGTCCGTGGCTTTTTCATCTATCACTTTTCCACTCCAAAGCACATTGTCTGCTATGATCAATCCACCCGGTCGGACATTTTCGACCACTAAATTATAGTAATTGAGGTAGTTTTCTTTGTCGGCATCAATGAACACCAGATCCCACGTGTCTGTGAGGGTGGGGAGGATATCGAGGGCATTGCCTACTTTCATTTCAATTTGATGACCAAATCCGCTTTTATCAATGTATGCTTTCACTCTTGGCTCCAGTTCGGCATTGGAATCTATGGTGATGAGTTTACCTTCTTTCGTGAGGCCTTCGGCAAGGCAAAGGGCCGAGTAGCCGGTGTAAGTGCCGATCTCGAGGATGTGATCCGGGCGGATCAAATGCGAAAGAAAAGCTAGCAAACGTCCTTGTAAGTGACCTGAAAGCATGCGGGGCTTCAGTACATGCAGGTGGGTTTCACGATTGATTTGCCTTAGCAAAGGCGATTCTTCTTCGGTGTGCAGATTGGCGTAGGATTGGATGTCATCAAGGAGGAATTCCATTTGGGTAAATTTATTCCGGCAAATACGTCAGGCTGCTCATTTTGGAAATGTCCAGCGTGTCAATCGCCAACTCTTGCAGTTGAGGTGCACTTAGAACATCAATGCGATCGAAAATTTCAGAGAGATTGGGCACTTTGTTCAGGTCCAGCATGCTTTTAGCCATCATGAGCATAAATGCATTCTTGTTTTCTTCACTCATAGCCAGCTGCCCTTTTACCTGTTGTTTGGCTTTATGCAGCTGCACATTTCCCATGGGTTTTTTCTTCAATGACTCTATTTCGGTGAGCAGGAGCCGCTGCGCTTTTTTGAGTTGCTTGGGATCGGTGGCAAAGTAAATGCCCAATTGGCCGGTATCCAGGTAAGGGGAATAATTGGCCTCTACACCATAAACCAGCCCGTGCTTTTCGCGTAGCGATAAATTCAGCTTGGAGTTCATGCCTGGACCACCTAAGATATTGATCAAGAAGAAAAAGGGAATTCGGTTTTTATCTTTCAAAGGGAACGACGGCATCCCCATAGCAAAATGTGCTTGACTGATGGGCTTTCGGCGCTCGATGCGTGTGGGGGTGTAAGCTGAAAACCACTGGCGCTCGGGTGTGTGATTTTTATGAGGAACATCGCGCAGGTAGCGTTCGGCCAGTTTGAAAAGTTTGCGCGCCGGATAGTTGCCAACACTCGAAAGGATGATTTTTTCGGTGTTCAGATTTCGCCCAAGAAACGTCTTGAAACTATCACGTTTGAAAGAGGAGACTGTTTCCTCTGTGCCAAGAATGTTCTTGCCAAGCGCGTGGTTGGGAAAGATTTGCTCGTCAAATTCGTCTTGAATGGAATCTTCGGGGGTGTCTCTGTACATGGACATTTCTTCCAAAATCACTTGCCGCTCCCGTTCGATTTGTTTTTCGGGAAATGTTGAGTGAAAGGTGATGTCGGCAAGCAATTCTACGGCTTTGTCTATGTGGTTGTCCAGAACAGAAGCGTAGAAGCAAATTTTTTCTTTGGTCGTGTAGGCGTTCAGTTCGCCACCCAGCGACTCCAGCCGGTTGATGATGTGGAAAGGCTTTCGTTTTTCCGTGCCTTTGAAGGCCATGTGCTCCCAGAAATGTGCCAACCCTTGCTCATCTTCCAGTTCATCACGGCTACCAATGTCCAGCATCACACCTATATGGGCGATTTTGGAATCAGAGACGTGTTTGTGCAATACCCGAATACCATTCGGAAGTTCCAGCAACTCGTATTCATTCATGGGAGTGCAAAGGTAGGGGTGAAAGGTGTTCTCATTCCTCAATTTCATAATGACGATTTCATTTGTTCTATCTGAAGGAGGCATTACACAGCCACCAACCCATTCCCTCGCAGCACTTGAATAGGTTTACTATACCAAAACAGTTCAAAATCAGGGTGTGTTTTTTCAAAATCGGCTTTGAGTTGAGCAAAAGTAAGTGGCGCTGATTCGGGTGAAAGACGAGGCAATACGGCCAGTAACCAATCAGCATGGGCTTGTGAAATGACTAGGCGGAATGCTCCCTGATTGTCTTGAAATGTGAGTTGCACCTTGTGGCCTTTGGGTATGCATTCGGGTGTGCCTCCGAGCCACACGATGCGTGCAGTCGGGCGCGTGGCTGCCTCCGGTTTTTCAAGACACGAAGCAATGAAATCCGATGGAATGGAGGTCTGCGGCACAGGGAAATCAAACCATTCTTGCAGATGAAAATCAAAGCACACGCCATGCATGTAGTTGAAAAGGGATTTTTTCAATCCGAAGCTAAACTGTTCATGATCTATGCCAGTGCTGTCGGTAAACGCAATGTCATTATTGGCAAATGTGATGGTTTTCAGGTGGGGCAATATGCCAAAGTCTGCCGGTTGCAAGCCCACCGGACTGTGTGCCGTGAGTGCAAACTGGTGCCAAAAACCCGACTGAATGATGCCCTGTTCGAAGAGCTGGCGCACCATCTCCAGACTGTCAATCGTCTCTTGCACGGTCTGCGTGGGGTAGCCATACATCAGGTAGGCGTGCACCAATATGCCCGCTTCGGTGAAATGGTTCGTCACCTGCGCCACCTGCTCCACCGTCACACCTTTGTCGATAAGCGCCAGCAGCCTATCTGATGCCACTTCCAGTCCGCCCGACACGGCAATGCAGCCGGAGGCTTTCAGCAGCAGGCACAGGTCTCGGGTAAAACTCTTCTCAAACCGGATGTTCGTCCACCAGGTCACCGTCAGTTTTCGTCGGATGATTTCCAGTGCTACTTCACGCATCAGAGCCGGAGGAGCCGCTTCATCTACAAAATGAAACCCGGTTTCGCCCGTCTGAGCCACCAACTCTTCCATCCGATCGACGAGTATGCGCGCAGAAATGGGTTCGTATAATTTGATGTAATCGAGTGAGATATCGCAAAACGTACACTTGCCCCAATAGCAGCCATGTGCCATGGTCAGTTTGTTCCAGCGTCCATCACTCCACAAACTATGCATGGGGTTGGCAATTTCAATTACCGAGATGTACTGGTCAAGCAGCAAGTCTGAATAGTCCGGTGTGCCAACGGCTGCCTGCTTGTAGTCGGGTTGGGTAGCATTGTTGATGTAGGTGACTTCTCCATTTTCGCAAAGAAAAGTACGCTTCAATATCCGTTGGTGCGAAGGATGCAGTACATGAGCTGTGAGTAATTCTATGGGCAATTCGCCATCGTCGAGCGTGATGAAATCGAAGAAATCAAACACGCGCGCATCTTTTAGGTCACGCAGTTCGGTGTTGGGAAAACCACCACCCATGGCCGTTTGGATACTTGGGTAATGCTGCTTGATAAACTGCGCACATCGCAAGGCACTATATAAATTGCCGGGGAAGGGTACGGAGAAACAAACGAGTTTCGGATCTTGGTGCCTGAGGTGTTGATCAAGAATGGCGAGAGCTAGCGTGTCAATGTACGTCGGTGGCAGATGTAGATGATCGTGCAGCTCATCGAAACTATTGGTGCTTCGACTCAGTCGCTCGGCATACCTGCTGAACCCAAATTTATCATCCACGCACTCCACAATGAAGTCAGACAAATCCTCTAAATAGAGCGTGGCTAAGTGTTTGGCTTTGTCGTGGTAACCCATGGTGCCAAAGGCCCAATCTAAGTCATCCAATTGATCGAATCGCGAGGCGCGTGGCAGGTAGGATTCCGTACTGATCTGCCGAGCCAAGGAAGGGTTTTTGCCCTGTAAAAAATCTATCACGCCATCTACGGTATGGATGTACACATCACGCAAAGCATACATACGGCGGGCATTTTGTGATTGGATCGTTTGCTGTGTCTGCGCAAAAGCAAACAGCTGACGAATCTGCTCTTTTGAAAAAAGCTCGACGATCACTTCTATGCCAAGATCCACCTGAAAGGAGCTGATATCACGCGTATTGAGAAATCCCTTCAGATACGCAGTGGCCGGATAGGGCGTGTTGAGTTGCGTAAAGGGTGGCGTGATGAGCAGGAGGTCTTTCAAGCGGGGATCGGATTGATATGCTAAGCTAGGAACAAATGAACCTTTTTTGAATGTGTAAATTGATCAAGTCAAACTATTTGCTAACCGTAAAGTTTTCGAGGTTAACCAATTGATAAATAGGTTCGAATGAACAAGGATGGCATCCCCGCTCTTTATACAATGAGATAGTAGTTTTGGCATGGACATTTCTTAATGCGATGGAAATTTCTAAATTTAGTCGACTAACCAAACTACTCACGCCATGCCCAAAATGCACATCGAACGATCAATCGCGATCAATGCCCCCGTCGAAAAAATTTATGCCATCATCAGCGACCTGCGGCAGTGGTCGGGTTGGTCACCATGGATGGTCATGGAGCCGGAGGTGAACATTTCCTATGCAGATGAAGGTAAGTACTACGAATGGAGTGGTAAACGCATAGGTGATGGCAACATGCGCATCATTGGCACCAAAGAAAACGTGTCTGTGGACCTTGATCTCAACTTCCTGAAGCCGTGGAAATCACACGCCGATGTGCGCCTAGTCTTGCATCCCCATGGTGACCACACCCATGTGGCGTGGCACATGAATTCGAGCTTGCCATTTTTCCTGTTTTTCATGAAGAAAATGATGGAGGCATATGTGGGTTCAGACTTTGAGCGAGGGCTTGATATGCTCAAGGCCTTTACTGAGACCGGTGCTGTACCTTCCAAATTGGATTTTAAAGGCTTCTCCACGTTTGACGGATGCAGCTATATAGGTATTGCTACAACCAGTTCGCTGGATGTGGTGGACAAGCAAATGGAAAGCGATTTTGGCAAATTGTGGGCCTATGCAGCCAATCACCCTGATCAACTAGCCGGAGATGCGTTGACTATTTATCACAAGTGGGATTTGGTGAAAAATAAGGTGAGTTACACGGCGTGTCTTCCTGTAAAAAATCTTCCGAATCCGCTACCCGCAGGAATGGTAAGCGGCAGCATTCCTGCCACGAAAATTTACACGCTGCGGCACATTGGCCGATATCATCATTTGGGGAATGCGTGGAGCACGCTTATGGCTATGTTCCGAAACAAAGAATTCAAACCTGCGAAAAACATCCATCCGTTTGAAATTTATCGGAACAACCCACGCGATACCCCAGAGGAGCAACTAATCACGGATGTGAATTTTGCAGTGAAGTGAGCAACAATACTATGCGCTATGCCTCCGATTTGCAGCAAGCTCGCGTGCGACTGAAAGACAATGAGAAACAATTGAAACTTCTCAAACGCACCGAACCCAAAAATTTGGATGATCGCTTTCACACTTTACATCAGGAGGTTTTTGAACAAATAGACTGTCTGGCATGTGCCAATTGTTGCAAAACTACTTCGCCCATTTTCATATCGGCCGATATTGATCGATTGGCAAAAACCCTGCGCATGAAGCCGTCGGAATTTGTGGCAACTTATCTGCGTGTGGATGATGACAAGGATTATGTACTGCAAACGGCTCCTTGTCCTTTTCTGGGTGCTGATAACAAGTGCCTCGTGTACGAAGATCGTCCCCGCGCCTGTAGGGAATATCCGCATACCGACCGAAAGCGCATGTATCAAATCTTGGACCTCACACTCAAGAACACGCTCGTTTGTCCGGCTGTGAGCCGCATAGTCGCTCGACTCGAACAATAATTATCACCAAATGATCTCTGCCACGGCGCAGGTGCCATACACGGCATGCGAGTGGATGCTCAATCCGATTTTTGTATAGCTTTTATTGAGACTGTTCACCCGATGACCTAAGCTAGGTACATCATGGTCAATAAGCCACTGCAAGGCAATGTCTAGTCCTGTATCCATGCCATAGGAGCAATTTTCGGCGTAGTTGCCTTTAGGACAGGCCTTGCGGGTGTGTCCGGTGCTGCCCTCAAGTCCTTGCTCTCGCGCAAAGCATTTGGCATTTTCGTAGAGCACAGGATCGAACACCAATGCAGGCACAGGTGTCATACTTTGCAGATGTTGAATGAGGGATTGCTTATAGGAGGAATTTTTTACATACCCGCCATACTTCGCCGGGCCGCCGTAGTTGGGTAACTCAATGCGCGCAAAATCTTGTGGATACAGCCGCGCCAAGTTGATGTACATGATGGCGTCTTTTTCTGCCTGAGTCAAGTAGTCGGCGTTGGCCGCTGTGGAGGCGGCTGTTATTTGTTCGGGTGTCCAGGTTTGCCCATGAATACCCAGGCTCAAGAAGATTAGTGTAAGTGCAATGAGTGAATTTTTCATACGGCCAAATTCTCAAAAGTGCCTCACGGTTGAAATACCGTGCAGATGGTATTTTGCTTCGCCCAATGACAAAATTATATTTTCAAGCCAGCCGTCAAAAAGAAATATTGATGCCTTTATTGACAGCCACTTCGTATCTTTCTCATATGAAAACAGTGATTAGGGTGACAATGATCCTGCTATGTAGCATAGCAGGAAGTCAGGTTTTTGGTCAAATGTCTTCGCGAGAGCCACTCGATGTGCCTGAATTTACACCAATCGGTGAGCCCTCGGTGGAGATGGGCGATCTGAAACTATGGTTTTGTGGTCATTTCTACTTGGGAACGCCCGTACTCGTACGATCCAGTCTGCCGATTGCTTCACTCAATCTGCGCATTTATGGGGGCAACATGTGGGATATTGGACGCACCCATGAGTTCCTCATCCAAGGCGACACCACCGACGAGTCTTATCAGGTCATTCTCTATTATGGTGACAAGACGTTTAAGCAAGGGGTCAAACTGATTCCGGATCCGATTATCAAGGCAAAACTTGGCGGGCAAGTGGTGGAGACCGGTATGGCATCCATTAGCTCGGCGAAAAGCACTAATTTGTTGGAGTTTGAAGGTGAATACACGTTTGTGGATCCTACAGAATGCTATCCACTGTTGCCCGAATTGATGGTTGAAGGGCAAGTGGAACTCTCTGTACGTGGCGTTACAAAAGACCGCATTGAGTTCGGACCCTCTAAGTCAGTTGATATCCAATCATTACTGGAGAAAGCCACTCCCGGCAGCCAACTCATTATTACGCAGTTTAACTGCATGGTGAGCGGCAATATGGTCTTGTTTAAGGCGAGCCCTACCTATGCTACTGTGATATTGATGAATTAGCTTGTTTGTTCCCTTTTGTTCGTAGAGGTATTCTCGTTATTTCAATGACGAGAATACGCAATATGTAGATCAAGCTACACGAATGGGGAGCCGATAGATGTCTTGTCGCAATCAAGTTAGCCCTGATAGAAGCGCAGCGGATAGCAGGAAGACGGTTTGCAAATGCCCCTGCCATACCGCTCCATAAAAATTTACTTATTCCCTCACGCCCTTGTCGCCATATGCTTGTTGATTTTCAGCGTGAGCCAACGAGGGGAGAAACGAGGAGTATTTACGAGCACTTTGTTCATGAAGCCGTGCACTTTGATGCCCTTGCCATGCAATAGATGGTGCACGGCCTCTTGTGCTACATCGGTGGCCTTTACGGGTTTCATGCTTTTGTAGGCGTTGGTTTGCAGCATGTTGTCGGTGGTGAATTCGGTATCGGTGGGGCCGGGGCAAAAGGCCGTGACGTGCACCCCTGAACCTGCCCATTCTGTTTGGATGGATTCGGTAAATGAAAGCACAAACGCCTTAGTGGCGGCATATACTGCGTAATACGGGAATGGGAAAAAGGACAGGATACTTGCCATGTTCAGAATGTGCCCGTGTCCGGCAGCCCGCATGTCAGCCCCAAAGAGTTTCGTGAGGGTCACCAGTGAACTGATGTTGACTTGCACCATGTCCATCTCGCGGTGGAGTGGTGTGGTAGCAAAATCGCCGTACTCGCCAAAACCCGCATTGTTCACCAGCATGGTTACGTTCAGTTTCATGTCTTTGATGCGGTCATAGAGTTCGCGTGCGCTATCAGCGTGCGAGAGGTCAGCCACGATGATGTGCGCACGAATCAGGTGTTTTTCTTCCAATTCGTTGCGTAGCTCTATCAGTCGGTCTTGCCGACGAGCCACAAGAATGAGGTCATAATTTTGACGTGCTAGCAGGCGAGCCATCTCCCGGCCTATGCCGGAAGATGCCCCTGTTATGAGGATAAGTTCTTTCATGTTTTTTAAAATTTAGAATTGAATGCGGTACATCATATCGGGGAAAAATCCGATTTGATTGATCTGATTGATTTCGTCAGTCACTTGGTTGTAGCGGCGCACAAACTCGTTTTCGCGGTTAGTTATGTTTTGGAAATCGAGGAAGAATTGGTGCGACACTCTGCTGCGGTTCATGCGCACGCCCAGTTTCACATCCCAGCGGAAATAGTCTGAATAGGTGCGGCTGAATGCTATGTCGTCCTGCAACACTTCACGACCTAGATTGTCGCGTGTAGCTTGCAGGTCTATGGGGGTGTAAGGTCGCCCACCGGCGGTGGTAAACTTCGTATCGAAAGTCCATGCGTTTTGCTTGTTGGTTCCAAACTTCCATTCCTTGCCCACAAGTACATTGGCCACATAGTTGTTGTTGAAGGCGGTATTTCGTTTCACACCGTCGCTTCCTTCGTATTGAGAGTCAAACAGGGAAGTGGTGAGCAGTACGTAGTAATTGCGGCTGAAGAATTTCTCTAGTGTCACCTCCATGCCATAGTTGTATCCTTTGCCGCCATTTACCAACGAGCCTTTTTCATTGAAAATAAAATCTGCTCCTTCATTGATCACCGAATAGCTGCTTGGCGTGCTTTCCACAGGGATATCAAACAAGTGCTGATAGTAGACCTCTGTTTTCAATCGCCAGTCGGGGGCCAAGGCGCGATCATAGCCCAACACGAAATGGTGCGCCTTCATAAATTCGAGGCGGTTGTTGGTCGGTTCGGTAATGCCCGGAGCGGTTTCTTCTAGATAAAACAATACCGGTGCGGGCACGGCTTGTCCATGCAGGCCATACGCGAGCGACCAGCGCTGCTTGTCTGTCTGCTGCCAACTGATGGCTGCCCGAGGCTCCAGCATTTGATCGCGGGTATAGCCGTGGTATTGGCTATGCAAACCGAAAGTGGCCGTAAGGTCATCGGTGAAGTTGTAGGCGGCTTGAGTGTAAAGTTGAGTCAGGTTGTAGGTTTCCTCAAAATCGGTGACCGTCAGGAAATAATCGGGAATCAGGTCATTGTTTTCGTCAGGAATGCTCACCCGGTTGTCACGGTCTTCGGCGCTGATGTCCATCTCGTAGGTTTCGTTCAGGAAGCCGACCCGCATAGACCAACGTGCATTGAATTTCTTATTCAGCGTAGAGGTGACGGTGTACCGATTCTCCCGATTGGTCACATTGGTGGCGCGGTATTTCAGTAGTAGTTCGTCGTTGCTATTCAGCACGCGATTATCCTGGATGTACTTGTTGTAAGCGGTAGATGCGGCAACTGAGGTTTTCAAAAAGGCCGTTTTGCTCAAGCGCAGTGTGTGGGCCAAGCCGATGAGTCCCAGTTCATTGTCGATGTACGCATCTTGATCGGGGTTGGCAAAAAGGTCGTCTTCTTCAATTTCATCACCCAGAAAGTCAATGCTGCTTTTTCCGCCCAATCCGAAGAGTTCAAGCCGCCCGATTTTCGTTTCGCCGAGATTGGCCTTGAAGGAAAAATCTTGATAATACGGAACAGCGCTTGTGCCTGTGGCGGCCAAGCTGGCAATGCCATAGCGGTATGAAGTGACAAACGAAGCATCGCGTTTTTTGCTCAAAGGCCCTTCGGCCATTAGCTCCACGCCGGTATAGGCCGATAGCTGTCCGGTAAACTCAAATTTGTCCGTGTTACCATTGCGGAAATTCACGTCAAACACGGCCGCATTGGCATTTCCATATTCGGCAGGGAAAGCCCCCGTGATGAAGTCGGATGTGCGCAACATGTTGGTATTCAGCGCATTCACTGGGCCTCCGGTGGTTCCGAGGGTTGAGAAGTGATTGGTGGTGCTGATAGGAATTCCTTCTACACGCCAGAGCAACCCGACGGGCGAATTGCCCCGCACCACAATGTCGTTTCGTGCGTCGTTGGTAGCGCTTACTCCGGCAAAAGAAGCGGCCAGTTTTGCCACGTCATTTCTTCCTCCAGAGAAGCGCGTTACTTCCTCTAAGCTGAATGTGCGGGCACTTACCTTGGCCATGTCGTTGATGGGCAGGTCTTTGTCGGCATCTGCGGTCACCACGACCTCTTGCAGGCGTTCCACAGATTCTTCCAGTGCCACGTTGATGATAACCTCCTTGCCTGATGTCACAAGTACGTTTGGAATAGTCATGCTCTTGTAGCCGATAGATGTGACGGTCAGTGCCTGCCTGCCCACGGGCACATTATCAATGCGAAAGTTGCCGTCTACATCGGTGATGGTGCCCAATACGGGATTGGAATCTACCACCACGACCGTGGCTCCAATGAGCGGATAGTCAGCTTGTGCGTCTTTGATCTGCCCCTTTATGGTTTGGGTTTGCGCCATGGCCGACCCAAGAAGCAGAGTGAATAGGCCGAATGCGACGATTCGGAGGAACATAAAAAGTGTTGCTTTCATTTTTTTTCGGTTTTGATGATCCGAAAGTACGCGGGGGCAAAGGGCATGAAAAGGAGGATTGTATTGAGGCCGGAAATGCACAGCTTGAAGCAGGAAATTGCTGAGTAAATCCGTTTCACTGCCGACTAGGAGGAGTTTTACAGAATCACCCGCTGCTTTTCCCGATTCACCTCCCGATTTTTCGGTTTCGGTGGAATAAGCCGTCACAAATCATCATTGACACGGTATTTTTATCCTTTTAATTTAAAAATGAAACTGAGAGAAGTACATGTGCGGTGGATGGGTATTCCGATCGTGGCGTTGATCGCCGAGAGTGCTAACCCGGATCATCTGGCCGAGCAACCGTTTTGGTACACGTACTTCATTGCCGTGTGTTTCACCGCCGTGTATTGGACAGGCGCCACACTCATCATCAATTATTTCCGAAGAAAATACCCTGAAATCAGCCTTACAAGCAAACGCTTGATCTTGACGGCCTTGGGCATCATCTTTTGGATGTCAGTAGGAGGGATGCCGCTCAAGCTGCTCTTTGACGTGACCCAATGGGAGGACTTGTTGAAAATGAGCGAACATGCCCAGTTTTTGCCGTTCAATTTTATAGCGGCTTCCGTCATTTCGCTGAGTTATGAAGCGTTTTACTTTTTTGATAAATACAAGGAGCAGTTCAGACTGAATGAGGAATTGAAAAACCAGCAGATACGCACACAATACGAAGTGCTGCAAAACCAAATGAGTCCGCATTTTTTATTTAATAGTTTGAATACGCTCACGGCCATCATTGCCGAGGATCAGAAAGTGGCTATTGAGTTTACAGAGAAATTGTCGGATGTGTATCGCTACATTTTGCAAAACAAAGAGCGTGAACTGGTGTCACTTGAAGAGGAACTTGAGTTTGTGAAATCGTACCTCTACCTGCTGCGCATGCGCTATCCTGAAAATCTTACATTTGAATTTAGCATTGACAAGAAATATTACGGGTATACTATTCCACCGCTTACGCTGCAAATGTTGGTAGAAAATGCCATCAAACACAATGTGGTCAGTAAGGCTAGGCCGCTGCATATTGAGGTATATATTCAAGATGGAAAATCGGTCATTGTTAAAAATAATTTGCAACTCAAGGAAGCGCTGGATAAATCCACCAAGACAGGACTTGAAAATATTCGCAAACGCTACAGCATATTGGGCGGAAGAGAAATAGACATATTCAATCATGCAGGGAAGTTTGCCGTGAGTGTGCCGTTGATTGATGTGGTGGAGGAGATATAAATAGGGGAGTTTCAAGCTTCAGGCTACTAGCTGCTAGTAGCTCGTGCTTGACAGCTAACAGCTAAATGAAATGAAAATACTAATAATAGAAGACGAAGCTCCGGCCTACCGACGGTTGGAAAAGATACTCATAGAGATCGATCCTGAAATTCAAATTCTTGAGGTGCTCGATAGCGTTGAAGAAAGTGTGAAGTGGTTCCAGACAAATGCTGTGCCCGATGTGGCACTTATGGACATTCAGATCAGCGATGGCATAAGCTTTCAGATTTTTGAAAAAATTGAGGTGAAGTGTCCTGTGATTTTCACTACAGCTTTTGATGAGTACATGATGCGGGCATTTAAAGTGAATAGCATTGATTATTTGCTAAAGCCCATCAAGAAGGAGGAATTGGAACAAGCGTTACGAAAATTTAAAAACCTCAGAAATACATTCAGTGCCGATACGAATCTGACAGATATATTGAAGCAAATTTCCAGATCAGAGGCCAAGTACAAGGGACGTTTTTTAGTGAAGTTGGGTGACAAAATGCTCTCCATTCGCAGCGAGGATGTGGTGTGCTTTCACAGTCGCCATGGGGTGGTGCACATCGTGACCAAATCGGGCAAGACGTACCTTTCCGATTTCACCCTCGATGATCTAATCACCCAACTCGATCCTGCTGTTTTTTACCGAGCCAATCGGCAGTTTATCATTCATGCAGATCATATACAGGCAGTGCATCGGTACTTCAAGGGCAAATTGTTGGTAGAGCTAAGTGGCTTCACCGGCGAGGATATCATCGTGAGCAGTGAAAAGGCCGCCGGGTTCAAAGAGTGGTTGGATCAGTAGTTAGCCTACCAAGCCTTTCAGAAAGTCTCCAACAAAATAGCTGAGCGTGGCAGCAGCTCCGCCCAAGATCAATGTCTCCGCAATACCTCTGATTTTGGAGGTGTCTGTCACAGCGCACTTCAACCACCCGATGATCACAAAACAAACACCGGTGAGAATGGAGGAGATCAGAAATAGATTGCTTGCTAGGGGACGTATGTAATCAACCACATAGACAACCAGCGGGACAAATCCGAACAGCAGAAAAGACAAGAACGTGACCGTACCCATGGCCAATGGTGACTTAGTTTCGGCGGCCATTTCCAGTTCTTCTTTCATCATCACATCCACCCATCGGTCTTTGTCGGCGGTGATTGTGTCAACCACCTTTTCCAGCAATTCGCCCTTGAAGCCCTTCGCAGCATAGATTTCTTTGATCTCTTCTCGTTCTTTTTCCGGCAGATTGTCCACCTCCCAATACTCCACGGCCTTGTGCTTGTCATATTTCTGTTTTTCGGATTTTGTTGACACATAGCTGCCCACCGACATGGCGAATCCGTCGGCAATGAGGTTGGCAAATCCCAAAATAATTACGATGGGACTAGCGAGGTTGGCTCCAGCTGCGCCGGCCACTACGGCAAAGGTGGTCACACTACCATCAATGCCGCCATAAACAAACTCACCCAGATAATTTTGAAATCGTCTGAAAAGACTCTTTTCACCATGTATTTGAGATTCTGCTTGGGCGTGTGTTCGGTGCTCTTTCATACTAGGAAAGGTAGCAGTCTAGGCCGAGAGCCCCAAGTATGACATTCCTTTATGGAAGAGATGAAGTCCTTTGGCGAATTATGGTGCCTTTAAAAACCGTCAAAATATTCCCGCCGAAAGGCACTACCATCGCGGACATTATTACGGCACCATTTCACCTTACAACCCGAAAATGGTAGACAATGTGCAAGTGTACCGTAGTGGGTTTCATGCCGGCTTAGGCGACAGAGTGGGCGGTGCAGTGCTCATAGAGTCCTCTGATCTTATTCGCGATGAGTCGGTGTTTGGTGTGGGAGCGAATACACTCTTTTCAATGGCCTATGCTAAAATGGCTCTGTCACCCACCTTTTCATTGTCGGTAGGTGGCAGACACTCCTGGGGCGAGGATTTCAGTTCACCAAAGTTGGATGCCATCTCTGAGTCGATTTTTGACGGTACGGCAGCCGAAGATGCAGCTGGCAATTACTTGGGCAATGCCGGAATCGTGTTTGCGGATTATCACCTGCGAGCCAATGCCCGATTGAGCCCAAAAAGTCGGCTGTCGGTTTCGGGCATTTATACCCACACCCGAGCCGTTGTTGACCCCATCATTTTGCCGGATTTGGAAGCCGCTGAAGAAAATGGATTTAAAAATGTGGGCACAAGTGTGGCGTACGAATTGGATATCTCAACCAACTGGAAACTCACGTCGAAGGTGGTGATGTCGCGATACAGCTTTCTCAATACCACCGATACCGATATTGAGGGTGAGCCGTTGCTCATTTCTGAAAATATAATCGAAGATTTTGGCCTGCACCAACAGGCAGAGCGCACGCTTCAAAACGGCACACTCACCATGGGAGTAGACACGAAATGGCAGAGCACAGGCTACACCTTTCGAAACGTTCACCTGCCCACACAGGAGCTTGTGGAGCAACGGCAAACAGACCGAGCCAACGTTATGGCTCCCTTCGTCACACATAGTCTCAACTGGAAAAAATGGTATGTCAATTATGGCTTGCGGACTACCTACTATAGCCCAACCGACGAATGGAGAGCAGCTCCCCGTATTTTGCTGAATTACGAACCGGTTGACAAGCTGATATTGAAATCTTCATTTGGCCTTTACAATCAATTCCTTAGTCAAATCCGCAACCTAGAGTTCGGTTCGGGTGGGTTTGACAATGAGCTGTGGCGATTGGCTGATTCAGAAGAGGTGCGGATTGTGAGCGGCCGACAGTTTATGAGCGGATTCGTCTATGCCGGCTCACGTACCGTGGTGGATGTCGAATATTTTGTGAAGGACGTCCGTGACATCACCCTCTACGAACACCGACGGCTCAGTGCACCGGGTGTCTACCTCACGCTGGATCAGGGGACGTACGGAGTGGACATGATGGTCAAACGCAACCTGAGTGCGTCCTCATCTGTGTGGGTGGGTTACTCTTATCACGACTCCAAATTGAAGTTAGATACCGCACGTCAAGTGGTATATGGGTCGAAGTTTGTGCAGCCGCATGTGCTGTATGTCGGCAGCTCGGTGGTGAAGCAACGTTGGAAACTCTCCGCCGGATGGCGCTACTCATCTGGGCTTAATGCCCAATCGCTGGATATAGCCTATGCCGAGGTGTTGTTTTATCGAAACAACCAAAACCTGCCGCCAGAGGAGCAGCCACCGGGCAGCCCGTTTGATGATAGACCGGCTCGCTATAGCCCCATGCATTTTCTAGATGTTTCCAGTACTTACCTGATCCCCAGAACGGAGACGCGAAAATGGAATGCCTCGCTGGGACTCTCGCTGCTGAATATCCTGGATCAAAAGAATCTCACAGATCAGGTCTTCAAGTCGCGCAATGGATTCGTCAATCGGTATGCGGTAGGTTTTGCGCCCAATCTCATGCTCATTGTGGAGTGGTGAGCGGGTCGTATCTAGTGATGCCAAAAAATTGGTGTTAGTTCGGCAGTTCTTATTTATTAAACAGTAAAAATATCCCTTAAAAAACGCTCCATCGCATCCCACGATCGACGGTCGGCATCTGCTTGATAGTACATGCCCCCCGCCGGGTTAGCTGCATTTGGATTGGTAAAAGCATGACCAGTGTGTCCGTGTACTAAAAGTTGCCAGTCAGCACCACGAGCAGTTAGTTCATTAGCCAAAGCCACGGTTTGCTCAGGAGTGGCTAACGGATCTTCCCATCCATGGCAAATCAGCACCTTGGCTTTCCATTTGGGATGGGTGAGCAAGTTGGGTGCATCATACACTCCATGAAAAGTCACGATTCCTTTTAGATCTGCACCCGAACGAGCCAAGTCCAGCACACATTTTCCCCCAAAACAATAACCGATGGCAGCTGTGAGTCCTGCGTCCACTCGCTCGTGATTTTTCAATACGCGCAGTGCTTCGTTAATACGCGTGCTGAGCAACGCCCGATTGGCTATCAGTTCGGCTGCTAGTTGAGTGCCTTCCTCAGGGGAGGTGGCTCGGCGGCCTTTGCCATACATATCTATAGCAAAAGCCACATAACCTAGGCGGGCGAGTGCCTCTGCCTTTGCAGTTTCTAAGGCCGATTGCCCTCTGATGGTAGAAGCCACCAGCACGCCCGGTCGCTTGCCGGATAGCTCGGGATTCCAACTGATCGTTCCTTCGAACAATCCGCCCGTGCCTGTATACTGTATGGTTTCGGTATGAATCATTCTTGGGAGTGTTTGTGTTCCTTCGGTGGCACAGGGTCATAGCCAAATCCACCCCACGGATGGCACCTGGCAATACGCTTTGTGCCCAGCCAGATGCCTTTGAGCACGCCGTGCGTCAAAATCGCTTCTTTGGTGTACTGCGAGCAGGTAGGTGTGTAACGGCAGGCACTGGGAAAAAGAGGTGACAAAGCATATTGGTAAAATATGACTGGAAGGATAAAAAGCTTGCGCAAAAAGTGTCGCATACGGAAGGTGAAATTAGCCACCTTATTTGTGAGGCACAATAAAATTCGTTCAGTTTGCGCTTCTCTAGGCATAGGCCCTTGTGGGTGTGGTCGTATTCGAATGGTAAAAAAGCTCGCGTTTCTGACAATATTGGGGTGGCTGGTGTTTCCTGTCCTTGGACAAAATGAGCAAGATTCCTCACGCGTCTTGACTTTGCGAAACATTCACATCGTGGGTAATGACAAAACCAAGCCGCAAATCATCACACGTGAATTGAGCGTGTCTGCCGGCAATTCCTACATATTGAAAAATCTGAGCGATACCCTTCGGTTTGACAGAAATAGAATCTACAATACAAACTTGTTCAACGTGGTGGAGCTGACCATCCAAGCGGTGGATAGCGCACAAGCCGATTTGTTGATTCGCGTGGAGGAGCGCTGGTATATTTACCCCATTCCTTTATTTAAACTTGCCGACCGCAATTTCAATGACTGGTGGGTCAACCGCGACCATGATTTCCAACGAGTTAATTTCGGAATAGTGTATTCACAGTTTAACGTGCGTGGACGAGCCGAGCGCCTGCGATTAACGGCCCAAACCGGCTTTGAGGATCGATTTATATTCAATTACAGAATTCCCTACATTGACAAGAAACAGCACAACGGCTTGATGCCCGAAGTTTTTTTAATTCAAAGTAAAAACCTTGGTTATCAGACGGTAGATCACCTGCGCACCTTCATCATGGCAGAGGAAGAAATGCGCCAAAGTGTGGGTTTGAGTATGATCCATACCTATCGCAAGCGGTTTTACGATTATCATTTTACTGGCCTAGGCTTGTACAACACGCACATAGCCGACACCATCGCCTATCTGAATCCCAACTATCTGGGAGACGGGCGCACACAGCAGCGTTTCATGACCGCCACCTACGGTTATCAGTTTGACACCCGAAACAACATCAACTACCCGTTTACAGGCACCAACTTTCTGGCGACTATCACAAAAACAGGCTTGAGCGAAGGAGATTTGAATTACGTTTCGGCGAATGTTCGTTTGGCCAAGTATTACGACCTGAAGAATGGCTTTTATACCGGCCACTCAGTGCAGGGCTATTGGAGTTCGGATGCGAGCCGTCCGTTTCTGAATTACTATGGATTGGGGTTCGAGCCGCAGATTTATGTTCGGGGCTATGAGCTGGACCTGATCGAGGGCAGTGCATTCTTTTTGACTAAAAACTCTACACGAAAGCTACTTTGGAAAAGCAAGGCCAACCTCGGAAAGGGCATGCCCATCAAGCAGTTTCGCACCATTCCGATCGCCTTTTACGGCAAAGTGTTTTTTGATGGTGGGTATGTCTGGAATTTTGAGAATAATGCAGCCAATACACGCCTCACGGATAACTTTATCTATGGCACGGGCGTAGGTGTGGACATGGTCACCATCCACGATTTGGTCATTCGCTTTGAATACTCGCGCAATTGGGATGGCGAAACGCAGTTCTTCCTCAATTTTATGACCGATATCTAAGCGGTAAACTTAACATTCGACGTTTGTATCCTCCCGTCATTTGAACTAGTTTGCACGCCATGCGGTGCACGACTTTTATTCTTCTTTTTGTTTCATTATCGGCTTTTTCTCAAAGTGGCAAATTCCCGATGGGCGCCCGACAGGCAGCTTTGGGTGGAGCCAGTGTCACCATTGCCGATCAGTGGAGCGTGTTCAATAATGTGGGTGCCATAGGTCGAATGGATGGTGACGTGGCGTTTACCTCTTATCAAAACCGCTACGGTATCAGCGAACTGTCCACCATGGGAGCCGGATACGTGCGAGACTTAGGGGCATCTGCGGTGGGTTTGGGTGTTTACCGATTCGGTGACGAATTTTTTAGCGAACAGCGGTTAAATATTGCCTTGGGACATCAGTTGGACAGAGTGTCGCTAGGCATCAGTGCCGATTATCTGCAATACAATATTGCTACCGTGGGCACACGCGGGGTTTTTGTGGTTGAATTCGGTGGCGTGGCAGAGCTGACCAAGGAGCTGTCTTTCGGTGCACACATTTTCAACCTCAATCAGGCAAAATTGGTAGAAGGCACCACCGAACGCTTGCCTACCGTCATGAAAGCCGGATTGTCTTATCGGCCGTCTGCCGACCTGCTTTTTAATATCGAAACGGAGAAGGATTTAGACTTTGACGAAGTGTTCAAAGCGGGCTTGGAGTACCGCATCATCGAAAAGGTCTATGTACGAACGGGTTTTCGAACAGCACCCTTTAATGGCGCATTTGGATTGGGCTTTCATCCGAAGCAATTCCAGTTTGACTATGCCTTTTCCAATGATTCCAACCTAGGAGCCATTCACGAATTATCCGTCAGCTATCGGTTCAAACGGCCATGAGATACGCACTGGCCATAGGGGCATTTTTGGCATCTATTCATCTACTGGCTCAGCAGGATAGCACACGCGCATCTATTGATTTGGAGCAATTCGCCGAGCGCATGTTTCAGTTACAAGATGCCGATGTGAACTACGAGGACATTTACGAGTCACTGTTACTTTTTTATACCGATCCGCTCAATCTCAACCGAGCCTCACAAGCACAGTTAGCCTCCTTATACATCCTCACACCCACACAGATTCAAGCATTTTTGGCGTATAGGGAAACCAATGGAAAATTGCTTTCCATCTACGAATTGCAAGCCATTGAGGGTTTTGATGTGGCCACTATCCAACTCCTGTTGCCCTTTGTCTCGTTGGAAGAAAGTTCTATAAATCAGGGGTCGCTTATGCAGCGGATGTTTACCGAAAACACCAATCGCTATTTTCTCTTTCGCTACACGCGCTTTTTCGAGGAACAAGTGGGTTTTCAGCCCGATCAAGAGAATGGCTACCTCGGTGATCCCTTCAAGTTGTATGGACGGTTCAGAAGCAGCCGACGGGACGATTTTAGCTATGGATTCACCTTCGAGTCCGATGCGGGGGAGCGCATTGGTTTTGACGGGCAGCCGGCATTTGATTTCACATCGGCCCACATCATGATTGAAAATCAGGGCCCTTTTCAAAAAATACTGGTTGGTGACTATCAAGTGCAGGCAGGTCAGGGACTCATTTTTGGTGCGGGGTTCAATGCAGGCAAAGGCGCTGAAACGGTAAATACGATCAAGCGAAATACGCTGGGCATTCGGCCATATACGTCTGTTTTGGAAACAGGCTTTTTTAGAGGAGGGGGCATTGCATTGGAGCGGGGAGACGTCCAGTTGACGCTTTTTGGCTCTCGCTTATTGCAGGATGGCAATATCCAGACAAGCGAATCAGTAGACGATTTCGAGGCGTTTGTCAATTCCATTCAAACCTCCGGCTTTCATCGCACCCCGAGTGAATTGGCTACCCGAAATGCCATAACAGAAACCAATGTGGGGGGGTTGTTCGAGTATCAACCGAATCGGAAGTTGCAACTGGGGTTGAGTGGATTGAGAACTACTTTTAGCACCTCATTGCTTCGCACCGACAGACCATACAACGCGTTTGAATTTTCAGGAACCACTAACACGGTACTTGGCAGTTTCGGATCTTATCAATGGCAAAATTTCAATTTCTTCGGTGAGGTGGCTCGCTCATCATCGGGCGGTGTGGGCATGGTGGGCGGAGTGATAAGTTCCTTGTCACAGTCTATTGATGTGGCCATTTCTTTGCGCGATTATGACCGTGATTTTCATTCATTTTATGCCAATGCTTTCGGCGAAGGTTCCCGAACCATCAACGAACGGGGGGTGTATTGGGGCATGAAATATCAACCGTCCCGCAAGTTTAGCGTGGTGGGCTATTATGACAAGTTTTCATTCCCTTGGTTGCGCAGCGGGGTAGATGCGCCATCTGATGGTTCAGAATGGCTGGGTCGGTTCACGTTCAATCCGAGTCGGAGCATCACTACGTTTATCCAGATGCGGGAGGAAATAAAGGAGACATCAGTGACCATGGGCAATCTGTCAGAATTACAACCGACCGTCAAACGCAACTACATTTTCAACATTGATTATCGGTTGAACAGCGCATTTTCTATGAAATCGCGCTTGCAGACAAGCACCTTTCAGGAGGCCGGTCAATTCTCCAAAGGATACGCCATTGTACAAGACGTGGAATACAACATTGGGCGATGGAGATTCAGTGGACGCACAGCCCTTTTCGAGACAGATGATTATGACAATCGCCAGTATGTGTATGAAAAGGACGTGCTCTATGCGTTTTCTCTCCCTGCATATAATGGCCAAGGCGTTCGTAATTATATTCTCGTCCAATATGGCATGAGCGAAGCTATCGACTTATGGGTGCGTCTCGCACGATTCAGCTATCGCAATCAAGACGTTGTTGGCTCAGGCTTGGATGAAAGCCAAGGCCCTGACCGCACCGAACTGAAATGGATGATGCGCTGGAAATTTTAGCCAAAAGGGAACCAAACCCGACGTTTTTTGGCTAGCTAGTCTGAGTTTGTTTGTGTTCAAATTAAATTGTCAAAACAATATATGTACGTACACGTATATATACACTGAATGTTGAAAATCATGAAATATACACCCACAGAGTACCCCATTTTAGATGTGATCAAAGACCGATGGAGTCCACGCGCATTTAGTGACCAACCGGTGACCACCGAGCAACTCAACTCCCTTTTTGAGGCGGCCAGATGGGCTTCATCTAGTATGAATGAGCAACCTTGGCGTTTTATCTATGCACACAAGGGCGAGGAAGTGTTTGATATAATTTCCGAGGCATTATTTGAAGGCAATGTGTGGGCCAAGCAAGCACCCGTATTGATGGTGACATTGGCCAAAACAACCTTCACTAGAAATGAGCGACCCAACAGTGCAGCCTTGCACGATTTAGGTTTGGCAGTGGCCAATTTGAGTATCCAGGCCACAGCCGAGGGGCTCGCCCTGCACCAAATGGGAGGCGTGGACAAAGAGCAGCTTCGCCATGCGTTTGATATTCCAGATTTTTATCAGATCGTCACGGTGATTGCGCTCGGACACAGAGGTACCCCTGACCAACTCGACGAGGCACTCAAAGCTCGTGAACTCGCTGAGCGTAAACGTCATCCGGTTTCAGCATTCGCCTTTCATGGAACTTTTGAATTGAATGAAAATGAACATAGTATTGCATAAAGCCGCTACGCGTGGCACAGCCAATTTCGGGTGGCTTGACAGTAAACACACCTTTAGTTTCGGTCATTATTACGATCAGGATCGAATCCAATTTGGCGCGTTGCGCGTGCTGAACGACGACATTGTGGAGCCGGGGTACGGATTTGGCACGCATCCGCATGATAATATGGAGATCGTGTCCATTCCTTTGGTGGGCACACTGGCGCACAAAGACAGTACAGGAAACGAAAAAACAATCCAAACGGGCGAAGTGCAGATCATGAGTGCCGGCACGGGTCTTACCCACTCGGAATACAACCACAGCAAAACCGAGCGAGTGAATTTTTTGCAGGTGTGGGTGCTACCTAAGCAGCGAAATATCACACCTCGCTACGATCAGCGTTTTTTTGATTTTAAACAAAATGCCTTTACCACGGTGGTAGCGCCGGATAACGAGCAGACCCTTTGGATCAATCAGGATGCGTGGTTCAGCATTGGCAAGTTGGAGGCAGGCAAGGAATTGACTTATTCCGCTCATCAATCGGGAAATGGCGTGTATGTTTTTGTAATAGAGGGTGCTGCTGAAATTGGCGGCCATCAACTCGAAAAGCGGGACGGTGTTGGCATAGCAGGAGAGGAGGTAATCTCTTTTAAAGCCACCTCAGACACGATGGCACTGGTGATGGAAGTGCCGATGCGATAATCCTCAAGGCTCCCAACCACAGGGAGCCTTTTTATTTCACCCGCAACACCAATTTGCCCACAACTTTGTTTTCTATCAAATGGGTAAGTGCATCGGAGGCATTTGCCAATGGATATTCTGCATGAACCATTGGAGCCAATTTTCCCTGTTGCCACCAGTCGAGTAGTAAGGCTACATTTCGAGCATTTTCCTCAGGAAATTCTCTAAAAAATCGTCCCCAAAACACCCCGACGATAGATGCGCATTTGAGGAGGGGCAAGTTCCAGGGCAATCGAGGCATGTCTCCTGTGGCAAAACCGATCACCAAGTGCCTGCCGCCAAACCCTAGCGATCGAAAGGTCAATTCACTTAAAGACCCACCTACCGAATCGTACACAAGATCGAGACCTTTTCTGTCCGTGATTTTGATGATTTTTTCTCTCAATTCTGGATCATGACTATCCAAGACTTCATCGGATCCTTGTTCTTGGCAATGTCTGCGCTTTTCTTCAGTGGATGCACATGCTATCACTTTCAAGCCGAGTACTTTTCCTACCTGAATGGCGGCTGTGCCTGTGCCGCCTGCAGCTCCCAATATCAAGAGTGTTTCTCCTTTTTTTGCCTGACCTCTGTCTACCAGCGCATGGTAGGTGGTGGCATACGTCTGCAAAAATACCGCCCCTTCGCGCATGGGCAGTTCATCCGGGAGTTTGTATGTATTGGTGCCAAAGCTGGCCACTTGCTCTGCATAGCCACCCCAACTGCAGCCTGAAATCACACGATCACCAACTTGTAAATGCGTGATGTTCTTTCCCACAGCACTCACCACACCTGAGACTTCACCTCCGGGGGTGAATGGGAGTGGAGGTTGGTACTGATATTTTCCCTGAATAATAAGTGTATCCGGAAAGTTGATCCCGGAATAGTGCACGTCTATCAATACTTGATCATCGCTGATGGGTGGTGTGGGGGTTTCCTGAAAAACCAATTGCTCGGGTTTTCCATGTGCAAGTACACGTATAGCTATCATAATAGGGCCAACACATTTTCCGGCGGACGACCAATCACAGCTTTGCCATTCTTCACCACTATTGGTCGCTCGATGAGTTTGGGGTAATCGACCATGGCCTGAATCCATTGGTCATCTGTCAGTTTTTTCCCTTTGAAAAGCTGCTTGAATTCGTCTTCCCCCTTGCGAATCAACGCTTCAGGTTTCATGCCCAGCATGGTTAGCAGTTGTTTCAATTCGGTTTTACTCGGCACTTGGTTCAAATACTCGATGATTTCCGGTTTTTCGCCTTTTTCTAATAGCAGGTTCAGCGTTTGGCGGCTTTTTGTACAGTGCGGGTTATGATATATGGTCGTGGACATAGATTCACTTCGTCATAAATTGATAGAGCGATTGCTGTGCCTGTTTTCGTACTTTTTTCTTTAGGAAAGGTGTCCAGCCCATGAGTATACCGGGCGTACCCAAAGCCATTCGGCTCCATTTCCAAAAATCAAATCGATCTTCATGGATGATGATTTTTCCATCTTCAATGGTCATTTTCGTCTTGATCACATTGTGCACAGGTCGGTCTGTTTTACTGAATGTGTACTTTGCCTCCCACACTGCGCTTATCACATCGTCATTTTCTTCTATAGAATGAAAATCGATGGTCAGGTTTCCCTTGGCGCGTTTGATGAGCATGGTCCACATAGCACCGGCTTCCTCGGCGGTGAGAGCTGTAAACACAGGATCTGAAAAATAGCCATCAGGGTGATATAGACTGGCCATGGTGGCGGCATCTCCTTGCTGAAATGCCGTGTAGAAACGTTCAAGTATTGCTCTGTTTGACATACGATTGAATAAGGATATCGCGAACCCGTGGCACACCCGTGGAGGCCGGTTCCTCAAAGAGGTGAAGATAGGGATTTCCTCGTTTGATGGGCAGATGCGGATCGACAATATATTTCGGGGTAGTATAGGGCACTAAATCCAACAGGCCAGCTGCCGGATACACCACTAGCGACGTGCCCACAACCATGAAAATATCTGCTTCAGCCGTGATTTTGGCAGCAGGCTCCATCATGGGCACCATTTCGCCAAACCACACGATATGAGGCCGGAGCTGTGATCCTTTTTCGCAAACATCACCTTCGTTTAGTTCCCAGCCTTCTAGATCATATACCAGCGAGGGATCTAGCGTACTGCGCACTTTGAATAACTCGCCGTGCAGGTGCAGTACGTTCGTGCTGCCGGCTTGTTCATGCAGATTGTCGACATTTTGGGTGATGATGCTTACATCAAAGTGCCGCTCTAAATTAACCAGCGCAAGATGTCCTGCATTGGGTTTGGCTGTGAGGGCTTGATTTCTCCGCTGATTGTAAAATTCCAACACGAGTTTTCGATTTCGCGCCCAGCCTTGCGGAGATGCGACTTCCATTACGTCATGGCCTTCCCACAAGCCATCAGCATCTCTGAAGGTGCGCAAACCGCTTTCTGCACTGATACCTGCTCCTGTGAGTACTACAACTTTGGCTCTTTTTAGTTTATCCACGGTTTTATCCATTTTGTCATGCCAATTCACCATTGGAAAATATTCTTTTCTAAACCCGTTGTTCGGTTGAAAATATAATAAAAAAAGATTGCGCATGTATTTGATAATCAGTAGATTAAGGTATCTAATCACAATCTACCACATGCACAATCTCAAGACCAATTTCGACAAAATAAAACCAGTATGCAAACTTGTTCTTAAGAAACATTTGCGGAAAGACGGTAATGTATATCACTACCCTAATAAGCCACAAATGACTGATAGTGAGGTGATTACACTTGCGGTAATGGCAGAATATCTTTCTATTTCATCAGAAAACTGTCTTTTTATCAAGTTAAGATGTGAGTACAAGCGTCAATTTCCACGATTGATATCACGAGCTAGGTTCAACATCCGCA
>ERZ1066134.285-NODE-285-length-35891-cov-28.019617_pt1 | contig 35891 bp, 32 predicted proteins | sample MGYA00382781_ERZ1066134 | MGnify/ENA primary metagenome ERZ1066134 (study PRJEB33369, sample SAMEA5778364) | biofilm metagenome | biome: Industrial cooling water; feature: Water cooling tower basin; material: Biofilm | place: United Arab Emirates | collected... | reverse complement strand
GGAACGATCGCACCGGGGGAAGGAACGATCGCACCGGGGGAAGGAACGATCGCACCGGGGGAAGGAACGATCGCACTGGGTGAAGGAACGATCGCACCGGGTGAAGGAACGATCGCACCGGGTAAAGGAACGGTGGCATGGGGGGCTGAAGTTGTTGATCTATGCCATCCCGAAAAACTGCTGTATTCTCATTGATAAAACCAATTTCAGATAAACCTATGGGTCAGCTTAATTGGCAGCAAAACTTCAGGGTCCAAACTTTTGGCTGGAGGCGAAGCTCAGAACGCATGGGTTATCCAGTTCCAGTGGTGCGAGGTCTGCGGCTTGGCTTCAGTCTGGTTGGCATTGCCCTGCTGGGGGTTGCCTGTGCCTCTGACACTGAACCTGATAAACCCCCCGGTCTGGAAGTGAAAGTGCTGATGGGCAGTGCTTTGGGGGATTTCTGTCAGCAAGCTGCTAGCCAATTCAATCAACAGCAGCCCAAACTGGCGGATGGGGAACCGTTCTACATCAGTTGTCAGGCGGAAGGCAGTGGAGATGTGGTGGATACGGTGATAAACCTGTCCCAGCAATTCAAAGCCGGAAGTTTGCCCGCCGATGCTCCCCAGTTTCCGACGCTGATCTCTGTAGATGGAGAAATTTATCAGAGCCAGTTGATTAACCGGATGGACCAACTCTTCCCCGGACAGAACTATATTCCGGCGATCACCGATTCCCCCCTGCTGGCCAACAGCCCCATGGTGTTCATGGTCCCAGCCAATCTTGCCCCTGGACTGGCCAAAGTGGATGACCTGTTCAAAGTGCTGGTGACCGCTCAAACCCATCGGCAGATTGATCCAAACAGTCCCCCTCTGTCCATTCATTATGTTCAGACCGCGCCCACCCGCTCGAACTCCGGTTTACAAACCCTGGTGGCCCAGTTTGCTTCTGTCTCTGGTAAGCGTCCCGAACAACTGACCGTAGAGGATATCAATCGCTATGCCCCTCAGGTACAGAAAATTCAGAGCCTTATTACCCGCTACGGGATTTCTACCAATTCCCTTGCCCAGGCGATGGTGAAAAACGGCCCCTTCTGGGCAACCATTGGCTCTGTCTATGAAGCCTCGGTCATTGCCGCCAACAGCAACCTGGCAGCGGGCCAACCCCGGTATCAGGCTATCTATCCTAAAGCCACGTTTAGCTCCAATATGCGGGCCATTCTGCCCCAAGCCCCCTGGGTGAGTGCCTCGGAAAAAGCCGCTGCAGAGCAGTTTATCGAGTACTTGCGATCGCCTGCCGCCCAAACCATTGCCACCAATTTGGGTCTGCGATCGGGAGTACCGGGTACACCACTGGGAGCAAAATTTACCGCCGAATTTGGGGTTAATCCCCAGCCAAAGTACGATTCCTATCGCCCGCCCCAGCCGGAAGTCGTCACTGCTATGCTGAAGTCCTGGTCAGACTTTGCCAAAAAGCCATCGCTGGTGGTGATTGTGGTGGATACATCCGGCTCTATGGCAGGAGAGAAATTAGCCAATGTCCAGAATACCCTGAACACCTATATCAATGGTCTCAGCCCCCAGGATCAGGTTGCTCTGATGCGCTTTAGTTCCGATGTCGGTACTCCCGTCGTGGTGGATGGAACGCCAGCGGGACGCGATCGCGGTTTGCAGTTTATCAGCAGTCTGCGGGCCAATGGCAATACCCATCTTTACGATGCCACCTTAGCGGCCCGCAACTGGCTAACACAAAACCTGCGCTCCGATGCCATTAATGCCGTGCTGGTGCTGACGGATGGGGAAGATACAGGTTCGGCGATCAGTCTGGAGCAACTTGGGCCAGAACTTCAAAAAAGTGGCTTTAATAGCGATCAACGTATCTCCTTTTTTACCATTGGTTACGGAGGGGAAGGCGAGTTTGATCCCCAGGCCCTTAAACAAATTGCTGATGTCAATGGGGGTTACTACTCTAAAGGTGATCCAGCCTCGATCGGGCGGTTAATGGCTGACCTGCAACTGGAGTTTTAACCAGTAAGGAGACTAGAGAAATCGTCTCTTTTTAACATCGGTTCCAGGCTCAAGGGTTAAGGGTTAAGGGTTAAGTTGCATCGATCGCGAACCCATCCTAAGATAAACAGTATTCTTGGGGCTGTAGAGTTTTAGCGGCAGAGGGATATTATGGCAACACCGATTTCCTGGCTTCGATCACTTTTAATAGTAGCCGGAGCAACCGCCCTCACCACTGCTCCCCTGACCTCCAGTGTGGCTCAATCCAGTTTTAGCAATATTGCCATTCCCGGTGGTACGCAACCATCGCTCAAAAATCTATTACCCGATGGACGATTAGTGGCATTTTGCCGGGATGTCCGAATCAATACGATCGTGGCTCCTTCGGTTTGCACCTTGTTAACTGAAGCCCGTAACCGCTACAATCAGCGCGACTTTCAAGGGGCTGTACGGGTCTACGATCGAGCCTTGCAGTCCCATCCTGGCTATGCAGTGGGATACTATAACCGTGGTCTTGCCCGTCTTGGACTGGGAGATGTCGGAGGCGCTAAAACCGATCTGGTCATGGCTGCCCGTCTCTTTCAAGGTCAGGGTGAAGTAGCTAACCAGCAAAAAGCTTTAGACATTCTCCATCGTCTGGACACCTAAGGTTTGCTCTGATTTATCCCTTCTCCGGCAGATGCAGCTCTAACCATGAAGAAACTTTATGCCGCTTTGGCAGTGCTTGCGGGTGTGATTGTGGTAATTAGCCCCCCCATTTCCCTTGCCAATAAGGGATCTGCGGATGTCAATGCGATCGCCAAAGCTGTAACAGTTTACATTCGGCCCAGCAGTGGGGCAACCTTTGGCACAGGGGTCATTATCAATCGCTCCGCTGACCTTTACACGGTTCTGACCGTGAAACATGTCGCGGCCCTGAATGACGACTACACGATTAGAACAGAAATTGATAAAACGACCCACAAAGCTATCTACAAAAGTGACCTTTACGATGTCCCTGGGTTTGACCTGGCCATCTTGCAATTCAAAAGTAGTAATGAGTACCAGCTCGCTAAGCTCAGCCCCAATGAGCTCGGCAACCTCAATACCGTCTTCATTGCTGGTTATCCCAAATCCTTCAATCCAGATGGCAGCAACCCGGTCTATACGATCGTTCAGGGGACAGTCAATACCATACTGCCCAGTTCCCAGGTCAAGGATGGCTATCAGGTGGGTTATCAAGCCCCTGGAATTGGTGGAATGAGCGGCGGACCGGTTTTTAACGATCAAGCACAATTGGTCGCTTTGCACGGGCTGGAAAAACCTCCCTTCCTGCTCGGCATTCCCCTACCCCAGTCCTGGACGGTGAGTCTGGTCAGCCAGCTTGAAACTCAGGCCCAGACATACAGACAACAACTCGCCAGTCGTCCAACTCCCACACCAACTCCTGTCGCTTCACCCAGCCCTAAACCGACCCCAACTCCTATCGCTTCACCCAGCCCTAAACCGACTCCTAAACCCGTTGCCGTCGCCACCCCTAAACCGACCCCAACTCCTGTCGCTTCACCCAGCCCTAAACCGACCCCAACTCCTATCGCTTCACCCAGCCCTAAACCGACTCCTAAACCCGTTGCCGTCGCCACCCCTAAACCGACCCCAACCCCTGTCGCTTCACCTAGCCCTAAACCGACATCAACCCCTGTCGCTGTTGCCCCCAAACTCCCAGATCTCCTCAGCCGCGACGATTTATCCCGCACCCAGGCTGAATTACAAGGGTTGAAAGATCAATCTAAGAATCTCCTCAGCCGGGTTGATTTATTCCGCCCCGCCACCATCCAAGTTACCGCTCCAGTCCTGCAGCAGGAATGTAAAGAAATCGCTTTTGGGGGAACCCGGGTGAAAAACTGCCAGTATGTCTACTCCAACCCAGGCTCGGTTCGGGCTGCCCAATTGAGTGATTATGAACTGCTCTTACAACAGGGCAACGCTCAAGCTAATCAAAACCGGGTAGAGCAGGCGATCGCTGATTACACTCAGGCGATTAATAAAAAACCGGACTACGCCTACGCCTATTTCAATCGTGGTTTGCTGCTCAGCCGGGTCGGGCAGGTCGATCAAGGTTTAGCCGATTTATCCAAAGCTGAAAATCTGTTTCAGAGCCAGGATCTACCATTAGAGTTGGCCAGGGTGCGGGATGTGATTAGAATTATCAAGCAGTCCCAGCGGGTGTCCTGAGCCGCTACTAATTCAGATGCCCCCTAGAAAACCCATGATTCTATCCTCACCCTTGTAAAATTTGTGCAGCGGTTAAATTCAGAACCCCAAATTGGGGAGAGGCGATCGGACAATCCCCTTCGTATACCTTCTCCTCATACAATCCTTCGACCCATTCCAGCACGGTCACCTTTTGCCCTGTTGGATCAACAATCCAATATTCGCTAATGCCTCGTGCTGCATACTCCGATCGTTTGTAGCGGTAGTCTCGATTTTCCTGCTTCGGACTGACAACCTCAACAACTAGCAATGGGGGTGGCATATCCAGCATCACCGTCGATCGCCTTGCCCCTTCCAGAGCCGTCACCAGTTCCTCAGACAGCACCATCACATCCGGGAATCGTGTTGTTGCCCGTGAGCCACTGATCACGATCTCAGTTTTTTGAGTCAGCCGTTGAAATGGAATACCTCTCTGCAAAAAGTAGGCCACTAAAAACATGGCAATGCGGCGATTCCATTCGCTTTCTGGTGGCATTTCAACGAGTTCCCCATTCACCAATTCATAAAACCCCTCTGTACCATCGTCATAGTTGAGGTACTCTTCCAGCGTCATAATTTTCGATGCAAGGGCCATGGCAGCGAAACCTCCTGTCATAACTTAGCTGAAACCCTACCACACCCACGGGGCATCCCCCATTCTAGCCTTCTGATTGGCGATCGACTTGCATAGAAAAACCCCTCTTTCCCGATCGTAAAGATGGAAGAGAGAGGGTTAACGAATGAGTAATTAGTTGAACAGCAGACTAGAACGTAAAGGTTGTCCGAACCGTCCCGACCACAACGGTATTGTTCTGGCTATTGCCCTCAGGATTGAACACCGCAAACACACCAGGTGTAATTGAGATGTTGTCATTGACCTGCAAGCGATAGAAGCCTTCAACGTGGAAGTTCATATCCGGGTCGGTGTTGTTATTGATGCTACTGGCAATGACCTGGGGTTGAGAACCCAGCACCAGACCGCCCATGCTGCCTTTTAAGAATAGATCCGGGAAGGCAAAGGTAAGGGCATAGTTGAGAATCGTTGAGGTATCGCCCCGGTTAATCGGTCTGAAAACCCCTTCATTGTCAACCGTAAACCCACCGCTGCCTTCAGCCTCAGTAAAGGTCGCTCCAACCCAACCGGAGACGATGACTCGCCGATGAGCATTCCAGGAAAATTCAAAACCACCGGAGTTTGCCGAAGTTGGGACAACAGCAGCGGTGCTGAGGAAACTGCTTAAACCAGTTTGGGCACGGGTAGAACCAGTGTAGCCCGCAAAGGACATGCCAAAGAAAGGAGATTGGGTGTAAGAGCGAACATAAGTCAACCCAAATCCGAGAGATTTAAGCGGTCTGAACGTAAGCTGAGCGATCGCTGCATAGTCGCCTCCGGTCAGACCACCTCCATTGGGGATAGGAGCGGGCTGGTTCACCTGGGGTAGAGGATTGGATGCACTGTAGAGGGGAACAAGATAGCCCCCAGCAAAGCTAAGTTGGTCAGTAATTTCTGCTGAGAAACCAGCACCAGCAGCGGAGAAGCTAGAATTGACAAATCGAGTAATCTGCCGGTAAATCGGGTTACGCAATCCAAAGGCAGAAAGGGCTCCCTGTCCATCGGAGTCAAGCGGGTTGAGTGTATCAACAAAATCTGCTAACTCGCCACCAACGGCAGTCGCAAAGATCGTCACTTTATCATTTAGGACGGGAAAGCGATATTGCAGCGTATATAGGCTGAAGGTGTTGTTGGAACCCACCTGAGTAACCTGAGGTGCCAGAGTACCCGGGAAGCCAGCCGGAAGACCGGTGGTATTGGTTGGATAATTACCGGCTTGCAGGCTGGTGATCAGTAGATCCTTGCCGGAGAAACTGGTCAGGAGGTTCAGGGTAGACCGGCCATTAACAAACAAATTGTCTCCCACATCCCCATTGAAGCCCTGGGGGAACCCGGCTGGTACAGGGCGATCGCCACTGGCATACTGAGTTGCCTGGAAGATGGCTTCCCCAGAGAGTTTGGTCGTCGTGGAGAATTGCTGGGCTTCCAGTTTGGCGGTGCGGGCTTCTAAACCATCGACTCGTCCACGTAGTGTGGCCAGTTCCGCAGCCAGTTCCTCTTGCAACTTGCGAACTGTGGCCAGGTCTTCTTTAGTCGCAAAGCGATCAGAAATGACATCCAAACAGGCGTTCAAAGCAGCAGCCAGTTCAAACCGTGTAGCTGCACGATTCCCGCGAAATGTCCCATCTGGATATCCGGCAATACAACCATACTTTTCAACCAGAGACTGTAAAGCCTGAAAAGCCCAGTCCGTTGGCCGCACATCGGACAATTGCGAAACAGAGGTGACTTGAGGAGCTGCTCCCCCTTCTGCTTCCAGCAGCAGATTAGAAACAGAATTGACCTTGGTTGCCGGAGCCGGTTTGACCGGATTACTGCCAGATTGAAGGGAGGTAATATCACTGACCGGAGCAACCGGGGTTTGAGCCAGGAGTTCGGGGGAATTAACCGGACTGGCTGGGAAAGAAACGTCTGGGGTAGGAGTCAGAGGGGAAGCAGCAAGCTCAAGACCACTGGCCCAGGCCGCTTGGGGCATAGCTAGAACAGTTAGAGAACTGCCCAGCATCAGTATTTTCTTCATATAAGTAATCTACACTCTCTCACTTTGAATTTTATACTACCTGATAGATTTTATTCTGGCAAGGGATAGTAAGTTAAATTTGCAAATTTGAACATGCATGATTGATCAAATTTTCTCTATAGCATTCAAGATGCAGGCCCCAGAAATGTTATCTTCATTGCTGTAGAGAACAATTTCAGGACCTGTTACCCGAGATAGTGTCATCAGAGAGAATCCTTATCATCAGAGAGAATCCTTTATGCAAACCCTGTCCGCTCCTGAGATCTCCAGTTCCGAAACCGCTGCCCTCACTGAAGCTACAATTGTTCGCCGCAAAACTCGCCCGGTTCCCGTTGGCAGTATCACGATCGGGGGAGGAAACCCAGTGGTGGTGCAATCGATGATCAACGAGGACACCTTAGATATTGAGGGTTCCGTTGCTGCCATTCGTCGTTTGTATGAAATCGGCTGTGAAATTGTGCGGGTAACGGTTCCCAGCATGGCCCATGCCAAAGCGATGGCAGAAATTCGGGCTAGACTGCATCGCACCTACAAGCCCGTCCCGCTGGTGGCAGATGTACACCACAATGGGCTGAAAATTGCCCTGGAAGTGGCTAACCACGTCGATAATGTGCGGATTAACCCTGGACTGTATGTGTTTGAGAAACCCAAAGCCGATCGGACAGAATACACCCAGGCAGAATTTGACGAAATTGGTGCCAAAATTCGCGAAACCCTTGAACCTCTGGTGCTGAGCCTGAAAACCCAGAATAAGTCAATGCGGATTGGGGTCAATCATGGCTCTTTAGCGGAACGGATGCTGTTTACCTACGGCGATACCCCGGAAGGGATGGTGGAGTCGGCTCTAGAATTTATCCGTATCTGTGAATCTCTGGGCTACTACCATCTGGAAATTTCCCTCAAAGCTTCCCGTGTCCCCGTTATGCTGGCGGCTAATCGTCTGATGGTGAAACGGATGGATGAGCTGGGCATGGACTATCCCCTCCATTTGGGAGTCACAGAAGCAGGGGATGGGGAGTACGGCCGGATCAAGTCCACAGCAGGAATTGGCACCCTGTTAGCAGAAGGCATCGGCGATACTATTCGCGTCTCCCTGACTGAAGCTCCCGAAAAAGAAATCCCCGTTTGCTACAGCATTTTGCAAGCTCTCGGTCTGCGCAAAACGATGGTGGAGTACGTCGCCTGTCCCTCCTGCGGCCGGACCTTGTTTAACCTGGAAGAAGTGCTGCATAAAGTGCGGGAAGCCACCAAGCACCTCACGGGTCTGGATATTGCGGTGATGGGTTGTATTGTCAACGGTCCCGGAGAAATGGCCGATGCGGATTATGGCTACGTCGGTAAGCAGGCGGGTTATATTTCCCTTTACCGGGGGCGTGAGGAAGTGAAAAAAGTACCTGAAGATCAGGGTGTGGAGGAGTTAATTAATCTGATCAAAGCTGATGGGCGTTGGGTCGATCCCTAAACCTGGCCCACTGTGCCTTAGGATAACCTGACTTGCTTAACATCAATCTTTAGGATTGATCACTGCCTCTTTCCCTTACCCTGTGCTACATTGAGCATACTTTAAAGGAAGCTAACTTGAGCCTATGACCCTATCAAAGCGTGGACTGGTTGTTGGGACAACGGTACTTCTAACGGCGGCAGTTGCGGTGACGGGGGCTGGTCTGCATTGGTCTAGAAGTTTGGCCAGCTTTCGGGAAAGTCCCAAAGAACTGATTGATGAAGTTTGGCAGCTGATCGATCGTAAGTATGTCGATGGCACCTTCAACGGGGTAGATTGGCGGGCGGTGCGAGGGGAATACCTGAACCGAACCTACGCCACCCAGGAGGATGCATACAAAGCCGTGCGGGAAATGCTGGGCAAACTGAATGATCCCTATACCCGGTTCATGGACCCGCAGCAATTCAAATCGATGCAAATCGAAACAGCGGGAGAACTGACTGGGGTAGGGATTCAAATTGCCGAAGACGAGAAAACAAAAGAGATTAAGGTTATCTCGCCCATTGAGGGAAGTCCCGCCTCTCAAGCCGGGCTGCTGGCCCAGGATGTCATTGTCAAAATTGACAATAAATCGACCAAAGGGATGGATGTGAACCAGGCGGTCGGTTTGATCCGCGGTCCGGTGAATACAAAAGTGATCCTGACAATCCGGCGGGGAACCACGGAAATGAGTTTTAACCTGCTCCGGGCCAAGATTGAAATTCATCCCGTCCGCTATAGCGTCAAGCAATCTCCGAATGGGTCGATCGGCTATATTCGGCTGATTCAATTCAGTGCCAATGCGGCGGCGGAAATGCGTGCTGCAATTAAGGATTTGGAAAAGCAACAGGTCAAAGGCTATATTCTTGATCTGCGCTCTAATCCCGGTGGCCTCTTATATGCCAGTGAAGAAATTGCCAGTATGTTTCTGGATAAAGGCACGATCGTCTCCACCCAGACCCGGTCCGGCTTAGCCCAGAAAGCAAACGCGGAGGGTAAACCGCTCACCACTAAACCTCTAGTGGTCTTGATCGATGGGGGTTCTGCCAGTGCCAGTGAAATTCTCTCTGGAGCTTTACAAGATAACCAGCGGGCCGTTCTGGTCGGCACAAAAACCTTTGGTAAGGGGCTGGTACAGGAAGTCCGGGCCCTGGGCAACGATGCCGGTTTAGCCGTGACGATCGCCAAATACTACACCCCCAGTGGGCGGGACATCAACAAAAAAGGGATTCAACCAGATATTGAGGTCAAACTAACAGAAGCCCAGCGGGAAAAGCTAACACCGGAAGATCTGGCAACCGCTGCTGATCCTCAATATTCCAGGGCTGTGGTTGAATTAACCCAGAAAATTGTTGCTCAGCAAAAAGCGGGAGTCCCTACCCAGTAGGCAACAACCGATCAGGAGTCAGCCTGCACCTGAACAGGTTGACATTTACCTGCCCGAATCAGGCCAATGCGACGGGCGATCGCAGTTTCCACCGTATCAAATGGGCCCCAGGATTCTACCTCTGGCAAGGGTGAGAATTGGCTGCTGGCCCTAATTTCACAGTGGCCCTGGGGGTGTTTAACGATATACCAGCTTTCTAGATCAACAGACATATATGTCTAACCAGGTTGGCCTAACAGTCAAAGTTTCTTGGAGTAAGCAGCCTGATCTTAATCGAATCACTGACCCACCAGCAATCAAACAAAATGAGCTTGCGGAAGGGCCAGGCGATCGCCGGGTTGCACATCGATCACTTCAGTATCAAGCTGATGGTCTGCCAGGAGACGACGAAAGCTTTCTATTTCTCCCTGGCCCCGAATCAGTTGCGTCAGTAAGCCCTGAAAGGTAATATCTCCGCCAGCTGCGGTCGGTAGAATAAAACGCGGTTTCAGCCACTGCACCACCTCCAGGGCACTTTTGCCACCTTTAATAAAGGGCAAACCCAGTAAGGTTAGGTCCAGGAGGGGAGTAATCACCACATCCACGGGCGCAAACGCTTGCAGTTCCGGTTGATGATAGCCGTGGGGTTCATAATAAAGGGTTTCTCCCGTTTTTCGATCAGTTAAGAGATAACCATTTTCGACCACCTGGGGGCCGAGGGGAGACCCTACCGTGGCTTGAATCGTTAGCTGGTGATTGAGGGTGTAGGACTGACCATGCTGGAGGGAAATAATCTGGCTATATCCCAGGGATTCCACAACTTTTGCCGCTGCAGGAGAAGCCACTACGGGAATCTGACGGTTGAGCTGAGCCAGGGTGGGGGGATGGGCATGATCTGCTAAACCTTGGGATAAAAGAATCAGGTCAAGAGACTCAGGAATGGGCCGATCCTGCCGTCGTTCTGCCTTAAACAACCAGGGCAAATTGCCAAATACCAGGGGTCCCACCAGCCAGGGATCAACCAGTATCCGCTGCTCCCCCATTTCGATTAACCAGGAATTACTGTCCAACCAGGTTAAGTACATAATTTTGTTACAATTATCAGCCCTTTTATTCTAAAATTCTTCAGGTCGCTTTCCAGTGCTGCGGTAGCTTTGACAGAAATCAAGCTGTTGTGTGCAAGGGCGACTCACTGGCATCCAGTAGCCGTGGACCATAGATATTTTTGTCTGTGCAAGGTTAAGAGTTAAGATTTGGTTACAAAATAGCTAAAACTTGATTTTCCTGTGCTACTATACATTCTCTAGGTTCGGTTGTATTCATAGATACAGAAATAACCCTGTTGGGGGAGGGCAATCCCGGTCTCTGCAGGTGAGAATCTGGAAACTTCCCTGTTAAGGAGTGGATCTAACAGTTATGGTTTCTCCATAATTATTTTTTTATCTGGCAATCCTTAACCTTTCTTATTACACTTATTAATAATCACTCCGGCGATTAAGAACCATGCAACCCTCAAGATGGACCAGACTAATTGAATACTTACAGGGGGAACTGGCTGTGCCCAAGTCGGCGATCGTCTTTGCCCTCAAGCATTGTGAGGAGAAGCTCAACCTGTTGCCGATCGTGCTGTGGCAGTACGGACTGGTCACCCTGGAGCAACTCGACCAGATTTTTGACTGGCTAGAAACCAGCGAAGCCTGAAACATTTCTGAGAACGTGTTACAGAAAGTCTCAAACAGGCCAGAAAAATCCCCAGGGGCAGCGCGGCCAACCTGGGGAGTGAAGTCAAGGGAACTGGTTAAGAGATAATCAGACCTAGAGATAATTAGTAATCGTCTGGCGGTACTGACTTTTCGGTTTTACCCCAATCATCTGTTCTAGCATCTCTTTATTTTTAAACAACTGGATGGTAGGGGTACCGGTAACCCCAGCGGTTTCAGCAATGTCCACGTCAACGGTAATGTCAATCTCGATCAGGTGCATCTTGCCGCTAAACTCATCCACCACCTTATCCAGGATGGGTTTGAGGGTATGGCAGGGGCCACAGGTGGGGGAAACGTACTTCACCATCAACAGACGATCGCTGTCGTGAAAGAGTTTACGCAGGGCATAACCGCCTTTGTGCCGGATGGCTTCCGGGTCAAATTCCGTTGCCTGTTCAGCTTCCGTTTTAGGGGTAACTGTAGCGGTCTCAGTTGGAGCAGCTTCATCGGTTTGATGAAATTCCTGGGCCAAGCCCTGTACAGATAACCAGCGTTCTGCCAGCATCGCCGCCATACAACCGGAACCTGCAGCGGTAATGGCCTGACGGTACTCGTGATCCTGGACATCTCCGGCTGCAAACACCCCTGCCACACTCGTTTCCGCTGAACCGGGTTGGGTGACGATATAGCCCATCTCATCCAGTTCGAGTTGGTCCCGGAAGAGAGCGGTGTTGGGGGTATGGCCGATCGCGTAAAACAGTCCCTTAACGTGCAACTGGCTCTCTTCTCCTGTCAGGGTATTTGTGAGGTGCAGGCCCTTCAGGTGGTTTTCTTCACCAAAGACATCCTCAACAATGGTGTTCCAGTGGACGGTGATCTTATTGTTGGCCAAAACCCGATCCTGCATGGCCTTACTGGCCCGCAGTTTATCAGTCCGTACCAGCAGATGCACATGGGAACCATATTTGGTCAGATAAATGGCTTCTTCAACAGCACTATCTCCACCACCTACCACGGCCAGTTCAGCGGCACGAAACAGGGGGGTAGCTCCATCACAAATGGCACAGGCAGAAATTCCCCGACTCCAGAACTGATGTTCACAGGGCAGTCCCAACCGTTTCGCCGTAGCTCCCGTAGCAATAATCAAACTGTGCGTTTTCACTTCCCGCTCTTCAGAACGCACCACAAAGGGACGCTGGCTTAAATCCACGTGGGTCACATCTTCCGTCACCATTTCAGTTCCCCACCGCAGGGCCTGAGCTTTGATCAAATCCATTAATTCGGGTCCCTGAATCCCCAGGGGAAAGCCAGGAAAATTTTCTACTTCCGTGGTTGTCATCAACTGGCCACCGGGTAAGCCGCCCGCTTGATAGCCCTCAAACATAAAGGGTTTGAGATTGGCCCGAGCAGCATAAATAGCAGCCGTGTAACCGGCCGGTCCAGAGCCGATGATGACCACATTCTCTACTCGGGTGTTGTCTTCGATGGGCGTTTGGACAGAGGGCCTGGCTAGGGTGGTATTTTCTCCGATCGAGAGGCTCATAGGACTCACAACAAACTCATAACGACTACGGCTTTTAATAAAAATTAGTGTAGCGAATTCCGGGCTAAATTTCAATCCTCTGGTCTCCGTAGTGATTAAGTTTTGCTAGAGTATGACCAGCGTAACTCTGAGAATCCTCGATCACGCCTGCAGGGAGGTTGTGGCTTTGACCCTTGAGTTAATTCTGATCGGTGTACTCCTGATCGGTGTGGGAGTCGGTTGGCAACTCTGGCGCAAGAGACGCAGACGGCGGTTTCATCTCCAGCCCTTCGAACCCTACAATGACCCAAAACCGAGCGAACGTCGGGGCCGGCCCAGCCGAAAACATCAGGCGGAGCTACTGCGCTTAATGGGGGGCGATCGGGCGGGGGCAGAACGGTTGCTGGAACTGGAACGGCGCAAAAATCCCGGCCAAGATGAAGACTGGTACTGGGATAAGGTGATCTATGACCTGAAGCGGGATCGGCGAGCTTGATCCGGTTATTTACCAATGCAGAAGCGACTGAAAATTTGATCGAGGACGGATTCCGTCACCTCCTCGCCGGTAATTTCCCCCAAGGTCCGAATTGCTTCCCGCAGGTCGATCGTCCAGAAGTCTAAGGGCAACTGGTTGGCGATCGTCTCCTGGACATTTTCCAGGCTCAGTTTGGTCCGGGTAAGAGCTGCCGCCTGACGCTGATTGATTGCCCAATCCAGATTGGCCCCCTCCAGTTCGCCCCCCTGCACCTTGCCCAGAATGGCGGATTCTAAGTCCTCAATGCCCCGATTCTGGGCGGCGGCCGTACAGAGATAGGTCAGGGCTGGATCTGGTAGACAAGCCTGGAGTTGAAATGCCTGATCGACTAGATCAATCTTATTAATCACTAAAATTAAAGACCGCTCCTGCACCTGGGTATAGATGGCTTGATCCTCCGCTGTCCATCCCGTTTGGGCATCAATCACCAGGAGCACTAAATCGGCGGCTTGGGCTGCTTGGTGCGATCGCTCGACTCCAATCTGTTCGACCTGATCGCTTGTTTCTCTGATCCCAGCTGTATCTAGCACCTGTACAGGAATTCCGCCCACAACCAGATAGGATTCCACGACATCACGGGTGGTACCGGGTAGCTCAGTCACAATCGCCCGATCGCTGCGACTCCAGGCATTGAGGAGGCTGGATTTTCCGACATTAGGGCGGCCGACAATGGCAACTTTGAGTCCCGTGCGCAGAAGTTCCCCCCGATCGGCAGTGGCTAAAATCCGGTTCACTTCCGTCAGGCTATGTTGAATTTGACTGCTAATCTGATTCAGGTCTAACGGGGGAAGATCTTCTTCAAAATCAATGCGGGCTTCAATTTCCACCAGAATATCAATGCAGACCCGGCGTAATTGTTGCAGGGGTTGAATCAGTTTTCCTTGCAGTCCCGCTAAAGCTGCTTGAGCTGCCTGGGGAGACTTTGCCCCCACCAAATCCGCTACACTCTCAGCCTGAGTCAGATCGAGGCGGCCATGCAAAAAAGCCCGCAGGGTAAACTCTCCCGGTTGGGCCAGCACCGCTCCGGCTTCCAGACATAATTGCAACACCTGCTGCACCGCAATCATGCCGCCATGACAGTGAAACTCCACCACATCTTCTCTGGTGTAGGAACGGGGGGCCAGCATCAGCAATAACAGGGCTTCATCCACCTGCTGCCCGGTGCTGGGATTGCAGACATAACCGTAAAGAATACGATGGCTCTCCCAGACCTGCTGTCCCGGTGCGATAAATAACCGCTGGGCGATCGCAACAGCCTCTGATCCCGATAAACGCACAATTGCAATACTCCCTTGTTGGGGCACAATCGCAGTGGCAATGGCGGCGATCGTTTGACCTGTGTTAAGCATGGCCTTGCAGTAGCGAATCCATTAAAATCATAATCATCCTGAGCATTTACCGCAGTTTTTTAGACTCTGCCTCGATCGCTGTGATGCCCCATCTCCTCTCTCCACAGTGCTCACCTTTGAGCAAGACCTGCACTATGACGTTAGCAGTGATACCTGCTAAGTATTCGATAGGGGCAGCTTGAGTTTGAAAATATTTTTCCATGGATGAAGCTTATTGACAAAGCTGAACCTATCTTTTTTATCACATCTGTCCCTAACCGTAACCCTAACCCTGTCTGGCTCTTACTCTATTCATTACCTCGTCAGCACTTCTGTAGCAACCCTAATGGGGTGAGTACAAGGGGGGGGTGGGACTCCCCTACCAAAGGGATTTCGCCCCTTTAACCCGTTTGGATCTCAAATAGGATCGCTACATCTCAAGTAGAATAAACATTAACTGAGGAGATAAATTAGCCTTAGAGCTAAATAGCAGAAATTGATGCTCAAGTTAAAACTGGCCAAACGATTCACTTTACTCCTCTCCATGGCGCTGCTCGGTGGCATTTTGATCAGCAGTGTGGTGCTCTCCAACGTAATTGAAAATCGAGCTGAAGCGGTGATCGCCCACCATGCACAAGTATTGATGGAAGTAGTCGATTCGGTGAGAACCTATACCGATAATCGCGTTAGTCCTTTGCTGGCTGCCCACATTAATACAGCCTCAACGTTTGTGCCGGAGACAATTCCCAGCTTTGCAGCCAGAGAAGTTTTTGAACTCCTGCGTAAAAACCCAGAATATAAAGATTATTTCTATAAGGATGCAGTCCTAAATCCCACTAATCCCCTCGACCAAGCGGATGGATTTGAGACGGAGATCGCGATCCAGTTCCAGCAACGCCCAGGTCTGCAAGTGCAATCTGGATTTCGAGAGATTGCTGGCAAACAAATGTTCTACAGCACCCGTCCCATCATAATTACAACGCCAAGCTGCCTGAACTGTCACGGAACACCCGAGCAAGCCCCCAAAGGCCAGCTTGCCACCTACGGCAACAGAAATGGTTTTGGTTGGAAATTAAATCAGGTGATTGGTAGTCAGATTATTTATATTCCAGCCTGGACGGTGTTTAGATATGCCCATGCCAGTTTTATCCTCTTTATTCTGATTTTTATTGCGATCTTTACGATGGTTATTCTTCTGCTTAATCTACTGTTGCAGCAGATGGTCATCACGCCGATTAAGCCCATTGCAGAACTGGCCCAGAAAATTGCCGATGATACCCTGGGGAAAGATACTAAGTCAGCAGTAGAGCTCAAGAAACTGGAGGCGATCGCCAGGCGTTTCGATGAATTGGGTCAGCTTGGACGGATTCTTCAACGCATGATCCACGAGATCCAGATTCGCGAGCAGACACTCAAACAGCAGTTGCAAGTCCTCCAGATTGAAATCGACCAGAGTAAAAGGGCACAGCAGGTTGCTGAAATTACCGAGAGTGATTATTTCCAGAAATTGAAACAAAACGCTAAAGAAATACGTGCCCAACGGCGCTCCAGAAAACAGTCTGACCAACCTGGGTTGTAATTCTTGTATTTCTTGACACAGGATACAGATTCAACCACAAGGTGCTCCACCCCTTTACCCCGTTTGGATCTCAAATAGGATTGCTATAATTTAATTTTACGCCGTTAAGGTGACTGATTATTAAGATAATATCACTGCGTAGTTATTCAGCAGTAAGCCTGTTTCGATAGGTTTCCAGATCAACAGATAAAACATTGTCAAATGGTACTAAACCATAATGTTTTTCACTTACGACACTAAATGTTTAGAGAAAAAATGCGCTCAATAATTGCTTTATAACGATTTTTTTTTGCCATTACAGTGGTTTATCGCTATATGGGTAAGGTTGTAATGGCATTTTTCCAGTCCAGCGCAAAAGAACGACTTCCTCCCGCATTTGTTCTTTAGTTGCTGTTGCTAAGCGAGTACGAAATAAATCTATTCCGATCAATTCGTAACCTAATCCCTGGGCAATATCAGCTAAAAGCTCACCAGTGCGGATCATCACCTGCAAATAAGATTTTTGATCCCCTACCACATAAGCCAGTTGAGCACCAGGTTTCAGAATCGATCGCAAGTCAGCCAGATGTTTAGCCATGCCACCAAAATAGAGTTTGACTCCCCGATGATAAAGTTTTTCAAACCCACTGGTTTTACCCAGGGCAATGCGTTTGTCTTCTATTTCCTGTGCAATGCGTTGAATCTCGGCATGTCTGGAAACCCAAACATCGTCCTGATCAGCCTTAAACACATTGCGGGTATTGGAACGAATTAACCCTTCTTTCAGCGATCGCAACTCTGCTTTATTTTGGATGAAACCAAGTAATACAGACTCCAACCGGGTGGTGCGGGTGTAGTCCTTTTCATTCGGATAGGGGGGTGAGGTAATCACAGCATCGATCGATTCCGGTTCTAAAACGTTTAAGATCTGGCGGGCATCGGCATGATAAATTTTTGCAGGTATATCATTTAAGACCTGAACCTGAGATAAATCCTCTGCGATCAAACTAACTTCTTTAAGCCAGGCATCGACCACTGGAGCATCCAGTTTAGCCTTACCAACCCCAACTTCTGGACCAAAACGAAGATTGCTAATGGAGGTAATAACAGCTTTTGCCAGAGCTAACTGCAGATGGCGTGAATAAGCTGGTTGAGCATGGAGCTTAATTTGCTCTAATAGTATTAACGTTTTGTGCAGCGGCAGAGGGCTGATTGAATTTGCCAATATAACTTTTTGGCTTTCCTCCGGAAGCGTGCGAAGAGTTTTCGATTTCCGATTAATAAGATTGTTGGCAGCCTCACTAATTTGCTGAGCCAGGTCTAGTAATTCGATTGGATCAGTACTCCAGTCTAATTTCACCGAACCCGCAAACCATGCCATTGGATTCGCTTCTGTTCCAGTCCCTGAAATTCCAAGCTTTTTACTCTCAACAATTGTTGTACCCGTTCCACAAAATGGATCGAGGATTCGATGGCTGCTATTCAGATTGAACCTGTGAATGTATTCTTGGACTAAATGGGGTGGAAAGGAAAGAACGAAACGATACCAACGATGGACAGCTCGATCCTCATCCCGGATCTGGTTCAATTCAGGATTGCCAGGATTACTCGCTCCTTCAGTTGTCTTAGATGAAGTTTTCAACACATTCAAGCACGCTATCCACCGTGCCGATGATTATACTGCTGCTTTGCCGTCAGAATAGCTAAACCACTTCTGAGGGCATTTCTTCCGGCGGCTGGTACTGGGGTTGGAACTGGAACAGCGAGTAAACCACATTGCGCCGAATCGCTGTCATCATATCCAGGAACAGTTCGTAGCCTTCACTCTTGTATTCCACCAGGGGATCTTGCTGGCCATAGCCCCTTAACCCAACGGATTCCCGCAGAGCGTCCATAGCTTGCAGGTGCTCCCGCCAAAGGGTATCGATTTGTTGCAGAATAAAGAACCGTTCCGCCTGCCGCATCAGTCCCGGTTGCAACTGGTCAATTTCAGCTTCTTTGCGATCGTAGGCAATCCGCACTTGTTCATGGAGAAACATTTGCATTTCTGCCATCGACAGGTCTTCCAGTTGTTGTGGTTCTAGATCCGCCAGCAAATTGACAAATTCTTTCACCTTGCCAACCATGCTGCTTAGATCCCACTCTTCCGGCGGTAAATCCGGGTTGACGTAGGCTTCCACGATGTCATCCATGGTGCGCTCGGCATACTCCAGCACCCGCTCCTTCAGGTCTTCCCCTTCCAGCACCCGTCGCCGTTCCGCATAAATGGCCCGCCGCTGGTTGTTCATCACATCGTCGTACTCAAACACCTGTTTACGGATGTCGTAGTAGTAGGTTTCAACTTTGCGCTGGGCGTTCTCCAGGCTGCCCGTCAGGATGCGGGATTCGATCGGCATGTCTTCTTCCACCCGGAAGGCGTTCATCAGTCCGGCCACCCGATCGCCGCCAAAAATCCGTAGCAGATTATCTTCCAGGCTCAAGAAAAATCGGGTTGATCCAGGGTCTCCCTGCCGGCCAGCCCGTCCCCGCAACTGGTTATCCACCCGCCGGGATTCGTGCCGCTCGGTGCCGATCACATGCAACCCCCCCAACTGCACGACTTCATCGTGTTCCTGGTGGGTAAAAGTCTCATACTCACTGCGGATCTGGTTATAAGCTTCCCGCAGGCGTTGAACGACTGGATCTTCGGTTGGGGCTTTTTCTGAGGCGATCGCCACAATGTCCTCGGCTTGCAGTTCAGGCAGACTGCGTTCCCCGTACTGTTTGACCGCAAAATCCACCGCCGCCTTGAGCAATTGTTCCGTTTCCCTTGACAACTTGGTGGGGAAAATGTTGGGCGACGCTTTCCAGGTTTTTTGGGGCCGGTTTCCCTGGGGGGCAAATCCCTGACCACCGGAAGCATTGCCATCCCCCATCATGATCCGCATCATCGCCAGGGGATCATCGGATTCGGGCATGACAATTCGGGGCATAAAGTATTCCCGCACCTTTAACCGGGCCATGTAGTCGGCGTTCCCCCCCAGAATAATATCCGTTCCCCGACCTGCCATGTTGGTGGCGATCGTCACGGCTCCTTTACGACCCGCCTGGGCAACAATTTCCGACTCCCGCTCCACGTTCTCTGGTTTGGCATTGAGGAGATTGTGGGGAATACCGGCCTGGTTCAGGAGTTGGGAAAGCACTTCCGATTTCTCCACACTGGTGGTTCCAACCAGTACCGGCCGGCCCGCCTGGTGAAACTCCGCACATTCCGCCGCCACTGCCCGCCATTTGGCCATTTCGTTCTTGTAGACCACATCCGGCAGATCCCGCCGCCCCGTTGTCCGGTTGGTGGGAACCACAGTCACTTCCAGCTTATAAATTTTTTCAAACTCAGCTTCTTCCGTCTTGGCGGTTCCGGTCATACCAGCCAGTTTGGGATAGAGCAGAAACAGGTTTTGATAGGTAATTGTGGCCAGGGTTTGGGATTCATTCTGAATGTCCAGCCCTTCCTTCGCTTCGATCGCCTGGTGCAGACCATCACTCCAGCGCCGACCCGGCATCACCCGCCCCGTGAACTCATCCACAATCACAATTTCGCCACCGCGGATAATGTAGTTGACATCTTTAATAAACAGTTCTTTCGCTTTCACTGCATTGAAGATGTAGTGGGCCCAGGGGTCCTGGGAGTCGAACAGGTCTTTTACCCCCAGCAGTTTTTCTGCCTCAATAAACCCCTCATCCGTCAGCAAAATGTTACGGGCTTTTTCATCCACTTCGTAGTGTTCTTCTGTCTGCAGCCCGTCTGCGATCGCCGTGGCCCGCAAGTACTTTTCGGTGGGCCGTTCCACCTGCCCGGAAATAATCAGCGGGGTGCGGGCTTCATCGATCAAGACCGAGTCCACTTCGTCGATGACACAGTAATGAAAGGGCCGTAACACAACTTCTGCCATGGAAGTGGCCATATTGTCCCGTAGGTAGTCAAAACCAATCTCGCTGTTGGTGGCGTAGGTAATGTCACAGGCATAGTTTTTCTGACGCTCCTGCGGGGGCATCGACTGCTGAATTAACCCCACACTCAGCCCTAGAAAGCGGTGAACTTGTCCCATCCATTCCGCGTCCCGGCGGGCCAGATAGTCGTTCACAGTGATGATCTGTACCCCTTTACCCGTGAGCGCATTCAAATAAGCAGGCAACGTAGAAACCAGAGTTTTGCCTTCCCCCGTTTTCATTTCAGCAATCTGCCCATCGTGGAGAATCATCCCACCGAGCAACTGCACATCAAAATGGCGTAGTCCCAGCACGCGGCGGGAGGCTTCCCTTACAACGGCAAAGGCTTCCGGTAGCAACTCATCCAGGGATTTTCCCTGCTCCAGTTGGCGTTTGAATTCCCCGGTTTTACTCTGCAACTCCTGATCACTGAGGGCCTGCATCTCTGGTTCCAGCAGGTTAATTTCCACAACATCGGGCTGGTATTTTTTCAGCTTGCGCTTGTTAGGATCGCCCAGAAGGGTTTTCAGCATAGTTACAGCTATCTATAGAAACGGGGAAAGTACAGCGGCAGGCACTCTGAGACTTGTTCAGCCGTAGCTCCTGGTCATCGTTCATGAACCAGCTAAATTATACGCCAGTCAACTTATGCGTTAGTAAACTTATGCGTTAGTAAACTGTTCAGCGGTAGAATGCAAAATAGAGTGAAATGCAACAACACGCTGTCCTGAACAAAAGTCCCTGACTGTGCCTACCCCAATCCTATCACTTTGATTTTATTGTGCGTGGACCGGAATGGGGTAGCGTTCTGGGCGGTTAACCGTCGAGCGTGTTCAACCTGGCTGCGGGACGGCCATTTCATACCCGATCTGCTCCTCAGTTCGCTTTTTTCCGGTTCACCCATGCATGACTTACCCGTTGATTTGCCGTTTCAGTACTCAATTCATAGCCCCACTACCTTTCTGGAGCAACATCTGGCCCAACTTTTACCAGATTGGTGGCTACCCATCGTGACGGTGCTGGTGGTGCTGCAAAAGTCCCCCATTCCGCTACTGGAAAAAACGGCTGCGACGGAACAGGCGAAAGAATGGCTGCGTCAACACCTCCTCTGCCTGCTCACCACCGTGGCCGAGCGGCTGAACCAGCAGGGCTATGCAAGCGATGTGTTTGATCCCCGCACAGGTTTTCCCCTCTGTTCTCAACCCGGTTGTCTACCCCTGGATCACATAGCCGTTGTCCAGACGACCCTGGGGTATCCAACTCAACGGCTGGGGGGATGTCGAGTCATCGACCATCCAGACTGGGAGACGGCTGTTTATCCGGCAATCCTGGTCTCAACAGCCCCACCCCCTACGGTTGAGCAGGTGTTAAAGGAGTTTTGCGGGCATACCACCACTCCTGTTCCGCTGCCGAAAGCTTGACGGGATAAAGGGTCAAGACTAAGGTTTCCTCTTTACCCTGGTTGAGCATTTCCACGCAGTAGGAAGGATGGGTTTTGCTGGCCAGATCCGGCACAAAGCGTTTGCCAATTCGCCGCCAACTGGGTTCTTTCCCCCGCCACTGGATGCGACAACAGGGCCAGGGCAGTTGTTCCCGATCGAAGAGACGGCAACAGGGGCCAATCACCCGATAGTAAAAATGTCCACCCGGACTGGAAAAGCAATAACCCGTTGGCCAGGGATGGGGGGGAACAGCCCGGCGGTTGGACAGAGGCGGAGAGAAGTGGGCAGGCAAGACTGGGGATTGACGACGGTTCACCGGGCAGCCACAGGAGAATAACGCAAACTAAGGCAGAAGCTCTCTCACCTTTGCCATTAACTCAGCGGGTTCAAACGGTTTGGTAATGTAAGCATCCCCCCCCTGTTTCATCCCCCAGTGGCGATCGAACTCTTCACTTTTAGTGGTACACATGATCACGGGAATCCGTTGATCTGCAAATTCATTTTTGAGCCAGCGGCAAAGTTCATAGCCATTCATGCGGGGCATGACAATGTCCATGATTACCAGGTCAGGGCAACGGAGCTGAATCTTTTCCTTAGCATCCAGACCATCGCAGGCTTCCACAATTTGGAGCCCCTCGTTAACCAGGGCTTCTGCAATCATGGCTCGCAGCGTGGGACTATCATCCACAATCATCACTGTGCTCATAGAGCCTTCCTGTTAGCGGGGCTTAGCCATCAACGATCAATCAGTTTACCGTACAATTCTATTCCCTGAGTAATAGTCATTGTGCCAGGCTAAATCATTTTTAGCCAGATATTCAGCAATCTGGGTCTGGCTGAGGGGCGTGCTGAACAAATAGCCCTGGCCGAACTCACACTGAAGTTGACACAACTGGTGTAACTGCTCCACGGTTTCCACTCCCTCGGCAATCACTGCCAAGCCTAAAACGTGCGCTAGGGTCATGATTGCCTGGACAATACTGGCATGGCTAGCATTGCTGTTGAGATGGCCGATAAAGCAGCGATCGATCTTCAGGGTGTTAATTGGAAAACGGTGCAGATAGTTGAGGGAGGAATAACCGGTGCCAAAGTCATCTAGATAAATCTGTATCCCCCACTCCTGTAACTCCTGCAAGATATCAATGGTCGTTTCGGTACTTTTCATAAATAAATTTTCAGTGACTTCCAACCGCAGCCGATGGGGGGGGAACTTGGTTTCTGCCAGGATGCGATTTAACTTTTGCAGAAAGCTGGGTTGGGCAAAGTGCTGGGGGGTAAAGTTGACGCTGATATTGAGGAACTGACTGCAGGGGAATTGCTGTTGCCAGAGTTGCATCTGTTCACAGGCCTGCTGCAACACCCACCAGCTGATCGGTACAATTAAACCCGTTTCCTCGGCGATCGGCAGAAACTCTAAGGGCAAAACCAAGCCCCGTTGAGGGTGTTCCCAACGCACCAGGGTTTCAAAGCCATACAGGATGCCTTCGTTCAACTGGATAATCGGCTGATAGTAAACTCGTAGTTCCTGTCGTTCTAAAGCGTGTCGCAATTCGGTTTCCACCTGCAGTTGGGCGATCGCCTCCAGGCGCATCCCGGCACTGAAAATTTCATGGCGGTTTTTCCCCAGGGATTTAGCCCGGTACATGGCCACATCTGCATCGCGGAGCAGTTCTTCCGGCTGTTCCGTTTGGGGGCTGTTGAAGGCAATCCCAATGCTAGCTGTTGTAAAAATATCCTGATTATCCAGACTGAGGGGACGGTTCAGTTCGGCATGGAGCCGCTCGACTAGCTGGAGCACAGCCTCAACGCTCTGAATATCCTCCACCAGAATGGCAAACTCATCTCCCCCTAAACGGGCAATCGTATCTTCTGAGTGCAGGCATCGTTGCAACCGCTGGGCAATTTCCACCAGTAGCCGATCCCCAGCCATGTGTCCCAGGCTGTCATTGATCACCTTGAACCGATCCAGATCCAGAAATAAGACCGCAAACTGATAGTTGGAATGGCGACGGGCCCGATGGATCGCCTGGGCTAACCGATCCAGTAGCAAGACCCGATTCGGCAACCCGGTTAAGGCATCGTGCAGGGCATCGTGCAGAATTTGCTCCTGGACCAGGCGGTAGGCCGTGATATCGGTAAGGGAACCGGCAATCCGATAGGGGATAGCATCCTCATCACACAAGGCCAGTCCACGACTTCGCACCCAACGGTAACTGCCATCTCGATGCAGCAGGCGATGCTCACTCTCAAAATGGGCCTTAGAGCCATTCAGGTGATAATGCAGCTCGGCTTTCACCCGTTCTCGATCTTCATGGTGGATGCGATCGAACCACTCTTCTGGATTTTTGCCAATCTCCTCTTCGTGCCAGCCCAGAATCAGTTTCCAGCGGGGCGAGAAATAAATTTGATTGGTACGCAGGTCCCAGTCCCACAGGCCATCATTCGCACCCCGAGCAGCAGCGGCATAGCGTTCTTCACTTTCCCGCAAGGCATGCTCCGTTAATTTGCGCTGGGTAATATCTACCAGATAACAGCGGACTAGATGGCTTTCAGATAAACAATGGATGGTCTGCTCAAAAATGTGATCGTCTAGCTCTAACTCCCGCACCAGGTATTTTTGCTCTTCATCCTGTCCTAATTCCGCCAGCCCTTGCAGGAGAGGGTGGGACGTATTGTGTTTTAACTCGGGAAACTGTTGCACCGCCGCCGGGTTCAGGTAGGTGATTCTGCCGTCGAGATCGACCTCCAGAATTGGATTCGGGTTCATTTCTGGGAAAGAGGAGAGCCGGATCAACGCGGCCTCGCTCAGATTGCTCAGTTCTTGGCTACTGGGGGTAATTGGTTGGAATCCCAACCCGATGTCAGTTGTTTTGGGTAAACCGGAGCCCTGCACTTCCTCAGAGTAACGCCGGAAACCGGTATCGGAAACATTAGAGATTACATGATATCGAGCCTTAATATCCCCTCCCAGGACAATCAAATCCCCATGCTTAAGGTTATGGGAAGCACATCGTTTACCATTGACAGTGACACCATTGATGCTGCGTTTGCCCTGTAAATTACCATCAACAATGCGAAAGAAAAAGTTTCCCGTCTCGGGATCGGTCATTCTCAGCAGTAAGGCATGTTGACGGGAGACATGGGGCGAATGGCAAACAATCGAATTACTGGCATGGCGACCGAGAGAATAGGTGGCAGCTTCCAGGGGTACGGTTCTGCGCCCCCCATCATCTTTAATAACAAGCAAATGGCGAACCTGTTGTCGCTCTTTAGTATTCACAGATTTCGTAGATCCAGCAGAGAAAAAAAGCGGACTACAACTTATGATTCTCAAATACTATATTATGTCCGGACCTTCTAGATGCATTTTTACTGCAACCAGGTTCTATCTTATCCCTGCCCCTTAAGTTACGAAAACGGAGTGCAATCAGATGCTTTCATTGCGATCGAAAATTATTATCGGAATCCGTTTCTTCCGAGGAGTATCAAACTAGTCAAAGTAGAACAAAGTGACCACTTTATGCTGCTCTTCAGCAAATTGGCAGGTCTGCAACAGCGTGTGGCTGTCGTGGAAGGCAAAGCAAATAAGCTGCTGGCAACGGGCTATAATTTCCTGATTACAGATGACGCTGGCCTCCGCCAGGGAGAGATGATCGTTTTCTGGCTTTTCCACCAGATGCATCACTTGCTCTAGCTGTTTGCGAGATTCTCGAGGTTGCCGTTTCATGCTCTGGGGGAGCACTACCGTGAGGAGATTGGGGTCGGCCCGCATAGCTCCCCGAATCGCTGCAGCATTTGTTCCTGTGGCTCCAGAGGTCATCAGTCGGTTGCCAGCGAGCACCAGAGCATAACTCATCATTTCAATCAGGTGCTGATGGGTAATGGGAACGTGGCGCGACCCCAGCAGGGCAATTCGCTTGGCTGCTGTTTGCTGAATTGTTGCTAGTTCTTGGAGAAATTCGTCTACCCCAGGTTCGCCGAGCTGAGGCAGATCAATCGATTGGCTCAAGGATAAGTTTTGCACTGGACAACCCAGTTATTGTAACATCAGTTTCCGGCTCACCTATGGGTTCAGCCCTGACCTCTGAATCTGCCTGAGCAATCATCAGAATAGCCATCCCCTGGTGCAGGAACAGTTAATCTAAAGCGTATCAGATCCTGATCAATTAAACCTACGGGATGGTGAACTCAACTATGACCTCTCCAGAACATCAATCTTCTCAACCCCCAGAGTCAGAGGCAGACAGCCCCCAAACCCTGGGCTTCTGGGCTACGTTTGTTTACTATTTCAGCAGTACAACTTTGATTGGAGCGCTTGCGGCTGCCCAGGCATTGCATCTCGGTTTGAGCACAGGGGAACCTTACCGTTATGGCATTAGCTTGGGTTTACTGGCTGGACTGGTGGGGGCCTATTACAATCGCTCGGTCGTGCTGGAAATGAACCTGACCGATCGCGATGCTTTTCTCACCCAACTAAACCAGACCTTAACAAACCTGGGCTTTACCCCCCACGAGCGACTGGAGGATTATCAGATTTACCGCCGATCGGGTCTCAGCCATTTCTTCACTGGCAGCATTATGGTTAAGGTGACGGATCGGCAAGCAACGTTGCTCAGTCGGGCTGCAAACATTCGCCGCTTAAAGCGTCTACTGCCCTAAGCACAGGTTGCAAACCCAAACTCCTTTAAGCAGATGGGGGTGGGAGGTCGCTCTGCAGCAGGAAGGAGGCAATTTTCCAGGGGTCGATCGACTCCGAACTGTCCAATTCTGCCCCAGAGTGCTCCAGCAGATCCACGGAGTGCTGCAGGGTTAAGGGTAACGGACTGCAGAAATTCAGTTGAGCCGATCGACCATAGCCTTCATAACAGCGCAAAACCCAACCATTGGGATGGTCTTCACTCTGCTTAAAGGCCATTAGCAAAAGGTTGTCTGCACCCAGGTGGAGCAATTGGGCCCTGGGGGGACGTTGAGGGTTGGCTTGGGTCTGGGCAGCGTAAACAACGTGGAGGGGACGGTTCAGTTCATGGGCCTGTTGTGGGGTATGGCCCCTTGACCAGTCACCCCGGTGGGGATAGAGGGCATAGCTGAACTGGTGCAGACCCCGATCGGCAGTGGGATCGGGCCAGGTGGGTGCCCGCAGCAGGGTTAAGCGCAGTTGGTTAGGACTGGCATCATAGCCATACTTACAATCATTCAGCAGGCTAACCCCATAGTCCAATTCACTCAGGTCCGCCCATTGCAAAGCCGGAACCTCCCATTTGGCCTGTTGGCGGGCTTCCAGTTGGGGATTGGGTAGAGTTGGACGTTGAATCACTCCACAGGCAATTTCATAGCTGGCTTGATCCGCCCTGACCGTAAGGGGAAAGGCCGCCTTAACCAGTACATGTTCCTCCTGCCAGTTGACCTGAGTGGTAATCTTCAGCAGGGGAGAGTGGGTTTCTAGAATATAGTCCTGCCAGAATTGAGAACAGCCAAACTGGTAGACCACCTGCACCCGTTGCTCTAAGGCATTGCGTTGCTGCCAGCTGATCTCCTGCAACACCAGTCCGGGGAGGGGATGCTCAGCGTAGTGGGGATCAATATTCCAGGCATCCCAGTATTGGCCCCTATCTTGAAAGAATTGCAGTTGATTGCCCGCTCCACTCAACACCTCCCGTTGCTCAATGCGATCGAACACACTGCTGAGGGTGCCGGTCTGCAGATCGATCGTGACCCGTAAATACTGATTTTCCAGAATAAAGTCTGTCGTTGCGGCTGGAACCTCAGAGGAGGAGGGCAGTTGGATCTCTGGACACCTTTGTAACCAGAACAGCCGGTAGCCCACACTGGGAATGTCAGCCGCCAGAAATTTGAGTGTATTGCCCTCCCGAAAAGAACTCACAACTTGTCCTGCCTCGTTCCACACCTGCCAGTGCTGTTGATCCACATCTTGATCGGTCTGGGGCAGGGTCAGCCTGACAATATCGCAGCGTTGCCAGTTGAGGGAATTAAACACCACGATCGCCCTACAATCCACAGCCGGGGGTGGGGGTAATGCAATTTGCTCGACGATCGCCACTAAAGCCCGGTCTAAGAGGTCTGTTCCCAGCTTCTGTACCGTATCCCAGCCTCGATTTGCCTCTTCAAACACAACAGGAATGGCAGAACCGGGCAAAATATCGTGGAACTGGTTGAATAGGGTTTGCTTCCAGGCCGTTTCCAATGTTTCACGGGGATAAGCGATACCAGCAGTCAGGGTGGCCAGGGCTGAAAATAGTTCCGCTTCATAGAGCAGGGTTTCACACCGACGGTTGGCCTTTTTTTGCCCAGCATGGGTTGTATAGCAGCCCCGGTGGAATTCCAGGTACAGTTCATCATTCCAGATGGGTAAATGCTCCGGCAGGTTGGCCCGCAATTGATCTAGATAACTGTGGACTGACGTAAATTGGAGACGGGGAAAGAGGGGAGACTGCTGCCAACGGCGAGTCTGCTCTAACATATCTCGGGTCGGGCCGCCGCCATGATCGCCAACCCCAGGTAACCACAGACTGGCGGGTTGAGCCGTAGCTTGTTCCCATTCCCAGGCAAAGTTGGCCATTTTGACGGGAGCGATTCCTTCTCCGATCGGCGCTGACATCAGACTGAGAATCTCTGACCCATCCGGCGATCGCCACCAGAACAGGGGTGTGGGCATTTGGGTGGTGTCATTCCAGCGTAATTTTTGGGTAACAAAATAATCAATGCCACCCTGGCGTAACAGTTGGGGCAATTGCCAGCAAAATCCGAACGTATCTGGCAACCAGACGACCCGGCTCAGTTGTCCAAACCTGGACTCAACATAGCGTTGTCCGTAAAGAATCTGGCGCACCAGGGATTCCCCACTGATTAAATTCAAATCGGGTTCCACCCACAAACCCGCGACAATTTCCCACTGGCCCTCTGCCACTAGCGCCTGAATTCGCTCAAACAATTGGGGACGGTGTTCCTCTAGCCAGGCAAACAGGGCGGGGGTGGAATGGCAGAAAATCAGTTCTGGAAAATCCTCCTGCAAGCTCAAGACTGACTCAAACGTGCGCTCCGCCACCTCCCAGGTTTCCGCCACGGGCCACAACCAGGCTAAATCCAGATGGGCATGACCTGTTAAACCGATCGTCCGTGCTCGTAATTCAGCAGCAAAGGGAGCTAGGGATTGACGAATGTTTTGTAGCAGGGTATCCCAGACGGCTCGATCGGCTGTTTCTACCTGCAGATCAGCAAATTCTGCCAGACGGGTTTCTAATCCTTCTAATTGCTCTGGCTGAAAATTTTCTAGAAAACTGCTGACTACAGCTAATTCATCGGCCACCCGTCCGGGATCAATGGCTTCAGACTCGGCAGCAGAAAAGATCAACTGCGATCGCATTAATGCCCCTCGATCGTGGCCTGGACTGACCAGCCGCAGAGCCACAATAAACTCATCTCCCGGTATCACAGCCTCACTGAGCAAAATCCGGGGAGAAGCATCAAATAAATCCCCCTCCTGCACCAGCACCCCATTAACGTAAACCTCTACTGCTTCTGCCCACCAGACCAGAGCCAGCCGTAAACTTAAACCTGCCAGGGGGTAATGGGTTAACTGCTCCGGTACGACAATCTTCTGTCCCAACCAGAGGATCTGCTTGCCTGCCTCCCAACTGATCTGACTTTTTTCATTCAAACTGACAGGTTCCCAGGTGGCCCAGTTCGCCGGGTCGAGTGCCTGTGACCGTTGCAGATCTTCTGGATAGTAAACCCAGGACGGTTGAACCTCTTGCTGCACCATCTGGCTGAGGGTGTGGATGAGGCGATCGATCGTCGTTTTTATCATCAAACAAGCTAGACCCTGCGATAACCAGAGGAATTATAGCCTGTCATCACTCAAGGATTTTGCCGCATCCAGTCTATTATTGACGCATAACTATCAGAAGATTCAAATAGCTCTAAACAGGTGATTGCAGGGTTATTCCTATCTCGGTCGAAAGAAGTACCATAAACGGAGACTTGCGGCAAAGTTTGTACTATAAATCCCCGCATAAATGTAATTGAATAGTCCCCATCCTGATCTTGTGCTTTTGTTGGTATTTCTATGTAGGGCCGTCCATTACAGATCGAATTACTAGTTTTTACTTCAACCGAAGCAATATATTGAGTGTGAGGTTTTAAATTCAGAGGATTAGCACCGGGCTGAGGGGGAGCAATGGGAACTTTTTCATCCCAATAATTGTAAAAACCTAGAAAACTTGCGCTAAAGTTGGTACTTTCTTGAGGAGCTAGAACTAACCAGTGCGTACTCCGTCCGATCGGTCTATCTAAATACAGTAGGTCGCCTCTACTTCTGATTACTTTGGCTCTACCCGCATCACCCCGAATCCCTTTGCCATAGGGATGCACTGTTGCTGTAAATGTTCCATTGCTGCCAGAGACATTCCCTACACCCACCGGAACATCGCAACCTCTAGCCATCAGCACATGACGCGGCCCAATCATCAAACCTGTGCAGTATCGACTGTAGGTTATGTCTGGACGTGGTGCTGGATCACATTCCATCTCCGGCAACCCCCCCCATTGCTTGTAGCACCAACCTGAACGAGACTTGCGAGTTAATCGCCCTGTCTGAGTAGGATCACTATCAACAAAGGTAGATTCAACTTCAACGATCGCTCGCCAGGGAAAGTGTTTAGATTCAGTTTGCTGATAGGGATTTCCAGACCGGGGTTTGGGTCGTTTTGTTTGAGCTTCAGCCGCTTGATCAGGTGCAGGAAGAAGTCCCAGTAGAGACAAAAACATTAGAACAAGACTTTTGAGTTTCAGCATAGTTCAGAGGATTAAGGGTAGAGCGTTCAAAATAATGACCATCAGGCGTTTCAATCAGGTTGTAGTAGCGATCGAGATCCCGGCGTTTGAGGGCAGATTTAACGGCTTTGATCGCCCACTGATGTTGATAGGCTTGAGCCGTACTGATCTGGTCAGCGTGAACTCGATAGACATACAAGGGCAGAGGTAAACATTCAAATTGCGTGATTTCAGACAGTCGCAAACAGAGGTCGTAGTCTCCCGCTGCCGGATAGGAGGGGTCAATTTCTCCAGCTTCAAAATAGACAGAGCGACGCATCAGCCGAAAATGACGAGTCATAAAATCCAGCAACAGGTCACCAGGAGTGTAAGGGATGCGACCCCGTTCGCTCATCGGCATTAATCGACCCTGAGTATCACAGATATTGTGATAGGTGTACACCAAACCAGCCTGCGGATTTTTGTCCAATATTTGCCGAGTTTGAGCAATGGCTAAAGGATTAAGTAAATCATCACTATCAAGCCAGCCAAAATACTCTCCTCTTGCCTGACGATGAGCCATTAATCGAGCATATCCAACCCCTTGATGCTGAGCATGAAACACCCGAATTCGAGCATCCTGTGCAGCATAACCATCAGCAATTTCGCCACTGGAATCGGTGGAGCCGTCATTCCACAAAATTAATTCCCAATCTGGGTCAGATTGTGTGAGAACACTTTCAATAGCCTGAGCCAGATAACGTTCTCGATTGTAGAAGGGCGTGATAATACTGGTCTGAACCAGGGACATGATCAGCTACCTCAACAGTTAGCAAAGAAATCTTAGAGTATGTTTATAGAAAGATTTCGCTAAGGGGTAGAGGTAGAAGTTATCCAAAGTTTTAGCTGGCTAACAATCACTTGATCAAGAGCAAGCGCAATATTCCACTGTACATCTTTCTTGTCTTTACTACTACCCAAAAATAGCCCTGTAATAACATCAGTTGCATTGGAATTGATATTCGTTGTCATGGAGCTTCCACTCATGCCACTTACACCATCAATTTTGTGGACAACTACGCGAGGAAGAAGAGGATCGCTTGCATCATAGAATTTTACATACTTACCACTGGCAGTGAGCAAGGAAGTACTTTTGGAAGATAGTGCCGATGTATCGTTGGGATACCCTGCAAGGCTAGCTTTCTCACCAATTGGGTTGGATAAATTGGTGAATGTTAACCAGCCTGGGGGGTCACCTACGGTCTGATTCAGAACAATGATGGCTATATCATACGGGTAGGATGGAATTGGATTTGTGGGATTGTAATATGATTGATACCCAGGTGGATTAATTATGCTATCACGGGTAGGAGTAAACACAAATTCGCCATAGGGCTTGTTCGTTTCATTAAGCCCCGGAATAACTTGAATTTTTTGAGGAATTTCAAACACTAGAGGGTCAGTTTCAGACTTAGGATTCCAAACGCAATGAGCCGCAGTCATTACATGCCGAGATCCCACAAGCGTTCCTGAACATTCCTTTACTTGTAGGTCGGAAAATAAACTATAAATTTTTGTTCGTGGTGACCAAGGCTTAACTTTTGTGTTGTCAACAACCCGTAAGTCGTTTGGTGCAAAAATGCCATCAAAGGTGCTTCTTTGCTGGTGTGGTCGAATATCTTTTGAAGTTTGCTGTAAAGAAGCAGGTGGGCGTAATCGCTTTGATTGGGTAGAGGGAGCAACCCTAATTTCTGGAGGGTTACTTCGCCGTGGTAGCACTCCCGGAGGAATATAGCTGGGATCAGCGGGGATTCGCCTACAGCGTCCTGTTTTAGGATCGCATCGAAGACCATCATATTCGTCAAGATAGATGGGTTTTCGCTTTAAGCTCCGGGGTGGCGGTCCTTCGCTACAGGGAGAACTTAAGAGCTTTACTTTGCCGTTAGGAGTATACTTGGGACGAATCGCGATCGGCAGCTTGTTAACGTCAATCCAGACGTAAGGTGGTGGGCAGGAAGATTTAGTCGGTTGCGATCGAGCAGGGGTAGCAGTGATTAAGGTGGTTACACTAGCGCAACCTATAGCAACCATTAGTAAGTGTTTCATGTTTATTTTACTCTCACACCGTAGACAAGGCTAATTTACTTCGATTTATGGAATTGTGCAAGTTTTTTTTTCGCAAAAGTTTACGATTTTATCATTGGTGTTTACTATCAATGCCATAGGAAAATGCTGGATCACTTGCCTGGATCAACCATTCATAAACTACTCAGCCCGATACGATCACCACATTAGTCACAGCAGAGCCTTCAAACTTACAGGTTGTCAGGTTGACCAGCGGGCTGGATTAGTTAAGGATCTGAGAGAAGCGATCGATCATAGTTCTTGATTACCATGAACCACGGTAAGAATATCTATTTGCTCTACCTTAATCAGATAAATAATTCTATAGGGTCGTTCAATGACTTCACGAATATTCTCAGTCATATATTCTGGAACTATTCGTCCTGACAACGGAAATTCTGCAATTTGCTCCGATCTTCTGATCAATCGGTGAATTAAGCGATCGGCGTAAAGTTTCGAGTTCTTAGCCACATATTTGTGAATTGCTTCCAGATGCTCAACTGCTGTATCTGTCCAATACACCCTCACGGTTTCAGCCCAAATTTTTGACGCACCTCTTTAACATCTAAAGTTCGATCGGCTTCGCTGTCTTCAAGCCCTGCTTCGATCGCCTGACGCACATAGATTCTATACATCAAATCATCCCAGGTGGCATCTTCTGCCAATTCTTCAATCATTCGCTTAGCTTCTTGCTTAACTGAAATATTATTCATTTTGACAAACACAAATATAACTTCCTTTTAGTTTAACAAATGCTGGTACAGTATCGACTGTAGGTTATGTCTGGACGTGGTGCTGGATCACATTCCATCTCCGGCAACCCCCCCCATTGCTTGTAGCACCAACCTGAACGAGACTTGCGAGTTAATCGCCCTGTCTGAGTAGGATCACTATCAACAAAGGTAGATTCAACTTCAACGATCGCTCGCCAGGGAAAGTGTTTAGATTCAGTTTGCTGATAGGGATTTCCAGACCGGGGTTTGGGTCGTTTTGTTTGAGCTTCAGCTGCTTGATCAGGCACAGGAAGAAGTTCTGGGGTTTGAGGTTTAACAGGATCAACAATTTTGCAACGGCCATTAGAGCAGACTCGTCCGGGTCCAAGACCGGGAGGATCTGGATTTTTCCGCAAATCCTCAAGGTCTTTTTGTAGTTGATTACTATCAACGCAGGGGGTGGCATTTAGTATCATTACTTTGCCATTGACTGGACGAAAATATTTTCTAATAAAGGGTGGTAGTTTATTGGCATCAATCCACTTACTGCTAGAGCGCGGTGGGCAGGAAAGCTTGGAAGGTTGAGAACGGGCAGGGGAGGCAGCAATGAATAAAGTAGCTAAACCAGCGCAACAAATTGCAAAGGGAAGTAAGTATTTCATTCTTGCGTTTACTCTCACACTGTAGTCAAAGTTAATCTGTTTTTGAACAATCAAGGGGAGGTAGGAGAAACTGAGGGGGTATGGGGTGCTCTTAGCCTTATTAATTTGGGATCAACGCGAATGTGTTTACAAGTTTTAGGCTTACCTCCACAGTAGTAAGTATCAAACTCTCCATAACGATAGAATACAGGCTTCGCAAGTTCCTTCTTAACCTGCTCACTATCAACACAGGGAGGATTAAACATTTTTACCTTGCCATTGACCGGACGAAGGTTTTTTCTAAGAAAGGGAGATACCTTGTCAACATCAACCCAGTAATAGGGTGGTGGGCAGGAGGACTTGGACGCTTGCGATCGAGCGGGGGCAGCAATAATTAATGTGGCTACACCAGCACAGCCCATTGCAAGGATTAGTAAGTGTTTCATGTTTGGTTTTACTCTCACACTGTTGATGAGGCTAATTTACTTCCGAAATCGCTATAGATCTTCGTTCTCGGTGCCACGGCTTGATTTTTGTGTTAACAACTTCTTTCAAATCATTTGGTTCAAAAATGCCATTAGAGCCGCTATTTTGCTTGAGTATCCGAGTACTTTTCAGGACTAGTCGAGAAGAGGTAGATAGATACAGTTTTTCTATTTGTTGACGCAGATTTTCTATTTGCTCGGAAGACGCTGGTATGAACTTACGAGGATTGGCGCGTCGCGGTAGAACACCCGGAAACATGGCAGGGTCAGCGGGAATCACCACACACTTTTTTGTTTTAAGACTACAACTGATACCATCAAAATCATCAAGATGGGGTGGGTTACTCTTAATTTTTTTAGGTGGCTCATCATTACAGGCATGACCTTGATAGACTCTCACCTTACCGTTCTGAACAAGGCGAGGGTCAGGTTTGTAAGGAAAATCCTTCGCATCAACCCAGATAAAAGGAGGAGGACAGGTAAATTTAGTAGATTGCGATCGAGCAGGGGGGGCAGCAGCAATTAGAGAAGCTAGACTAGTGCAGCCTATTGCAATCATTAGTAAGTGTTTCATGTTTGTTTTACTCTCACACTGTTGATGAGGCTAATTTACTCTTCGAGTGGCTCTTGAAGTTAAAGACTTAGTAGGGGTAGAGGGAGAGTATCGTTTTGATTGGGGATTAAGAGGGTCGGCATTCAGTGGAATGCGTCGTGGCAGAGTTCCGGGAGGCAGGGGCAGGGGATAAGGTTTTCTGGTACAACGCTGTGTCTTAAACTCACAAGTTATGATGTCGTATTCGTCAGCACTCGCGGGTGGCATATTACGGATATCTTTGATATTTTTCATGAGCTGCTCATACTCAACACAGGGAGGATTCAACATTTTCACCTTGCCATTGACCGGACGAAGTGATTTTCTAGCCAAGGGAGATAGTTTGTTAACATCCACCCAGTAATAAGGTGGTGGGCAGGAAGATTTAGATGTTTGCGATCGGGCGGGGGCAGCAGCAATTAGAGAAGCTAGACTAGTGCAGCTTATTGCAAGGATTAGTAAGTGTTTCATGTTTGGTTTTACTCTCACACTGTTGATGAGGACATCATCTCCACGTATCTTGACGGAGTGCGTGCATTTGACCCTTTCGCCAGGAATGACCCGTAGGGCGCGCTATTTGCGTTCAAGCTAGGAATAACTAGAGTTCTATCAGCATCCAGAAGTTTGCCAGTAGTTTTGTCACGCAGCATTACACAGTGGGCCGCAGTTAAGACATGCCGAGAGCCAATCAATGTTCCAGAGCATTGAACTTCTCCATCTACGCCCAAAAACGTGCTCAACAACTTTGCTCTTGGAGACCAGGGCTGAGGGGGTGACAAGTGAGCTAGAGCGCTTGTCGGATAAGCTCTTGCGC